>WSSedB1CaDRAFT_10000667_pt1 | contig 14200 bp, 11 predicted proteins | sample WetSurSB1Cattail_FD_9460 | JGI IMG/M metagenome (IMG submission 9460)
CGGTGCTGGAGATTCTCAATGCAACCGAACAGGACGTATTGCTGGTCGAGTGCGGCGGGACAACAGTAAAAAAAACAAAGCGCATTACCGAGTGCCCTTTTGAGGGAAACTGCGTTACCCAGACAGTGTGGGAAGATGCCAGTACGCTCCTGAACAACCTGTTCGCGGGCATTACGCTGCAAAATCTCTGCGAACGGGGCCAGGCCATGGGCATCAAACGGGAGCAGGAGCACCGCTTCATGTACTACATCTGACGTATTTCCTATCTCAGTAAAAACTCGAAATCTTCCCGCGACAGTCCGGCTCCAGCGCTCGCGGTCCCTTCCTCCAGTATTGCCCTGTACAACTTCTGCTTCTGTTCCTTGAGAAGCATCATCTTTTCCTCGATTGTATGTCGCATGACCAGTCTCGTAACGGTGACGCGCCGGGTCTGGCCGATGCGGTGGGCGCGGTCGGATGCCTGGTTTTCAACGGCCGGGTTCCACCAGGGATCGAGGTGATAGACATAGGTGGCGCGGGTGAGGTTGAGCCCTTTGCCTCCGGCTTTGAGGCTGATCAGAAAAACCAGTGGAGTAGCGGAGTTCTGGAAGGTTTGCACCAGTTTCTTGCGTTGCGGCGCGGGTGTGGAGCCGTCCAGGCGCAGGCAGGAAAAATGATGGCGTTTGAGGCCGGCCTCCACAATGTCGAGATAGGATGTGAACTGGGAAAAAACCAGCGCGCTATGTCCTTCATCGCGCAGTTCCGCAAGCTGCTCCACCAGAAAATCCAGTTTTGGAGAGCTGTCCGGTGCTCCGGCCAGTGCCAGTGACGGTGCCAGGCAGATCTGGCGCAAGCGCAGCAGGGCGGTCAGTCCGATTATACGGGCCTGACCGGGTGAGCGGCTGGCAAAGGCTTCGTCGATCTGGCCGCGCACCTCTTCGATGGTGCGCTGGTACAGCGCCTTTTGCCGGGGCGACAGATCCAAGTGGATGTCGGTCTCGATCTTGTCCGGCAACTCTTCGGCGATCAGCTGTTTGTTGCGGCGAAGTACAAAGGGCCGCGTACGTCGTAGCAGCATGTCGGTGCCTCCCTGTCCACGGTTGGCGATTGTGCTTCTGAACTGCTCCGGGGTTCCCAGAAGGCCGGGCAGGCAGAGGTCCATGATGGAAAAGTATTCTTCGATGCGGTTTTCCACCGGTGTTCCGGTCAGCGCCAGCTTGAAGGTTCCTGCCAGCCGCCGGGCAGCGCTGGTGGTGGCGGCCTGGAGGTTTTTGACCAGCTGGGCTTCGTCAAAAATGATGATATTAAAACGAAGATCGGCCAGTTTTTCGATGTCGCGTTGGATGATGCCGTAACTGGTCAGGATGATGTCGAAACGGTTGAAATCGTCGCTGGAGCGCCCCGGACCGCTGTAGATCAAAAGCGAAGCAGCGGGGAAAAAACGGGCAATCTCGCTTTCCCAGTTAAAGAGCAGTGACGGTGGCACCACGATCAGGTGCGGGGTATCCGGCGCGCAAGCATTGGCAATAGTATTGTCGGCGATGCCAGCCAGCAGGGAAATGCCCTGGACGGTTTTGCCCAGCCCCATGTCATCCGCCAGGCAGGCCCCGAAACGGTGCTCGTAGAGGAAAGCGAGCCATTGGTAACCATCGCGCTGATAGGGACGCAGGCTGGCGATCAGCCCGGACGGCAGGGGGCGCTGCGGAATGGTCTCAAAGTTTAGCAGGCTATCCAGCACCTTGGCATCCTGTGGCGCCAAACGTACGGAGACGCCGTGGCCGCGCATCTGGAGCCAGTCCAAAATTTGCAGGCGCGGAATTCTGGCACCCTGCTGGGCGTCTTTTTTCCTGCGTTTTGCCGGTGTAACTACGGCGGACAGCATGGCCAGAACCTGAGCGCTCATGTCATCGATCAGAATCAGGCGTCCATCCCGCTGCAGAATGCCCCCCTCGGCCAGTTGCTGCAACTCATCTCCACTGACCAATTCGCCATCACAGCGGATCTCCGGGCGCAGCTCAAACCAGTCAAGCGTGCTGGAAGTGGCATCCAAGGTGAAATCCCAGACCGCGTTTGTCAGGGGTTTGCCTCCCAGGCGAAGTTGAAAACCTTCCTGCTGGAGTTTCTCGGATAAAAGCGGCAAAACACCAAGAACATCCTTCTGCTTGAGCATCATCTCGCCGGGGTTTTCCCATACCTCAAGAAGTTCGACACCAAACAGCTCATACAGAATCCTCATCAGCCGCACTTGCATCATCCGGTCATCTTCGGCGAAACGCCAGCCATCCTGTATGGCCTGGATCATGAGCGGCTTTTTGAGAAGCTCATCGCTAAAAGAGTTTAGTATCTGCCGGGCATCGTTTTTGACACTGCGCTTTATGTAAGCCGGGCCGCTCAGCGCCGTTTTGATGATACTCTTTTGTGCTGCGGGCGTGGCGGCGCTTGCCAGCGCGAAACAGGTTTTCGCAATAGCGCCTACCCGTTTTTTTGTCTTGAGCGGCAGTGTTAATCTCGAACGAAAACCTGGATCGAAATAGCGGAAGAGATCGCTTGAAATACGATATGAACTGCCGTCAAAGGTCAGCAGCGGTGTAAGTCTGGTCAGCCCGCCACCGGAGACGGCGTTGAGCTCCAACAGACAGGAAGGCAGCACATGCCGGGATGTATCGATCTTGACGGAGTCGTGGAAAAACAACACTGATTCGCCGAATCCATGTATGAAGTCCGGGGTGAGTCGCAAGGCCAGTTCATTGAAACGGTGAGCCGTTGAAACAATCCTGTTTTTACTGAATGTCAGCGGCGCATCGACGCAAAAAACGTTGTGCCCTGTTTTTTCGGCCAATTCATCATCAATTCCCTCCTCACAGCGGTCATCAACATTATCACCCAAGTCGTATTTATCCTGATCACGTAACGATTCGCCGATGTTTTCCCAGATATTCCAGATGGTCTGGTTGGTGAGAGGATGAATCGCCCCCTTATCCAGATCGATCAGTAGTTCATCCGCGATTACAACATTATCCGGCAGCGGTTCGCTGCCGTTGGCCGTTCGGGAAATTGTGACCTGACCCTGGCTCAGCCCAAAGGTAAGGCATGCGCGCAGGGGGGAGTCGGATTTCAAGGCCAGGGGCGTCTCCCGTCCCGACTCGTCGCGGAATACAATCGGATAGTTGCCTCTTGTGGACTGCATAACAGCGGAAAGATGCCGGATCCTGGCTTCAAAGAAGGGAAAGCGCTGGACACAGTGCAATACATCGCTGGGAACATCTTCTGTCCGGCGGTGAATCTCATTGGAGCCGTACCTGAAAGCACCGCGGAGCCTGCCGTAACGTTCTTCCAGCACAAAACGGATCGATTTTTTCTTCACAAGTGAAGCTACCAGTTGACGGATGCTATCCAGCGATATGGGCTGGTTTGTGGAGTGCGTTTTTTTGCCTTTATTTGCCGGTGGGATGGGTGGATGATCATGCTTTCCTTGTTGGTCCTTATTCGAAACCGCTACGGGGAGGCCGGTCTGATCGCCCAAGTCGCGAAGGACCCATCCGTCAATTTTAACCTGGGAAAAAGAAGCCGGGGAGAGAAGACGCTTCAGCTGTATCCAAGTGGCAACCACATGCGGACATTGCGAATGTTTTGTCCAGTCGTGGCAATCGCAGTGAGGAACAAGCTGTTCACCGGCGCTGAAGGTGACTTGTGCTCCATCCACGCAGATAAGTCTCAATACGGAATTGTCGGAGTCACTCCATTCCACACGGTTGACGATATTTCTGTTGCAGTAACCGGTGCCGCGCAAGAGATGGGGTTTGGAAGCCAGATAATACAGCAGGCCGGGTTCGGTGTGCTGAAGCAACTTGAGTGGCGGGGGAAACAGTGGTGGTGTCGCTGTGGTCATCCCAATTTTGTATCATTTAAAGCAGATGTAATCAAGTTGCTGAAAACCGGCGGATCTCAAAAAAAGTACCTCGCCTGTAGTGGATTATCCCCTGACCTAAACACCGAATAATCCACAGGCGGTTTTACGGCATGCAAAAGCCGGCTGAGAATCGAATCTCAGCCGGCTTTTTACTATTTGGCACACAAACAAAATTTCAGGGATAAGACATTCTGTCCAGGTTATTGGATTTTCAGGACAATCTTGCCGAAATGCCTGTCTTCTTCCATCATGCGATGGGCTTCCACAACCTCGTCGATGGTAAACACTTTTTCGATAATCGGCACAATGGTGCGGTCGGCGAACTTGGGCAGGGCGCGGCGGGTAAATTCGGCCACGATCTCCCCCTTTTCCGAAACCGGGCGTGAGCGGAGCACACTGCCGATGATCTGCTGACGCTTGACCATCATAAGGGCCAGATTTAACTCAGCCTTGATGCCGCTGGTTACGCCGATGATCACCAGGCGTCCCTTGTAGGCCAGGGAGTTCATGTTGGGCGCCAGATACTTTGCGCCGATGTGGTCGAGGATCAGATTAACTCCCTTCTTGGCGGTGTATTCCTTGACCATCTCGCTGAAATCGGGGGTCTCGAGGTAGTTGATCAGGAGGTCGGCTCCGAGTTGCTTGACCCGCTCCATCTTTTCGGGAGAAGATGTGACGATCAGCTTGCTGGTGGGCGTCAGTGCACGGCAAAGCTGGATTGCCGCAGTGTTGACGCCGCCGCCGCCACCATGCAGGATGGCGGTCTGAGCATCCTTGAACTCGCCCAGGATAAAAACATTTAAAAAGGCCGTGATGTAGGATTCGCAGACACAGGCGGCCTCCTCGAAGCTCATGCTCTCGGGGATTGCCATCAGGTGGCAGGCATAGGCAACGGCATACTCGGCATATCCGCCTCCACCAACCAGCGACATGACCCGATCGCCTTTTTTCCAACCGGTGACGCCGGCTCCCAACTCCTCGATAACGCCGGAAACTTCAAGTCCCAGGATTTCGGAGTCACCCGGTGGCGGTGGGTACTTGCCCATACGTTGTACTAAGTCGGGGCGGCTGATGGAGGTGGCATGCGTCTTCACCAGCACCTGTCCTTCGCCCGGCACGGGACGTTCGACTTCGCCCAGTTTCAAAACTTCGATTCCACCGAAACCATCCATCAAAACAGCTTTCATGGGTAACACCTCCAGATAGAAAGAATTAGTGCGATTGCTGCGGAAATATGCGTGTAAAAAATACCATGAGCATTGAAAAATGTAGCCGTTTCACCGGCGTTTGTAAACACAAAAATATCCTGTAAGGTTCCTTGATTTTTGAAGAAATCTCTGCCATAACTGATTGGTTTTGAAGGTACAAAAAAACATCTGACGGATACTTGAATGCATATAATGGTCACCAATGACGACGGAATTCACGCCCCTGGTATCCTGGCCCTGGCATCTGCCCTGCGGGTTCTGGGCGACGTGACCGTTGTAGCTCCGGACCGGGAACGGAGCGCAGTTGGACATGCCTTGACACTGAATTCTCCTCTGCGGGTGTTCGAGCTTCGCGACAGTTTCTTTGCCGTGGACGGAACACCCACCGATTGCGTCAACATGGGCATCCACAGCCTGCTTCCATTTCGCCCCGATCTGGTGGTCTCCGGAATAAATCATGGCGCCAATCTGGGTGATGATGTTACCTACTCCGGCACGGTTGCGGCCGCCATCGAAGCAACCCTGATGGGGCTTCCGGCCATCGCGGTTTCCTTGGCCACGTTCGAGCGTAACGGATACTTTCCCGAGGCTGCCCAGGTTGCCGTGCGGGTCGCCCGCCAGGTTATTGCCAATGGCCTGCCCGAGGACACGTTTTTGAACGTCAATGTTCCTAATTGTCCGGCCGGGGAGATCAATCCGCCCCTGATCACACGCCAGGGCAAGCGTTCCTTTGTGGGCAGCGTCGTCGGCAAGACCGATCCTCGCGGTCGCAAGTACTATTGGATCGGCAGCGGCGAGGCGGATTTCAACGATTACGAAGGCACCGATTTTCATGCCATCAACAGGAATCATGTTTCCATTACGCCTCTGCACCTTGACCTGACCAACTATGAATCCATGAAGGTCATCGCTGCCTGGGATTTTTGAGCATTCCTATTCGCGGATGCCCGTCTGCAACGGACGTATCAGCAAGCATGGAGCATTGAATGAATTTTGATATTGCACGAAAAAAGATGGTGCAGGAGCAGATTGTGGCCCGTGGCATTACCGATCGCAGGGTGCTTGACGCCATGCTGAAAACCCCGCGGCATATTTTTGTCCAGGAGGCCATGGCTGCCCAGGCCTACAGTGATTCATCGCTCCCTGTCGGAGAAAAACAGACTATATCGCAGCCCTATATCGTGGCGCTGATGACTGAAATGCTCGAATTGACCGGCACGGAAAAAGTGCTTGAAATCGGCGCCGGTTCCGGGTATCAGACAGCGATCCTTGCGGCTCTGGTCAATCGGGTGTATACGGTTGAACGCATCCGGCCGCTGGCCCTGCGCGCCAGAAAATGCCTGGACTCGTTGCGCCTGTTCAATATAATGCTAAAAATTAACGACAACGAGGGGAGCCCCATCGGATGGGAGGAAGAGGCTCCGTTCGATGCAATCATCGTCACTGCCGGGGCTCCGGCTGTTCCCGATGTGCTCACCGCTCAGCTTGCCATTGGCGGCCGGTTGGTCATACCGGTGGGGAATGAATCCGAACAACGTCTGGTGAAAATCGTCAAGAAAGAAGACGGCACGCTTGAAACGATTACTTCCATTGGCTGCCGTTTTGTGCCGCTGATAGGCAAACAGGGTTGGTCGCGGTAAAGCTTTTTGCGTAAAGAGGGGGTACGGATGAAGAAAGACGAATCTCTGCTGGACAACGGTTTCCAGGTGGAAGAACCTCCGGCCGAGCCGGAACTGGTTGCGGACGAGCCTGAAGAACCGTTGGTATTCAGTGATGAAGAAGCTGACGATGATGAACATGCTGAAGCAGAGCTGCCCGCTACCGTGCTTGAAAGCTTCGATGACGCCATCAAGATATATCTGCGTGACATCCAGCGCACTCCGCTTCTGACTCCCGAACTGGAAAAAGAGGTTGCCCGGCAGATTGAAAAGGGGGACATGGCTGCCCGCAACAGGATGATTGAATCCAACCTGCGACTGGTGGTCAAGATCGCCAAACGTTACATCAACCGCGGCCTGCCGTTTCTGGATCTGATCGAAGAGGGCAACCTGGGGTTGATCAAGGCGGTGGAGAGGTTCAGTCTGGCCAAGGAGTGCCGTTTTTCAACCTATGCCACCTGGTGGATTCGCCAGGCCATTGATCGGGCGCTTGTCAATCAGTCACGCACTATCCGCCTGCCGGTGCATGTTTCCGATGACATCAACCGCATGGCAAAAATGACCCGTAAGCTTTCCCAGGTGTTGCAGCGAGAGCCGCACGCCCATGAAATCGCCGAAGAGATGAATGTCAAGGTGGCCTATGTCCGCCGGCTGATGACCCTGCTGCGTCGTACCTGTTCCATGGAGACGCCCATTGGCGACGGCAGTGATTATTTCCTGATCGATACCATCGAGGACATGTCCGTGGTAGCCCCGTCGGAACTGCTGGAGAATATTGACCGCTTCGAGCGGATCTCCGAGCATTTTAGAGATTTGAGCGAGAGCGAGCAGAAAATCCTGGCCCTCCGTTTCGGCCTCGACGACAAGGACCCACAAACTCTTGACACAATTGGCAAGAGCTTTGGGGTTACGCGGGAACGTATCCGCCAGATCGAGGCCAAGTCGCTCGAAAAACTGCACAACTGCATGAAATCTAAATAGTTGCGGGACTCAGGGCAGTTGTGCTGCACATCAACATCGAAACCTCAAGGAGAGCCGTATATGATGGAAGACTTGAAAAATATTATCAGAGATATTCACGATTTTCCCAAAAAGGGGATCATCTTCAAGGATATTACCACCCTGCTGCAAGACGCCCAATCGTATCAGCGCATGATCGATCTGATCGCCCATCGCTATGTGGGCAAGCGCATCGACAAGGTGGTGGGTGTGGAGGCGCGCGGTTTTATCATCGGTGCGGCCCTGGCCTATAAGCTGGGCGCGGGAGTTGTACTTGTTCGCAAACCCGGTAAACTTCCTTCCGAGACATTCAGCAAGACCTACGAGTTGGAATACGGCACCGATACCCTGGAAATTCACCGGGATGCCATCAAGCCGGGCGAACGGGTCCTGATCGCCGACGATCTGCTGGCCACCGGAGGCACTATGGCGGCCGTGGTCGACATGGTCCAGGACATGGGGGCAGAGATCGTGGAATGCTGCTTCATGACCGAGTTGGATTTCCTCAAGGGACGCGATAAACTACCCGTCGGCAAGGTCTATTCGCTGCTCAATTTCTGATCCTAGTTGACGTCGCAACGCAAGCTGCCGGCGCGGATACGCTAACGCCGCCCGCCGCTAAATAGGTTGAAAGCACACGGCAACTCTGGTATACATATTCATCTTTTTCCATTTGTCCCCGTAGCTCAGCCGGATAGAGCACTTCCCTCCTAAGGAAGGGGTCGGACGTTCGAATCGTCTCGGGGACGCCAATAAAATCAAGGGCTTGCAGGTTTTGACTGCAAGCCTTTTTTCGTCATGCCGTAGTAAATGCCGTAGTAAATTTTTTGACAGCATGGAGCCGGTCCTCCGTTGAAGGGGTGAACCGGTTATTTTTTGCACTTGGTAGTGGCCGCGATCGAGAATTTCCTGGCCAGGAAATCCGGGCATGAGCTCCCAAGACTTTTCCAGCCGTGGCGCCGGAACGGTTTTTTTGTGCCCGAAACATCATGATCTACTTCTGTTTTAGACAGTCCGAAAAAAATGTTTGTTTCATTTTATTTCCTTCTGATTCAGCACGTTTCAACTCCAAAAAACCTCAATTTTCCTCTTGCATCCCTCAATTTTTGGTGCTATCTGGATCTCATATTTCTCTACCCATCTTTACCCCTCTTGAGGAAAGACGAATTCACCGGTTAAAGCCCCGGTGTCTGAAAAGATCGCCAAGGCACGCGATCCATGAAGAGTCGGCGAACCTGGTTGCAGCACCATGAACCTCGTTACATCGACCAAACAATGCTACGCGAATGGGGTATTCTTTCCGTACCGGACACCCTGAAACACCCAGCGACCACACAAACACATAAATAGCACCACAGGAGACGTGCGTCCGTAAATCGGACAACTCCCCATATCACCCCCAAACCTGTTTCGGCCACCGCGCCGGAGCGGGTTTTTTCATGCCTTAAATTCCCCCACACCACCACGCGTCTCTTGCCGGCCGGTGGCCGGACAGCAAGAGACGCGCTCCCAACCCCGCAAAACTCCACACGAAAGTATAGAGCCAGCGCGCGACAAACCAGCGACAAAAAATGCTGAATGGGTCTTCATACCCCAAAACTTTCCCCCTCATATTCGTTACCTCCACAAGCTGTCCCTCCCTCCAGTACGTCGATCCGCTGCGGCGGATCGTAAGGACCGGTCTTCGCACTCCCTGTGCGAAATCGTCCCCCAGGACGATTCCAGGCCGGTGTCGAAACGGCGCACAAGCCCACGGGTTTTGCCGCCGCTTCGCCCTGTCCACCATGGACAGGCCTTGCCTACACTCAACCAACCCCGGCGCCAACGTATGCGCCTGAAGGAGGTCTTTATGGTGAAACACCTCTCCCTTGCCAGACAGGCTCTGACAAGGATTGGCAAGAACTGGTCGTTATCCAGCCTGACCAGGGAAAAGATCCTCTCCAACACCAAGGAGTTTGCCCAGTACGTGGCAAAGAGCTTTGGCCTGGAACGGATCGAGAACCTCAAGCCGGGACACGTACAGTCCTACGTGGAAAGCCTGCACGCCAGGGGGCTATCAGCATCAACCATGGCGGACAAAATGACCGCCGTGAGGATGATAGCCTCTGCCATCGGCAAGCAGAACATCGTCGAACGGCACAACGCAGCCTACGGCATTATCCGGGTCCGCATCAACCCCCAGGCGGTGAACCATGACCGCCTGATTGAAGTTCGACAGGCAATCTCTGCCAGGGCCGACCAGGGCGACAGGATTGCCCTGATGGTCAGGGCCTCCGACAGCCTGCGAGTTGCATTCGGTCTGCGAGCCAAGGAATCGCTCATGAGCAGCAAGGTGGAGATCAGAAACGGAAAGACGTTCCTTATCGTCGAGGGCTCCAAGGGAGGACGTCCCCGGCAACTGGAAGCACGGACCGAAGGGCAGCAAAAGGCTATTCAGCTTGTTGCCGAAACAGCCCGAGCCCTGGGTTCTGGAATAGGTCGGATCATCCCGACAGACATGACCCTGAAGCAGGCCTACGATGCCCAACGCAACCTCTGGCGCGAATGCGGCGGAACCCGTGCATGCGGGGCAAACATGCACGGCGAACGTCACAGCTACGCCAGGGAGAGAGATGCACAGGGAGCAGCGAGATCCGCCATCATGTCCGAACTGGGCCATGGTGAAGATCGCTCACCCTCGGCGTATCTCGAAAAATGACAACACCACAATGGTTCCGGTCAATGCCGGAATCGACCGGTCTTCGGGACGAATTGCCCTTCGTCCCGGAAAGAGGCGGCCGCCACACGACCGCCTTTATAAATTTTACCCATTTATCGGAGGTCACATATGCAGAACGAGAACAGAGTCATCAGACGCAAGCAGTTGCTGGAAATGATTGGTGTAAGCTCCGTCACCCAGTGGCGGATGGAAAAAGCTGGTCTCTTCCCTGCCAGGAGGAGACTGGGCACAGGCTCGGTGGGATGGATTCTCTCCGAGGTCGAGGAATGGATCAAGAGCCGGGAACGGTTATAGAAGGAGAACCCTATGAGTAACAAAGTATTCAGGACCGAAGCATTGGATCTGGCGGCCTATCTGGTCACGGCTGGATTCGAGCCGAACATAGTCAGAGCCCCTCTTGAGAAAAGGGCGGTATTTGAATTCACAGAGACCGAAGAGCTGCGCTTGGCGATTGTCAGTTACGAAGGTGGCGCATCCCTTCCAGCCAAGCGGTTGCTCAACATCAGGAACAGGCTCTACCGTGAAGCCTCCCAGGTTGTCAAAGGAGGGGCCGGCGTATGAGCGCAACGGAACAATTTGTCGGCGTTATCCGAAAAAGTCTGGGATACGCTCCGGACCCTGAAAAGATCATCCCCGGTAAGATGGTACGCTTCGCCACCAGCGACGATAGAAGAGACCAGGCAGGCTGGTGCAGGCTTTTTGATGATGGTATAGGTGGTGTCTACGGTTGCTGGCGGCGGGGAATCTCGGAATCCTGGCAGGCCGATATATTCCAGTCTCCAGATGAAAAGAATGTTTTCCGGGAGAAGGTAAGAAAAGCAAAGGAAGAATCCGCCAGAATATTGGAGGATAAGCGGAGAATCTGCAGGGAGCAATCGGCCAGGCTTTGGGAGAAGGGGCACGAGGCCGATCCGAAACATCCATACCTCGCAAAAAAGAATGTTAAGCCCCACGGTATCAGGCAGCTCAAGCAAACTCTCCTGGTTCCGGTGCGAGACACCGCCTGCGGCCTGCATGGTCTGCAGTTCATCAAGCCGGACAGCATCAAGAGACAAAAGAAGGATACAGCCGTAAGTGGCCACTATCACGCCATGGGAAAGCCGGACGGAATGATTCTGATACCTGAGGGTTACGCCACCGCCGCCACCCTCCATGAGATCACCGGACATGCCGTGGCTTGCGCCTTCACGGCCTCTAACCTGAAACCGGTGGCCGAAGCGCTCAGGAAGAAGTATCCGGACAAGGTCCTTGTTATCTGCGCAGATGATGACCACCAGACCGAATGTAATCCCGGACTGACAAAGGCAATAGAGGCTGCAAAGGCTGTGGATGGTCTTCTCGCGGTTCCGAATTTTCCCCCGGAAAGGGGAAAACTGGATACCGACTTTAATGACCTGGCTCGGCTGGCCGGACCAGAGAAGGTCAGGGAATGCATCCAACAGGCGCGGAAACCGGATAGCGATCAAAAGGAAGAAAAAGCCGAACTTCCCTTTCTCTTCCGGAGACTATCGGATATCGAGGCCAAGCCGGTACGCTGGCTCTGGCCAGGACGGATAGCCAGGGGCAAGGTCTCGATCCTGGCCGGGCATCCCGGTCTGGGTAAAAGCCAGCTCACCGCCTCTCTGGCGGCAATTGTCACTACCGGCGGAAAGTTGCCACTGGATCGCACACCTTGTGAGCCGGGTAACGTGGTTTTCTTCTCCGCCGAGGATGATGCCGAGGACACCATCCGTCCGCGTCTGGAGGCGGCAGGGGCAGACCTCTCCCGGATCTTCATCATGGATGCCGTCAATTCAGGCGAATACGCCCGTTCCTTCAACCTGGTCTGTGACCTCTCCAATCTGTCCAAGATGATGGATCACTTCGGAGATGTATCTCTTCTGGTGATCGACCCGGTCACCGCCTATCTTGGGAAGATCGACAGTCACAAGACCGCCGATGTCCGGGCGCTCCTTGCTCCTCTGGGTGAACTGGCGGCGAAACATGGGACTGCAATTGTCTGTGTCTCCCATCTCAGCAAGGCAGGAAGTGGTGAGGCGCTCTTGCGGGTAACCGGCTCTCTGGCTTTTGTCGCTGCGGCCCGGGCAGCGTTTATCGTTGCCCGTGACAATGGGGACAAGAACCGACGACTCTTTCTGCCGATCAAGAACAATATCGGCAACGACGAAACCGGGCTGGCGTTTACGATTCAATCCGTCACCCTTTCTGGGGGAATCGAGACCTCTCGCGTATGCTGGGAGGCCGAGGCAGTCGCCATAACCGCCGATGAGGCAATGGCTCCGATTGGAGATCCGGAAGAGCGGAGCGTGCTGGAAGGCGCAAAGCAGTTTCTGGCCAACTTGCTGGCAGATGGTCCAGTCTCATCCCGGCAGATTCGAGCCGATGCAATAGGGGCCGGTTTTTCCTGGAGGACTATTCAGAGGGCACAAAATGCACTGGATATCGATGCCTACAAGGGAGGGATGAAGGAGGGGTGGTTCTGGTTTCTTCCCCCGAAGGACGCCAAAAAAGGCGAAGAGCGCCAGCAAAAAGACGTGGCGCTCTTCGGGAATCTTGGCGTTCTTCAGGAGTGATTCAGAGGCCGTTCTCGAGCTGACGGAAGGCGATCTGAAGTCCATGTGGTGATTTTTAAGGTGAGGATATTTAATGCAATAATCACTCTACGAAGGGTGATCCATCTGGATAGTAAAAGAAATACAATTAGCCATAACCACTTTCTAATAACGATATTTCATCTGGCGCACTTTCCTGAACTCCTTGACACTGCTGTCTCACCGGGTGTATGTGTGTGAGTAATTTTTTATGCTGTGCCCGGGAGGGGCGGATGGGAAGTCGGGATGCAGGTCCAGAGAGCCGTTTGTCCAGCGAAGAGCTTGGACAAATGGTTTTTTTCTGCTTAAGTTGGCATTTTTGAAGACCCTGCGTCATCTATGTGTTCCACCCTCGTGACTACTAAACTAGAATGTTTTTATATTTACTAACACACCAACGCTCCTCAATTAATTTATCGAGTTGTTGGCAGTTTTGTAGGAGATTTCATGGTGGTGTTGGCAAAATCTCACAAAGCTTTAGTTGCCAAACTGAAACTGACTGGAACTGAAAGAGTAGATGCAAGAGAATGGAACACCGATTGGGCGGAACGCTGGGTTGTTTTTGCAGATCTCATAGCCTTCGCGAGCCGAGCGGAGAGATCGCCAGACGTAGTCTTGAACAATATTGTTCGTTTTGCTCGCGCTTCTCATATTGCAGAACAAGCTGTACCCGTAGTGAGAACTTTTCGTTTCTCCGATTCTACTTTTGCCATTGCAGATCACTTTGAACAAGCTTTGGCCTTCTCCATTGCAATTCATCATGCATGCCACGGAATAAATGTCGCGTCGGTACTTAATAAAGATGCGCCAGTGTTCCACTACACAATAATGCCTCGCATCACAATGGCCCGTGGCCAAGTACTGATTTGTCAAGATGGTCTAAAAAATATACCAACACACTACTCCGGTCTTAACCCAAAGAATATTTTGGCAGGTGCTGGAATTGTTGCGGCGTATAAACTTGAGCGCGAATCAGCCGGTGGTCTTCTAACGATGGACTCAAGCTGTCTCTCTGAGTTGGCTGCTCTCGCTGTTCGTGGAGGTAATCGTTCAACGTCTGCGTCTTTTGAGAGATGGAGAAGTTACGCCACCACTAAAGCCCCTGATGCTTTCTTTATTCGAGGTAAGGTTCTTGA
>WSSedB1CaDRAFT_10000668_pt1 | contig 14196 bp, 10 predicted proteins | sample WetSurSB1Cattail_FD_9460 | JGI IMG/M metagenome (IMG submission 9460)
AAAATCCTCTTTTAGCGCTGGCAGCCTCTGCTGAAAGCGGCTCCGAGCATCCGCTTGCCCAGGCTATCGTGGAAGCCGCTGAACGTCGTCGCCTCCGTATCCAGCGTCTTGCTGCCTTCAACGCCATCCCCGGTGAAGGTGTCGAGGCCTTACTGAACAATCAGGCTTTACGCCTTGGCAAAGGGCAATGGCTTATAAACCAGGGAGTAAAAATCAGTGCCGAACTGCTCACCAAAGCGGATCAACTGGCTTCCAAGGGAAAAACGCCCGTATTTATAAGCACCGGCACAGTTTGTAAAGGACTTATTGCACTGGCCGATACCGTGAAACCGGAAAGTCGTGAAGCCATCCAGCTGTTAAAGGATATGGGCATTGAAATCATCATGCTTACCGGAGATAACAAACGCACCGCCATGGCTATTGCACATGAAGTCGGCATCACAACCGTACGTGCCGAAGTGCTGCCCGAGGATAAGGCACGTGAGGTGCAGCTTCTCCAGGCCGGCGGACGTATCACCGCTATGGTCGGTGACGGCATCAACGATGCTCCGGCACTCGCCTGTGCCGATATCGGCATCGCTATCGGCAGCGGCACAGACATTGCTATTGAAAGTGCCGATATCGTACTCATGCACAGTGACTTGCGCGATGTATCCCGTGCGATACTGTTAAGCCGCAAAACGATGCGCAACATCCGCGAGAACCTCGGTTGGGCTTTCGGCTACAATATTCTGGGTATCCCGGTAGCCATGGGCGGCCTACACCTTTTCGGCGGACCACTCCTGAATCCAATGCTTGCTGCTGCCGCTATGAGCCTGAGCTCCGTATCAGTCCTCACAAATGCTTTACGCCTGCGGGCCTTCCATTTTACACCGTATGCCCCACCAAAAAGGCCACGGCACAAAATATCATAATCCTATATACATCATATTGAAAAAGGAGACTATTTTATCATGAAAATCTTTATCAAAGGTATGATGTGCGAACACTGTGTTGCACATGTGACACAAGCCCTCAAGAATATCGAAGGCCTCTCTGCTGTCAAAGTAAATCTGCAGGATGGACTTGCCGAGGCAAGTGGCACGGCGGCACACGCTGCCATCCAAACTGCTATCGAAGACGAAGGCTATGATGTCGTCAGAATAGAAGAATAAAAACAGCAGCCATGGGTATCTGCTTTATAGCCTTCAAAAAAAACAACGGCAAAAAAGTGCGACAGCTTGCGGAATAGTTCTGCAGGCCTTCGCACTTTTTGTCTTCCGTTACAAATTTTCGATGATCTTGATTTCATTCTTTAAAATATAGCTTTTGCTGACTGGTTCGATTCCATTGACAAGATATTCAAAAACAATATCCATAGCCTTATGTCCCTGGCGATATGGGTGCTGATACAGAATTGCCTGCAGCACTCCTTTTTTCATCATTTCAACCGTTGTCGGTACGCTGTCAAAAGCAATTGCTGTAATGTGACGCAGCTGATTGCGGGATAATATGGCACGGCAAGCCCCGTAGACACCTCCTGCCACTATAAAAACCGCGTTCATATCGGGATATTCTGCCAGCAGCCGCTTGGTCTGCTCATAGGAACATATCTCATCGTCCTCGTTTTCAATAATAGCCAGTATATGAAAATTATCCAGACCTTCCATACGCTGCCGGAATCCTTCAAGTCGCTGCTGATGGCCTAATACATGACTATTTCCCTGAATGATTCCCAGATGCACCGGATTTTCTCTTCCCAGCAGCAGTTCGAGCAGCGCACAGGCTGTGCGCCCGCCGTTGAAATAATCACTTCCCACATAGCAATGGCGCAGACTGTTCTCGATATCTGTATTGACCGTAACGACCATACACCCATCCCTGACGAGTTCATCAAGTTTCTCCGCAATACGCGCATCGTTAATAGGATGAATGATGAGTGCATTGATCTGCGGTTTCAACTTGTCAATCAGCGCAATCTGTTTTTCCAGACTATAGCCTTTCATCGTCTGCCAGAGAACCTTCAGACCATAAATATGATACTGGGCCTCTGCCGTTTTGATGCCACGTATCACTTCATCAAAAAAAGGATTCCCCTCCGAGGTCAGCAAGACGCCAACAACCGGATGATGCTTACGTGCAGCGAGTGCCTTACCCGCCGGATTAGGACGAAAACCCAATTGCTCCGCCATTTGCCGTACGAGTTCTTCTGTCTCCGGCTTCACCTTGCCGCGTCCATGCAGGACACGATCCACCGTCCCGCGCGACACACCGCAGAGCCCAGCAATCGTTTTAATAGTAATCATACTGAACACCCGATTCGTTATTCTATATTTACCTGATTATTATATCGTATCTTGCAGCCTTTCAACAAGAGCCTCATTTGTGCTGACTGATAAAAATATACAGACTCAGATATGCAGATTCTCTCCTTGGAGTCCGACACAGGCGCCGTCCTTCTCCAAGCCGCTTTCCTCATGCGCAATCAGCCATTTATTCCGAGCGAATAGCAAACGATTTTCTCCTTTTCCCGAAAGCTGGAAATCCAGCACCTCATTCGTTCCTCGCGGCAATACAACCCCGCAGCGAAATTCTTTGCCATCCATGCCACAAGGTGCATAGTGCAATGTTGTCGCATAAAGCTCCACAGCCGTTCCTGCAGGTACGAAAAACATCTCTACCTTCGAGGTATCATAGGTGTTTTCCGCATAGTTGATATCCTGCTGACGTCCCAACATAAGCACCAGATCCGTCGCCGCTATATCAATTTCCGATGAGCGATGATACTCCAACGCGTCCAGTCTGCTGTTAAACCCGCTGCAATGACCAAACTCGATTGGCAAACCTCCATAGATCTCTTTTTGCAGTATTGCAAAAAGCGGCAGTGCTTCAAATTTTGCTATCGACGGTTCATAAACTACGCACCCGGCTGCTGCGGCTGCGCGCTGCTGGATTACCGCAGTAAAGCCCTCCACGTCCAAATCCAGTATGCGGCCATATGTACAAAATGTTCCATCCGTTATCCTTTTCATTATTTTTCACCTCAAAATTTGGAATATTTCATCCTCTTATTTTTTCGACTGATTATAAATATCAAATGCTACGGCCAACAGCAATACAAGACCTTTAATCATCTGCTGCCAATCAATGCCAATGCCCATAATAGACATACCGTTATTAAGCACACCCATAACAAGCCCGCCTACAATAGCTCCTACAATCGTACCTACACCACCTGTAGCCGAGGCACCTCCTATATAGCAGGCCGCAATAGCATCCAGCTCAAACATAAGTCCGGCAGAAGGCGCCGCACAATTTAAACGTGCCGAAAACACAAGTCCTGCCACAGCTGCCATCAGCCCCATATTTACAAATACAATAAAGCGAACCCATTTTGTCTTGATGCCCGAAAGCAAAGTTGCACGTTCATTTCCGCCCAACGCGTAGACATGTCGTCCCAAAACAGTTTTACTGCACAGAAAAGAATACATGGCAATGAGAAATGCCAAGAGTATCAGAATAAGCGGCAGCCCCTTAAACTTGGTAAACCAATAGGCCGCAAACAAACTAATGAAAGCAATAAGCGCCAACTTAACAAATATAATTCCCCGGCTGCCCGTAGGAACACCATATGCGATTTTCTGACGATAAGAATGCCATTCCAGATAAACACATATGGCTGCAACAAGTACACCTACCAGTATGGTGCTGTAAGGGAAACTGGCAAACAGCGGAATATCAACAAGAAATTTTTGCGCCACGAACTGATAACTCTCAGGAAAGGGAGAAAGCGTATTGCCATCAAGAATGACCATCGTCATCCCACGAAAAAGCAACATCCCTGCCAATGTCACGATAAAAGCCGGCACACGCATAAAGGCAATCCAAAAGCCCTGCCATGCACCAATCAGAAGCCCAAAAATCAGACAGAGAACTACTGCAAGGCCCACCGGCATTCCCTTAACAACGATCATCGTACCAGCAATGGCACCGATAACCGCTACAACCGATCCCACAGATAAATCTATATCTCCAGTAAGTATGCATGGCAACATGCCAATAGCTAAAATTAAAATATAACTGTTCTGCATGACCAGCTTGGATATATTCATCGGTGCCAGCAATACGCCATCAGTCAGAATCTGAAACAAAACAGCAATGAAAATCAAGGCGATAAACATCGCATATTTATGTACAGCTACGGAAAAAATGCTGCTCTTCATTAAATTGTTCATTTTCTATTTTCCTCCTCATTGAATCAGCTAACCCGTTTTTTTGCATTGCTCTGCATGATGCAGCGCATAACATTCTCCTGTGAAGCCTCTTCACGCGAAAGCTCCCCAACAAATCGCCCCTCATTCATAACATAAACACGGTCACTGACACCCAGGACCTCTGGCAATTCCGAAGAGATAACAATAACTGATTTTCCCTGCTTTGCCAGCTCATTGATGATACAATATATCTCATATTTAGCACCAACATCAATACCACGCGTCGGCTCGTCCAGAATCAGGATATCGGGATTCGCATATATCCAGCGCGCCAGCATTACCTTTTGCTGGTTACCGCCAGAGAGATTGCTTGTTTTCTGATAAATTCCCGGAGCTTTTATATGAAGTCGCTGCATATACTCTTCAGCAACCCTGATTTCCTTATGTTCATTGATCACACCTTGCGATGCCAGCCGCTTCAATGTCGGCAGCGTGATATTTTCACGGATACTCTCCAAAAGCACAAGTCCCTGTCCCTTACGATCCTCCGTGACATAGGCGATACCATTTTTAATGGCTTCCGCTACGCTATTTACCTTAACTTCCTTTCCATCTTTAAAAATTTTTCCTGTAATATTCTTGCCATATACTTTGCCAAAAAGGCTCATAGCCAATTCGGTACGCCCCGCGCCCATGAGTCCCGCTATACCAATAACCTCACCACGCTTCACATAGAAGCTCACATTATCAATTGTCCGTTTCCCCGTTATAAATGGTGAATCAACACTCCAGTTCTTTACCTCCATGCAGACAGAACCAATCGCAACATCTTCCCTTTCAGGATAGCGATTTGTAATCTCACGTCCAACCATACCCTTGATAATACGTTCTTCCGAAATATCATCTTTCCCCTTTACAAGGCTTTCAATCGTCCTGCCATCACGAATAACCGTGATTTCATCAGCAATCTTCGTTACTTCATTTAGTTTATGAGAAATAATAATGGCAGTAATTCCCATTTTTTCACGCAATTCCAAAATAAGATTTAACAGTTTTTCACTGTCATCGTCGTTCAACGATGCCGTTGGTTCATCCAAAATGAGTAAGCTCACTTCTTTGGAAAGAGCCTTGGCAATCTCAACAAGTTGCTGCTTACCTACACCGAGCTTATTAACCGGTATATCCGGCAAATCATCAAGTCCCACACGCTTCATTAGCTTCATCGCTTCAAAACGGCATTTTCCCCAATTAATAACGCCTCTGCATTCCTTTTCATTCCCAAGGAAAATATTTTCCATAATCGACAAATACGGTATAAGTGCGAGTTCCTGATGAATGATGACAATGCCTTTTTTTTCACTATCACGAATCGTATTGAAATGACATTCTTCACCATCATATAAAACTTCACCCTGATAAGATCCATATGGATGTACACCACTCAGTACATTCATCAGCGTGGATTTTCCCGCACCATTTTCTCCGACCAGCGCATGAATAGATTTTTCTCTGACCTGGATATTTACTTTATCCAATGCTCTGACTCCGCCGGAAAATTCTTTAATAATATTTTTCATGTCCAGTAAAACCTTCGGCATATTCAACCCTCCATCCCAGACAATAAGTGCCACACCCAGGCTTCCCTGGCGGGATTGTTGAGTGCAGCACATTTAATGTTTATTGATATTTTCTTATCTGCTGCTGCAGATTTTTACATTTTATTTCTGAACATCGGCTTCCTTGTAATAGCCAGAATCAATCAGCAGTTGCTTGTAGTTGGTTTTATCTACAAACTGCGGCTGAAGCAGATAGGCCGGAACAACCTTGGCACCATTGTTATAGCTTTTAGTATCATTAACCTCAGGCTCCTGATTATTCATAAGAGCATCAACCATCTTCACTACCTGATCTGCCAAGGCACGTGTGTCCTTAAATACAGACATGGATTGCTCACCAGCCAAAATCGCCTTGACATTTGGAAGATTTGCATCCTGCCCTGTGACAACCGGCATTGGTTTTTCTGACGTATTATAGCCGGCAGATTTCAAGGCAGACTGCACGCCAAGAGAAACTGAATCATTCGAACAGAGAACTGCGTCGACTTTTGCCGAAGTATAATTGGTGGTCAGGACATTATCCATTCTTTCCTGTGCTTTGGCTTCATCCCAATTCGGTGTAGCGCACTGTTCACGCGTTACCTGCCCTGACTTGACAATAAGCTGCCCTTTATCAATATACGGCTGTAAAACATCCATAGCTCCCTTGAAGAAGAAAACCACATTATTATCATCGAGCGGGCCTGTAGCAATTTCTAAATTGAAAGGGCCTTTGCCTTCTGTAAGGCCAAGCTGTTTTTCAATGTATTGTCCCTGTATCTTACCAACGCCATAATTATCGAACGTTGCATAGTAATTTACCGCATCCGTATTCATGATAAGGCGATCATATGAAATAACCTTGATACCGGCACTTTTAGCTTCATCAAGTACCGAGGAAAGCGAGCCACCATCAATTGCACCCACAATAATGACCTTGCATCCTTTGGTAATCATATTTTCTATTTGGGATACCTGCGCCTCTACCTTGTTCTCAGCAAACTGCAGGTCGACATCGTACCCCTTATCCTTCAGTTTCTTCTCCATGTTGGCGCCATCCTGATTCCAACGCTGCAAAGATTTCGTCGGCATAGATACACCAATCTTCACACCTTTCTTATCAGCACTTGCACTGCCAGAGTCGCTGCTACTCTGCTGGCTTCCACCGCAGCCAGTCATGACAACTGTTACCATAAGGACCAAACAAAATACCAGAATCTTTTTTAAACTCATGATTTCTCCTCCTTTTGTAACGTTCTAAAATTTCACATAAAGCAATTTCCCCTTATGAAAAGCACTACCCTCCTTACTGTATGGCAAAACATTGCCTGTTCCGCTTGAATTTTATTTGACGCAGCCATAGCTTTAGGCAAAGGCTGTGTACATACAGCCTAGAGTTCAGCCAGATCTCCATAGCACTCCCTAAGTTTTTGATAGAGCTTTTGATAAAGTTTGTGCCCTTTGGCATAGTATGCCATATTTGCAGTCTGCGGCGTGCAAGACGCATCAGCGGCAATAAAGCGGTGACAAGCTGAGGGAACATCCTGGAACATGCCGGAACCCACCCCGGCAAGAATAGCCGCACCGAGTGCCGGGCCTTCCTGCGACTTGCTGGTCTTCACAGTACAGCCATACATGTCTGCCAGCATTTGTCTCCATATCGGACTTTTACCGCCCCCGCCGCAGGCCATCATTTCCTTTACAGGGACTCCCATATCCAAGAGAATTTCGTTGCAATCCCTGAGGGAATAAGACACCCCTTCCATAATAGAACGGATCATATCGGCTTTTGTGTGAATAGCCGACAAGCCAAAGAAAACGCCGCGGCAATCCGGATCAAGATGCGGCGTACGTTCCCCCATGAGATACGGCAGATAAATAAGGCGGTTGCTGCCGACCGGCACCTTAGCTGCATCATCATTCATGAGATCATATGGGTCTCTATGTTCTGCGATTCCCCGTAATACATAATCCCCGCCAAGGGTATCCCGAAACCATTTGAGAGACAGTCCCGCCGCCAGTGTGACGCCCATGACATGCCAGCATCCCGGCACTGCACAACAAAAAGTATGAACACGGCCCTGGGAATCGAACTTCATTTGGCTCGTATGAGCAAAAACTACTCCACTGGTTCCTATGGTAGTAAAGGCCCGTCCATCTTCAACAATCCCCATGCCGATGGCAGCTGCCGCGTTGTCTCCGGCTCCGCCAACGACAACCGTAGAGGTCGAGAGCCCTGTCAGTGCCGCGAAGTCCTGCGTAATCTTTCCTGTCACCTCTGGCGATTCATAGACTTTTCCCAGAAGTGATGGATCTATCGAAAGTTTTTGCAAAACCTCATCCGACCAGCAACGGTGAGGCACATCAAGAAGCTGCATGCCACTCGCATCGGAAACTTCTGTAGCATAATCCCCAGTCATGCAATAACGGATATAGTCCTTTGGCAGCAAAATATGACGGCAGCGGCGATAATTTTCTGGTTCATGCTTTCTTACCCAGAGAATCTTGGAAGCCGTAAAACCCGTAAGTGCCGGATTTGCTGTAATTTCAATAAGACGCTTGTACCCGACCTTTTCTGTAATCTCCCTGCACTCCGCAGCAGTACGCTGATCGCACCAGATAATTGCCGGACGTATGACTGCATTATCTTCGTCAAGCATAACCAGTCCATGCATCTGCCCTGAAAGTCCAATGCCCTTTACACTTTTCGCAGGAACCGCTGACTTTTCCAGTACAACCCGGATTGTCTGAATCACTGCCGCTTTCCAATCCTCCGGTTTCTGCTCAGCCCAGCCGTTCTGTGGCTGATACAGAGGATACTCTGCCGATGCTGAAGCAATACCCCGGCATTCCTCATCGAAAAGTACAGTTTTCGTCGCAGAGGTCCCTATATCAATTCCTATCAGATAATTCATTTCCTAGCCCCTTCTCTCGCCACATTTATTTATGTCTTTTTTTGTGTTCGAGCACATATTATAAAAATAATATATCACACCTCATATTATGCGTCAACAGTAAATTTGATATTTTCTAAAAAATTGCAAAACATGTAAAAACTCTTTTCTTAATCATGATTTAAAATATAAATAAAATTTAAATTCATGATTTTTCCTCCAGATTACTGTATAAACCTGGTAATATAATAATGTTGTATAAAATTTTAGAATAATCAGTTGACATTTTTTTAGAGCAGTGCTATGCTTTTTGCATGATATACGTGCTTGTGCACAAATATAAGAGTATATGAAAAGGAGTGTTTTCATTCATGACTATGACGAATATTCCCCAGGTAAAATGCGGCATCATCTCCGTGAGCCGTGACTGCTTTATCATTTCCCTTTCTGAAAACCGGCGCAGCGCCATTGCCGAGGCCTGTAAAAAAAAGCACGAAACGCTCACAGAAATCAAAAAAACTGTAGAAAATGAAGCCGACATGCTGCTTGCCGTAGAAGAAGCCAAAAAGGCCGGATGCAATGCCCTCGTGGTTTTCCTCGGCAACTTTGGTCCAGAAACACCAGAGACCCTCATAGCCCAAAAATTCGATGGACCCGTCATGTATGTAGCAGCTGCCGAAGAAACCGGCAAAAACCTCATCAATGGACGCGGTGATGCCTACTGCGGCATGCTCAACTGTTCCTATAATCTGGGCCTGCGCAAAATCAAAGCATTCATCCCTGAATATCCCGTTGGTACAGCAGAAGAAATTGCGGGCATGGTTGAAGAGTTCCAGTCCGTTGCACGTACTTTGCTCGGCCTTCAGGAACTCAAGATCATTACCTTCGGACCACGCCCACAGGATTTCTTTGCCTGCAATGCACCAATAAAGTCACTTTACGATATCGGCGTGGAAATTGAAGAGAACTCTGAGCTGGATCTGCTCATATCTTATCGTGCCCACAAGGGTGACAAGCGTATTCCATCCGTTGTCGATGACATGTCCAGGGAACTCGGGCGAGAGGGCAACCCATACCCGGATCTTCTGGAACGCATGGCACAATATGAGCTTACTTTGCTTGATTGGGCAGCACAGCACAAGGGTGCACGTTCCTACGTAGCCTTTGCCAACAAATGCTGGCCGGCCTTCCCGACCGAATTTGGCTTCGAGCCCTGCTATGTCAACAGCCGCCTCGTATCCCGCGGAATCCCCGTTGCCTGTGAGGTTGATATTTACGGAGCACTCAGCGAATACATCGGCATCTGCGTATCAGGTGATGCCGTTACTTTACTCGATATCAATAACTCGGTGCCAAAAGACCTGTTCGAGGAAAATATCCATGGCAAATACAGCTACACTCTGCAGGATACCTTTATGGGCTTTCACTGCGGCAACACCCCGCTGTGCAAGCTCAAAAAAGGCAGCATAAAATACCAGCTCATTCAGAACCGTCTCCTTGAAAACGGAAATACGCCGGATATTACCCGTGGTACACTTGAAGGTGATATTGCCGCAGGAGCTATCACTTTTTTCCGCCTGCAAAGTACTGCAGATTCCACCCTGCGCTCGTATATTGCACAGGGTGAGGTTCTTCCAGTCGCTACGAACTCCTTTGGCGGTATCGGCGTATTCGCCATCCCTGAAATGGGACGTTTCTATCGCCATGTGCTTATTGAAGGACGTTTCCCGCATCACGGCGCTGTGGCTTTCGGACACTATGGTAAAACCTTATTTAATATTTTTCAATACCTTGGCATAGAGCATATTGCCTTCAATCAGCCAAAAGGCATGCTTTATCCGACAGAGAATCCTTTTATCTGATTCCGTTTATAACACACAGCTCCTTTTATACAGCTGCATAATAACAAATACAACCGTATAAAAGGATAGACGAATGAAGCCGGACAGCAAATATAATTCTGTCCGGCTTCATTCGTCTATATAGCCTGCGAAAATGTTCATACGCCTCTTATATTTTTCCTTTATACTTCATAACCGAAAAACCATGCCTAATTTGTTCTTCTCCTCATAGTTTCTTCCCTCTTTTGTCTTTTTTTAGTACTTTCTATTGAAATTGTGAATTTACTGATTTATAATAGAATGTAAGTACAAATAATAATTTTTATCAGGAAGGAAGGGATATTATGGATGTACTTTTCTTATCACGATGGCAATTTGCCATTACAACCATCTATCATTTCTTATTTGTTCCAATCACGCTCGGCCTGTCGATGTTTGTCGCACTTTTAGAAACTTGTTATGTTACGACCAGGCATGAGGCCTGGAAAAAGCAGTGTCTGCAGCTTGTGAAGTTCTTCGGCACAATCTTCCTTATCAATTTTGCGATGGGTGTTGTCACCGGTATTGTACAGGAATTTCATTTTGGCATGAATTGGTCCGAATACTCACGCTTTATGGGGGATATATTTGGGGCACCACTTGCTCTGGAAGCTCTCACCGCCTTTTTCCTTGAGTCGACTTTTTTGGCCGTCTGGGCTTTCGGCTGGGACAAGCTTTCGCCAAAACTGCATTGCATCTGCATATGGATTGTTGCTTTTGCCAGCAACCTTTCTGCATTCTGGATTCTTGTAGCCAATTCCTTTATGCAGCATCCGGTAGGTTATATCCTTCAGAACGGACGTGCAGAAATGACTGATTTTGCAGCACTCCTTACGAATCCTTATGTAATCGGGCAATATTCTCATACCTTCTTTTCTGGTATTGTCACAGCAGGTTTCCTTGTATTAGGCATCTGTGCCTATAAAATATGGAAAAAATCTGCTACGGAGGCCTTCGTTCAATGTCTGAAGGGAGCTACGCTTTATACACTGATCGGTCTTTTCGCCGTCATGGTCAGCGGGCATCTCGACGCACAGTATATTCATGAGGCACAACCTATGAAGCTCTCCTCAATGGAAGCGCTTTGGGAAACCGCCGACCCTGCACCATTTGCCATCATGGCGAATATCGATACAGAAAAGCACGAAAACACTTTTGAGTTGAGCATCCCGAATGCTTTTTCGTTTATGCTGTACAATAAACCCACGGGGGCGGTCATAGGTATTAATGAGCTGCAAAAGCTCGCCGTTCAGCAATATGGCCCGGGTGACTATACCCCAGATGTCACAGGACTGTTTTGGAGCTTCCGTATCATGCTCGCAGCTGGTGGTGCCATGCTCCTCATTGTACTTTCCACAGCTTTCCTTCTCTGGAAAAAACAAATTGAACGTTTCCCGTTATTTCTTAAATTCCTGGTTCTCACACTGCCCATCCCATTTATTGCCAATTCTGTTGGCTGGTATATCGCTGAAGCCGGTCGGCAGCCATGGATTGTTGTGGGATTGCAGAAGACCGCAGCAGCCTTCTCGCCAAATCTTACACCAACCGAGGTTTTTATAAGCCTCATTGGCTTTACGCTGATTTATCTTGCACTTGCAGTTGCCGCACTTTATGTAGTCATACGCTTTATCCGCCGTGCACCTGAAACTTTACCGGATAGGAGGGATGCCTGATGGATCTCAATATTTTATGGTTTATTCTCATTGTCGTGCTTTTTATCGGTTTTTTCTTTTTGGAGGGATTCGATTATGGTGTGGGAATTCTTATGCCGTTTATAAGCCCGCATGATTCTGAACGCAGTCTTGTATTGCGGACAATCGCTCCTGTATGGGATGGCAATGAGGTATGGATGATTACCGCCGGCGGCGCTCTCTTTGCTGCTTTTCCTCATGTTTATGCTACGATGTTCAGTACCTTCTATTTTGCTCTCTTTCTCATGCTGGTCGCACTGATTCTGCGCGGTACGGCATTTGAGCTGCGCAATAAGGAATCCTGTGCCTGCTGGCATAAATTCTGGGAGGGTGCCATTTTCTTTGGCAGTGCACTGCCAGCTTTTCTCTGGGGTGTTGCGGTCACGAATCTTCTTCGCGGCCTGCCCATTAATGAAAAAATGATTTATCTGGGAAGTTTTTGGGATCTCCTCTCAACTTATACCATCGTAGGCGGGCTTGCATTCTTCTTCGTCTTTGCTTTCCATGGTGCTGCTTTTCTCACATTGCGCCTGGCGCATAACGGTCTGCTGATCCGTCTGCATCAAATGGCACGTACGATTGGTCTGCTTGCCATCGTTGCTTTTCTTTTCTGTATTTTACTCACCTGGACGCGAACCGATCTTTTTAAAAGCCCGTTAGCAGCAGCATTACTGCTTGGCGCCGCCGTAATTTTTGTCATTGGCTATGCCTGTATGCTGGCAAAACGCTTTTTGCCAAGCTTCGTCGCAAGCTCGCTGGCCATTGCCTTTACGACAGCCGCTTTCTTTGCAGGTCTTTTCCCCAGACTCATGGTTTCCACTCTCCAACCGGACTGGAGTCTCACAATCTATAATGCTTCATCTACGCCTTATACGCTGATGATCATGTCAATTGCTGCAGGCTGCCTTGTTCCAATCATACTCATCTACCAGATCTGGACCTACTGGGTATTCCGCAAGCGTCTTTCATTAAAGGATTTGGAGCAGCATTGATCCGATGAATAAACATATTGTTTTTACTGTATTGGAACCTTATAGAAAAAAACTCATAGTCCTTATGCTTTTTGAGCTTTGCACAGGCATATGTGCAGCTGGCGTCGCCTGGGATACAGCTTATATTCTCAACGGTGTCTTTTTGCACCATATGGGTTTTGACGAAGCAGCACCTTATCTTCAGGTGCTGCTTTTTGTCATATGCCTGCGCAGCTTTGTGGGGCTGCCCCTTGCAGCAACAGCCGATTCTATATCCCTGGCAGTTCGTGATAACATAAGGCAGAAGCTGCATGCTGCGCTGCTCGCACGCTCTCCTCTGTCCGCTGATCTCACTGGAGGCGGCGAACTGCTCACACTCGTCCTGGAAACAACGGATGGGCTGGACGACTTCTTCAGCCGTTTCTTACCGCAGTTGCTGGAGGCACTTGTCCTGTTGCCGTTTTTTTTCGCCATCGCAGCAGGTGCTGATTTTTGGACCGCCATGATTTTTCTCATCACACTTCCCATAGCTCCGTTTCTTCTTTATCTGATTGGGCGGCTCACACAGGCAGCCAGTGCAACACAATGGCTGCGCCTTACCGAACTCAGTCAGGGATTCGCCGAGCTTTTACGCGGTATGTCCATGCTAAAAATCTTCAATCGCAGTCATTCACAGCTGGCCTTGCTGCATACACTAAGCGAAGATTTCTCCGCTGCCTCTCTGCATGTACTGCGGTTGGCCTTTGTATCCGCTTTTGTACTCGAACTCATCACCACACTTTCTATTGCACTGATTTCGGTAAGTGTCGGCCTCAGGCTGCTCGCTGGCACTCTTTCCTTTGAGATTGCCTTTTTTGCTTTGCTCATCTCACCCGAATTTTATCGTCCCCTGCGTCAAAGCGGCATAGCCTTCCATGCTGGCATGAATGCGGCAACAGCTGCCAAAAAACTGTTATCCTTCATCCATATGCC
>WSSedB1CaDRAFT_10000669_pt1 | contig 14192 bp, 13 predicted proteins | sample WetSurSB1Cattail_FD_9460 | JGI IMG/M metagenome (IMG submission 9460)
CGCTCTTTCCCAACTCCAAGGCGCTGATCGTCAGCGGCAAGGTCATCGACAGGGCCATGCTCGCCAAGGGAAAGTCGATTGCGCTTGCCGCCAACGGCCGTAATTACTTTGTCATCCGTGGGGTACTCAATGCCGCCCAGCGCGCCAACGCTGCCGTCATCATCGAAATTGCCAAATCGGAAGGAGGTCGGACAGCCTACTGCGCAGTCAATTACTGGAACATGGCCCGCATCGTCGATGCACTCTGCAACGAAATGGGAATCACCATACCGGTTGCCATCCATGCCGACCACTACGGCATCAAGAATGCCGCCGACCTGGCCAGCGCCAAAGTGGAAGTCCCAACCATGTTCGAGGCGGGAATCACCTCCATCGCCATTGACGCATCCCATCTTCCCGATGACCAGAACCTGCTGGCCAACCTGGAGATCAACCCGTTCATTCCCCGCTGGGCCGGACTGGAGACCGAGGTGGGTGAAATCAAGGGCAAGGAGGGGCTCTCCACCGTTCCCGAGGCCAGGTTTCTGATCCAGGGACTCAATGCCCATGAAATTTTTCCCGACTGGATTGCCCTCAACAATGGCACCACCCACGGCCTTGAAGCCAGCGACGCCGGCATTCAGGTCGGGCTGACCGCCGAAATACACGCAGCCATTACCGCTTACAGAGTCAGCGGCGCCCAGCACGGCACCTCCGGCAACAGTTCCGAGCGTTTACGAGAGATTGCCCAAAAGACAGCTACCACCAAGGCAAATGTTGCCACAGCCCTGCAAATGATCTCCTGGGGCCTCGAAGTCAACGACTACGGCAATGCCCAACTAGACGCCAACAGCAACTTCATCAAGGTTAAGGGCGAAGGAATGACCGAGGAGCTGTGGGCCGAGATCGTTGCGTATGCAGACACAAAGGGGTGGAAAAAGGGGGATTACAAGAGCCTGAATCTCCCTTTTGAGAACAAGCTCCTGGCGCAGCCCAGGGAAATACGCGAGCGCATGGCAAAAAGAGTCGAGGATTTTGCCTACAAGATCATGACCGAAGTTTTCAATGCCCGGGATACCGCGCCGCTGGCCATTGCGGCAATCCTCAAGGCCGGTTCCCATGACGTCGGTCCGAAGGCGCATCAGATTGAAGACCCGTCCCACTGGAACAGGGAACAGATTATCGAGCGGGCAAAAACCATCGGTTCCAACAAGGGGCCGCAAGGAAATTTCGACGATTGATCGACACGTGAACCGAGTTTCGGAAGGGAGTGGCGACACTCCCTTTTTTTGTCTGTATTCATCATTCCGGTCTGGACTATTAACGTATTTCATGGGACAAAAAATATACGCAAGGCAGTACCTTTCGGGAGTCCGCGCACAATGGACGTCATCACCACCCACATAAATGCCGATTTCGATTGTCTGGGCTCCATGGTAGCCGCCCGCCGGCTTTATCCCGGTGCGCTGCTCTCCTTTCCCGGCTCACAGGAAAAGGGGCTGCGCGACTTCATCGCCCACCATCCCGGCTACCTGCCCCCCCTGACCCGCGCCAAAGACATAGATCTGGATGCCATCAACAGGCTGATTATCGTGGATTGCCAGCAGGCCTCCCGCATCGGGCGCTTTGCCGGGATCATCGGACGTCCCGGTCTGGAGGTGCATGTCTACGACCATCACCCGACGCTGGAAACCAGCATCCGGCCGACCGGCGGCATCATCCGCCCCTGCGGCGCCGTATCGACGATCATGACCGGGTTGCTGAGAGAGCAGGGCATCACTCTCAGCGCCGAAGAGGCTACCCTGGTTATGCTCGGCATCCATGAAGACACCGGGCGGCTGCTGTTTGTTCCCACCACGCCGGACGACTACCTGGCCGCGGCCTGGCTGCTGGAACAGGGAGCGCGGCTGAATCTGGTTTCCGATTTCATCACCCAGGAACTGACCACCCAGCAGGTAGAACTGCTGAATACCCTGTTGAAAAACCTGAAAACCACCAGCTTCAACGGCGTGAACATTTCCATCACCCATGCCTCCAGTGACAGCTACATTGCCGACATTGCCGGTCTGGCCCACATGATGCGGGACATGGAGAACCTGGACGCCCTGTTCCTGGCGGTAGCCATGGAAAGCCGCACCTACCTGGTGGCCCGCAGCCGGGTTCCCGAGGTCAATGTGGGCGAGATCATGCGGCGCTTCCACGGCGGCGGCCACGCCACGGCAGCTTCGGCCACGGTTCACGATCTGACGCTCAAGCAGGTACTGAAGAGACTGGACGAGCTGCTGAGACTCATGGTGACCCCACAGGTCACAACCGGGGATATCATGTCATCCCCGGTCAAGACCATGCCGCTTGACATCACCATCGCCGAGGCTCGCGATTTGCTGACACGCTACAACTGCAACGCCATGCCGCTCATCGACAACGGACGCATTGTCGGCATCCTCTCCCGCAAAACCGTGGAAAAAGCGCTGTATCACGATCTGGGAAACTCCCCCGCAGCCGAATTCATGCACACCGAATTCATGCGCGCCACTCCGGCCACGCTGCTGTCGGATATTCAGGAATACCTGGTGGAGGGTAATCGCCGTTTCGTACCTGTTTTCGACGGTGAGCATCTTGTGGGAGCGGTAACGCGCACCGACCTGTTGCGGCACATGTACGGCGGCCGCCGGGGAGAGCCGGAGGCGCTCTATGATCTGGATTCGCTGGAACTTAGCCCCAAAAGCCGCTCCGTTGCCGCCCTGATCAACCGGCGATTGCCGTCAGGCACCATCAAACTGCTGTACGAACTGGGCAGGATCGGTGACGAACTGGGGTTACCGGTATATGCCGTGGGCGGTTTTGTGCGCGACCTGATTCTGGGAGTGGAAAACCTGGATTTGGATCTGACCGTAGAGGGAGACGGCATTTTCTTTGCCGAACGGTTTGCCGCCGTACAGGGGGGCAGGGTCCGCAGCCACCCCATTTTCGGCACGGCGGTGGTCGTACTCCCAGACGGAAGCAAGCTTGATGTGGCCAGCACCCGGCTGGAGTATTACGAATCCCCCGGCGTACTGCCCACGGTGGAACGCTCATCCCTGCGGCACGACCTGTACCGCCGCGATTTCACCATCAACACCCTGGCGTTGTGCATCAACAATAACCGTTTCGGTGTTGTAACCGATTACTTCGGCGGCCAGCAGGATATCCAGCAACGTACGGTTCGGGTACTGCACAACCTCTCGTTTGTGGAGGACCCCACCCGCGTCTTCCGCGCCATCCGCTTCGAGCAACGCCTCGGATTCCGCATTGCTCCGCACACCGAAAACCTGATCCGCAGCGCCGTGCGCATGAAGGTTCTGGACAAGGTTGGCGGCACACGCCTGCTCAACGAACTTATCCAGATCATGAACGAACAAGAGCCGATCGGCGCTGTCCAACGCATGGCAATGCTCGGTCTGCTGCCGTTCATCCACCCCAACCTGAGGCTGTCGCCGGAAACCGAACGGGTCATCAATGAATCGTCCCGGCTGCTGACCTGGTTCCGGTTGTTGTACCTGAACGACCCGTGCCAGCAGTGGCAGGTATATTTTCTGGCGCTCTGCGAACGGCTCAGAAACGAAGAGTTCGAGGAAACCTGGCGACGGCTGACAATACCAGGCCGGATCGTGTCGCACATTTTCAGCCATCGGCGACGGGCACTGGCCATGCTGGACACCCTGCAGCGCCGCCTCAAACGGGCTGCCGACATCCGCAACAGCGAGATTTACGAGAGCTTTCACGGGCTGCCGCTGGAGGTTCTGCTGTACCTGGCAGCCAGAACACCCAACGAAGAGGTGCGGCGCAATGTGTCGCTGTACATCACCCGCCTGCGGCACATCCACCGTGAACTGGACGGCAATTCCCTCCGTGAACTGGGACTTACGCCAGGACCGCACTTCAGCCGGATCATGAAGCGCCTGCTGGAAGCGCGTCTTGATGGTGAAATCAGCAGCATCGAAGAAGAGCGAGACTTGGCGCGCTGGCTGATTGGCTATGCCGGGGGCAAAGGTGTTGTTTAAAATTCAAAAGGCGGCCAATCGGCCGCCTTTGCTGTTTGATCTTCCCACCGTATACCCTGTCACTTCACCTGCCGGAAAGCAGACCGGCAATTCCGTGAAGACATCTATGCATTCGGCTGTTCCTGTTCTGCTGCGGCTTCGTTGCAGCGTTCCACAACCTCCCGCAGCCAGGCGATCTCATCGGGAAGAAACTGTTTCGAGAATTCGGTGCCGACGTTCAGCGCCAGGTGGAGCGGCGGCATGGTTGTGGCGGCGATCACGTATCCCGGGACCTCCACCCATTTGACATCGGCTCCTGCCCAGTCCTTCAAGCGCTCTTCGGTGTCGAAAAGCATCAGGTAATCGTTTCCTTCCGATTCGATGATCAGCGGAAGAACCTGTCCTTCCTCAACTGTTGATTCTCCGTTGAGCTTCTCCTGATCAATAGCAGGGACGCAAAAGATCGTGTTGAGAAAACTATCGTAAAACTTCGACTGCCGTTTGGCGTCGGCCATGTCTTCGTGCAGTGACTGCAGCGCCTGATCAAGTCCGATCGTCTCCTGGGGTGTTTCCGGCGATGTTTCCATCAGTTCTCCTTGGCATGTGTAAAAAAATTTCCGGCATAGTAGCCGAAATGTCGGGACAGGGCAATCAGCAACTTCCGTCACGCCGGATAGCGCGAAAAAGGACGAGCTGCGATCATGGGTTGAGCTCGATTTGGTCGAGCGTTATTCCAGCGGATTCCGGAGGTCGATCTGAATGCGGTTCTCTGCCGGGAGAGGCACCAGGTCGAAGGAAAACTGAAGGCGAGATGCTGTAGTTGGAAATTGACTTCGATTGTTCAACTTCTCAAGAAATCAAAGAATGCGCCTTTCGCAGCCGTTGTTCAACGACGCGGATAATATCCTCAACGATGAGCGAACGCTGGCCGGCCTTCCGGTAGATATCCGCAAGCGGTCCGATCATTCCCCCCACCTTGCCGCAGAGTTCAAGCAGCTGTGCTTTGACGGTTCTCGGTTCGATCCCCGCTTCTGCCGCAAAGCCGGCCAGATGGGTCGCCATCAGGTAGCGGGGGTCCTTCTGTCCGCCCATCTTCATGGCAAACCTGTTGCTGATCCGTGGATACACCGCCGTGCTGAGCAGGTCATAGAAGGGCGCCAGGCGAACCGTTCCACCGGCGTAGAGAAATGACAGATTCTTTGCATGGGAATCGGCGTTGCCGATCAGGAAGTTGAACAGTGCCCAGTTAAGGAGGCTCAGGGTGTCGAGGATCGGTTCATCGCTCCACTCTTCAACCAGCCTGAAGCAACCCTGAAAGCCGGGGCCGCCTTCCTGCTCATATTTCATCTCGGGGATCACCCCAAGGGCCTGGCAGAAGTCTTCCTGGTGCAGGCGCGCTATTTCTCCGGGTGCGGTCCGTATCCGGTCATAACGCTTGACCATGTAGACATCTTGTCCGCCGATTTCGACAACCTCTGCAAGCGGAACCGGCAAGCCGGCCTTTTGCGCCAAATTCATGCAGAACGCCTCGTTGACCACCGTATTCTCAAGGTGGCTAATGGCTGTCTTGAGGATATGCGACGAGGCGCGGTTCCCTTCCGGGACAAAGAACTGACCGTCTTCAACATAGAGTGGCAGCTTGTTCTGGGCGCCAGCCAGGGAGAGCCGTACACCTTGCTCACCGGCAAGAAACGGATGTGCCGGGAGAGTTGCCAACTCCAAAGCCAGAGCCTGCGGCGAAATCGGACGGTAGCGGCCAGTGAAACCGGGAATATCACCCCGACGAAGGATGGTAACCGCGCCGGCGCAATCCCCACCGATACCTTCCAGTATGGCAAAGATGTTTTCCGCCGAAACGCCGAGTTGGCGCGCCACCTGCCGACGGATATCCCCTTCGGGGAGGAGATTTGCAAAGAAGGCCCGTGTGGCGGAGTCGTCGAACAGCGCTTCCCCGAGAGGCAGATGCCGTGACAGCGGCAGAGATGCACGCTGTGAACGGTAACTCTCGTCATAATGAAAGCTCAGTCGTGCACCATCCTGTGCTAACTCCCCAACCAGGCTGTTATTCCAGTATACATGCAGGGTCCCGGGCATTTACCGCTCCTTGAGGGGGTCGGCGGAACGGGGGAAGATGTAGACCTCCAGCCCCATTTTCCGCAGCACTTGCAGTGCCTTTCCCAGTTCGGCGGTTTCTTTCCCGTTTTCCAGCTGGGAAAGAAACTTCGTCCCCACCCCGGCCATTCCGGCGGCTATTTCTTGTCGGACCCCGATTTCCTTCCGCTTAAAGCGGATGATCCTGCCCAATTCTTCGGGGCTGGAGATTTTTCCGTAGGCGGGTTCCTGGTTGATATTTTTCCGATTACGTCCCATGGTCTCCTCTTAAAATTTCCCGTACGGACAAATTACGGCATTTCAAAGCTGGATGTCAACCAAACTTTTCCGTACGGATAAATTTAGTGCATTCCTGTGCATTCACAGACGTAGTGAGTCCGTTCGGACATATATATCCGGCCACCGCTGTGACGCATGGGTTGGTTGTGGTTACGCGGAATGAGAAAGATAAGGAGAGATGCAGGGTCAGGGTGTTTTATCCGTGGATGGGAGGTTCGTAGGATGCCGATGGAATTCGCGGTATTCCTTGACCTTTCCTGGTCATGAAGTGCAACTTATTTTAGATGTATAATTTGTAACCTCAAAATCCCAATCCACATCTTCATGTTCGGTAGCGGTTACACACAGCCCCGGAGCCATTGTAACGGTTTCATCCCTGAATTCATTCAAGATTTCTTTGTTAAACCAGCTGTAAAACTCTGCCCGGTCAAAAGCTGCATACACCGTTTCCAAGTAATTCTTGCCGGAAGCAATCGGAATGACAACACCGAATTGGCCAAGCGCTTCTTGGGGATTAGAAAATAGCATCTTTTTGAACTCCATGTCCCGCCTTGCTTTTTTCAGAATTTCTGCCAAAACATCATCCCGGATAAAAGTTTTTTCGTTGCTCATATAGTTCAACTGCCTCCTTGTGATCGACATGCCACCGACAACGGATTTCTATGGTACAGATATGGTACGATATTTCAAAGCCTTTTTCGAAGTAATCGATGTTTCGAAAACATATACAGAAGTCCGGAGGGATGGAAGGTCCACAGCTTGGGGACAGCCGGGAGAAAACGGGGGACGTCATGAAGCAAGCGATGGAAAAAGGACCTATACGGCCGCCCAGCGAGGCGAAAAGCCTGCTGATCAGGCTGGCTCGGAATTGCCCGTGGAATCGCTGCGTCTTTTGTCATACCTATCGCAACCACCGGTTCGAACTCCGCGGCATTGATGAGATCAAAGAGGATATCCTGATTGCGCGGCGGATCGCTGACCGGTTCGGCGAACGTATCGCTTTGCCGGGCAACGGCGGCCGGATTACCCAGGCCATGGTAGACACGCTCTGCGCCGAAGGGGAGTACAGCGAGGATAGCATTCGCTCGGTCGCCGCCTGGCTCTACCATGGGGCGGAATCGGTTTTCCTGCAGGATGCGGATGCGATGGTGCTGAAGTGCGCCGAGCTGGGAGAGATGCTGGCCTGTATCCGCGACAGCTTCCCCTCGGTACGGCAGATCACCTCCTACTGCCGCTCCCGGACGGCGGCGGCAAAGACGCCGGAGGAGCTGAAGGTCCTGCATGCCGCGGGTCTGAACCGGATCCACATCGGCCTGGAGAGCGGCTGCGACACGGTGCTGAAGTTCATGCGCAAAGGCACGACCGCGGCGGAACAGGTTGCCGGCGGACTTAAAATCATGGAGGCCGGAATATCCCTGTGCGTCTATGTCATGCCGGGGCTGGGTGGTCGCCGCTGGACAGGGGAACATGCCGCGGAAACGGCGGCGGTGCTCAACCGGATCAACCCGGACTTCATCCGGCTGCGGACATTGCACGTTGTCGAGGGGACCGATCTTTTCGACCTGACGGCGGGCGGGCAGTTCGAGCCGCTGGGAGACGAGGCGATCGTCGAGGAAATCGGCCGCCTGATCGCTGGCCTGGAGGGGATTAGCTCGACGCTGGTCAGCGACCATATACTCAATCTACTGGAAGAGCTGGAGGGCACCTTTCCACAGGACCGGGACAGGCTCCTGGCCACCATTGCGAGGTTCTTCGCCCTGTCGGCCGAGGAACGGCTGGTTTTCAGGGTCGGCCGGCGAAAGGGGATCTACCGGAGACTGGACGACCTTTCCGACAAGGTAACGTTTCTCTGGCTGAAGGGCATCGTCGACCAGTATGCCGCCACGGACCCCGGCCAGTTGGAGCGTGATCTGGACGAGGTCATGAACGCCTTTATCTGACCAGGCAGTATTCCTGTCATTCATTTGGAGCAGATGGATCAACCTCCTCAATACAATCGTTCTTACACTGCGCTACCGTATTTGATACTGAAAATCATTTACAAATAGATGTAGGATGCTATATTATACATATATGTTGTTTATTCAACTAAAGGAGTAAGGATATGAAAAACATATATTTGTTTTTTACAATACTATTGGCCGCAGTGCTGCTGAACGCCTTAACAGCTTTTTCCAGCTCCGGCCCATTCGGCACATTCGGTCCTAACGATTATACTGACGTGGGAAAAGGCGTTGATACATATAGCTCTTCGGCTGCCAGTGGCACAGGACCTTACGGTGCTTTCGGTTATATGGTTACGGAACCGGGAGCAGTGTCGAAACTTCCTGCAACTCCCGGAGGCTCAGGACCTTACGGTGCCTTCGACATTTACGGCATGATACCGGCTAACTGGTCACCATCGGTTGGAAACAGGGCTGAATGCATTATGATCGCCAAGAACTGCTTGCCGGACAGGTAGTTCATCAAGAACAAGAGGCTTTGAGGTTCAGACCCACACAATTGAAAAAAGTAACCTGTGTGGGTCTGAACATTTGAATAGCCAAAGACAAGAAAGGCGGCCAATCTTTCTGTTTCTGTTCTTGAATTTGACAGCATGCTGAACCACAATGGCCTTATAATCATTATCCGAGGATGTAGAGGCAAAACATGTTTGACGGGATTTTCTGGGACAACGACGGGGTGCTGATGGAAACCGAGCACCTCTATTATCAAGCCAATGCCGAAGCGCTGGCCCAGGCGGGTGTGGAGCTTTCCCTCGAAGACTTCTGCCGCATCTCCCTGCGCCAGGGGGAGAGTGTGCTCGATCTCGCCGCCGACGTCAGAGATGCGGAGGAGGTGCGGCGTGTTCGTGATGAGATCTATTACCGGCTGCTGGGAGAAGAGTCTCGGGTGTATCCTGGCGTTCGGGACACCCTGGAACAGCTCCACGGCCGGCTGCCGATGGCGATTGTCACCAGTTGCCAGCGGGAGAATTTCCTGCAGATGCACCGCACCAGCGGGCTGCTCGGCTATTTCGATTTCATCCTCACCCGCGAGGACTACCGTGCATCCAAGCCCGATCCTGAACCGTACCGGACCGCCTGTGCCCGCGCCGGGCTTAAGCCCGGCCGCTGCCTGGCAATCGAGGATTCGGAGCGGGGAGTCATCTCCGCGTCACGGGCCGGACTTGTCGTCGCGGCGATCCCCGGCGACATGAACCGGGAAGGAGATTTCGGCGCCGCCCGCTGGCTGCTGAACGGCATCCACGAGCTTCCGAAGCTGCTGGGGCTTGACGTAGTGTGAGGACTCGGGAGATTCCGGTCGCACAAAAAAAGCGCCCTGCCGTCGTTAAGACCGTGCAGGGCGCTTTTTTGTACTGAGTCAACCTGGTCGGTTCCTGATGTTTCAACCTCCAGCCGAATGTGCCGTTATGCAGCCCGGCCGTGATACCAACCTGCCAAAAGACCGGCTGCTGCATTTATTTCTGCGGACAGGCGCCGATACGTTTTCCGTCCATCTTCATCTTGACCGTCATTTCCTTTCCTTCCGCCTTCATGGTCGATTCCATGAGTCCGGAGTAGGAGTCACCAGCATATGTGACGGTACCCTTGCCGCTTGATTCCTTACAAACCATGTTCCAACTTACCGTATTTCCGTCTATCTTCTGATTCACCATCTTACAGTCGTTCTTTTCAGGGTTTGTCTTGGGCACGTAATCGGATTTCGAGAGACACGTGGTGAAAGTATGGGGCTTCTTGGCCATTGCCGGCATACCGGGCATGTCAACGGTGGTGGTAATTTCCCATTGACCTTCATTCATGTTCACGGATGCGACCGCCGGTTTCTTTTCGGGAGCCGAGGTGCCCTCCGATTCCTTTTTCTTGCTGCAACCAACAACGGTCAACGAAGATACCAGAGCAACTGCAACTGCAAGAGACCATATTCCTTTTCTCATGTGCACACCTCTCCTTTCAGATTTCGGCCGCAGCCAACAGAATTGGAAATCAGATGCAGAGGTCATACAGCCACCATTACCCTTTGTCAATTGGAAAAAGAACATTTATCCTCTTTCGCAGGTAACGATCCGGGAACCCGATGACATCAATACAGTATTTCTGATGAGTTTGAGAGCTGCGTGACCAGATACGGCCTTGACAGACAGGCGGTAAGCACGTATCTGAAACCAAAGCTGCTACAGAATTTATTGCCGAGGAGTTTTAAAATGTCATGCTTCGCACCCATTTCTGGAGGGGCCACTGGCCGTGAGGCGTCGGTTGCGCGGGAGATTGAGAAGTTAAAGCGGCGGGTGATCTGGTGTGAGCGTGCCGGAAACGATCGCTGGCGGCAGACATCATTCCTGTACCGGGCAGCGGACAGGTTTGGTAGCCGGATTTTTGACCATTCTTTCTGCCGTGGGAAAATCCAGCAGGCGGTTGGTTGCTCGACCGGCTCCTGCTGTCTCTGCCGGCCCGATGTGTTTGCCTATGAGCAGAAGGTACTGGAGTTGCTGCCGAAAAGGCTCGACGCTTCCGGATACTGCCCCTTTTTCAATCTTGTCAGAAAAAACTGCGGCATCTATGGCGTACGACCGTTTGCCTGCCGGATCTACTTCAACCTTTGCACTACAGCTCATTACTGCCGCAACCCGAATGATACGACCCTACAGCTGTTTGATAATCTGAAGCCCCACCTGGAGAGGATCCTGGGGGCTTACAGAGGGGGATATTGCGGCTAATTCCGCGAACACCATAACTTGCTTCAAAAGGCGGCAGATCGGCCACCTTTGCTGTTTTGATCATGATGCGTTGGAAACGAAAAACCGTTTGCGTTGCATAGTTCCCTTTACTAAGGGCACTTCTGGGCGGTTCAATAGTTTCAACCAGTCACCTCTATGCCCTCTCATCGGCTGCATTCTCCGCCACCTTTCCTCATTCCATCCACATTTCAGCCTTATTCCCTTGCTAATGATGTATTCACTTCCAATTGAGAATCTCTCGTCGGTCACATTCGATACCTGCAAAGAAAAGAAAGAGGGCCATGAACGTGCAAATTGAGAAAAGAGAGCAGTTGAAAGGTCCACATTGTTGGGAATCAAATATAACGGTGTATGTGTCAGGCCTGTTCAGGGATATAGCGGATTACATATCCCACAGGAGCAAAATGCTCGTGCGTCTTGCTCACGCAAGCATCGGATTTTCTCTGATCGTTTTTGGCATTGGATTAACGGGCATCTCACAAATCTTCGTCATCGTGCTTGGCTTTGTCGTGGCAATACCCTTTGTGGAAAATCTGGCGTTGCACATTATCGGCGCATTTTTCCGAAAATCATAAAAAGTAAATGTCCCGGTCTGGCTGGTCCTCGGTCGGGCCCTTTATGCTAAACAAGCCCTTAAACTAGCGCCATTCGATAGTGCCCCCATTTTCCCCCGCGAAAACTGTGAACGACCGGAGTCTGTCTAAAGTTAAATCACTCTCCCATGATTTCACCCGCGTCGAAGAAGAAGCCTACCTCCTCCACAAAGGGAACGAAATCTCCCGGACAGGCCATTGCGGCTACTCGCAGGAAGTGGCGGTTACATCCTTTTCGCTTTGAGTCGCCGTATTTTAGTGTATAAGTAGAAACTGCCGTGCATCACTTGGGCGACGATGAGATTGTGGGCGTCCCTGACTGTGAGACCGAGCGAAATCGTCCAGGGAGAAAAGGAAGGAGCTGGTGAAATGACAAAAGTATTAGCAACTGATCTCAGAAAAAAAACCCCTTCCGGGGCACCCAAGATTGAAGTTGAATACGATCCCGCCAAAGTCCAGGATTTCGACACCCGCGGTCAATGCGCCACGAAGTGGGAAGAAACCTGGGGCCAGAAAGTCGACGTCGAAATAGATGGCGAGCCTTTAGTGCTTTATCTCGCGCTTTGCAGCCGATCCCTTACTCATATCAATGAGAGCAGGAATGTTTTGAAAAACCTATCGTAAGAAATAAAACACACACAGTCCTCAGCCACTCAGATTGCTTCCAGATAAGGACGTATAGCGATCCGGCAATCTTCCTTGCGCTCGGTTCTGGCCGTGGAGCCGATAGCCTCGACGATCTTTGCCACCGAATCGTCCGCCGTAATGATCTCGAGCTTCACCTTCTCAACGAGATTGGCTACGAACCTGGCGCCGCGAAAGACCATTACCTGCCCCTTCTGATGGCTGTGGCTAATGATAGCGCTTTCCATGAAATCTTCGACACCGATTTCATCGAGGGCGCTCCGCACTTCTTCCAGCTTGAGTCTGTTTATGACAGCTTCTATCTGTTTCATGGCACACCTCCGCGTGCAGAATAGCCTTTCTGCACAACAATTCTGAGACATCATAAGGTTTCTATTACACAGTACGTGCCAAGTCGATTCAAGATTATTCCGTTATGATTACGGTTGGTTATCAAGAACACATACTACCTGAACAGGGTGTGTGCCTCAAACGTGTGCAGGCCACCAGGGTGTGCCCGGTAAGTAGTCACAATGCCGCTCCTCCCGCAGGATGGCAAATCTGGACATCGGCAGTCAGGACGAAGTATACTGTTAAATATAGGACAAAATGAGTAATAGATAGAAACAACCTCTACTCCACCGAATCACAACGAAAGGAAATATCATGTCAAATTCCATAGTAAAATACATCGTCAAAATCCCTGGCAATACTCCGATGAGCGAACATAGTACAGAAGACGAGGCCAGGAAAGAATGCCATAAAGCCAACAGGATGTGCTGCCCTGGTCATCAGGTTTTCGCGGAACACGCGGACGGCACAGTTACAGGGCCGTATTAGTCACCTGCCGGGAGAATTCTACGAAGAACAACAGAAAAGACAAAGGAGGCCGTTCGGCCGCCTTTGTCTTTTCTGTTACGTGGTTGTGATCCGGAACATTCCTTATTCGCAGACGTTCCCCCTCCCCCGGCCGCGCCCTCTCTCCTTGAACGGCGTGAACTCTATGCTAAAGTTGTTACAGGCAGCATACCGTCACAATCATTCCGCGAGACATCCATGAAAACGGTTTGCAACAAACAGATCCTGCTGGTGGCGCTGGGGGGAAATGCCCTGGTACGCCCCGGCGAACAGGGAACGGCCGCCGAACAGTTCACCAACCTGCGGCGTCCCATGGCACAACTGGCCGAACTGGCGCGAACACACCGGCTCATCATCACCCACGGCAACGGCCCCCAGGTGGGGAACCTTCTCCTGCAGCAGGAGAATTCGCCCGAAGTACCGGCCATGCCCCTGGAGATCCTGGTAGCCCAAACCCAGGGTCAGATCGGCTACATGATCGAATCGACACTGGATACGGCCCTGGAGGCGATCGGGCTCAAAAAACGACTGGTGAGTCTGATCAGTTACGTAGTGGTGGACGAGCACGACCCGGCCTTCACGACGCCGACCAAGCCGATCGGTCCGGTTTACTCCGCAAAGCAGGCAGCCGCCCTCCCCTGGCCGTCAGTATCGACTCCCAAAGGTTTTCGAAGAGTGGTCGCCTCCCCCCGGCCGGTGACCGTGGTGGAAAAGGAAGAGATCCGGCAGTTGCTGTCCCTGGACTTCGTGGTCGTCTGCTGCGGAGGGGGCGGTATCCCGGTGATCCGGGAGGAGCGCGCCTTCCACGGTGTTGATGCTGTCATCGACAAGGATCTGGCCAGTGCCTGCCTGGCTGCCGAGGTGGGCGTCGACAGCATGGTCATCGCCACCGACGTGCCGGGGGTTGCCCTCGGGTTCGGCGCCGCGTACCAGCACTTCCTGGCAAGCCTCACCGTTGCGGAGGCCAGGAGGCTGCTGGCTAGCGGC
>WSSedB1CaDRAFT_10000670_pt1 | contig 14190 bp, 9 predicted proteins | sample WetSurSB1Cattail_FD_9460 | JGI IMG/M metagenome (IMG submission 9460)
TGAATATTTCTGTTGTAATTAAAAATGATAGTCTTAAAAAGGCACTTAATGTTATACACGATGGTTTCTTCCTGTCGCGTTTCAAGGAAATGTACCTGTTTATTGCAGGAACCGGATTGGTCGGAACCAGCCTTTTAAAACAACTTCAGAAACAGTATTCCACACTTATCAGCGAACATAACCTGAAAATAAATCTTATAGGAGTTGCCAATTCCAGGAAAATGATCATGGATAAAAAAGGTATTCCGCTTGAAAGCTATAAAGAAATATTAAAAACATCAGGAGAAAAAGGAGATATAGCAGTGTTCATTCAGCAGATGACAAAGTTGAATCTGCGAAATTCAGTCTTTATTGATTGCACAGCAGATGAAGATGTGGCATTGCTTTATGGAGAAATTCTTTCGCGGTATGTTTCAGTTGTAACAGCTAATAAAATTGCCTGCTCTTCGAAACAAAGCTACTATCTTCAACTCAAAAGCATAGCCAATGAGCGGGGAGTAAGATTTATGTATGAAACAACTGTCGGTGCCGGACTTCCGATAATCAAAACCATCAACGACCTTGTTCTGAGTGGTGATAAGATATTAAAGATAGAAGCTGTCCTCTCGGGTACAATGAATTTTATATTTAATGAGCTTAGTCCTGAGGTTCCATTAAGCAGCGCTATCAGAAAAGCACGGGAAATTGGTTATTCAGAACCTGATCCGCGTGTGGATCTTAGCGGAACTGATGTTGTCAGAAAAATAATGATCCTCGCCAGGGAAGCTGGTTATTCCATTGAAAAAGAAGATGTTATTATAAACAAATTTCTTCCTGACGAATGCTTCGAAGGTGATTTAAATACATTTTTTGAAAAAGTAAAAGAATATGATGCTGTATTTGAAGAAAAAAGGAAGGAATTAACCAAAAGAAATCAGAAATGGCGGTTCTTCGCAACGTTGGAACTGGGGAAGGCAAAAGTTGAACTTCTTTCTATTGGTTCAGATCATCCTTCATATAATCTCGAGGGCAGCAATAATATAATTCTTCTTACAACCAACAGGTATAATGAACTGCCGATGGTAATCAAAGGATATGGTGCAGGAGCAGAAGTAACGGCAGCAGGAGTATTTGCTGATTTAATGCGCGTGGTAAATGTTTAAGCAGAACTTGTAAAAAGGTCAACGTTATGTAGGCATTGACAACACGAAACACGAAACACGAAACCGAAACAAAAAAACGAGAGTAATTGAAAAGAAAAACAATAAAATATTATTCAACAAACTTAAATGCTCCGGAAGTTAGTTTTAGTGAGGCACTTCTCAAAGGGCTGGCCCCGGATGGTGGCTTGTATCTTCCTGATTCATTACCAATAATATCAACCAGGGAACTCGGAAGTTATCCTTGCAAAGAATATAGTGAGATAGCTTTCAACATCCTTAACAAAATAATTGGAAATGAAATAGATAAAGAAGAACTATCTAAGCTTTGTGCCGACGCCTATAATTTTGAGATACCTCTCGAAAAAATCTACGACCGAAAATATATCATGCGTCTCGATCAGGGACCGACTGCCTCTTTCAAGGATTTTGCAGCCAGGATGATGAGCCGTCTCATGCAGCATTTCTTATCTCATAAAAACCAACATGTTACAATACTCACCGCAACATCAGGAGATACCGGCAGTGCAGTAGCAAATGCTTTTTATGGTCTGAATAACATCAAGGTAGTAATATTATTTCCTGCAGAGGAAGTTACATTAATGCAGCGAAAACAGATGACAACGCTGCAGGACAATATAAGTGTGCTTGCCATTAATGGAAAATTTGATGATTGCCAGCGTATGGTAAAAATGGCATTTTTAGATCCGGCATTATCGGATATTTCTCTTACATCAGCTAATTCGATAAATATTGGAAGATTACTGCCGCAATCAGTGTATTATTTTTATGCATATGCAAAGCTCGCGACCACTACAGATGAAAAAGTCATCTTCAGTGTGCCCTCGGGAAATTTCGGCAATCTGATGGGTGGTCTTATTGCCAAGAAAATGGGATTGCCTGTAAAAAAATTTGTTATTTCAACGAATGAAAATGATGAGGTTCCTGAATTCCTGCACACAGGTAAATATAAATTAATCACGCCATCAAAAAATTGTATTTCCAGTGCTATGAATGTAGGTCATCCCAGCAACCTGGCAAGAATTGTGGCTTTTTATGGAGGAGTTATGGATGAGTCGGGTAATGTAATAAAATCTCCTGACCTCAATCAGATGCGGGAAGATTTATTCGCTGTTAGTGTAAATGAAGAAGAAACAAAGAGGACTATCGATGAAGCATACAGAAAATATGATCTACTTCTTGAACCTCATGGAGCTGTTGCCTGGAAAGGGACTAAGGAATATTCCTCGAGAAACAAAAACATCAGGCCGGCGAAACCATTATATATCTCTCTCGAAACGGCTCATCCTTCCAAATTTCCTGACGCATTAAGACAAATTTTAAAGATTGAGCCACCTTTAGCACCTTCTCTCCTGAACTTAGAGAATAAACCTGAACATTTTCATTCGATGGAGAACAGTTATTCATTATTAAAGGAATTTTTAATTAAGTATCATAAATAATCTGACCATGCATATTGTTTGCTCTGACTTAGAAGGTGTATTTGTTCCTGAAATATGGGTAAACGTATCCAGTCATACAGGTATAGAAGAACTTAAGCTTACCACACGCGATATTAGCGATTACAATGTTCTCATGAAGAGAAGATTAGAATTATTAAGAAAATATGGACTTACTCTTCGTGATGTTCAAAACGTTATTTCACTGCTTAAACCATTGCCTGGTGCATTGGAATTTATTGACTGGCTTCGGACCAGGACTCAACTTATTATTGTTTCCGATACATTCAGTGAATTTGCCGATCCGCTTATGCGGCAGCTGGGAAGACCGACCCTTTTTTGTCATCATCTTACTACCGATAAAGAAGGGAATATCACAAACTATAACCTGCGTCAGAACGATGGTAAGAAACATGTAGTTGAAGCCCTTCAAAGTCTTAATTATAAAGTAATAGCCGTTGGTGATTCTTATAATGACATCTCTATGCTTAGAAAAGCAGACCATGGAATACTTTATAATCCACCACAGAATGTTGCTGATGAGCATAGCGATTTAAAAGTTGTAAAAACCTATGCGAGTCTTAAACGGATCATTGCACAAATGATAAGCGGTGAAGAATAGATAAATCGATTTGGTCAGAACCCGGGGCTGTTGAAGAAGTCGAAATCCATTAACCACAAAGATCTCAAAGGTTTTACACAAAGATCACAAAGAACTGAAATACATTGTTTTAACTTTGTGTTCTTTGAGCATTCTTAGTGCACTTTGTGGTTAAAAAGGACTTTTTAGACGACTCCAAGTAGGATTAATCGTAATAATTTCTTATTTTTACCTTAACTCTAAACAAATCAATTAACCGGCCGTATGAAACTTCCTCCCTCCTCTAAAAACTGGTTAACAATTATCGGTTCAATTATTGCCGGTATGAACCTGGCACTGATTATTATTCTGTTCATCATTTCAAGTATTTTCAACAAAGGGAATACTAATCTAGGGTTGTTTATTTATATTATTCTGCCCGGGTTCCTTATTTTTGGACTCTTGCTTATCCCTATTGGGATGATAAGGGAGCGGAAGAGAATCCGCAAAAGCGGCATTAAGGAAGAGGCAAAATATCCAAAAATTGATCTGAATGATCCCCGGCACAGAAATGCTTTTGTTATATTTACTATTACCACCATCATAGTACTGTTCCTTTCAACGCTTGGAAGCTTTCAGGCTTTTCATATAACGGAATCAGTCGAATTCTGTGGTACTCTGTGCCATCAGGTTATGGAGCCTGAATATACTGCATATCAGAATTCTCCCCACGCAAATGTTGCCTGTGTTGAATGCCATGTCGGTGCAGGAGCCTCGTGGTATGTAAAATCAAAACTATCGGGATTGCACCAGGTATATGCGGTTTTAACAAATTCTTATCCCCGACCAATCGAAACACCGCTGCACGATTTACGGCCTGCAAGAGAAACATGCGAAAAATGTCACTGGCCTCAGAAATTCTATGCCAGGACGCTCTGGACAAATAAATATTTCCTGGCCGACTCGTTGAATTCAGAGTGGGATATTATGCTCGAGATGAAAACAGGACCTGAATATAGCGGTATGGGATTTAAAGAGGGAATTCACTGGCATATAAATCCTGCTGTAAAAATTGAGTACATTTCGGATAATGACAAACGCGAGAATATAACTTATGTGAAATATACAGATTTAACATCCGGAAAGATCACAATATTTCGCGACGACAGCAATCCTATAACTGACAGTCTGGTGTCCGTTTCTGATATGAGAACCATGGATTGCATTGATTGCCACAATCGTCCGTCACATAATTATAAATCACCTCCCGTCTATTTCGATAAAGCAATGCTTACCGATACTGCTTCAAAAAACATTCCTTTCTTTAAAAAGGTTTCTATGGGAATATTAAAAGATACCTTCAGTAATAAGGATACAGCGCTAATGAAAATAAAAGAGGGTATCACAGATTTTTACAAATCGGGTTTTAAGGAATATTATGCAAATAATAAAGATCTGATTGACAAATCTATTGTGTCGGTTCAGAAAGCATTCAGCCAGAATACTTTTCCCCGGATGAAAGTAACTTATGATCATTATCCGGAACATATCGGGCACCTTGAATCTGAGGGATGTTTCAGGTGTCATAATGACACCTTCAAAGCACCTGATGGTAGTAAAATCTCACGTGATTGTAACCTCTGTCATAATATAGTAGGTCAGGGAAAAGAAGGAATGATGGAATATGCCAATATAAGGGAAAATCTTGCATTCAAACATCCTGTAAATATTGGCAATGCCTGGAAAGAATCCAATTGTTCAGAATGTCATCAATTCCTTTATTAAGGTTAAGCGCTGAGAAACTTAGAAACGAACCGATACCACTAAGAATTATTTGAGAATTTCTGTTGTATACTTATCTGCAATATCAGACTGATCATTCGAAAGACCAGATATTATCACTATTCTGTTCCCTTTCCATGTCAGAAAAATAGTTCCATTGTACCCATCTTTAAACATATACCTTGCGGTTTCAGAATCCAGTGCTTCAGTTCCGGATGATGTAAGATACTCTTCAACAGTTTTTTTTGCATCCTCGGGGGTATCACAATCCAGTATAAATATTGAAAAAATATCATTGCCTGACTCATAATTTGCCTTGAAGGCTTTGTTAAGGAACTTATGACCCAGAACACTCTCATTAATATAGGTCTCCTCATTGGCCTTTTTCCCATCTAATGGAAACATTGAAAGTGCAGAAGGCATTTCCGAACCTCCGGGTATCAGATCAGCAATTTCGCGAGCCAGTAATTCTGCCGATTTTAAAGTATTTTCACTCTTGGAATATGTCCTTATTTTGACATAATAACTGCCTTTGAAGAAGTTTATTGATCCATCAGCGCTGTATCCCTGAGAACCAATATTAAGGAATTGGAAAGATGGTGAACGCTCGGTCGAATATATTCCGAAAGCCATGGTGTTATCAGCCTGCTTGTAAATTTCAAGCTTAATCACATTTTTCCCCTTCTTGTATTCTGCAACATGCAGATCAACAAAACCATAAGCAAGATATGTGTCTGCAGCTCCATTTATATAATCCCAAAGGTTTTCGGGGAGATAAACAGGGGTATTTGTATTTTTTTTATAGCCTTTCAGATCAGGAAATTTGATATCCTGTGCAACTACGGTTCCTGAAATAAATATCAGGAAAAATGCAAAAATAATTTTGTTTTTCATTATCAAAAAATTGAGTTATCTAACATGCCAAACGAAGTAACCTCTCCTCCTTTTGAGCTCCCCGTCTTCTGTTCTTTATTGATGCACCATTAATTAAGTCAGAAATTCAGCCGGGACGTCTACCAACCTCGAAATATCAGCAATTTTTTCACGGATATCAAAGTTTTTGGTACATTCCACCATACAGGAACTGCACTCTTTGCATGGATCATTATTTGTGCCGAGCTCGCTTAATAAAGAATGAGCCATACCCGGGTTTGAATAACCATAGGCATACATATATGCTCTCATCAGATCGGGGATGGGAAGGTTCAACGGGCAGGTACTGAGGCAATGCGTGCAAGCTGTACAGTAGAGTCCCTTCTCAGCACCAGCGATTAAAAGATCTCTCTTTTCCTGATCGGTTATTGAAATGTCGGACAGAAGCTTTATGTTTAGATCGAGCTGATCAAAGTCAGTCATGCCCGGAATAGTGGTAGTAACATCGGGATTGGATAACACCCATTTGAGAGCAGCTGAGGCATTGATCGGTTTTGTTTTTTCTTTATCGAGAAATCCGCCACCTGCCATAGTTTTCATTGCCACAATTCCAATACCTGACTGATTAGCTTTCTTTATCGCACTATTTAATTCGGTTAAATATGTCTGCTTAAAATTATACGAAGTCAGTATCACATCCCATATGTCCATAGAGGCAGCAGCATTTATTACAACAGGTTCATTTGTGTGTGTAGAGAAACCCATAAATTTTATTCTGCCTTCTTTTTTAAGTTTCTTGACAGTATTGATAATCGGTTTATACTCGAGTAATTCAGGATTCCGCACGTCGTGTATATACAGAATATCAACGTAATCCATTTTTAACCTGGAAAGGCTAGTATTGAATTTTGAAAGAAATTCTTCAGCGGTTGTCTGGTCCGAAGGTTTACCTTCCCTGTCCACGCCTGCAGGTTTAACCTTTGTAGCAAGATAGAAGGAGTTTCTGGGGTAATCTTTCAGAAGATTTCCAAGCATAATCTCGTTATTCCCATTCTGATATCCATTGGCAGTATCGAAGAGTTTAATACCTTTTTCATAAGCGGCTTTGCAGAGGTTCGGATTATCTGCTCTCATGACACCGAAACTGATTACAGGAATATTCATTCCTGTTTTTCCAAGTGTTCTCGTTAAAGTCTCCTGAGGCTGATCCGAAAGCGCGGCTTTAGCCAGAGAGGGTGATAAAGTTACAACTCCTGCAGCACCGGCAATACCCGTCCTTAGAAAACCTCTTCTGCTGATATTTCTCATTTTCGTATGTTATTATAAAAATTAATCAACTCCTGCCTTCAGAACCGTGGTTAGTTACAACATAGTTTATTATTTCAGACTTCTGATCCTTACCTCAATACCTGAATCCTTTAATAATTTAACAATTTCGTTTGTGTCAGTGTCACCAAAATGATATGGGTAAAGTATTTTGGGCTTAAAGGCAAGTGCTGCATCAGCAACCATTTCAGGAGTCATGGTATAAGGCAGATTCATAGGTAAAAAAGCGACATCGATATTCTTTAGTTCTTTCATTTCCGGAGTGTTCTCAGTGTCTCCGGCAATATAAAACCTTTTGCCGCCTATTGTTAGGATATATCCCAATCCAACTCCTTTAGGATGATAAGGATGGCCGGGTGTAATCTCATGTACAATATTATAAGCAGGTACAGCTTCAATAATGATATTATTGATCTCCTGCCTGTCTCCCGCTTTCATTGTCATTGCCCATGGAATTTTTAATCCGGAGTTCTGGTTGCAGAATAATAAAGTTCCCTGTTTTTTAAGATCTCCGATTAATTTAGGATCAAGATGATCGCCATGTTCGTGAGTGACCAGAATAAGATCTGCCTTCGGAAGAAATTCATAGTTCCCCGAACTTCTTACCGGATCAAAATAAATGACATAACCATTCACTTTGAACATCAGTGAACCATGACCGATAAAATGCATTTCAACTACTCCTGCCGATGTAAGTATTTTATCATATTCAGGAGGCTCCTGAGAAAATCCCGGAATAATCATAATGACAAATATTATAGTTAGAAAACATTTCTTCAGATGTGCTAAAGTACAGTAATTCATATTCTTAATTTTTAAGTATGACAATATACAAAGATTTAAAAAAAATCAATAATTATTAACTTTATTTAAGTCTTTTCAGAAATAAAAAAGCAGTAAATTGTGTATCAGGAATCATACATAAACTCACAATGAGAATCCTTCTTCTAAGACTCCCGTCATATTCATCCGCAATATCAGAAATTTTCCGTGTGGAAAAGCAGTTATTAAATGTTAATCAAATTTATCATTGACTCATTCAATTTATCTTTAATTTTTAATACCTTTCCAGCAGAATTTAGGTCATTGTGTCAATTAACTAACATTGATGCGTTTAGGGAAAAATAAACGGGTTTTTCTATTATTACTCATTCTGGTTATTACCACATCAGCCAGCGCACAGACGGGAAAAAGTTATAAGTTCCATCTTGGTGATACTTTGCAGAAAACGGAAGTCAATGCCAGTGATCAATCAATTATAATAAATTATGCAATATCTGAGTTAAACATCGAGACTATAACCAATAGCGCAGGTGCATTCTACCGCGTTTCCATCCCTGGTCATATTTCGTCGGCAATTGCCGGGAAACCGGAACTCCCTGTATTTAGTCGATTGATAACAGTTCCTGCCGGATCCGGATTCAGGATTAAGATCTCCGATGTCAGATCTACTGATATCAAACCATCGGGCAAAAAAATTACAGGCCTGCTTATCCCAGCCCAGGAAAGTGAAACAAAAGAAATCCAACAAACAAAACCGGCATTTGTGATTGATAAAAAAATATATGCCACCCGGGGATTTATTGCTGCTGATACAGTGAAAATTGAATCTCTGGGTATTGTCAGGAATACTAATCTTGCCAACCTCTATATTTCACCGGTAAGATATAATCCTCATTCAAACTCCCTGAAGGTTATCACCTCAATGAAAATTGAAATAACATTTTCAAATTCAACAGGTGCAATATCAGCATCAACAGCATCTGAACGGTCACTTTTCAATGAAACACTAAGCAAAGGTGTGCTTAACTTCAACCCGGGCCAGGTTATACCAGGCTATTCAAATCAACCGGTTAAAATGATAATTCTTACGGATACAGCTTTTAAAAAACAATTAAAACCATTTATTAAATGGAAAACACAGAAGGGCTTCAAACTTAAGATCCTTTACAGAGGAAAAGACTTTGCAGGAAATGATTATCAGCATATTAAAGATACACTCAGCAAAATTTACAAAGCATCTTCAGCGAGCGACCCGCCACCCGAATATCTGCTTATAATCGGAGATGTAAACAGAATACCTTATTATGGTTCCGGAGGGTCCGGCAATGTTACTGATATGTATTATGGCGAATTTGATGGAAATGGTGACTATATGCCGGAAATGTTTATTGGAAGGATTCCGGTAGCTGATACAAACGAACTGAAAACTGCCATCACCAAGATTATTCAATATGAAAAGTTCCAGTTTTCTGATGCAAATAAATTTTATACGCGGTCATTAATCAGCGCCGGTTATGACGATAGTTATGCCAATAATATGAATGGTCAGATTAAGTATGCAATAACTAATTATCTTACAAAAGAGAATAATATAAATGAATTTCACTTTAATTACCCACAATCATATACAGCAAAAGATTCAATTATAAAACTTATAAATAGTGGCGTTTCATTTATTAATTATACCGGGCACGGTGAAGCCGACGGATGGCTACATGTCAATATTAAATCTTCTGATATTCCCCTATTTCAGAATAAAAACATGTATCCATTTGTGATAAGTAATGCCTGCAGGACAGCCCAATTCGACCAGCCCTCAACATTTGGAAACAGGATGTTGCTGACAGCTGACAAGGGAGCAATTGGCTTTATCGGATGCTCAAACGACTCCTTCTGGGACGAGGATTATTACTGGGCTGTAGGTACGGGTGTAATTACCGATAACCCCACATATGAATCTACGGGTCTGGGGGCCTATGACAGATTGTTTCATACTCACGGTGAATCTCCTTCTGACTGGTATTTTTCGATGGGCCAGATCATTTATGCAGGCAACCTGGCTGTCAGTGCAAGTACATCCTCAAATAAGAAATATTACTGGGAGACATATAACCTGATCGGTGACCCGAGTGTAATTCCAATTATTGGAACGCCAGGGAAATTCACTATATCCTTACCAGATACTCTTCCAAATGGTATCAAATCACTTTCCTTAAATGTTGATCCATTTGCATATGTTGCTGTTTCACATGCTGATACTCTTTGGGATGCTTCCTACGCAAGCTGTTCAGGATCGGTTGATCTTAACATGCCGGGTATCTCTAATGATTCTTGTCTGGTTGTAATTACAGGACAAAACAAAGAACCGGAATTGAAAACTATCCATTTCTCAAATGTGAACAAGGAGTTTATTAACCTTAGCGCAAGCAGTATAAACGATAGCCTGGGAAATAACAATAAAATGGCAGATTTTGGAGAATCATTTTACCTTAATCTTACTCTTAGTAATCTTGGGTTGACCGATGCACATAATCTATATGCCAAAATCTCTTCTGCTTCTGATTTGGTTAAAATCACCAGCGATTCTGTCTCAATAGGAACTATAAAGGCGAAATCTGATACCATCCTGTCAGATAAGCTTGGTATTACTGTTGCCACTGATGTACCCGATCTTGCAATAGTTACTGTTAACTTGCTCGTAAAGGATGAAGTATCTGAAAAACATTATCTTATCGATATCTCTATCCATGCTCCTGATCTACAGATAATCAATTATGTTCTGGATGACAAAACTTTCGGAAATGGTGATAATATTCCCGATCCGGGTGAAACATTCTCTCTGGTTTTTAAGGTCCGTAATCAGGGAAGCAGTAATATTGAAGGGCAATTTGGCATTTCCAGTCCACAAGATGATATTTCAGTTGTTGATCAAAGTGTAAAGTCAGGCGTACTCCAATTTGGACAGGTAACAGACATACCAGTATTGGTAAAACTTTCTGAGACTACACCTTCAGGAAGCTTTATTTCTATTTCATCAACACTCGATTGCAATCCCTATTTTGTGAATAAAGATTTCACATTCAGGGTCGGGAAAATACGTGAGAGTTTTGAAGCTTCATCATTTAATGTTTTCCCATGGATCAATATCAGCCCAGTTCCCTGGATTATTACTTCAGCAACTTCGTATGATGGCCTCATTGCAGCAAGATCGGGTGCAATAGATCACAATGGATCCACATCACTGATAATAAGGACTGTATACGCTAAAGATGATTCTCTTAAGTTCTTTTACAAAGTTTCATCAGAACCTAACTATGATTTCCTTTCTTTTAAACTGAACGATGTTGAAGTTTTGAGAAAATCAGGAGAAATTCCCTGGACAAGATGCGCTGTTGCAGTACCCGCCGGGACCAATAAATTGGAATGGAATTATAATAAAGACAGTTCTGTTTCAAAAGGGTCAGACTGTAGCTGGATTGACATGATCGATTTTGCAAAAACAAGTACTGTAACCTATATTCAGAAAGACCTTCAAACTGCAAGAATTGTGATCCCTGCCACAAGTGGCAAGTATGGACTGGAGAATATTTCAGTCAAAGTTCTGAACAAGGGGAAAGATACTATTAATGGCTTTAATCTTGCTTACCAGGTAAATGATGAATTACCTCCTGTGCAACAATTTTTTAACACAAAAGTTCTGCCTCTTAGTGATTCAGTTACTGTAACTTTTAATAGAAAAGCTGATCTTTCAAAGTATGGTCCTTATAAAATTGTTGCTTACGGATTTGATAACAAAGATGATTACTTATTTAATGACACTTTGACTGCAAAAATTGAGAATACAATGATCAAAGAGACTGTTGGTGTTTATCCTAATCCTTTCTTTGACAGTTTTACTGTTTCAGTTAACTCACAGACAGATGATAAGCTCAGACTAACGATCACAAATGAAGCTGGAATGATACTATATGATGTTGATAAAAGCATATTAAGCGGAAATAATTCATTTACAATTAGTGATTTGAAATTAATTCCATCAATTTATTATTTCAGAATTAAAGGTACAACTATTGATAAAACGATACCTGTTGTTAAACTCAGACGCTAGTCTGTTATCGTATATTAAATTATAAATTCTGTAAAATATGTCAACCATAACACCTACAAGGGCTAAAGCATTTGAATTGTTTAAAAGATACAATAAGTCAGAAAGTCTCACCAGACATGCTTTATCAGTGGAAGCAGTAATGAGGTACATGGCTAATAAGGCTGGAGAGGATGAAGAGAAATGGGGAATAATCGGGCTGATTCACGATCTTGATTATGAGATGTATCCTGAACAACATTGTATCATGACTGAAAATATTTTAAAAGAGAATAACTGGCCACAGGAATATATCCGGGCTGTGATGAGTCATGGGTGGGGTCTTGCAACCGATGTGAAACCTATTTCATTACTGGAACGGACAATTTATGCTGTCGATGAATTAACAGGTTTGGTTGTTACCAGCGCCCTTGTAAGGCCTTCAAAAAGTGTTTTGGATATGGAAGCAAGATCAGTCAGGAAAAAGTGGAATGATAAGAGATTTGCAGCGGGTGTTGACCGTTCTGTTATAGAAAAGGGAGCTGAAATGCTGGGGATCAGTCTCGATGACCTGATAACCGATTGTATTATGGGTATGAGGACAGTGGCAGGCGATATTGGATTGGAAGGCACCCTGCCCCACTGACGGAGACCCCCATTAAAAGGAGCAAAAGACCTGAATAAAAAAAGGTTGAATCAAATGATCCAGCCTTTTTTATCTCATTTAAAGACTTATTAAAGAATCTTAAGCTTAATATTTCTGAACCATACGTCATTTCCATGATCCTGCAGTCCAATATAACCTTCTTTTGCAGGATTGACAAACCATTCAAAGTCTTTGAATTTTGAGTTTTCAACCATCTTTTTCCAATCTTCAGTCCAGAGATGGAATTCAACTACATTTGCTCCGTTTTGAGAAAATACCACTGTACCCTGATAAACAAGAATATGAGCATGATTCCACTCTCCTGCAGGTTTAGTGTTCTGTGGTTTTGCAGGTATAAGATCATAGAGTGACCCAGCCATGCGGTCTCCATTTACGCCAAGCTTTGCATCAGGATGTTTTTCATTATCCAGAATCTGCATTTCGAGACCGGATTTCCAGATTGGCTCGTTAGGTATCTCCTGTGCGAGAATAAAAATACCGCTGTTTCCACCTTCGGAAATTTTCCATTCGAGATCGAGTTCGAAATTTTCTAATTTCTTGTCGTAGATAATATCTCCACCACTACCGGCTTCTCCGGTTCCTGATCCAATACAGTGAAGAGTACCATCAACAACATCCCATCCCGATTCAGGGAAAGTCGGTTTATCGTAACCACGCCATCCGGTGGTTGTTTTACCATCGAAGATGGATACAAAACCATCATCTTTTGAGGCTTTTTTGGAGTTTCCATTGGAGCCACAGGATGTTGTAATTCCCAATACAAGGACACATGACAAAATAATGTTTAATAGCTTCATAATACTTAATATATTAAAAGTTAAGAGTCACAGGTAATAATTATCTGTGACTCAATTTAATTATGCAGGCATATCAGGCAAAGTAAATCCACTGCGGTAGGTATGTTTTACCATATCAGCAGCAAATTCTTTTGCGTTAAGTTTAATATCAGGTCTGTTGAATTTGGGATCTCCGTCAACGATTGTAAAATTATCGGAGATAGTGAGTCTTACTGATTCATCAGGTCCAATGTTTGTGAATTCCATTTTTTGTCCATCCCAATCAAGTACTTTGTTAAGACCCTGAAGTCTGACAGCTGGAACACCCATCACGACCATTTCATTGAATGGACCTGCTTCTGAGAAATCAGATTTTGTTTTAACTCTTGATTCCGGGCTTTCTTTGCATGCACGTACCCAATCCATTTCATGACCGCCGTTCATTGCATTTTCAACTCTTCTTTCAGTTTTCGGGACAACAGGTTTTCTTCCTGATAATAACCATGGATCTTTTCCATAGCAACCACAGATAAGAGTATCTTTTTCACCGTGGAAAATAACACCACCACCGGCATCATTCATATTTTTTCCGGCAGGCCAGCCGACTGGTTTTGGCGGTTGCAAACCACCGTCGTACCATACAACTTCAACCTGGGGATATTTAACTTTTGATCCTTTTGGCGCTACTCTCTCAGGGAATGTAAGAGTAACCATCTGAGC
>WSSedB1CaDRAFT_10000671_pt1 | contig 14183 bp, 13 predicted proteins | sample WetSurSB1Cattail_FD_9460 | JGI IMG/M metagenome (IMG submission 9460)
CAAAAAAACAGATCGGCTCCAATATTTCCACCAGGCTGTATGCCAACGCCTTGGCGACACTGCAAAAACAGGAGCCAAAGGATAAATTCTGGAAAAATCTGAACAAGGAATTCAAAAGCGGAGAACCTGATCTGCATATCAGTAAGCACTGAAGATTTTCAACGAGAAGATTGGCATAGCTAATAGTTACTCAGGAACGAAATAATGAAAAAACTCCTTACCATTCCAAACATTCTTTTTGTCGCCCTGTTGGCGGCCATTTTCTGGCCGCCGGCAGGAGAGATTCCACCATATCTGCTGATTGTTGCGGTTATTGTCAAGGCCGTTACCCTGGTCTGGCAGGCAACTGCCCGGAACAGTGAAGCGCGCCAGGGCGCCGGTGACGTAAGCGCCATTATTTTTGCCGTATTGCTGGCATGGTATCTGGCCACGACCCGCTACATCGTGCTGGACAAGATGCTCTTTCCGCAGCCCGAAGCGGTGCTGAAACTGTTTGTGGCTGAACTGCCGGACATGCTGAAGGGGCTGGTCAATTCACTGATCCTGCTGGCAGGCGGCTATCTTCTGGCATTGGCGACCGCTTTGCCGCTGGGCCTTCTGGTTGGTTGGCGCGGGCGGTTGTTTCATGCAGTCAACCCCTTCACCAAGGTACTGGGGCCGATTCCGCCCATCGTCTATATTCCCTATGCCATTACCCTGTTGCCCAGCTTCCGCGCGGCCTCGATCTTTGTCATCTTCGTGGGCGCCTTCTGGCCGATCTTTATCAACACCGTGCAGGGGGTCTTCAATGTTCCGCGCGGCCTGATCGATACCGCGCGGGTACTCAATCTGCGGGAACGCACCCTGCTGGTGCGGGTGATTTTGCCGGCGGCCATGCCCTCCATCTGCACCGGGGCAACCCTGGGACTGCTCTTCGCCTTTGTCCTGCTGACCGCTGCCGAGCTGATCGGCGCCAATTCCGGTGTTGGCTGGTACGTCAAGAACTTCGCGGATTTCGCCGATTATCCCCGGGTAATCGTCGGCATCATCTTCATCAGTATTGTCGTGACAATCATCACCTGGGGCACGGAGCGGCTGGAACGGCACCTGCTGCGCTGGAGGACGCCGTAAACCAACCTCATAGTTCCAATTTGGCCTGAGGTATAAAATCTCCCTCCCTTTCAAGGAGAGGTTCGGGGAGGGGATGGGTTTGTTTTTGGTATTCCGGTGATTCACCCCATCCCCCTCCTAACCTCCCCCTTGAAGGGGGAGGGAGATTGTTAAGGAGAAGTAAATTCAATGTGTTATGGAGGCATGTTTCATGAGCTACTTTGACAATAAAATCCCGCCCAAACGGGAGGACCGGCTGAAGGCATGTATCGCACACAGCGACAGCATCTGCGGTTTAGCCAAGAAGGGTAAGAATTGCCTGACTGACGACGGTGAGCGGGGTTTCACCCAGGGGAGCATCTGCTTGCTGCTGCCGGCATTGGCCATGTTGAACAGTCTGCCGGACAACGTGGTGCTGCCGCATTCGGCACTGGGGTGCGGATCCTGCAGCCACTCCCAGAATTCCAATGTGCGCATGGGCGGCAATGTCCGCTGGGGCAAGGTCAAGGACGGCGTCTGGCTTTCCACGGCCCTGGATGAAACCGATGTTATCAGCGGCGGCGAGTCGAAGCTGGAACAGGCCATCATCGAGGCTGACCGGCGCTACCGTCCGGCTACCATCGCCATTGTGGCCGGCTGCGTACCGGGGATCATCGGCGACGATATCGACGGTGTGGCCCTGAAAATCCAGCCTCAGGTGAGCGCCACGCTTCTGCCGGTCCACTGCGAAGGTTTCAAGACCAAGATCTGGGCCACCGCTTATGACGTGGTCTACCACGCTATCGGGCGCAATCTGCTTCAGGAACGGGGATTGCTCGAGCCGAAGCCGGAAGACGAACTGAGTGTCCTGCGTGATCAGGAAAAACTGTCCCGCACCGTCAACCTGATGAATGTTTCCTCCATGGGTCGCGTGGATGAACGGGAACTGGAACGGCTGCTCACATCGTTGGGCCTGGAAGTCAACATATTCCCGGTCTTTTCCCATCCCGACTCTTTTATCAAAGCCACCAGGGCGGCGGTCTCCATCAGCAGTTGCCCGACCCCCGACCCATGACGACTATTTCGTCGGATACCTTCAGGAACGCTTCGGCGTGCCTTTCCTGCTGAAGCACATGCCGGTGGGGATTGAAAATACCAGCCTCTGGTTGCGGGACATTGCAGCCGTGTTCGGCTTTCAGGAACAGGCCGAACGATTGATTGCCGCCGAAGAGGCTGAACTGAAAATTGCGCTGGATGAATTCAGGCCCTTGTTCCAGGGTAAGAAGGTCTTTGTCAGCGCCGGTGAATTCCGCGCCCTGGCAACTGCCCGGCTGCTCCAGGAACTGGGATTCGAGGTGGTAGGTATCCGTTCCTTCCATCACGACAGTTTCGCCGAGGGTGAGTACGAGAAGCTGGCAGCTGAAGCCTCAAGCGATTATGTGGTGGATATCGCCAATGTCCAACCCTTCGAGGAAGCCAACCTGCTCAAGCGGCTGAAACCCGATCTGTTCCTCGGCCATGCCAACGGCAACATGACCGCCGCCAAGCTGGGGATACCGCCCCATGTCATCTATAACACCGGGCTGGCCTATCTGGGTTACCGCGGGGTCTACGAACTGGCCCGGCGGCTGCATCGCCAGCTGAATAATCCGGCCTATAACTGCAACCTGGCCGACAACACCCGCTTGCCCTACCGTGACGAGTGGTACGAAGCCGAACCGTTTTCCTATATCAATACCCGGGGGAGTGCAGTCAATGAGTGAACATTTTATCGAGAGAGCCCGTTACATGTGTTCCCTGGGGGGAGCTGTTGGAACCGTTACTGCCCTGCCCAATGCGATACCCATCTTGCACTCGGCCTCGGGCTGCGCCGGAAACTTTGCCTGGACACAGAACGGCGGCAGCGCCCTGCAGGTGGGCGGCTACTGCGGTTCATTGACCGTTCCCAGTTCCAACGTCCAGGAAAACGAGGTTGTTTTCGGAGGCGAGGAGCGTCTCAGGGAGCAGATTCAGAACACCCTCAAGGTGATCGAGGGTGAATTGTACATCGTGGTCACCGGCTGCGTTCCCGAGATCATCGGCGACGATATCTTCTCGGTGGTCAACGATTTTCGCAGAGAGGGAGCGCCGATCATCGGCGCCGTTACCGGCGGTTTCCGCGGCAACTCATACTGGGGCTATGACCTGGTGCTTCAGGCACTGATCAAGGATTATCTGGAAAAGGACCTCCCCAAGGTCACGGGAAAGGTCAACCTCTGGGGAGTTGTCCCCTATATGGATCCCTTCTGGAGGGGAAACCTGGAGGGTGCCCGTCATCTGCTGGAGTTGCTGGGGTTGGAGGTCAACTCTTTCTTCACTCCTGCCGATAGCCTGGAATCTATCCGCCGGGCAGGGGAGGCCGAACTGAATGTGGTGATTTCCGATGTGTATGGTCAGGGCGCCGCAAAACTCTTCAGCGATCGCCACGGAACGCCGTCCATCACCCTGCCATTGCCGGTGGGAGTTTCGGCTTCCGAGGCGTTTCTCAGGGTGGTTGGACATGCCTTGGGGCTGGAGTTGTCGCGGGTCGAGGCTGTTATCAGCCGGGAGAAGAAGCAGTATTACCAGATTCTGGAACCTCTAACCGACTGCTGGAACGATCTTGATCTGCAACGCTACGCCGTGGTGGTGGGGGATGCCAATTATGCCGTGGCCCTGACCCGCTTTCTGGCCGAGGATCTGATTTCGGCGGTGGTTGCGAGCAGATAACATTGAGTATCGCCGTTCATTATAACGTTCATCCCCGGCAACGAAACTTGCCGGGGATGAACTGGAACAGGAAGCAGGTGCTGCCCATGTTACGAAAATGCCCCTAAGGGGTCAGTTCCGCAATGTCATTTACCTTGATGTCCCCGCTGAGAATAGTTGCCTTTGCAAAATGTTCATCAACAACTTGAGAAATCTTCACCGAGCCTACGGATTCTCGTTTATAGCTCGGACCGGCTTGCTTTGCACCAGTATATGGCAGTTTTACGTATCTAAAGACGGCAAATTCCTGCCCTGCTTTAGCACCCTCCGCACTTCCGATGCAGAGATATGCCCCCCCGTCGCTGACATCCAAAATCTGGCCTTTCATTGCGTACTTATGTTCCATTCTCTGCATCGTGGCACAGCCGGCTGCGGTAATGAACAAGATTGCGAGGAACACATTTACTATGGTTTTCCTTTTCATCAGCTTTCTCTCCTTTGCGCGGAATGTATTGTTTTGCATCTTTTAAAAGTATACCGCTCCTTACTCCAAATGAAAGGAATGAAAAGAAATCTCAATGCAGGTTCCGGAGACAGAATCATGATTACCCAGATCGGTGTTTTCCTGGCCATCGGCTTTCGCAAGAGTCACATCATGCGGATCATCTATTCATATATATCTGTTTTCCGACATCGTTCCAGCCACTCCTTCAGAAGGACAGGTTCGGCTGAGCAGGTCTCCAGGGTGAGATTGAGTTTGGTGCAAAAGTCTTCCGCCTTGGTCATGTTGTCAGTATCGCTACCCACGCCGGTATTAATGTAGAGGCCGCGTTTGTAATGGGTGAACAGCCTTCGAGCCATGTCAACGGGATCCTTTCCGCGTTTAATGGCCCGCTCGAGTTTGAGTTCCTTGATGACCATCTCGATGCCGACATCGGCCCAGCCCGGAGTCATGAACCAGGTGCCCAGTTCCTTCCTTTTTTCTTCGGCGTACCGTTCCGGGGTGAACAGAAGAGAAATGCAATCATCCACCTGCGGCAGGATCACCGGGATATCCACTTCATCCTCGATTCCCTTGAGTGACTGGCAGAAACCATACCCCAGAAACACCAGATCTACTTTTCCCTTCAACGTTTCGATCTGTTCCTTGATGGCCTCCTTCATCTTCTGCGGGTTGACGTGTATTGCCGCGTCAAGATAGATGACATCGGCGACTTCGGGCATTCCGTCAACAATCTGTTCGAGCTCACGCCTCAGTATGGAACAGGCCACGATACCGATCTTCTTCAATGTCATTTACCTGTACACACCATGAATCTTGCCGGCCTTGATCATTGCAATCGCGCTGAGCAGGTTGCCGTTGGGAGGGAATTCGCACCCTGTTGACAGGATGAAGCCGCCGTTGCAGCCGCTGAATGTTTCTATCTGGGTACGGCAATCTTCAATAATCTCTTCAGGCGTCATTTCAAGCCCAGTTGTTGCCGGGTCCGAATAGCCCATGCTGACCACCTTGTTGCCCCACACCGCGGCATGCTCTTCCCAGGATTTGCAGCCGTAGGCCGGGTGGGCGTGCGAGATGGCAACCGGGTTAAGCCATTTGATGATCGCGTCGAAATAAACCCCGTTACCGCAGTTGTGCATGGTGACAAGCCCGCCGGCGTCACGGATCGCATCGGCAATACGCTGGCAAAACGGACCTTCAAAACGCTCCCAGGTTTCTTTTTTCAAGATACTCGCGGACGAGTAGAGCGGGTCGATGCAGACCGAGTGGGCGCCAGCCTGAATCTGTGCGGTTGCAAACTCCACCAGGGAATCGGTGATGGTGTTGACCGCTTCCAGGACCCTGTCCGGGCGTCGGATCAGGTCTTTGAAGAGATCTTCATGGCCCCTCATTTGTGACAGGACTCCCAAAGGGCCGTAGATAAAGCCGATAACACCGGTGTCATGGCCCCTTGCCTGGGCCAATCCGCCGCAAATATCGATGACCGACTTCATTCTTTTGCTTTTGCGCGGATCGACATACTTCACCTTGGCGTAGTCGTCGGCATTCTTTAACAGGAAGTTGTTGAAGTCGGGATATCCCGTGCTGTTTTTGGGAAAGATAACCTCTTGCCCGAAATCGGCCGCTTCCACGGATAGATCCACCAGGGTGACAAAAGCATCGAAACCGATGATTTCATGGGCGGCCAGCAGGCTTTTTGTTGCCAGTTCTGCATTCTGGGACCAGGTGTCATACGTTATCCCCAAAACCCGGTGTGATGCGCCGCAGAAAAGTGGCGCCACCGGAACCCTGTCCGGTTTCTGGTATTGTAATGCAGTGGATATTCGTTCCAGCGATGTCATTTCTTCGGTTTTATGCTTTTCTGCCATGGGCTCCTCCACGATGATTAAAGGTCTCACGCCAGAAGCGTTTTTGACAGCTTGACTGCCTCGGCGGCATTGGACGCATACCCGTCCGCGCCGATACGCTTGGCAAATGCCGCCGAGATCGGCCCGCCTCCCACGATGACTTTGAATTGATTGCGAACATCCTGCTTATCAAGGAGGCGCACTACTTCCTGCATGCCGTCCATGGTGGTGGTCATCAGGGTGGACAGGGCAATGATATCGGCCTTGATTTCCCGTGCCGTATCCACAAAGCGGGCAGGGGGGACGTCCCGGCCGAGATCGGTAATTTCAAACCCGGAGGTTTCCAGCATGATCCTGACCAGATTTTTGCCGATATCGTGGGTATCACCCTCCACGACTCCGATCACGACTTTTTGTTTCTTCCCTTCGGTAGTTGGTTTGAGATGCGGTTTCAGAATGTCGAGGCCGGTATACATGGCATCGGAGCACATCAGCAGTTCGGGAATGAAGTATTCCTCCTCCTCGAATAGTTGGCCGGCTTGTTCCATACCCTTGGCAAGTCCCTGATCAATTGCCTCGAAGGCGTCAACGCCTTCCTCGATTACCTGGTTGGCCAGGGTGACAACCTGATCCTCATCCATTTCGACGACGGCGTTTTTCAGATCTTTAAACAGTTCTTCCTTTTTACGTGGCATTTTTTTCTCCTCAATAAGATCTCAAAGGTACAAATTGCATCGTGGCGTGGTTTTGAATTTGAAACAAAAAAAGGCCAGAGTCTTCCGTTGTAAACGGTGAAACCCTGGCCTCCAGTTTTTCTGGTCAGCTCTTTTGTGCGCTAGTTGTTAATAGCTATTATAGCTATGGTTAAAATAGATAATATTCCCTTCGGTGTTTGTCAATAATTATTTCGCAGCACAGTCTTAAAGAGAAAGCGGATCCTGACATCATGCATTGTTTTGATTGTCATATGTATGCAAAATCATTGGTTCAAGTTTCTTGTGCGATCGGACAAGGTCGCGTAATCTAGGGGATGCGAATGTCGTCTCTGAAAGTTACACTGATGCTTATCGAGGAATCGTTATATGGGAATTTCGAAACACCCTTCCATCGTTACCATGCCGAAAACCGAAAAACCGTATCCTTCCATCCTTGCTTTCTTGAGCAGAAGATTCCCCTGTATTTCCCCGGAAACCTGGGAAAAAAGGATTTTAGAGGGAAAGGTCCATGATGAAAATGCACAATTGATAACGCTGGATACTGAATATGTTCCCTTGAAACGCATTTTTTATTTTCGCGAAGTCAGCGTCGAGCCGTTTATTCCTTTTGCTGAAAAAATCCTGTTTATTGACGACGAGATTCTGGTTGCCTGCAAACCCCATTTCCTTCCCGTGACCCCTGGAGGACGATATGTCGACGAATGTCTGCTGAATCGCTTGCGAGACAGCACCGGAATTGAAGACCTGGCGCCGCTTCACCGTATCGATCGTGAAACAGCTGGAATAGTGCTCTTTTCCGTTAACAAAAAGAGCAGGGGGCTCTACGGCAAACTTTTTCTGAATGGTCAGGTTGAAAAAAACTATCAGGCAATCTCGGTGTGTCAACCGCTTCAGGAAACAGCTGAATGGTATGTCGAGAACAGAATAGAGCGGGGAGAACCGTGGTTTCGGATGAAAGCGGCGTCCGGCAAAGCAAATGCCCGCTCCATCATCAATCTGGTGGAGGTCAAAGGAGAGAGAGCCCGTTTTATCCTGCAGCCGCAAACCGGCAAAACCCATCAGCTGCGGATTCACATGAGCGGTCTCGGGTTCGGGATATTAAACGACAGGTTCTATCCTGAGTTGCAGGCCGAACGAGAGGACGACTTTGACACACCGCTCCAGCTTCTCGCTCACACGCTGCGATTCAAGGATCCTCTCAGCGGCAGGAGCAGAGAGTTTATATCCGAACGAACGCTGCTATGGTAGAATCATGTGCTTGATTTACCTCATGTTTGTCGCTGATATTACTCTTGTTTCTTTCTTGTAATGCTTCATTTTCACCGTTCGACATCACATTAATCTACAAAATACATAGTTTGAATATTTTTTATTGTTGACAACATTGATGTGTGTGATGTAAGGTGACACCATCACAACAAGGGCTGACCAGAAAAACTGGAGGCCAGGTCTGATTATCGGGAGATGTGTCATTGTCTCCAGTGGTCTTACCTGGCCTCTTTTTGTTTTCGCGAGGGATGGAGATGAGTGAAAAGAACAAGTTGTCGATCATCTGTATGAGCGGCGACTTTGACAAGGGATTGTATAAAGCAGTGTTGTTGTTCTGATGGCCAAAGAATCTAAATCTAGGAGGATCTATGTCGGATAGTCTCATACAACGCAGTGTCACAACGTCGGTTGCCAGAAATCTGGCCAGCACCACCAAGACGGCGCCTCAGTTGGCATCCATTACCCCGCGGCATATTCTCAATCTGCTGCCCTGGGTGCATGTGGAAGGAGGGACCTACCGGGTCAATCGCACCAAGGTGGAACTGCAGGAAGCGGAACGGGTTGAGCTGTTCACTGTTGACGGCGTTTCCTCTTTCCAGCCCCAGGCTCTGCGCAGTATTCCGCTCTTTGCCAAGCTTCAGGATGAGATCATCGGTCGCATAGCAGACCGCTTCAAGACCGAAGAGGTCAGTTTGGGCAATACGCTGGTTGTGGAAGGGGAAGACCGCAGCAAATTCTTCATCATTGCCCAGGGGCAGGTGGAGGTTCTCAGCAAGGGGGTCCACGGCAGTGATTTGCGAATCGCCCTGTTGACCGAGGGCGAATACTTCGGAGAGGCGGAGTTGGTCTCCGATAAACCGTCCAGCGTGACCATCCGCACAATCAATTCCTGCGTTCTGCTGACCCTGTCTCGGAAAGACCTGGACGCCATTCTTGCGGAAAATGCCGCTCTTGCCCAGGAATTCCGCAAGTCTATTGCCGAGCACCTGGAACTTCTGGCCACGGTCAACAAGTATGGCGAGCGCAATATCGATCTGGTTTCCGGTCTGGCGGAAAACGTAATTATACCTGAGACCTTCGTGGATTACTCCGAAACCCCCCGCGAATATTCCCTGAGTGCGGTTCAGACTGTGGTGCGGGTGCATACACGGGTATCCGACCTCTACAACAATCCCTATAACCAATTGGAAGAACAACTCCGCCTGACCATCGAGGGAATCAAGGAACGCCAGGAGTGGGAGCTGATCAACAACAAGAAGTTCGGCCTGCTCCACTCTGTCCATCCCTCCATGCGCATCAGCGCCCGCTATGGTGCGCCCACGCCGGACGACTTGGACGAATTGCTGGCCTTGGTCTGGAAAAAACCGGCGTTTTTCGTGGCTCATCCCAAGGCCATTGCCGCCTTTGAGCGTGAGTGCACCTGGCGCGGTGTCCCGCCGGTGACGAGCACGGTATTTGACTCACCGGTTATCCTCTGGCGCGGTGTTCCGCTGATTCCCTCCGACAAACTGGAAGTCAAGAGCCGCTATACCCTTAATCAGTGGCTCGGCACCACCAATATTCTGCTGTTGCGTATCGGTGAAGAGAACCAGGGTGTTGTGGGATTGCACCAGAAAGGAATTCCGGGCGAAATCTCCCCCAGCCTGTCCGCTCGCCTGATGGGGCTGGATAACCTGGGTGTTGCATCCTATCTGCTATCGCTCTATTTCTCGGCGGCTGTTCTGACCGACGATGCCATTGGCGTCCTGGAAAACGTGGAGGTTGGTTATTACCACCATTACGAACACAGCGTTCCGGTTGCGTATAATTCCGGTTCGGGGATTTGACAGAGGGAGAACAGGACCAATCCATGGAAACCACACACACAGATCAGATCGCTGGTATTGTTGGGCGGATTGACAATGAAGCAGCAGATCAACACGTGCTTGCCGGGAATGCCGGCGATTCCCAGGCAGTTGCCCAGCTGTTTGCCCGGCGAATTCTTGAGGAATCGGGCGCGCAGGCTCCCGACCAGACCGCACTCTCTTTCAGCTCTCCAGCTGCCGTAGAGCCGCGTGGCGACTCCCAGGCGTTGGAACGCATTTCAGAAATATTCCAGTCGCTTGAAAAATCGGAACGCCCGGTTGACGGAATCCCCCTCACCACTGCCGGTGATCTGCCGCTGGATCAACTCAACCGATCGTCGCTGTCTCGCAGTGCGGACAGTCTGGTGGCGCAACAGACCTATAACGGAAACCAGGATAATTACGGTAACCTGAAGGCCTTTGTCAGCAGGATCCAGTCCTGCGGTCACCGTTTGACCGGTGGTATTTCCGGTGGAACCAGTTTCGCCGATCCATTTGCAGAGCTGTTGAAAATCAGTCTGCCGGAGACAAATAAGCTTACGGCAAGTCGTGCTTTTGATGTTGAAGCCATCCGCCGGGATTTTCCGGTTCTGAACCAGAAGGTTCACGGCAAACAACTGGTCTGGTTCGACAATGCCGCCACGACTCAGAAGCCGCAAAGCGTCATCGACGCCATCAACCGTTTTTACACCTATGACAACTCCAATATCCATCGCGGCGCCCATACCCTGGCGGCCCGCGCCACGGATGCCTTCGAGGGTGCGCGGGAGAAGATCAGGAAGTATATCAATGCCGGTTCAGCCTCCGAGATTATCTATGTGCGAGGGACCACCGAGGGAATCAATCTGGTGGCCCAGAGTTTTGGCCGAAAGTTCATCAGGCAGGGTGACGAGATCCTGGTGTCCACCCTGGAGCACCACGCCAATATCGTACCCTGGCAGATGGTAGCCAAGGAGAACGGGGCTGTGCTGCGCGCCATTCCGATCAACGACCGGGGTGACATCCTGTTGGATGAATATGAAAGACTACTGGGACCGCGCACCAGACTGGTAGCCCTGGCCCACGCCAACAACAGTCTCGGCACGGTATTGCCGGTGGAGGAAATGACACGGCTCGCCAAACGCCATGGCGCCGTGGTGCTGATCGACGGAGCCCAATCGGTTGCTCACTTGCCGGTGGACGTCCAGCAGTTCGGCTGCGATTACTTTGTATTTTCCGGGCACAAGATCTTCGGCCCCACCGGTATCGGCGCGGTGTACGGCCGAAAGGAACTGCTGGAGATTATGCCTCCTTGGCAGGGTGGGGGCAACATGATCAAATCGGTTACTTTCGAGGAAACCACCTACAGCGATATCCCGGCCAAATTCGAAGCTGGTACCCCCAATGTGGCCGATGCCCATGGCCTGGGCGTTGCCCTGGAGTATGTGAAGCGGATCGGCAGGGAAAATATTGCCCGCCATGAACATCAGCTCCTGGAGTACGCAACGGAGCAGCTTGGGCAGCTTTCCTTTTTGCGGCTGATCGGTTCTCCCCAGGAGAAGGTTGCGGTGCTCTCCTTTGTCCATCGTGATAGACCGGTGGAAGAGGTGGGAAAATTTCTGAATCAGCACGGTATCGCCGTCAGGTCCGGTCATCACTGCGCCCAACCGTCGTTGCGCCGCTTTGCTCTGGAAGCCACGGTGCGCCCCTCGTTTTCGTTCTACAACACGTTTGAGGAAATCGACCGGATGGTTGCTGCGCTGAAGCAGTTACGCTGATGGATGAAAGGATGGTTTCGGTGAACGGAATCGATACGAGTGGGAAGGATCCGGTCTGGAAACGTCTTAGGCTGGATGTGCTGGAGATGGCCAAGTCTGAGCCGATGCTAGCCTCATACCTGCACGACATGGTGCTGAGACATATTTCACTTGAGGGTGCGCTGGCGTATTTTCTGGCCAACAAGTTGGCTTCTCCCTATCTCTCTACCACGTCACTGCGCGATATCATCTATGAAGTGCTGGATGCGGCAACCGATATCAGGCAGGCCTTGCGCTGCGATCTGGAAGCAGTGGTTGAGCGAGATCCCGCTGCCCGCACTATTGCTCAGCCGTTTCTTAACTTCAAAGGCTTCCACGCGCTCCAGTCCTATCGAGTCACGCATTGGTTATGGATTCGAGGACGTCAGCAGTTGGCGCTCCACCTGCAAAACCGCATATCCGAAGCGTTTAATGTGGATATTCATCCTGCCGCGGTGATCGGCAGCGGCATCCTGATAGACCACGGCACCGGCGTGGTCATCGGTGAGACTGCAGTGGTAGGTGACAATGTCTCGATTCTGCACGAGGTAACCCTGGGTGGCACAGGCAAAGAAGCCGGCGACCGGCATCCGAAGGTGGAGAGTGGAGTCATGATCGGAGCGGGAGCGAAAATTCTTGGAAACATCAGGATCGGCGTTGGGTCGAAAATCGCTGCGGGAAGCGTGGTGCTGAGCGAGGTGCCGCATCATTCCACGGTTGCCGGCATACCGGCCAGGGTTGTTGGCCGACCGATTGTCGCAGAACCCGCGCGACAGATGGATCAGTATGTGGAGTTTGATTATTGTATCTGAAGAAAATATATCTTGACAACCAAGTATATTCATAATATCTATAGTGCAAATAGATTATGATATCGAAAAAGACAAAATACGCCTTAAAAGCATTGATACACCTCGCAAACCGGCAGAACACCGAACCGGTTCTGATTTCCGAGTTGTCCCGTGCGGAGAGTATACCCAAGAAATTTCTTGAGTTTATTCTTCTTTCCCTGCGCAAGGGCGGCATACTGCAAAGCCGTGTCGGAAAGGGTGGCGGCTACTATCTGGCCCTGGCGCCATCCAAGGTAACCCTCGGCAGTGTGATTGGAATTCTGGAAGGTGACCTTGCTTCGATTCAATGTTTGAGTGTGACTAACTATGCGCGTTGCGATGAATGTCTGGATGAAACAACCTGTGGTATCAGGCTGGTCATGTCGGATGTTGATCGAGTCATGACGCAGGTGCTTGATGGTCTGACGCTGGCTGATATGGTTGAGAGAAGCAAGGCAGCCAGTCAGAAACAATCAAAAATACTGGATTTCAGCATCTAATTTTTTTTATCACAAATGTCTACTAAGTCTGTAGACAAAACTACAAAGGAGATAAAAGCAATGGGCAAAATTTACTCGGATAACTCACAGTCAATCGGCAATACACCTTTGATACGATTGAATCACCTTGTCGGCGACTCCAAGGCCACCGTCCTGGCCAAGATCGAGGGGCGCAACCCGGCTTACTCGGTCAAATGCCGTATCGGCGCCAACCTGATCTGGGACGCGGAAAAGCGCGGTGTGCTCAAGCCGGGCGTGGAAATCATCGAACCGACCTCCGGCAACACCGGCATTGCCCTGGCCTATGTGGCTGCCGCCCGTGGCTACAAGCTGACTCTGACCATGCCCGAAACCATGAGTATCGAGCGTCGTCGCGTTCTGGCTGCTTTGGGCGCCAACCTGATTCTTACGCCGGGATCCGAAGGGATGAAAGGCGCTATTTCCAAGGCCGAGGAGATTGCCGCCTCCGACCCGCAGAAATACTTTTTGCCGCAGCAGTTCAAGAACCAGGCCAATCCCGAGATTCATGAAAAAACCACTGGCCCTGAAATCTGGGACGACACCGATGGCGGGGTTGATGTAGTGGTTTCCGGCGTTGGCACCGGTGGCACCATCACCGGTGTTTCGCGGTACATCAAAAATACCAAGAAAAAGAAGATTGTCTCCGTAGCAGTTGAACCCAAGGAAAGCCCAGTCATTACCCAGCATCTGGCCGGGCAGCCGCTCCAGCCCGCGCCCCACAAGATCCAGGGCATCGGTGCCGGTTTTATCCCCGACACTCTGGATCTTTCAGTTGTCGACAGGGTCGAACAGGTTGACAGCGCTGAAGCACTTGATTTTGCCAAACGCCTGTCCAAGGAAGAAGGGATACTGGTCGGTATCTCCAGCGGCGCGGCCATAGCCGTTGCAGTACGTCTGGCAAAGCTGGATGAATTTGCCGGCAAGACCATTGTTGCCATCCTGCCGGACGGCGCCGAGCGCTATCTTTCCACCGCACTTTTCGAAGGGATTTGACATGAGTATTCAAAGCCCAGATCCATGGAACAAGGAACTGGAGCGTCTGGTACGTGAAGCACTGCTGTCGATTCGTTTCGGAACGGTCAGC
>WSSedB1CaDRAFT_10000672_pt1 | contig 14181 bp, 16 predicted proteins | sample WetSurSB1Cattail_FD_9460 | JGI IMG/M metagenome (IMG submission 9460)
TGGTGTTTTCACGGGTTGCTGTGCAGGTTATGTCATTGCACATGCGATTCTCTAAAATTCATAGTATAAAAAACGTCCTATTTTACAGCATACACTGTGAGGTAGGACGTTTTGTGTTATAATAAAATAAATTTGTTTCGGAGGATTATATGAGTTGTTATAAATTGATTTTTGTGGGGTGTTTTATAAGTGCTATGTTGTTTGGCAGTGCAGGAGAAGCTTTGGGGATGATACGGATGCAGTCTGCTGCTGAGCAGGATCTGCAATTACAAAAAATTAATCTCGTTTGGCAGCCGACCTTTGAAAAAGAAAATAACATAGCAGAAATACCTAAAATTGATGGTGTGAATGTTGTATCACCGTGTTGGTTTGCAATTGATACGGTACAAGGCCATATAAACAGCAGTGCGGCAGATCATGAATATGTAAGGAAGTCACAGGAAAAAGGCTATAAAGTATGGGCACTAATAACGAATAGCTTTGATAATGAAATGACAAGTGATTTGCTTAAAAATAAGGCAGTACAGAGACATATTATTCAGCAGCTGGAGCTTTTAATGTATAGCTACAATATGGATGGGGTTAATCTTGATTTTGAGAATGTAAAAGATGAAGATAAAGATTGTTTAACAAGTTTTATACAGGATATTGCAGTAGCGATGAAAAGGAAAAATAAGATTATTTCAATAGATGTAACCGTGCCAGGGGAAGTGCCGAACTGGTCAGCATGTTATGATCGTAAAGCATTAGGGAAAATAGTGGATTATGTTATTCTTATGGCATATGATGAGAATGGTCGCTTGTCCCCGAAAAGTGGGTCGGTAGCATCGTTCCCCTGGGTAGAACGTGGGGTTATTAATACATTGAAGGATGTTCCGGCGGAAAAAGTTATACTGGGTGTGCCATTGTATATGCGCCGATGGGAAGAAGCACATGATATGGTTTTGGCTAGAACATTGACCATGACGGCAGCAGAAAAAATAATTGCTGATAAAAAACTACAGCCCGTGTGGCTGGAAAAAGAAAAACAGTATTATTTCGAGTATTGTGAAAACGGTAAAAAGTATCGAGTATGGCAGGAAAATGCAAAGTCCTTAAAATATAAGAGTGATCTTGTAGAGAAATATAAGATGGCCGGACTAGCAAGCTGGCGCAAAGGATTTGAACAGCCGGATGTATGGCCTGTGCTTAAAAAGGCGATAGTTCCATTGGGACAAGCTATCAAAAACGATACTGAAAAACAAAAGCAATAAGTAAGGCAGGACTTCCGTTAAACCGGAGGGCTGACAAGACCTGCTACAATAACAACTGACGATTGGCAGTTGGAATGCTGTTATCAGTGCGATTCAGAGAAGCTTCTAATCAACTAATATCAAAACCGTCGGTTAAGTGGTTGGTTATTTCGAACAGCTGAAATAAAGCCGAATCATTTCAATGAGAAATGGTTCGGCTTTATAATAAAAGGACTATTCATCTTTTTTTAATTTTAAAGAGTTTTTGCAGAAATCAATAAAAGATTGTGCAGCTTTTGAAATATAGCGGTCTTTTTTCCAGGCAAGGCCTACGTCGACAAAAATAGGTTCTGAAAGTGGTAAAGCTTTGATTCCAGAAGTATCTTCGACGATGAAGTCTAGCAGGTAGGCAATGCCAACATCACTACTTACAAGCCCTTTGATTGTTTCAATTTGATTTGATTCCAAAACAATATTTGGTGTAATGTTTGCGGCTTTAAGCTTTTGTAAGACAAGATGACGAAGGAAAGAACCTTCTTTCAACATGATAAGATCGGTGTCTACCATATCCTGAATGCATATGGAGCTTTTACTGGCTAAAGCATGATGCTCCGGTACACAGGCAACAATCTGGTTTGTAGACATTGGTAAGAGCTGCAGGCTTGGTGATGCATCAGAAATAATAACAATACCAAAGTCAAGCTCGTCACGTTCTAATTGTTCGCGAATCGCCATAGAACCTTCTTCATAAAGATAAATGTCTAAATGAGAATAACGACGCTGAAATCCAGAGAAAATTTTTGGAAAAAGATAAGCTCCAATCATCGAAGGTATACCTATTTTTATTGTACCTTTTTGTAATTGCTTGTAATCATTAACCTCCAGAACAGCATCTTGGATGTTTCGTAAAGCTAGTTCAATTCGATTTAGAAATACAGCACCTTCCGGGGTAAGTGAAAGCTGTTTCTGGCTACGGTCAAAAAGCTGAATTCCAAGTTCGGCTTCAAGTTTTTTGATCGCAACTGTAATGTTTGGCTGAGAGACACGAAGCCTTTCTGCGGCACGCGTAATGTTCTTTAAACGGCTGGACATCTGAAAATATTCTAATTGTCGTAGTTCCATCTATATCGCTCCATTTTCAAAATTTATAATATTGTATACAATTTAATGATAAACTTAAATTATCTAAGATACATTATATCATATTTCAAAAGAATATATGATATAATAAAGAAAATTTATTTTGTGTTTATAAAAGGGCTTATAGATTTTGCTATTAGAATATATTTTAGGAAAATAAAGTAATTTATAATAAAAAAGATAATATGAGTAATTTGATGGATATTTTGTTAAAAAGTAAAATTATGGTCTGAAGTAGTAGGAATTTTGAGGTTCATATGGAATATAATATAATAGTTAATAAAATATGCTTATATATTTGTCTGAAAAAGGGCAGTACTATATATGCAAATGAACGCTTTAAGGATGAAGAGGAGGACTTGCATTGGAAAAATCTACAGTCATAGGTATGGTGCTGGGGTTTATATCTGTATTTGTTGGTATGGTATTGAAGGGAGCACCAATTTCTTCATTGAATAATCCAGCAGCTTTTTTGATTATTATCGGGGGAACGATTTCTTGTTTGTTTACAGGGTTTACGATGGAGCAGATGCGCAATTTTCCTAAGCTTATAAAAAAAACATTTCAGCCTTCTGCGAATAAACCAAAGGCAGCAATGTTGAAATTGTTTGTTGAGTTATCACAGATTGCTCGTCGTGAGGGTATATTAGCATTGGAAAATAAGGTAGGAGACATTGATGACCCGTTTTTTAAGTCTGGGCTGAATATGGTCATTGATGGCATGGATCCTGACTTTGTAAGTGATGTTCTGGATGCGGAACTACAGGTTATGGAACAACGTCATGCGGAAGGGATGTCCATGTTTACACAGGCAGGGACATATGCGCCAACACTGGGTGTGCTGGGGGCTGTTGTTGGGCTCATTGCTGCACTTGGAAATTTGAAGGATATTGATAAATTAGGGCACGCAATAGCGGGTGCATTTATTGCAACATTACTTGGTATTTTTACAGGGTATGTATTATGGCTGCCTTTTGCTAATAAATTAAAAGTCATGTCACAGATGGAAATTGCTCAGAAACGTATGATCATAGAAGGGATTTTGTCTTTGCAGGCAGGCGATTCACCAACAGCAATTGAAGCAAAGCTGATGGTCTTTATTCCACAGACGGAGCGTGATCAAATCAAAGGAAATAAGGCGGAGGAATAAGATATGGCTAGAAAAAAAAGAGGAAAGCCAAAGGAAGAGCACGCCAGTGAAGCGTGGTTGCTGCCTTATTCAGATTTGCTAACTTTATTGTTGGCACTATTTATTGTATTATTTGCTGTATCGCAAACAGATCAGACAAAAGTTACTCAAATGGCACAGGCTTTTAGTTCTGCATTCAATACAGGCGGCCCGTCTATTTTTGATCATGCCGGACCAAATGTGAGTCCAAGTGCAGAAATTCCGGAACAAACTGAGGATAAGAATGTAGCCTATGTGAAGGAAAATCAACAGCTTGAAGCTGTAAAACGATCACTTGATCAATACATCGAGAATAATCATTTACAAGATGCTCTTAGCACGGCGTTAACTGATGATGGTTTAATGATTCGTATTAAAGAAAGAGCTTTGTTCCCGTCGGGCTCAGCCGATCTTGTTGAGGAATCGCGAAAAATTGGGCCAATCATTGCAGGGCTGCTTGTTCCAATAAGTGAAAATGTTGTTATATCAGGGCATACAGATAATGTGCCGATTTCAAATGAACGATATCCTTCGAATTGGGAACTGAGTTCACAAAGAGCATTGAATTTCATGAAGTATCTTTTGACACAAGATACAAGATTGAATCCTGCACGGTTTAGTGCGGTAGGTTATAGTGAATATCGTCCGGTGGCTAATAATAATACAGCGGAGGGACGGACACAAAATCGTCGGGTTGAGGTTCTCATTGCGCGTACTTTTCGTAATGCAGCTGAGCAAATGCAGACAATTAAATAAATAATGAAGAAGGTCGGCTTCTTGAGAAGCCGACCTTTTGTGGAGTTGAAGACTGTGATTATTGGTACGGGTATAGACATTATTGAAATAAAGCGAGTGAAAAAGGCAATAGAAAGTCGGAGATTTGTTCAACGGGTGTTTACACAGAAAGAAATTGATTATTGTGAAAGCCGTGGCGCACAAGCTGCTGCTTCTTATGCAGCACGATTTGCTGGAAAAGAGGCAATAATGAAGTCATTTGGTACAGGACTTAGAAAGGGAGCATTAGTAGAAATTGAAAAAAAAAAAAAAAAAAATTTTTGTAGATTAGCACAAGAAAAAAAGGTGACAGAAATTCATATATCATTAAGCCATGCACGTGAATATGCAACGGCACAGGTGATTCTTTGGAGGGATTGATATGAAAATCGCATTTGCACAAGAAATGCGTACGATTGATAAGGCTGCAACTGAGCTGTATGGGATACCTGAAATTGTATTAATGGAAAATGCTGGGCATGAAACAGCAGTCGCTGTAGAGAAGATGTTGGGTAATTTGTCAGGGAAAAAAGTTTGCATCCTTGCAGGAACGGGAAACAATGGTGGCGATGCATTTGCAGCTGTGCGTCATATGGCAAATCGCGGGGCAAAAATGAAGGTGTTTCTAATGGGAGATGCGGGGCATCTTACCAGTTCTGCACGGGTAAATTTTAATATTGTTGTAAATATGGGAATAACAGTTCATTCTGTTGTTTTTCAGCGGGACTGGGATAAAGTACAGGTAGCTCTTGGTTTTTCGGATGTTGTTATCGATGGTTTATTAGGAACTGGCTACAAGGGGCAATTGCGAGAAAGTACAGAGAAAATTATTGATATGGTAAATGGGGCCCAAAAACCTGTAGTATCGATTGATTTGCCAAGTGGTGTTAATGCGGATACAGGTGCGGTTTTTTCAAAAGCGGTTTGGGCTAAACGTACAATATCGTTTGGTCTCCCGAAGATGGGGCAGCTTTTTTATCCGGGGGCAAAATATGTAGGAAAGCTTCTTATTGATGACATTGGGATACCGAGTGAGTTGCTTGAAGATCGGAAAATTCAGCAGGAACTTATAGATTTTGAGTATGCAAAAAGCGCTTTTGTAAAACGGGCTGCTGATGTACATAAAGGAAGCTGCGGTAAGGTTCTTGTGATTGCAGGATCGCGGGGGCTTACAGGTGCAGCAGCCCTGTCGTCACTGGCTGCACTTCGAAGCGGTACAGGCCTTGTTACGCTGGCTATAGCAGAAAGTTTACATGATATTATGGAGTGCAAGCTGACAGAAGTTATGACACGACCTGTAACAGAAGTAGAAAAAGGTATTATGGGGGAAACGGCATTACCTGTTTTGCTGGAATTAGCAAAACAATATGATACAGTCGTTATTGGTCCGGGATTGGGACGCCATGAATCTACGATGAAGCTTGTAAGGGAATTTATTACACAGACGGAGTGTCCGCTTGTTGTTGATGCGGATGCGATCTACGCTTATGGTAATGCTGATGGCGATCTTAAAAAGGCAAAAAAAATTCCTGTTCTGACGCCGCATTTGGGAGAAATGGCAAGATTTTTACAGATATCAGTAAAAGAACTTAAAGAGTCACTTGTAGAAATTGCGTGCAGAGCAGCAAAGGAATATCATGCTGTTTTTGTTTTAAAAAGTGAAAAAACAATTGTTGTTTATCCCGATGGCAGCGTTTTTGTTACGACAAAAGGAAATCCTGGCATGGCGACAGCTGGCAGTGGAGATGTTCTGGCCGGAACGATTGGAGGACTTCTTGCACAAGGATTTGGCAAGAAGGCAGCAGCAGCAGGTGTGTTTTTGCACGGGTTTGCCGGAGATATTGCAGCGAAGAATGGAATGGATGGGCTGATTGCTTCAGATATAATAGCAGCGCTGCCAGCAGCGCGCTTTGCAATAGAGGAATGAATATAAATGTTTAGTTTATTTTTATAAAAGACAGTGTTTGGCAACGGTAAAACAGGTTGACGTGTATGATAAATCATGATACTATAAAAAAGTATTCTAGATGTGCCAATTGAGCTCACATGTTTTTGTAAGTCATTGATATCTGTGATGATTTACAAAAATATGTGAGGTTTTTTGTTTAGTTCGGAATATAACTTAAATTTTAAGGAGGTACCTATCATGAACAAAGGTACAGTAAAATGGTTTAATGCAGATAAAGGATTTGGATTTATTTCTAATGATGAAGGTGGCGAAGATGTATTCGTACATTTTTCAGCTATCATGGGTGATGGATTCAAGACTTTGAATGAAGGTCAGGCCGTTACTTTTGATATTGAAGCTGACAGCAAGAATCCAAGCAGAACAAGAGCTGTGAATGTTTACCCTGCTGAATAATTAAAAATAGGATTGCTGTTCCATTAGGGACAGCAATTTTTTATGTTTTTTTCTCAATAATGCAACAAAAAGCGAACCTTTATGGTTCGCTTTTTGTTGCATTATTTGGCTTTACTGGCAAATAAATAAATAAGAATTGTAAGAATAATACCGAGTGCACCATAAAGTGGGCCCTTTTCGACAAAAGCATAAACAGTTGCTGCGAGACAGAAAATAATGGCAAACAGGGTTTGCTTGGCGCTTTCTTTACGGTAGGAAAATGTTTTATAGTCTACACCCGTTGCAGTTTTAAAACAATCGGGACAGATGATTCCTTTTTCACCACTCGTGTTTTTGTGTATGAGAGCTTCTTTTTCTGAGATGGATTTACCACATTTTAAGCATTTTAACATAGTTTCAACTCCTGCATTGGATAATATAAGAATCTATATTCTGTAAGGAGGGTCAAAATCCTTTATTTATGAAAACTTAAATCAAATAAGGCCAATGATGTGCTGGATAATAAGTGAGACTGCAGCAACAGCAAACCAACAGACAAGACCAAGCAGGATGGGTTTGAAACCATTTTTGATGAGTGATGCAAGATTAGTGTTAAGGCCAATTGCACTCATTGCCCAGATGATTGAAAATTTACCTAAAGAGCCAAGTGCGTGGGAAAAAGCTAATGGCAGAGCACCTGTTGTATTAATGATGGAAGCAACAATGAACCAAAGAATGAACCAGGGGAAGATCGTAGCGAGATTAAAATCACTGCTGTTCTTTGTCTTATTGTGTGTTGTAAGAAAAGCAAAAAAAAGACATACAGGTACAATCATAAGAGCGCGTGTAAGCTTTACAATGGTCGCATAACTGCCAGCTTCTTCACTGTAGGAATAACCTGCAGCTACAACAGAAGAAGTATCATTGATTGCTGTACCTGCCCACATACCAAAACCATGATCGGAAAGACCGAAGAGATGACCAAGAAATGGAAAAAGAAAAACAGCAATGACATTAAAAAGAAAAATCGTCGAGATGGAAAAAGCAATGTCCTTGTCTTTGGCACCAATGACTGGTGCTACGGCTGCAATAGCGGAGCCACCGCAGATGGCAGTTCCGGCACCAATAAGAGTGGTAATATTGTGGTCGAGTTTTAAAAACTTGCCAAAAAAATAAGCGACGGTGAACGCGGTAAGTAAAGTAAAAATCATGACGGAAAAGGACTGTATACCGATGTCGAGTACATGGAAAAGATTCATTTCGAAACCAAGCAGAATAATAGAATATTGCAGAATTTTTTTACCAGTGAAACGGATGCCGGGTTCACAGCTTGCCGGGCGTTTAAAACTGGCAAAAATAATACCAAGCAGTATACCGAAGACAGGACCACCAATTATGGGATATGCTATTCCGAGAAAATAGGCCGGCATAGCAAAAACAAATGCGAATAGAATCCCTTTACTGTTTTTTTTGTACATGAATAAAATCACTCCTTCTGAAAATAGATTATCATTTACAAAATGATATGTAAAATAGTATAATTTTATTTAAACGATAGGTAAATATATATGGATGAGGTGATGAAGATGACTTTACGTCATTTTGGTATCTTTATTTGTGTTTGTGATGAACTTGGTATGACAAAGGCAGCAGTAAAACTTCACATGACGCAACCATCGATTAGTCAGGCAGTTCGTGAGCTGGAGGAACATTATGGTGTATTACTTTTTGAGCGTTTGGGCAAGCGGCTTTTTATTACAGAGGCAGGAAAAAGACTGCTGGTTTATGCGCGTCATATTATCAATTTGAATGTGCAGACAGAAGCTGCAATGCGTGATTTTGGTAAAGTGTATAAATTGCGTGTTGGAGCAAGTGTAACGATTGGTGAATGCGTCCTATTAGACCTTTTACAATATATATACAAAGAAAAGCAAGAAGCCCAGGTTTTTTCTGAAATTCATAATACAGCTGAGCTGGAGGCTATGCTGCTTAGGGATGAGCTGGACATGGCACTTGTGGAAGGGAAAGTAAAGTCGGAGTACCTTGTGGAGCAGTCTTTTATGGAGGATGAACTCGTTTTTATTGCGTCACCGGTTTATGCGGCGAAAATACAGAAGTCTTTTGAAGGACTGATGAAAATGAGATTTTTTCTTCGGGAAGAAGGAAGTGGAACACGGAATCTTTTTGAACAGGTCATGCAGAAGTATGAGGTACAATTTCATGTTGCAGGTGTTTATAATAATTCGGAAGGAATTAAGAAAGTGGTTGAGGCAGGTATGGGAGTAAGCGTTATTTCTAAACGTGTTGTAGCAAAAGAACTAAAAGAAGGAAAACTTGTGACGTTTAAGATCCCTGATATTGTATTCAAGCGGCATTTTCATATTGTCTATCATAAGAATAAATATATTTCGCCAGAGTTGCGATATATGATTGATCTTTGTAACAAAATTGATACGATCTTATAAAAAAGGTCTATAGAAGTAATATTGATGGATAAATCCTCGCTATTTATGGGTTTTCCGGTAATTACCTTGACACTAGTTTCAAAAACCTTTAAAATAAATTTGTATAGTTATGCCACAATACTATAGTTTGTAATTAAAAGCTTAAAAAGCACAACAAATTTATGAAAATATTATAAAAGGGGGTGAAGGTTATCGTTGAAATATTATTAGCGGTAATACTTGCAGTAATAATTGGTATTGGTGTCGGTTATTGGATGCGAAGAAAAACGGCAGAAGCAAAAATCGGTTCAGCTGAAGAAGAGGCAAAAAAGATTGTAACTGATGCAGAAGAGAAAGGCGAGACAAAGAAGAAAGAAGCCTTGCTTGAAGCCAAAGAAGATATTCACAGATTACGTCAGGAACTGGATCGGGATACAAGAGATCGGCGTAATGAACTGCAGCGTCAGGAACGAAGGATCGTACAAAAAGAAGAAAACCTGGATCGGAAAATGGATTCTTTAGAAAAGAAGGAAGAAGTTCTTGGGGTTAAAGAGGAAAAACTTGAGAAGAGCCAGGTTGCTATTGATGAACTTCATGAAAAGCAGAAGGAAGAAATGGAAAGAATATCCGGTTTAACAGCGGATGAAGCGAAGACGATGCTTATGGCAGAAACGGAAGATGAACTAAAGCATGAAAAAGCCTTGATGATTAAGGATTATGAACAGCAGGCTAAAGAAGAAGCGGATAAACGGGCAAGAAATATTATTTCTTTAGCAATTCAGCGCTGTGCAGCAGATCATGTAGCAGAAACTACGGTTTCCGTAGTTGCGTTGCCAAATGACGAAATGAAGGGACGCATCATTGGTCGTGAAGGTCGTAATATTCGTACGTTAGAAACGCTTACGGGAATTGATCTTATTATTGATGATACCCCGGAAGCTGTTATTTTGTCCGGATTTGATCCGGTGCGACGCGAAGTGGCTCGTATCGCTCTTGAAAAGCTTATTACAGATGGGCGTATTCATCCAGCTCGTATTGAAGAAATGGTTGAAAAGGCAAAACGTGAAGTTGAACAACGTATTAAGGAAGCTGGAGAACAGGCCTCCTTTGAAACGGGTGTTCATGGGCTGCATCCAGAAATCATTCGTCTCTTAGGACGATTGAAGTACCGTACAAGCTATGGACAGAATGTACTTAATCATTCAATTGAAGTTTCTCATCTTGCGGGTGTTATGGCGGCTGAACTTGGTGTCGATGTAATGCTTGCAAAGCGTGGCGGTCTCTTGCATGATATTGGTAAGGCCGTTGATCACGAAGTAGAGGGACCACATGTAACGATTGGTGCAGATCTGGCAAAGAAGTATCGTGAATCGAAAGAAGTTATTAATGCAATTGCGGCGCATCATGGTGATGAAGAAGCAACTACGGTTGAAGCTGTGCTTGTAGCTGCAGCGGATGCTGTATCAGCTGCTCGCCCTGGTGCTCGTAGAGAAAGTTTGGAATCTTACTTGAAGCGGTTGACTCGTTTGGAAGAAATTGCTGAGTCCTTTGAGGGTGTTGAACGTTCATTTGCTATTCAGGCTGGACGGGAAATTCGTATCATGGTTAAACCGGATAAGATAGATGATGTTGCGTCTATAGGTTTAGTACATGATATTGTGAAAAAAATTGAAGCTGAACTGGAATATCCAGGACAGATTAAAGCAACGATAATTAGAGAAACACGCGTTGTTGATTATGCAAAATAAGTAAATAAGCGGCCCTGTGTAAACAGGGCCGTTTTTTGAATTAGTTAGAAAAGTAAAGGGATTTATCTCTTTTTAGCGAAATAGATAAAGTGAGTTACAGGTTTTTTGACAGGGGGAAGCGTCATGAAAAAGTTTAAACAGGAAAAGAAACCAAACATGGATGGCATAAATTTACTTGTATCTATACTTGTTTGTTATCCGGAAATTGGTACAATAAGTTTTGAGCCAAAGGATGATTCATTGAATTTATCATTTGCATTGGTTAAAGTTCCAGAGAAAGAAGATTTTAATGCGGTAAAGGAGTTCATTACAGATAGTATTTTGACATATCATATATTAGAAGGTTTTAGAAATGCTCAAATTGATGTTTCTTTAGAAGCACAGGATGGAACGGCTTTTTTTCATATTGTTCGTGATGTTGAGACAATATCCCAAGGGGAATTGAGTCTTATTAGTGTTTTGATACGAGATCATTTTGGAAAGATACTATTATGTGATGCAGAACAAATGATGGCAGTGGAAGATGCAGAGGGTGTTCAGGAAGATGTCATTGATCATATGATAGGAAGCTTGAAAATTAATCATATTGCCGATCGAATGATTGGTATTCGCGAAGAGGGCCGTGTCATGGTATTTAACAAATAAAAGTTAGGGGATTTTTTTTTGAGAGTTTTAATCGTTGGGGATGTTTGCGGTCGACCAGGTCGTGCCGCATTTACAAAATATACAGCACAGATCAGGCAAAAATATAGTATTGATATTGTTGTTGTAAATGGAGAAAATTCAGCTGGTGGAAAGGGTATTACACGTAAATCATTGGATGCACTTTATCATGCTGGTGCGGATATTGTGACTTCAGGAAATCATGTATGGGATAAGCGGGAAGTGTTGGACTTTATTGATCAGGAACCTTTCCTTATTCGTCCGGCAAACTATCCGGAAGGGGCACCAGGTAAGGGATACTGTATTTATCCATTCAAGGCAAAAAATATTGGTGTGATTAATTTATCAGGGCGGGCGTTTATGCCGGATATGGACTGTCCATTCCAAAAGATTGAGGATGTGTTGTATGAAATCAAGGAAAAGTGCAATATTATTTTGCTTGATATGCATGCAGAAACAACGTCTGAAAAAATGGCAATGGGCTGGTATCTTGATGGCCGGGTGAATGCAGTTGTTGGTACACATACACATATACAGACAGCCGATGAACGGATGCTGCCCCATGGAACAGCTTATATTACGGACCTTGGCATGGTTGGCCCATGGAATTCTGTGCTTGGTGTAAAAAAGGAATGTATTTTGGAAAGGTTTACGACATGTCGTCCGGTCCGCTTTGATTTAGCGGAAGGTCCGAATGTTTACTCAGCAGTTATTGTTGAAATAGATGATGTAACGAATAAAAGTGTATCAATTGAAAGACTTTTGCTTCATGATCCTGAGGCTTAAACTCAGAGAAATTTGCATATAAACAGAATTGTATGTTATTTTGTAACGTTTTGTGGTATGATAACATTAATTCATTTGGGAGAATATTTGGGGTGAGCATAGATGCCAAGTGATTTGCATATGCATACGACTTTTTCAGATGGTAAGATGACTCCGGAAGAGCTTGTTAGTGCAGCAAAGAAGGCAGGTTTGAGTTATATAGCAATTACGGATCATGATACTGTAGGTGGTATACAACATTTGTATGAGGCTGGCCTGTATCCTGTAAAGGGAATTCGAATTGTGCCGGGAATTGAGCTTAGTGCTCGTGACGCTTTACATGAAGTGCATATTTTAGGGTATAATATAGATATTTTTGACAGGGATTTAGAGGAGAAATTGGATGATATTGTTGAGGGGCGTTGGCGTAGATTTTCACAGATGATAGAAAAACTGCGACAGCTTGGCTATGCGATAACAGAGGCAGACGTTCTTAAGATTGCAGGAACAAGCAAGTCTATAAGTCGTTCGCATATTGCTCGTGCGCTTGTGAGTAAGGGGATTTTCCCGAGCATACGGGAAGCTTTTTCAGAGGTGCTGGATAAGGGAAAGCCGGCATATGTATCACATTATAATTTGTCTGTGATAGAAATTGTTTCTTTGATTAAGGAGGCTGGTGGTAGTCCGGTTTTAGCTCATCCAAAGCTTATAAGAGATGATTCCTTTGTGGAAGAACTTTTACATTTAGGTATAGAGGGTTTAGAGGTTTTTTATCCGCAGCATGATAAAGAAGACACAGAAAAATACCGGGAAATGGCAGAAAAATATCAACTGGCCATTACAGGTGGGTCAGATTTTCATGGACTTGCTTCAAGATATCCGCAGCAGCTTGGTACATTTGTTATTGATGATAAGTACGCAAGAGAGCTTTATAAAGAAAAGTAGAATGGCAAAAGTGAATTTTAGGATGAGAGTAAGGTATGGTTTTCTGGAGTCTTTTTGTATAGCAGAAAATATACAAATGCATAGGAGAGAATGAGAATGGATGTTATTGCGCTAGTAGGGTCAAGTGGTACGGGGAAAAGTCATCGTGCACTTTTAGTAGCACATGAACATAGAGCTGATGCAATTATTGATGATGGCCTTTTGATAAAAGATGGGAAAATCATTGCGGGTTATTCGGCAAAGCGCGAAGCTAGCAAGATTATGGCAGTTCGACGGGCTGTTTTTATTTTGCCAGGGCATGCAGAAGAAGTTCATGCAGCTATTATGCGTGAGCAACCACGACGAATCTTGATTTTGGGAACCTCAGAAAATATGGTGCATAAAATTGCAAAAATATTAGAGCTGCCGACGATTTCGCGTATTATACATATTGAGGATATAGCGACAAAGCAGGAGATGGCAAGGGCCTATACTTGTCGGATTAAAGAGGGCAAGCATATTATCCCGGTACCCACAATTGAGCTTAAGCCGCATTTTTCCGGGTATTTGATTGATCCAATTCAATCCTTTTTTAAAAAGTCACGTACACATCGCCGTCGCTTGGGAGAAAAATCAATTGTACGGCCGATTTTCAGTTATTATGGGAAATTGATAATTGATGATTCGGCCATTACGGCAATCGTAAGCCGAATTGTTGTAGATAAGGAATATATTACAAAGGCAGCTAAGATACGTGTCCATCATATTTGGCGAGGGGATGAGGATTGCGGTATTGAGATTTCTTGTGAATTAGTGATGTCTTATGGTAAACATATTCCAACATTCATCAGTCAGGTGCAGAAAAAAGTGAAGGAAGCTATTGAGTATATGACTGGAATGATTGTGCAAGAGGTAAATATAACAGTAAAAGCACTGTATGTGGGTGCATGAATACGTATTGTAAAAACCGCAACAGGAAGTT
>WSSedB1CaDRAFT_10000673_pt1 | contig 14155 bp, 8 predicted proteins | sample WetSurSB1Cattail_FD_9460 | JGI IMG/M metagenome (IMG submission 9460)
TTGTCGCCGCCTGTATTCCAGCAGCAGAAAATCGCCGCCGATACCCCCGACACTGATGTGTTGCAGGCCGCGGTACAAGCCGATGCCGTGATCCACGTGCACCATGTGGTCGCCCGGCTTGAGCTCGGCCAGGGATGACAGGATCTGTTTCTTGCGAACCTCGGATATGCCGTGCCGTCGCACCCGTTTTCCGAACAGTTCTTCCTCGGCGATCAGTGCCAGCCGCGAATCGGGCTGACGGAAGCCGCGCGAGATATCGCCGAGAAGGAGAGTGATGACATTAGGTAGAGACGCATTGCCATGCGTCTCTACACCCATCGTTGCCAGAAACGACTCCTCGCTGATGGTGCAAGGAATACTGTAGGGCGTCAGCAACTCTTTTAATCGTTCAGCCTGGGCGAGCTGATGGCAAGCAATCACAACCCGATAGCCGGTGTCGAGCCACTCCCGCAAGGTGCGGGAAAGCGGGGTCAGAGCATGGGTGGTTTCCTTGGATACGGTCACCCGCAAACCGCTGTTGTCCTGGCAGGGAATCCGGATCAACTCCGGCCCGGTTGTATCTTCCAGGACAAGACCGGACAACTCCAGGCGACTGCGGCTGTCCATCAACATCTGTAACTGTTGTTCATCCAGATACAGTTCCGGGCAGGGCGAGTGGGGCAGGCCGTCCAGCCGGGCCTTGGCTTCAGCGTCGGCCAGTTCACGAGCGAAGCGTGTTACCGCCTCACGGATAGCCTCCGGATCAATCAAAACCAGGGTTGCATCGGGGATATAGTCGAAAATTGTTTCAAGACCGGGATGCAGCAGCGGCTGCAGATATTCGACGCCCCGGAAATATACGGCGTTTTTCAAGTCCTCCAGGATATCCCGCCGCCGGTTGGCCGGGATTTCCAGCTCGTCGCAGCACGCCTTCAGGCGCGGCGCAATGTCGGCCAGCACCTCATCGGTCAGCAGGATTTCCCGCGAAGGGAGCAATACCAGTTCATCTATCGCCTGGAGCGAGCGCTGGGTAAGCGGGTCAAAGGAGCGTATCGTTTCAGCCGTATCGCCAAAGAACTCGATCCGCACCGGCGCGGCCAGATTGGGGGGGAAAATGTCCAGAATGCCGCCTCGCACGGCAAAGGTGCCCCGGTCCTCCACCAGGGGTGTCGTGGCATAGCCCATCTTGATCAGTTTCCCCAGCAACTCCTCCCGCTCGAATTCCTCACCGGAAATCAGGTAACAAGAGGTTTCATTGAAAACCCTGCGTGCCAGAATCCGCTGCAACGCCGCGGAAACCGGCATGACCACCACCCGCGCCATGCCGTTTTGCAAGCGAAAAAGGGTGTCGAGCCGGGCGCCGGAGATATCGGGGTGGGGCGAAGCGGCCGAAAAGGGCGCCATATCCCAAGCCGGAAATGAGAGCGGAGTACTTCCGGGAGAACCGAAAAAAATGAGTTCTCGGGTAAAATCGTCGGCGGCTTCCTGATCAGCGGTGATTATCAGCAGATTGCAGGAAGATGTTCTCAACAGTTCCGCCACAACACAAGCTGAGGCCGAGCCCTTCAGTCCCGGCAGAACGATACGCTTTTGTCCGCGATGCAGAGCATCCAGGATGGTGGCGGTTTGAGGTATGAATGATGGACTAATGGGCAGAGTCATGAGGGGGTTGTCGAACAGCCAAGTGATTTAGTAATTATTTGCGTGGTCCGGCCTTGATTTTGGGCTTGCCGTTTTCCACGACAATACGGAAGGAGAGGTCATCGGTTCCCAGCCTGGCAATCAGGGCTGGTTTGCTTTTTTCAATAGTGGCAGCCACCATGTCACGGGTCAACGACTCAACCGGCATGTGGCAATTCTTACGCGCCTCGCGGAGCTCGTTGAACAAACGGTCGAGTTCGTTATCGTGTGACGGCTGCCGGGTAGATTCCCGGGCAGACGGCGCCGTCGCGCGTTGGCGCTGATGCAGATCACTGATGAAACGGTCACGGGAATATTTCCCCTCGTCTATCAGGCGCAGGATGCGGTTCCACTGTTCACGGTAGGTATTGAACCGGGCCTTTAACATGACAAATTTATGTTTGAGCATGGTGTTGGAGATGGGAGCGTTTACATACAGGCGCACCATTTTCTCCACCTCGCCCAACAGTTGCAACGGCTCGCGCTTTTCCAGGCCGATGAAGTACTGCTCATAGCGGGTGATCAGATTCTTCAGCTGGAGTTCCAGATGTGCCAGGTCTTCGGCAAGTGCCATGGGAGATTGTCTTTCAAGATTAATGAAGATGTATGACGCAAAAGTTTATATCCAAACGGTGCTACAAGTAAAGCCTTAATCGGCGCATATTAACTTGACGCTGATTCGGGCTTCGAATAAACTGCTTCCCTGGTAAAATAGCATCAATTTTACACATAACGGGAATGGAACATATCCATGGAAAATGTCGCGGCAATTGTTCTGGCAGCAGGCAAGGGAACGCGTATGAAATCAGGGCTGGTCAAGGTGCTTCACCCCATTGCGGGACGGCCGATGATTGACTGGCCACTTGAGGCTGCCCGCACAGTGGGGGCCACGCCGGTTGTGATGGTGGTCGGTCACCAGGCCGATGCGGTGCGAAAGAGATTCGATGGTCAGCCTGACATCCGATGCGCACAGCAGACCGAACAACTCGGCACCGGCCATGCCGTTGCCTGCGCTGTTGACTCTCTGAGCGGTTTTTCCGGTACGGTACTGATATTGTGCGGCGACACGCCACTTCTGCGGAACGAAACCCTGTCGAACCTGATTGCCTTCCACCGTTCTAATGCTGCCGTGGTAACGGTGCTGACCGCATGTATGGACAACCCTCACGGCTACGGTCGTGTTGTACGAGACGGAGGCGGAAAAGTGCTGCGGATCGTCGAGCAGAAGGACGCCACAGCCGAAGAACAGTCGGTCCGTGAAATAAACAGCGGCATCTACTGTATGGAATCGGACTTCCTGTTTGCAAATATCGATTTTCTGGGCAGCAATAACGCCCAGAACGAATTTTACCTGACGGATCTGGTTGCCATGGCAGCGGAACAGGGTGCCACCTGCCTGGCCATGACGACCGATGATTGCGACGAGATCATGGGGGTCAATGATCGTGTTCAGCTGGCAGAGGCCGCCCGCCTCCTGCGGCGACGCATCAACCGCGACCTTATGCTCTCCGGTGTATCGCTTGTGGACCCGGATCACACCTATATCGATCAAGGCGTGACCATAGGACCGGATACGCTTATCCATCCCAATTGCTCGATCACGGGCAAGACTGTTGTCGGTAGCAACTGCTTGATCGAAAACGGAGTATCCATCAGAGGATGCCGCATCGGAAACGGTTGTCATATAAAAGCAGCTTCGGCGCTGGAAGACTCGGAGCTTTTTAACGATGTTGCCGTAGGTCCCATGGCGCACCTGCGTCCCGGCAGCGTGTTGAAAGACCATGTCAAGATCGGCAACTTTGTGGAAACCAAGAAAATGGTTATGGGAGAAGGGTCGAAGGCCTCACATCTGACCTATCTTGGGGATGCCGAAATCGGCCGGGATGTGAATATCGGCTGTGGGACGATCACGTGCAATTACGACGGCGTCAACAAGCATCGCACGGTAATCTGCGACAATGTGTTTGTCGGCAGCGATGTACAACTGGTGGCGCCTGTCACTGTAGGGCAAAATGCCCTGGTGGCGGCTGGAACAACTGTGACACGCGATATTCCTTCCAATGCCTTGGCCATTAGCCGTGTTCCCCAGGTAAACAAGGAAGGATGGCGGCTCAGAAAAAAAACATGATTTTTCTCGCTTATGAGCATTACGGCTCACAGAAACCGTTTGCACAGAACCAGTCAAAGCATGAATTGAACGGGATTCGGTTATGAAACGGATATTTGAGTGAAACAGGAAATGGAGTCCGTGGCGGAACCCCGTCTGAATAAGACTGCACGCACCCAGATTCTGATTGTCGAGGATGACCGCGGCTTTGCGGAGCTTATGGCATCGATACTCGATGACGCGAACTATGGCTGTTACTGTGCATTCAGCGGACGAAAGGCGCTGATCCGGCTCAGTTCCCAAAGTCCTGATCTGGTCATCCTGGATTACTCCCTGCCGGACATGACCGGAGCGGCGTTTATCGAGCAGATGTGGGAGTTGGGATGCAACACCCCCTTCATCATTGTCACAGGCAAGGATGACGCCAGCCTGGCGGTTGAAATGATGAAAACCGGCGCCTGCGATTATATGCTCAAGGACACCTCATTTCTCGATCGCCTGCTGGCCGTTGTAACTCGTGCACTCCAGGAAGCCGAGACCCGCGGCCGTTTGGAACGCGCCAAACAATCGTTGCGCCTGAGCGAGGCGCGATTGGCCCGAGCCCAGAAAATCGCCCGCATGGGGAGCTGGGAATGGGATTTCAGGGAGGGAACTATCTACTGGTCGGATGAACTCTACCGCATTTTCGGTTTTACTCCGGGCGAACCTGAAAAGATCTGCAAAGAGTGGATTTTCAGCCTGATCAACCCAGCCGACCTGCATGCCTTCAAAAGAGATATTTTCCATTCCGTCAAGAGTAGCCACCCCTTCAATATAATCTACCGCACCATGTCCCGTAACGGAGGGGAGCTGGTTGTCAACATCCAGGGCGAGGTGGAGCGGGGAGAAAGCGGCAAGGCCTGTCTCGTCTCGGGAACGCTTCTGGATATTACGGCCCGTACCCGGGCCGAGAGCGAGATCCAGCAACTTATCAATTATGACACACTGACCGGGCTGCCCAATCGCAGCCTGCTGCATGACCGCCTCAGGCAGGCCATTGCCCAGGCCGCCCAGGACAAACATCTCGTTTGGGTGTTGTGCCTTGATCTGGACCGTTTCAAAGGGGTCAACGACACCCTTGGCCACCGCGCCGGCGACAAGCTGCTTCAGGAAGTGGCCAAGCGCCTGGCAGCCTGTGTACGCGAAAGCGACACTCTGGCCCGTCTTGGCGGAGATGAGTTTGTCGTTATCCTGAACGGGGTCGTCAACGAGAAGGGAGCCACCGTTGTTGCCAAGAAGATCCTGGCATTGATTTCTGAACCGATTTATATTGATGGCCAAGAACTTTACATCACCACCAGCATCGGCATCGCAGCCTATCCCATGGACGGCGAAGACGGACATACCCTGTTGAAGCACGCCGACCTGGCCATGTACAAGGCCAAGGAACAGGATCGCAACAACTTTTATTTCTTTTCCCTCGACTTGAACATAAAGGTCATGGAACAGATGATGCTGGAAAATTCCATGCGCAGGGCACTGGAACGAAATGAATTCTTCCTGCTCTATCAGCCCCAGGTGGATGCCCGCACCGGAAAGATTATCGGAGCGGAGTCACTATTGCGCTGGAACCATCCCGATATGGGACTGTTGACACCGGAAAGATTCATCTATCTGGCCGAGGAAACCGGCTTTATCGTACAACTCGGTGAATGGGTGCTGCTGACAGCCTGCCGTCAGAACAAGGAATGGCAAAACCTGGGTTTCCCCCCGGTACGGGTGTCGGTCAACCTGTCGAGCAAACAGTTTGGTCAGCAGCGATTGGATGAAATGATCTCGGCGATTTTGCTGGAAACCGGTCTTGATCCACAGTGGCTGGAACTTGAGATTACCGAGAGCGCCATCATGAAGAACGCCGAGAAGAACATCTCCCTTCTGCGAAAGCTGAAAGATATGGGCATTGCCCTGGCTATCGATGATTTCGGCACCGGCTATTCGTCCCTCTCCTACCTTAAACACTTTCCCCTCACCCGCCTCAAGATCGACCGTTCCTTCGTGCGGGATATTACCGTCAACCCGGACGACGCGGCTATTGCCGAAATTATCATTGCCATGGCCCAGACTCTCAAACTGGGTGTCATCGCAGAAGGAGTCGAAACCCGGGCGCAGATGGAATTTCTTTCCTTTCACAACTGTGTGGAAATGCAGGGTTACCTGTTCAGCCGCCCCGTGCCTGCCGGTCAGTTAGCCGACCTGCTCAGGCATGGGCTCAGTTACAAATCAGGGATGATCAAAGCCGAGGAGGCCGATAGCTTGTTTAGACGATGAGCTTTTTTTCCCGCAGAATCTCTTCCACCCGCCTGGAATCCTCAACAGTAAAGGCTATCTTTACCCATTGCTTCCTGAGTTTTGCGAAGAAAATCTTGTCGCGGGAGGGGCGTTTCTGGTCTTCGGGAAACCAGGTTGTAAATGTTCCCGTTCCGTGCAGCCGCCACTTCCCGTTCCAAATGGTCGATTTTTTCACGACAATATGTTTGATGTCGGCGAAATCGACTTTTTTGGGTTCACGGGTGGGATAGTAGTAGCGTTTGAAGATGATGGCATCCTCGGTGAGGATTACCAGGCTGTCTGAATAGATCGGTTCTATTTTCATTGCATCTCCCCATGAATCCGCGGGTTACGATGTATCCATAATGTAGTGAGATAATCAGCCACAGTCCTCCGTCGGTTCAAAAGCGAGACTTTTTGCAACGAATGCAAATAGGTACCACAAAAAGATCAGTACCTAATTATTGCGTATTGTACCTATACTTTCCGCCATCGGGCATCAGGCCCACGTCCCAGGCATTCCAGACGGTTTGCTTCTCTCTCCAGCCGTAAAATCCTTCGTATCAAATCAATTCCCACGGACGGACACTGGTTCTGAAGATCTTTTACGGAGAAATCTCCCCGCGTATTCCTGATGGCATCCAGTATGGTTGCCGTTTTTGCCCCCTTTGACGCAGCAATGTCCCCCACTCGTCCCTCAAATTCCCGACAAGCGTTTTTGAGGATAAAAAGCAGATAGTTGACATATGGCCAGGGATCGTGTACCCCCTCGTGCCATCCTTGGGAACTCTGCTCCAGCGTCTCGTAATAGCGTTCCTTATTCTCTTCGATGAGCCGTTCCAGGCTGATGTAGCGCCCCACTTCGAAGCCGAGATGATAGCACTGAAGAAGAAGCAGCAGACGTGAAACCCGGCCGTTGCCGTCCCGAAATGGATGGATGCAGAGGAAGTCGAGATTGAAGGCGGCCATGGCGACCAGCGGATGGACCCAGCGTTCCCGCAGGCAGCGGTCCCACATATCCATCAGTTTATCCATGTACTCTGTGGTCTGCGTGGCCGGGACCGTCCTGAAACGGACTCGTTCCCGGCCATCGGGATAACGTTCGATGATGTCGCCGTCTTTCTCCTTGTATTTTCCGGCATCCCAAATATCGCCCCTGGCCAGTCGATGCAACTCACGGATAGTCTCATCGGAGATCGGCAGGTTTGCGCCCTGGCGGTGAACAAGGTCGAGGGCGTTCCGGTAGCCGCGCACTTCCTCCTCGTCCCGGTCATGGAGAAGTTCCTTGCCCAAAATTACGGCCTTGACGCGGCGCTGGTCAACCATCACCCCTTCAATGCGGTTCGAGGAAACGGCACTTTCGATCAGGGCATGCTCGCGCAGGACTTTCAGCTTTTGCGGCGCCTGCCGGGTGAAAAGCTCCTGCTTTCCTCTCGCCTCACCGAGATCGGCCAGATACCAGGATGTGGCGGTAGGGATCATTTTCGGGATGGCAGCAAATTGGTTAAAGGTTGTCATAAGGTCGTAACTCCGGGAGGTTTATTGCCAGCATACATTTTTCCAGACTCATGTTCCTTCCGAACAGGTACGAACTATTTGATCAAGCAGAACCTGCGTCTGGGCAATGTGCTCATAGAAAAATGACTTGACGATTGCCAACCCATCTTGCCCAATCCGGTTTTGTTCCTGGTGTGCGCACAGCAAGATGCAATTTTTCACATTCTCTCCAGATGGTGGTTTACCGGAAAACTGGAGTACCCCCTGTACAACTCCAGCCAAACTTTGCACTTCTTTGTCGAGGTACCTGCCCCAAAACTCGCTGAGACCGAACATCCGTTCCATGTTGTCCAAGCGTGGCTGGTCGATTGCAGTTATCGCTTCGAAAATAACGCGTGGCTGCGGAGTAGGTTCGGCTGGAAAGGTCAGTCGATAAGTTGAGTGAAAGGTACCATCTTCTGTAGAGCTAGCACAACGCCATCTCGGGTGAAACCATTCCCCGGTTTGATCTGCTTTATGCGTATCTAGCGGGGATTTTGTGCCTTTGTGACTGCCGCTGTTCGCGTCCGTGCTACATGGAATCAAGTTGTCCGGATGGCAGGACAGCATTGGATACTGATCCTTTGGTATGAAGTGATCAAGTTTAGTGTCTTGTATGATGGTGTCAGTATAAGGACAAATTCGAACAGGCGGATTGAACCCAGCTATAAATTGGTCTTTGTGAAATGATGTCCCGGTAGGATTGTGAAAACCTTCATCCTTGTAGAAAAGCGGATCGTAAAACGACTTCAGTAGTTTGTTCACAGCGTCGAAGACTGGCGGCTTCCAATCGTGCTTGGTGAGCTTCACTGTCGGCGGATTTTGATAGAGTTCAACAAAACGAAGTTGCTCCGCCATTAGACCGCGAATTGTCTGTTTGTCTGCTGGCGTGGCAGCAGCGATTGCAGCGAGCCAATGGGCGCGATTGCCTTTATCGTTTTCCCAAAACCTCTTGATCCAGTCGGCCGGTACAGCAGGCCATACACCTTGCAGCCATATTTGGTCAACTGCTGAACCAGGAGGAAGGGCGCAGAGCGCCTCCATCAGGTGACGCTGCATTTCGACCACCGCCAGCAGGCGTGTACGTTCAGTTGAATCAGGAACGCGATGCAGCATCGGTACTTTCCAGTTGTTCGAGAATTTCCATGAGCTTGGCGCGGGGCCAGCCACTGCCGATTTCATTGATAAGTTCTCGCAGTTTTTCCCTGTCTTCTTCTGGCCATTTTGCGGGGTCCAGCTTGCTGCGAAGAAACTCGGCTGCGCGGGCACCGATGACATCGGGAGCGCCGAAGACATGAAGCAGAATACGGCCAGGGTCAGCACCGAAAGTTGGGTAGACTACCTGTTTCGCCGTTGTCTGCCCTCCCTCTTTCACGAGACGGGTAATCTCACAAGAGAAAACATCTGTCAGCGCCAGGCTGGTATGGGTGGAGACCAGCACATGGGCCGAGGTGTCCTTCAGGATGCTGTCATCCACCAGGTCGATGATCTGGCGTTTCCATGCATCATTGAAATGGGACTCGGGTTCGTCAAGAAGAAGCAGACTGTTTTCCTGCCCTCGCAGCAGAAGCAACAGGGCCATCCGGCCAAGCAGCATCTGCTCGCCATCGCTGAAACTGTCATAGCTGATCACGCAATCATCAAGCTGGTCTTCAACATCGGGTATTTGACGGATGCGTTTTACAGTGAGTTGCACGTCCTTGAGCAAACCAAAGGCACGCCAGGAAGCCAAGGTTTGGAAGATGCTCCAGAGGCTTTCATTGGCGCTTTGCTCACCGGCAAAAAGGCGGCGCAACGCTTCGGCTCCGCAGCGGGCGTTTCGCATGGGCTCACCGCCGAGCTGTAGCAGTTCTTCAAGTTCGTCCTCACCTACCAGTTCTTCGGGGCGAACGGGAGGGGATGCCCCCAGCGCAACAACCGACAGACTTTCGCCGAGAGGGTGGCGGACGACAGCATCGGCCAGGGCATGCAGCCAAAAACAGCGAACCGGATCGGCGGTATAGCGCGGAACAGCGCTGTTATCAGCTAGCAGAAAACTGGCGTGCGTGGGCCAGAGCCAATCAAGCTCATTGAGCAGTCGCCGGGCAACATCTTCACCCTTGTATACTTTTTTCGATTCGATCTGTTCCAGGCACCTGCGACGGAGAGCCTCTTGCTGGGCTTCTTCGGTGTTTTCTTCAAGATCCTGCGCAGCCTTCCAGAGCCCCACGGAGACAGCCGCCAGACGTATGTCTTCCGGCGACAGCAAAACACAGCGTTCATTAAACGGAGTGTCGTTATCACCTTTTATTTTCATTGGTCCGCTCAGCACGTTGGATGTCCGGGCATCCGTGTATTCCTGCTCCTCCGTCCATCCCTGTGGTCGCTCCTGGGAAATATTAAAGCTTTCGGGGGCGTCGGTGAGTTCATCTACTGGAAAGCTGGGATAGATCAAGGATTGCCAGGGGGCAAGGTCGCCGGATGTATAAGCCAACACCCGTGATGGCAACCAATTTCGGAGGTTACCATCCCCTTTCAAGCGATCCCCCGCAACGTAGTGACCAAGAGAATCCGTATTGCCTTTCAGGTTCAGAGTATTCTCGATAGCATGTTGCCATTCCTCCGCAGTATTGAATTCCAGTCGAAGTGGTACGGCACGCAGAAAACTATCGGAGGCAGCGCCCCGTGGCCGATGAAAAACAATTGGTACGTATTTGTCTCCTTGTTTGATGTCATAGGCCAATGTCACCGGAAACTTGGGCAGTTCCTCGCGGGACAGACTGTGAAACACGTCATAAATAGCTCGCAGCAGGCTGGATTTTCCGGAACCATTGAGCCCGACCACAAAGTTGATGGTCCCTTTGCGATTCTCAATATGCCTGTTCTGGCCAAAGACAACAGCCACTTCCTTGAGTGGCCCGTAATCCGGTAGATAGAGATAGCGAAGTCGCATGGCGAGCTATATCCTTCCCGTGGCAAGCTTGCGTTGTGCTTCCATTAGTGCACCGCGAATGTCATCACTGCCAATGGCGTCGGCATCGCCTTCATCGTTTGGCGCCTGTTTTTCAGCTATCGGCAGGCGATAACAGGCGGCAAAGGCTGGGCCGGTGTTGTAGTCACGCATTTGGCTAACCGGAATAATGAGGCCACGGGCGGCGAAAAGGACAAGATGGGATTCGATTCGTTGCGAATGGCGATGAAGCGGTCCCTTGATATCCGCGGCAAGTGATTCCGCTGTGAAATAGCGTCCATAATCCACCCCGCCAAACATGCGCTCAATTTCGCAAAAAAGGTTGCGCTGTTCGTGATTGAGGTCGGCATAAATACCGTCGGTGCGATCCTGTAGGAGTTCTTCAATCTCCTCAGCCATGGTGAGACGGGAGCGTAAAAGGATAGCTCCAGCTTCATTGAGGGCAGCATCACGCTCGCGGGCTTCGATGGTAAGTTTGTCCCGATGGGCCTCCCGCCAGTCGGCGGTGAGCTGGCCGGAGAAGGCTCGGGCGGAGATTGATGACTGGAGATATGCGAAAGTTCTTGTTCCAGCCGTATTAGACCCGATTTGCTCTCGAATATTCTGAATTTCTGCTTGAAACTTCAACTGTAGCTCCGGTGGCGGAACCGGGATCTGGATGGAACGGAGAACTTCCAGATTGATGTTCTTCTGGGCACCCTGCGGCGCTTGAATCTCCAGCTTCTTCTGATAACCGAGCAGCCACCACCTGACATATTCTGCACTGATACCTTTATTCGGTGTAAAACCTACTACGCTGTCGGGAAAACAGGCATCGAATGTCAAGATTGCCGTTGATCCGATATTGGCGGCAATTGTGATGGCCAGTGTGCCCTTCGGCCAAAGCCGGCTTTGTTCGAGGCCTTTTTCGGAATAGGTCTGCGTGTAGGTCGTAATCCAACCATTTGCTTGGGCAACATCGCCTGTCTGGAGAAATGGGTAAGGGCCACCGTATAGTGATTGTTCGTCTCGTGGCCGATGTCTGGATTTTCCGCGATCCAATTCGCCAATTGAGGAAAGCGGCTGAACAGGAAACGGAGACTTGCCGAAATACAAATCACCAAAGGTGGCAGCAAACATTGCCGGGATCAGTTCAGAAGTTTTGGCTTCGGCTTCAGCTCGGAGGCGGCGAATTTCCTCGACCTCTTGAAGAATTTCCACGATCCGCTGCTGCTCGCTCAGTGGTGGGAGAGGAATCGAAATCGAAAGAATATCATTGTCGCTGACAGCAGGGTATGAACCACCTTTTTGGCGAGAAACAAGGCTTTGGACAAACGGTGCCGTGGTAACGAAGTGGAAAAGAAAACCCGGCAATAGCATGTCGGATCGCGGACGAAGCACACAGAATCCAGTGGATGCAATCGTGTTCAGTAGGTTGTGCGGAACCATCACAACAGCATTCAATCCGGGACGGACTGTGGAAACAAGTACGTCGCCAGGGTAGACCGCTTGCCGTGCACGGCTGGGTGCTTCACTCACATTTAGTGATGGGTTTCCAACCACACGCTTCGACACATTGTCCACAGCAGAAATGTCGATGTAATTAAATGTATCGGGGAACTTCGAACGAGGGTCTATTCGCTCCACAGGAAGTGCAAGATCGCCGAGCTTCACCATGCGCCATGTATTAGGCATGGACTGCATCATTGCCCTCCTCCAACCATTTTTAGCAGCTTCCCAAGCCGCTTCTGCACCTCACCATGAATAGCCTGAAGCTCGCCGATGAGTTCGGCTGGTGGGCGGTGCTGCCCAGCGTCGAACACAAAGGGTTTGTGCCGTCCGGCGGAGAGGTTGAAATCAAGGGCTTCGAGGCAATCGGGGTCGAGACGGTCGAGAAACTCCTTCTTCACCGTGGCGTCGTCATCGAAGATTTTCAGGGTGTCGCACAGCCAAGAGAGGTAGTCGGGGTCAATGACACCGTCCCGGTGGGTGGGTCTGACAATCGGCTCCTTGGTTTCCGGATCTTCACCCCAGCTTTCCAGCTCCGCCCACTGACGGACCGGGACAATCCAACTGAGCAGTTTTGGCTCGCGTTTTGTCTCGCCATCTTCTGACGTGGTGAGTTTCCCTGCGCAAGGTATTATTTTGTGACTGCGACGCCAGACATTGTAGCCATCGAGCTTGGCAAATTCTGAGAGCAACGGCGTGAGAGCTTCGGCAGCCTTGTTTGCATCTGGTTCGGCGGGCGCTTTTTTCGGCTTCTTGTCCGGAATGGGAACAGCGGCGGCCCATTCCGGCACCTTGGCGGACATATCCTTGAGCACGGCTTTGAGGGCGTTCTGGCCGAACTGGTCAAATTCGCGATCAAGCAAGCCCTCGTCGCGGACCTGTTTGTTCAATTGGTTGCGTACGGCGTTGACGTTCTTCTCGGCAACGGCAAGAGCTTTCTCCGCATCAGGCTTACGGGCGGTCGCATAGGCATGTTTGACGGTCTGTTCGACAAGCGTGCCAATAGTCTTTTCAAACTTGGGACGGACGCGGGCAAGCACGGCGTCGTCATACTGGCGCGAGCCGCGTGAGTCGGCGTAATCGAATGACTTGAAATCCTGCGGCCACAGCTCGTGCAACGGGTAGGTATGGCCTTTGTCGCCGGACTTGTCGGGGAAGATCGCCAGAAACTCGTCGTCCACGCTGCGCCAGCGCTCTTCCCAATAGTCGGGCTGGTGGTACTCCTTGGCAATGGCAGCGGCGCGGAGTGCGGCAAGGCTTTTGCCCTGCTTGTCTTCGGCTTCGCCCTGACGGTAAAGGTTCCACGCGTCGAACTTGACCAGCGCATCCCAGAGGTCGTTGTCCCGGCCGTAAAGCGCCTTGCGCTTCTGATCCAGCGAGAATGCTTCATCGGTGATCTCGTAAAACCAGACTTCGCGGGTGCGCGGTTCGGAGCCGGCTAACACTGAATCCCCGGCCTTCTGGAAGAGTAGAATGGATGTTTTTACTCCTGAGTAGGGCTGGAACATGTTGGCAGGAAGCGAGACAACAGCTTCCAAGGTGTTCTCGAACAGAAGCTGGCGGCGCAACTCCCGGTGCGCCTTGGTGGAGCCGAACAGGACGCCGTCCGGCACAATCACGGCGGCGCGGCCACCGATCTTGAGCAGGTCGAGCATGAGCCAGACAAAGAGCAGTTCGCTCTTGGTGGTGAGAGGCACGGCGCCTTTGCCGGAACGGGGGAAGCGCTGCCGGTTCTCACTGAGGTCGCCCTCGTCCACACTGCCGGTGAAGGGCGGATTGGCGAGGATGTAGTCGTAGGTGCCGCTTTCCTCGTCAGTGAGCCGTTTGCTGAGAGCGTCGAGCTGATGGATCTCGGGAGTCTCAAGATCATGCAGTATGAGATTCATCCAGGCGATGCGGACCATGGTGCGGTCGTTGTCGTAGCCGTGGAAGAGATTGCTGAAATTATGCTGCTCGCCTTCAGGCCAGACCGGAAGGACATCGTGCGGTGCGCCGTCCCATTCGAGGCGGAGCACGTCCTTGTCAGTATGTTGGGCCTTCCAATTCAGCAGTGAATTGAGTAGGAAGCCACCCGAGCCACAGGCGGGATCGAGGATGGACTTGCCAAG
>WSSedB1CaDRAFT_10000674_pt1 | contig 14140 bp, 14 predicted proteins | sample WetSurSB1Cattail_FD_9460 | JGI IMG/M metagenome (IMG submission 9460)
CCAAAGCAAAAGATAAAGCTGCTAAGGCAAAGGAAAAAACGGAAAAAACAAAATAAGTATATAAAGAAAGACGGCCGCATTGTTGTGGCCGTCTTTCTCTATATCCAGAACATACCAATCCGTCTGCCTGCAAATATTTTTTAACCATGTGTTTTATTCTCGTCCACTTCTCTATAAGACCCATTTACATTCCAATTGCAACTGAACGTTTCAGCTTGTAATGGATTTATTATTTGTATATAATAAAGAAAGAATCTTATTCTTTATCGTATTACATTTATAGTGCAAATACAGTATGCTGCTTTCTTTTAGATTAAATAAAATAAGTTATGTTCAAAAGGAGTTTTTTTATGAATATGATATGGAAGCACCTTCGGCTCCGCGCAGAAAAAGGTGCTATCATCATACTTACGGCACTTTTACTTCCACTTATACTGGCAACTACAGGTTTTGCTATTGATCTTGGCAATGTCTATATTCATCATTCACAGCTTCAGAACATGGCTGATGCTGCTGCACTCGCCGGAGCAAGTAAGCTTGGTGTTAGTGCGGCTGAAGCAAAAAGACTGGCATCAGCTTATGTTGATGCAAATCAAACAAACCTCACTGTCAGTGCCACTGCCGATCCGGAGACCCCTTGGAAAAACGATGCAAAAAAGATTCGTGTTACTCTTACACAGGCCGTTCCAACGTATTTTCTTCACTACTTTGTATCCAATGACTTTCATATAACAGCTCATGCCACAGCTGCCTATACGGCTGGCAGTGGTGGATACAGTCTTTTTGATAATTTAATCTCCGCTGGCAGTAATGGCCTTTATTTTGCTAATTCAAATGGAAAAACACTTGATGGGAAAATAGAATATTCAAATGATTACAGCCATCAGGATACGATTTCAACAAGTACCGGAACCCCAAATGATATAACACGTAATGCTGCTTTAAATTTAGCGCCAAGTGATTTGACTGCTTATATTCAAAGTTTAGCAAGCAGTGTAACAAAACTGGACCAAAACCATCAAAATTTCACTTTATCACAGTTAACTTCAAAAGTTACCTATGCGGTTCAGGCCTCAAGCATAACCGTAGATACCCCTGCTCTGGATGTTGAAATTATTATCGTAGACGGAAATGCATCAAACTTTAATTATTCAGGCACGGTTGATATGAAAACAACTAACAAGATGGTTATTCTTTTCTCCTTAAATGGAGATATCAGTCTATCCATACCAAGCGGCAGCAGTAATTTCCGTGGCATAGTTTATGCACCAAATGGTACTGTCATCGTAAACGGAAATGGTGGGAACTTTTATGGCAGCATTGTTGGTAAAAGAGTCGAGATTCAGGGTGGCAACTCCCACTATTACTACGAAAGCTTATCCAGTAATATCGGTGGAGCAACTACACCATCCATCAGCCTTATTGCTGATGATGATCAATAATTCCTTATAACAAAAAAGTAAAGCGATTTTCTTGCGAAAATCGCTTTACTTTTTTGCATCTTCATATTCGATTTTTTTTCCAACAACAAGGCCATACACTCGGGCTGCACCATCAGCAATCTCCAATGTGTCCTTTGCTTTAAAACAGGCACTGATCTGCCAGGGGCGAAGATGTTCGACAACCTTACAGATGCTGCCTTCCCTATCGGTATAGACAACGTCAATTGCATAACGCATAAAGCACATATGGATACTATTACAGTTAACAAGCAAGAGACCTCTGTTTTGTAGCAGTTCTGCCGTTCCCATAAGTCCACACAACCGTGAAAAAAAGCCGTCGGCGATCCGGACGATTAACACATTATCTTTTTTTTCATTGCTGCCAGTCAGAATAACTTCCCGCATCATAAATTTTTCATGAGCGTCAAAAGTGTCGGCACAAGCACAACAACAAAAAGTGCCGGAAAAATAAATAGCACAAGGGGAAAAATAATCTTAACCGGTGCCTTGAGTGCCTGTGCCTTCGCATGCTGGCGGCGACGTTCCCGCATATTATCCGCTTGTACGACAAGCGTCTTACCCATACTTGTTCCCATACGATCTGACTGAATAATTGCCGCTGTGAAAAGATGTACCTCCTGTAGCTCACAGCGCCTTGCCATATTGGTAAGTGCAAGCCGCCGGGTCATTCCCATGCGCATATCACGCATCATCTTATCGCATTCTTCAATAAACGGCCCTTTCATTTTTTCAATAATCTTCGCCAGAGAACCGTCAAACGACAATCCGGCTTGTACACTGATACAGAGAAGATCGAGTACTTCCGGCAGCTGATGCAGTATAGCTTTACGGCGCCGCGTAATCAGCGTCGTAAGGAACATAAACGGCAGCATTCCGCCAATGGCGATCCCTGTAAACATAATCACCATACGCTGAGCAAAGGCAAACGTTCCATGCGACGACACAAAAAGAAAACTTACTAGAAATCCCAACACTGTCAGTACGACCCAGAAGCAGACAAATGCATTAACACTCCATACGTACTGTTTACCGGCATACATAATGCGCTTAGCCAATAATCCATGCAGTTCCCGTGGTGCCAGATGGATCAGTCGCAACTCGACTTCATGAAAAAACGGCAGCAGAACACGCTCCGTGAAAGGAATATCTCTGAGTTCTGCTGCTCCGGATCGCACCTCTGTTTCCTCAAGTACGGGGCGCCGAAAAGTCTGTATACGACTTTTCACCTGACTTTTCGGTGCAATTCTTACTATAACAACAAAATAGAGCAGCAAAAACATCAGTATTCCGCCGGCAAGGGCAATTCCAATTGCCATCATTTGAAATCCCCTCCTTCATTTCTTATCATTTCTTCGTCAGCAAAAAAAATATCCTCAGGAAATGTAATGCCCTGCATCTTAAACTTTTCCATAAACTTTGGTTTGATCCCCATCGAGGTAAAGTGCCCCAGTACCTTGCCCTTTTCATCTATGCCCGTCTGTTCAAAACGAAAGATATCCTGCAATATAATCGTATTCCCCTCCATATTCTGAACCTCGGTTATATAGGTAACACGGCGGCTGCCATCATGGATACGTGACTGATGCAAAATAAGATCAATGGCAGAGGAAATCTGTTCACGGATGGCCCGTACCGGAAGCTCCATACCTGACATTAGCACCATCGTTTCAAGGCGGCTCAGTACATCACGCGGACTATTCGCGTGGGCCGTTGTAAGTGATCCATCATGACCTGTATTCATCGCCTGCAGCATATCAAGAGCCTCCCCGCTGCGGACTTCACCAACGATAATACGATCTGGGCGCATACGCAGAGCATTGCGCACAAGATCACGTATCGTAATCTCACCGGACCCTTCAATATTAGCCGGACGCGCCTCCAGAGTAACAACATGTTCCTGCATAAGACGCAGTTCTGCCGCATCTTCGATTGTGACAATGCGTTCATCAGTGGGAATAAACGAGGAGAGCACATTGAGCGTCGTCGTCTTGCCTGATCCGGTACCGCCCGACACAAGGATATTCAGTCGTGCCTTAACACAGGCCCGCATAAAGATTGCCATTGACTCGCTGAGTGTACCAAACCCGATGAGGTTCTCTACTGTCAAAGGATTTCGCGCAAACTTGCGTATCGTCAGACAGGGTCCGACAAGCGAAAGCGGTGGAATAATAATATTTACCCGTGATCCGTCATCCAACCGGGCATCAACGAGCGGCGATGATTCATCAATACGCCGCCCGATGGGTGCCAATATACGCTCAATGATGTTCATAAGATGTGCGTCATCGTGAAACTGTACCGGTGTCAGATGCAGCTTCCCCATACGTTCAACAAAGATATGCTTCGGACCATTGATCATGATTTCCGTAATCGTCTCATCCTTTAGAAGCGGCTCAATCGGCCCAAGTCCAAGCATTTCATCACGAACATCCGCCACAATTGACGAACGATCGCCACGTGGTACAGCAAATGGATTTTCCGCAAGCACGCGATTGCAGTACTCCGTAATGACATCCTCAACCTCCTGCCGGGTCGTACTATCCTGCTGCGCACTCGTAAGGAGTTCCTGTTGCTCCGCACTCATTTCATCAACAATGCGCCGATGAATTTCCAGCTTAATTCCCTGATATTCATCTTCGGTAACTTCATTTTTTCGTTCCGCAAAAATCGGTTTTGGAGCCTCCACACCTTCTGGTCGCCCCAATCGTTCTAATAATAACATAGCGCCTCACTTCTCCTTGTGCATACTATACGTTATCATGATTGGGTTTGGCAAAGAAATATTCGTATCAAATATTCTGAAGCCACTCGTTGTACAACTTGCAGCCGACGTAACCGTCATGCAGTCATCGCCCTCCACAGTGCTTTCTCCAATCACAAAAGCATTCGTATCATTTGAGCTCCAGGAATACAATCCTGTTATAAGTTTTGTATCCTTATACTTACTCCGGATATTTTGTTCTGTCGTACCAACAGCTGCTAGTCTGGCACTATCTCTCGTTATATATGAAAGCGTAAGATAATCAGCAAAAAACATTCCCATATAAACAATCCCCAGAAACATAGATACAAACAATGGCAAAACAATGGCAAATTCAATAATGGACTGTCCCTTCTGTCTTTTCATCCGATAACCTCCACGCACAAAATCAAAAAAGAAAGGGCCTCTTGAAGCATCAAGAGGCCAAAACATCTGCTTAGCTGCTCTTCGTAGCACCAAAAGCAGTACTAATACCAGTGAACACAGACTTAACCTTTGTCTGCAGATCACCACCACTTGTAATTGCGGCTGCAACAACAATGACAAAAGCAAGAATCAAAGCATATTCCACAATCCCCTGACCTTTTTCACCAAGATAACGCACCTTAAAATAATTTAAAAGTTCGATCATTACAAACACCTCCTTTACGTATTTAAAAATTATATGTAAAAGGCTTTTTGCCTCAAACATCAATATCAACAATTTGCTTGATCACAAGAATACCGATAACCTCAAGACAAAGTGCACCAGCGATGCACATGCGGCCTGTAGGTTCATCAATAAGCGGCTGCAAATACCCTGGATTAATAAAGGTCAACAACCCAGCTACGGCAAATGGTAACAACGCCAGTATCCAGCCCGACATACGTCCCTGTGACGTAAGCGTCATAATCTCACGCTTCATCTTAATACGTTCATTAATAGTCGTACTGATCGTATCAAGAATCTGTGCGAGATTACCACCAACCTGCTTCTGAATGAGTACAGCCGTAACAACGAGATCAAAGTCAGAGCTGGCAGCGCGCTTACTCATACTGAGCAGGGCATTCTCCGTTGTAGCACCAAGACGGATCTCCGCCATGACCTTATTGAACTCCATCCCGATGGGCGGCTCCATCTCCCTCGATATAAGCTCCATAGCCTGTATAAAACTAAACCCCGACCGCATCGCATTTGCTACCATATCGAGCGTATCCCCCAGCTGATTTGTAAAGGCCTGCCGCCGCCGTGCTATGCGGATATTCAGATAGGAGTAACAGGCAAGCATTGCAGCCGCACCCAGAAGCAGCGCCGTTGGCATCTGCAACGTAAGCAGCATGACAAGAACAGCAGTACCTGCACTGCTGACACACATAAGAACAAGAAACTCCGACCCCAGGAGCGGCAGCCCCGCTTGCTGCATCTTGAGATCAAGGACATCCGCCCGCTTGATTTTCTGCAGACTGACAGCCACTGTATGAACAAGCTTCATCATCTTATCGCCGAGTTGTTCCTTTGCATCTGTCATTTCTACTTCCATATCGCCTTTGACATAGCGACGCATGCGAACAGCGACATGAGAACGACTATGAACTGAGTATTTAATAAAGACAAGAAACATAAGGAAAACCAATCCTCCGCAAAGAATTGCGACAAAAATCATGATTTGTCCCACCTTATATGCTTTTTCCCACAGATTTTATCCGCCAAACGATCAATATTATGGGCAAGCGGCGAGTCCGGCTTAATGTCCATAGCCATACGGCCATTATTGGCAGCTGCAGACACAAGCAGATATTCATTTGGCAGTACAGCCTCTACAGGGTAGCCCAATTCCCGCTCGATCTTGCCAAGGGAAGCACTATCGCAGGGTTCAACACGCGTGAATACCGTCTTTACGCGTTTCGCATAATCCGGCCACGCTTTAAAAATCTCCAGTGCCTGCTGCATATGCCGAATTTCAAAGCCTCCACTAACCATTGCTACCAGATACACCATTGTAGCTCCCTCTGCTGCCGCAACGGATATTGGACTAAAAGCCGGTGGTATATCAATAAGAATATACCGAAAAAGACTCTGTGCCATGCGCAGCAGCTCAGCAAATCCTTTTAGATCGACGTATTCAGCAAACTCCGGCCGCTTTGTACCGCAAAGCACACGAACCTTGTCTGCAACAGGCAAAAAGTAGGAATTTAATGTGATTGGCGAGAGAAACTTGATATCACGCACAGCCTCGACAATGGTACTCTGCGGATTGAGATTAAAGAATACTGCCATATCGCCAAACTGCAAGTCGGCATCAATAATACCAACCGGCTGACCACTCTTCCGTGCAAGTGCCATTGCCAGATTGGCAATAAGTGTCGTCTTGCCGCTCTTGCCTTTCGGACTAAAAAACGCAAGTGTTTCTGACAGCATTCCCATGCCATTCTTGCCAAAAGTTTCAACTGCGGCAAGCAGCTCATCACTCGTAAACGGCTTAATAAGATACCCCTTTGCTCCAGCCTGTACGGCCTGGCTCGATGCCTGTGCATTCCACTGACTGCTCAGGCAGAGAATCGCTGCCTGAGGAAAAGACTGTTTGAACTCCGGTACAAACTGCATATTTGCCGTTTCATCAATATCGAGAAGAATGAGGTTTGGCTTGAATACACCACTCTGCCCCAGGGCTTCATGCGGATTCTTATACCGGGAAACCATCTCACAATCTTTTGTATTCTTTATTACGCTTGACAGCCGTTCCAGCATGATACGGTTCGACTCGATCAAAACAACGCGATATTCCATGGAGTGTACCTCCTTTCCGCTTATTTAAACAACCGCTTCATCCAGGATGATACGCCTGAGGCGCTATCCTCAGTATCCTCTAAACGGTTTGTGTATTTCGCAATAAGTCTTTGAATATCCTGCCCCAGCACGGTCTTTTTTTGATCGAGTACAAGGGGGATTCCGGTGTGGATCGAGTCACGTGCTGCGATAAAATCATTTGTCAGCACATGATAAAACTCCTCTTCCAGAAGCTGCTCAACATCCTGCAGCTCAATACGTGTCTTGGAATTGCTGCGATTGAGTACGAAGCGGATTTTATTGCGGTCATAGCCAATGCTGCGCATGGTATCATAACCGATCTTCATGTTTTTTATTGTTGGGATAAAATCTACGATACCAACAAATGTAATAATCGTACTCAGATCCATAATTGCCAAATTCAAATCGCTAAAAGCCGATGATGTATCAAGAACAATATAATCATATTCCCCCTGCAGCCTTGACAATACCTTCTTAACAGCCTCCGTGGAGATATTATAGGCTTCCTCCATCTTGAGTGGTGAAGCCAATACTGCAAAGGTCACATTTTCCTGCTGATATTGCGTTATATATTCTTCTGTACTAAACTTGTCTATATCCAGCCGAACAGCTTCCTGTGCGTCAAAGATTGTTTTTTGCGGTGTAATCCGCAGATAATTACAAACATCCCCGAATTGCAGATCAAGATCAACTAAACAAACACGATAAGACTGCTTCGCCAGCTCCGCTGCCATATTGATACTAATCAAGGTCTTCCCGACAGCAGAAGCTGTGCTGAATACCGTAATTACGATTCCACTCCAAGGTCTTTCTTCCATACTGTCTCACCACACTCTATTTTGTATTTGTATCCGCTGAAGATTTTTTTTTATCCTTTTTAGGAATTGACGTTTCGTCTGTTATTCCGGCTTTTTTGTCAGCTTCCTTATCTTCATTTAGATCTTCTGCATTAACCTTTACCTGTTCCATTTCTTTATTCGTTTTTTTCTCCTGATTATATATCTGCTTCATGTCCTGCGTCATCGCGACCGGTGTGTTTTCATTTACAAGCGTTGGTGTAATAAGAATAATAAGCTCTTTTTTCTCTTTGGTGTTTGCTGTATGGCGAAAGAACTGTCCGATCACAGGCAGATCACCGAGCAGAGGCACCTTTGTTATCGTCTTGCTCTCGTCTGAACTAATCAGACCACCAATCGCCATCGTCATACCGGATGGTACGTTGATCACCGATTCAGCTTTGCGCGAGCTCAGTGCCGGGATTGCATAGTCACTTGTCGTTACCTCATGCGTATAGTCCAATGTACTGACCTCTGCCTGAATCTTTGAGGTAATATTATCATCCTTATCGACCGTTGGCTCGATATTGAGTTTGATCCCGTATTCGCGCCAATCAACAGAAACCTTACCATTATCATTGCTTGATGGAATTGGTATTTCACCACCAATAAGAATACTTGCCTTCTCACCGCTCATTGTCACAATATGCGGACGTGAAAGGACCTTCGCATCACCGTTTGTAACAAGGGCCTGAATCGTTGCATTAATATCCGCCATATGATTCGTAAAACTCTGACCTACAGCAAAGCTGCCTGTTGTCCCAAGCGTTACAATTCCCGATGTAGTATCAATAGCCGACGCATTCGCGTACTGTATGCCAATTTTTTTCTCATCACTCAGCGATATCTCAACAATCTGTGCCTCAATCCGTACCTGTGTAGGATTTGTCATCTGCAGCAGATTAACGACCTTCTTGCCGTACAGCTCTGCTATTTTTTCTGCAGTATTCTTCTCATCCTGATTCTCAACCGTTCCACGCAGCAGGATATTATCACCGAGCTTCTCTACTATAATTCCCTTTGTATGAATGGCTTGCTGAATTGATGTTGCCGTTTGTTTATCAACATCCTGCACCGTAACATAATAATCCTGACGCATACCATCATCTGTCCAAAGAATCAATGATGTCGTACCACTCTTCTTCCCAACAACGATAAGTTCATTTTTTGATAGCAGTTTGATATCCGCAATTTCCGGATTTGCCACTGATACACGTGTCAGTGCTGCGTCAAAGCTTAAATAAAAAGATTGATTTACTTCTATCGGCAATTGCGCTGCTGCCAATAGAGTTCCTGTCATGCATACCATACAAGCTATCGTTAAAAGAAAAGTTTTCATGCTATCATATATTCTTATCTTCATATTTTATTTCACCCCGCCTGACGATGTGCCACGAATCACTTCAACACCAAAGTTCGTCGGTACCTCTGGTGCCACCGTACTGTTTTGCTGCGACTGTGCAAAAGGTTGTGCAACCGTACTGTTTTGCTGTGGCTGTGCAAACGATTGTGGTGCTGCGTTCGGGCTTGATTGCCCCGTTGGTGACGTCTCACCGCCTACCTGCTTTACCGAAAAATCCGTATCTAATATAAAGGTGCTGCTTGGCTTAAACGGACGCAAAACCAGATAAATCGTCCCCTGAGCCTGTGCGGCACTAAGCTTCATTGTATCCTCCGGACGAACCGCCAACGTAACCGTAGTCATAGCAGCAGACGACGCTGCCGCAGACTTCTTATCCTTGTCATTTGCTGCTATATCTGTACTTGCATCCCCATCGTTCTTATTAACCGCCAGCAACAGAATATTTTGTAAAATCATTTCACTCGAAACTGTATTTTTCTGTTTTTTATCACTAACCAATATAACATCAACATAGTCTCCCGGCTTCGCAAAACCCGAAACTCCTGTAATATCTGTTACACCAATCGATATTGCCCGGCAATCCGCAGGTATAGCACCAACAAAGCCCGCCATTTTCCCATCATTAAACAATTTCCGATCCGTAATTGCATCGCCCTGCATAATTAGTGTTTTTGCTACTTTGCCGACAATACTGCTCTTATCTGTCACAGATCCCGCCGGAACAATATCCGATGACATTTCTACAGTTTTGAGCATTCCTTCCCTGATAACGGCTCGTTGTGGAATATCCTCACTCGCAACAACGACAGTCATAAGGTTTTGTTTCACTTGCTTCATATCATCCTGTGAAGCCCCGACTAAATAAAAATAAATAATGACGGCAATGAAAAGACTAACTGCTGCTGCAATCCCGATAAGTTGCTTTGGCGTCATTTTCTCGAGTTTTTCCGTAAATATGCGCGATAGCCCCGACAAATTCACTATACATCCTCCCTGTCCATTATTCGGTTTATATTACAATTTCCCCAATATACCTTTTTCTATTTACAAAACTACTTAATTTTCTGTTTTCATATTACTCTGTTTCGCCCAGAGATACAAGCTTCTTCTGCATACGATCCACTTTTTTTAATAAAAATACATATATAGGACTACATTGTTTAATGTTTAGGTACTTTAGCCCTATTAAAATACATATTCTACAGCTTTTACTATATAATTATCGTATCTCGTTTACTGCTTGATGGTAACTGTCTTGTTTTTATTTTACTGCTTTACAATATAGAGCATGTTAAATTTTTATTAAACGTATGTTAATCTTACTTATGATGCTTTTACGCCAGTTATAAGTAACGGCACATCGAAATTGTTTTGTCATTTGACAAAGAGCCGAAATTCTTTGGCCTTACTAGTCAAACAAAAAAATTCAAAAACAGAGGATGCCCACAATGGGCATCCTCCACTACCTTTATTCATATATTTTTGAATGATCCCATAAATCAAGATATTTTCCGACCACGATTATAATGAATCTGCTATACTGAAAACAATAACTTTTACTATTCTTCAATAGAAAGGCTTGATTTCTTATGGACTTTTTTTCTTTTTCCCTTCTGCTTCTCACCTTACTGGCTTTCAGTGCTGTACTTTCTTCAATTCTTTCTGCTTGTATGGAATATCTCTACAGGAAAAATGCACATATACTATCGTATCCATCACTTCGTCGCAAATACGAGCATCGCCGGAGCTATCTGCTTGCTCCTTCACTTTTCATTTGCTATATTGGGATAAGTATGGGCGCTGCCAGCCCCTTGCTGCTGCTTTTGCACGGAGTTTTTCTTACTTTCATGCTTTTTATTACCTTTACGGACTTTGAGCAATACGTTATCTTCGATAAAGTTCTCCTGCCGCTTCTTCTTCTCGCTCTTCTCTTTACCCCATTTTTACAAGCCTCGTTAAGCAACCGCCTGCTTGCAGCTTTTGCTGGTGGTCTTCTCATGTTTCTGCTAGCTGTATTTACCCGTGGCGGCATTGGGGGTGGCGATATCAAGCTCATCTTCGCACTTGGCTTCTGGCTTGGAACGGAGCTGCTGTTTTCCGTTCTCATCCTTGGCTTTATAACGAGCGGCATCGCAGCGATCCTGCTTCTCTTGACAAAAAAGAAAAATCGAAACGATGCTTTTGCCTATGGCCCTTACTTTGCACTTACAGCATTATTGCTTTTTCTTCACTAAATTCATTGTGCATCGCTAAGACGAATTTTTTCCAGTCCGTAGTACCTGGCAAAGGCAACATTGTCCCAGTCTTTATCATTGACTTCAATATCCCCTGTGCCTACATGTCCTATTCCCATATAGGCAATTCGCTTATTCAAACGATAAGGCTCTACGGTAACATCGAGATTACCCTCTGATTTGCATCTTTCAATATAAGACATGCGTTCAACGGTTTGTTCGTTTATTTGATAATAGATACATATTGTAGACACCATCGACACCAGCATAAAACCTCCTGCAACTATAACACAAATTCGCTGAAGCGTGCCCGTCATTGTCTTCACTTCACTTGGCAAACGCATCATCACCAAAGATGCGATGAGCAAAAACTCTATAGACGCGTAACCCGTTCGTCCAGGGAAGACTGGTGAAAAAACCATTACTAAAATATCAAGCAATCCCATCGCCATAAACAATAACATAATCCCCGTCTCACGGCGATACAAGCGCCATAAGCATCGCCTTTTCTCTCTATAAGCAAGTGGGCAGAGCATAAGCCATAACGGAGCCTCAAATGCCAGCAAAATAGCTGCTGTTCTTATCTTTTCCTGTACTGTTTCTAAAATTGTATTATGGGCAAGATACGATTGACGGGCAAAATTTCCGGGTGCTCCAATCATAAAAATAAATCCAATTAAAAAGCCAATAAAACCCCAAATCATCCATCCCTGCAATCGATGGTTACGATAAAAATAAAAAAGGCCAATTGCCAGCCCCAGCAAGGTGACGGCTGCTGTATTTTCATTTGTCCATCCAGCAACGATACCACCAAGAAAACAGCATACCTCGGCTATTTTTTTATGTTTGAATGGTGTATGACCAAAATAAGCGGCACTATAGGGAAGCAGGAAGAAAAGAATAATGGTAGTCGTCCACAAATAATTACAGGCCCCCGTAAGCCAGAACGACGTCTGAACAAAAATCCTATTACTGCTCCACATCGCAAAAAAAATCCACAAAACATAAGCAGCTTTTAAATTTTTCCACTGTATTTTCCCCTGCGCCAGCCAGTAAACAACAAGTACTGATAAAAGAAGCACTACGGTATTGCAAATATTAAATTCTGCTTTACCCTGCCAGACAAAGAACTGTACAAGTATATGAGCAACCGTCCTGCCTCCCCATGTAAAATAATGTGAAAACTGTGATATCCCGATAGCCGCAAAACTATCAACACGTACTGCGTATTCCTTCAATGGTAAAAACATGTTCCAACTATCACTGCCGTTCCAAACAAATGCATATACATATTCATCTCCACAAAATGGCATCATTACATTACAAGCATAGAAATATAATCCCATCCCTATAAGCAGAATCCAGCCTGTACTCTTTTTTTCTACTAAATTTACACATGTATCACTTATTTTTTGCATCATCTGGAAACTCCACTCCCACAACTTTTTTTCCATTGTATTCATTTACGAGGTAAAGCGGCCGCTGCTTCGACTCATTAAAAATACGTCCAAGATATTCCCCAATAATTCCTAATACAATAAGCTGAACTCCACCAATGAACAGTATGAAACAAATCAACGACGGATACCCCGCAACGGAATCTCCAAAAAGCAGTGTTTTTGTAATCGTCCATATCATATAGAGAAAGGAACAAAATGAAATTATAAGTCCAATAAACGATGAAAGCTTGAGTGGCACCGTTGAAAATGATGTCAGTCCATCAATTGCCAGTGTGCAAAGTTTCCAATAACTCCACTTTGTCTCACCAGCCACCCGCTGTGGACGATCAAAAAGCAATTCTTTCTTTTTATAGCCAATCCAGCTAAAAAGCCCCTTCGTATTGCGCTGACATTCACGCATAGCTTTAAGCGCTTCAATGCATTGACGATCAAGCAGACGAAAATCACCGGTATCAACCTGCACCTTAATGTTTGTCATTCTTTGCAAAATATGATAGTAGAGATGCGCACTTGTTTTCTTAATCCATGACTCCCCCTTTCTGGTACGCCTCCTCGCATAGACATCGGCATAGCCCTCTTCCCAATACCGAAGCATATCAGGTATAAGTTCGGGCGGGTCCTGTAAATCCGCATCCATAATAATGACTGCATCGCCATGACAATAGTCAAAACCTGCCGCTAGTGCTATTTCCTTGCCAAAGTTTCTTGATAGATCAATATAAGCTACACGCACATCTTTTTCCTGCATATTTTGCAGCAGCATCCGTGTTCTGTCACAACTTCCATCGTTGATAAAGAGCAGCTCAAACACATAGTCATTATCGAACTGCCTCCATATCTCCTGTAATTTTTCATAAAAAATCTGTACCGTAAGTTCTTCATTATAGCACGGCACCAGTATCGTAATCTTTTTCATGCTGATTGCCTCCAACATTCTTATTTCTTTGCTGGGTTCCCAAAAAAAAAGCACAGATTAAATCTTTCGACTTTCCTGCACTTTTTATTTTACTTTACCCGCATTCCTTTAATTTGTCTAGTTCTTTCATAAATTAAAATTAGTCTCTGCTTTTTATCATACGCTTTGGATGTTTGCAAACAAGACCGACAAAATTATCCATTGGCTTCACGCAAAAGTCCTTCTTCTTTATTGCAAAAACTCCTTATCTACGCTATAGTTGTAACTATCTTAGTTATAGAAATGAGGAAAAACATGAAAGCCTTACTTTTTGATATGG
>WSSedB1CaDRAFT_10000675_pt1 | contig 14137 bp, 11 predicted proteins | sample WetSurSB1Cattail_FD_9460 | JGI IMG/M metagenome (IMG submission 9460)
GAAGTTATAGAACTTCATGCCGTTTACTGCCTCTGAACCAATGACAGCCTCGGTACTCGCTTTAAGCTCACCTCCTATAATATAGGCATGGAAACCCTTCGCGGCAAGACGGACCGCATGCGTGATGCCGTTTGTTACATAGGTTGCGCTGGTTTCCCGCAGAAAATCAAGCATAAGGAGGGTTGTTGTACCGGCATCAATATAGACAAAATCATTGCGTGCGATAAGGCTGGCGGCTTTCCGTGCAATAAGGGCTTTTTCTCTGGCAGACAGGCCCTTTTTGGCTGTCATATCCGGTTCCCGTGTGCTATAGTTGGTTGTGATAGAAGTAGCACCGCCATAGACTTTGTAAAGCCGGCCACTGTTATGGAGCGTTGTAAGATCGCGGCGTACGGTAGACTCGGATGTATGCAGGGCCTGTACAAGATCCAATACAGTTACAGTTTTCTTTTCTTCCAAAATTTTTAAAATTATCTCATAACGATTTTCGGCTAACATGGAGGAACAACACCTTTCTTTCTCTTATAGTATCGTCAAATTTATCTAAAGTCAATCAAAATAATTTAGATTCATTCAAAAAAAATCAAAGAAATTCAAAAACCGGTAACTTGTCCTGTTTTCCCTGCTCGGGTATAATAAAAAGAGGAGGTGCATTTATGGAGACAAAAGAAACTATAGCTGCGCAAGCAGTCCTACGGGAAAAAAATAGGCTGCATCGGCGGCGCCGTCGTGTGGTGTATATTAAGAAATACCTTATGCTTTTTTTTGGAGCGCTTATAGCAGCGATTGGACTCGAGATTTTCCTTATCCCGAACGATATCATCGATGGCGGGGTTGTCGGTATTTCTATCATGCTCAGTTCTGTGACCGGATATCCGCTGGGAGTATTCCTCATCCTGCTGAATTTGCCTTTTTTGTATGTCGGATACAAGCAAATCGGTAAGAGCTTTACGATTGCGACGGCGTTTGCTGTATGCTGCCTGTCGTTCTGGTCGGCATACTTCGGACCGATGCCGAGCATCACAAATGATTTTTTCCTCGCGGCTATTTTTGGCGGCATCGTGGATGGACTGGGTGTAGGGCTCATTATCCGTGCGGGTGGATCGCTTGATGGCACGGAGATTGTTGCCATCATCCTGGAAAAACGCATGACTTTTTCTGTAGGAGAAGTTGTAATGTTTTTCAATCTGTTTATCTTATCGAGCGCGGGCTTTGTGTTCGGCTGGGATAAGGCGATGTATTCACTTGTGGCTTATTTTGTTATTGCCAAGATGATTGACGTCATCATCAAGGGGCTCGATGAGTCCTATGCTGTTATGATCGTAACGGACAATCATGAGGAAATAGCCGCTGCTCTTTTGGACCGGCTGGGACGTGGTGTTACGTTGCTGCATGGCGAAGGCGGCTATAGCAGAGAACAAAAAAAAATACTCTATTCGGTCGTTACACGTCTCGAATTGGAGAAACTCAAGGAAATCGTGAGTGAAAATGATGAGAATGCCTTTGTTACAATCAATGCAGTACATGATATTATAGGGGGACGCTTGCAGAAACGTTCGATTCACTGACGGGAGTTTATATGTTCTATGAAAGCAAAAAAGCGGCGGAACATCTTTTTTTGTTGTAAGATAAAGCAGGTGCAACTTTGAATTTTCCAATAAAATGAAATGATTTTTGCAAACTACTTGATTTTTACTTTTGTGAAGTAGATAATGAACATATGTAGGACTATAAAAAACAGGTGATGAATATGGATCATAATAAGGACAGGCTTTCCATCAATGTGGCGAAATTGTACTATCGTTCGGAATACAGCCAGCAACAGATCGCGGAGGAACTGGGTATATCGCGCCCGTCGGTTTCCCGTCTGTTGCAGTACGCAAAGGACAAAGAATATGTAAGGATACAGATTTTCGATCCCGTTGAGGATATGAGTCATATGGAGCATCAGCTTTTGGAAAAATATCATTTGAAGGATGTCTGCGTGGCGGCATCGACACTTAACGATGAGCAGGAAATCAAGAAATATATAGGCCTCCGGGCAGCGGAGTATCTCGACAGCATCGTACGTGACGGCGATATCATTGGTGTGGGCTGGGGAACGACGATGCATTGTCTTGCCAATTCGCTTATCCCACGTGTACTGCGCGGCGCACAGATTGTACAGCTGGAGGGTGGCGTAACCCATGCGAAGGGCGAGACTTATGCGAATGAGATATTAGAACGTTTTGCGAAAAACTATTCGACGATTGCACAGTATCTGCCGCTGCCGGTTATTTTTGGCAGCCGGGATGTCAAGGAAATGGTGGATAAGGATCCGCATATCCGGCGGGTGCTGGAACTTGGCAGCCATGCGAATATAGCAATTTTCAGTGTGGGCACGGTACGTCACAATGCGCTTTTTTTCCGTCTGGGTTATACGGACAGCGAGGAAAAGGAACGTATTCAACGTTCGGCCGTAGGTGATATCTGCTCTCGCTTTTTTAATGAAAACGGCAATATCAGTGACAAGGAACTGGACGATCGCACCGTGGGGGTAAAGCTGCAGGATTTGTGCAAGAAGGAACACAGCATTCTCTGCTCCGGCGGCGAGGCGAAAATCCGTAGCATCAAGGCGGCCTTGGCGGGGCATTATGCAAATGTGCTCATTACAGACCAGTTTACAGCCAAGCATTTGCTGGAAGAGAAGGAACCGAAGCATTGAATGCCCCGTTTCGTAAGAAATCGGCTTGGAGATTGTTGCGCTGGGGAGATAGAGACTTTATAAGGGAATAAACAGAGCCGTATAACCAGCATTTTTTGCGTGGTAATACGGCTCTGTTGTTTTTTACGGTTTTTCGTTTGCGGCATTTGTCGGAGTGGCAAATGTTTTACAGAATCGATACAGAAAAAAAGTGTAAAATGAAATATACAAAATAAGGGAGGAAAAATCTTTGGAATCATGGCTTTTTTATGCGCTGCTGTCAGCTGTTTCGGCCGCTTTTGTGCCGATTTTCGGCAAGACGGGGTTGAGTGGTGTGGACTGCAATACCGCGACGGCTGTGCGGGCGATCATCATGGCGGCTTTTTTGGTGGGGGTTGTCGCTGTTCAGGGGAATTTATCGTATTTTTCAGCGGTGTTTGATGATAAACGTGCGCTGGGGTTTGTCGTTCTTAGTGGGATTGCTGGTGCGACATCCTGGTTGTTCTATTTTCTTGCGCTTAAGGCAGGCAAGGTATCCCAGGTTGCGCCAATCGATAAGCTCAGTGTCGTTTTTGCCGTGTTGCTTGCGATGCTCATTTTCGGCGAGTGGGTGAGCCTGGTGCATGGCATCGCGATTGGGCTCATTGCCATAGGTGGTCTTATACTGGCGATTTTTTGATATCAGACTCGGAAGATGTGTTATGTGGTAAACTGTCAATGGTTTATATAATTTTTTATATAAGCCATTGACTTTATATAAAAAATTATATAAACTATACGCAAATAGAAAATGAGGAGGAAGTGTTATGGATTTCCACCAATTAGACACACCTTCACTGCTTATCGACCGCGAGGTATTAGCTGCGAATCTGTCTTTTATGCAGGAGTATGCGGATCAAAATCAGGTGATGCTGCGTCCGCATACGAAAACGCATAAAATGCCGTACATAGCCAAGCTGCAGCTGGCAAAGGGGGCTTGTGGCATTGCGGTTGCCAAGGTTGGCGAGGCTGAGGTCATGGCAGCTAATGGCATCCACGATATTTTTGTTGCAAATGAAATCGTAGGGGAACAAAAACTGCAGCGAATTTGTGTTCTCAGCCAACATATCAGGATTTCCTTTGGCGTGGATACGCCCTGCCAGGTTGAGGCGGCAGAAAAAGTTTTTGCCCGGTATGGATTGCAGGCGCATGTACTGATTGAGATTGAAGTTGGCGAAAATCGGTCCGGAATCATTGAAAAGCAGGATTTCCTTGTCCTGCTGGAAACCATTCGTCGTTCAGCCCATGTGGATTTCCAGGGGATTTTTTCTCACGATGGCAACAGCTATGGAGCTGAAGACCTGACGGAATGCCGTAAAATTGCCGAGAATGCACAGCGCCGTACGCTGGAATTTGCCTTGCTGGCAAAGCAAAATCAAATGCCCTGTGAAACCGTAAGCTACGGTTCTACACCGACGTTTATGAATGCAGTGACGATATTGCCGGGAATAACAGAGTTGCGGCCGGGGACTTATGCGCTTATGGATGCTTCCCAAGGGCACGCGATTGGTACACTGAAACGTTGCGCGGCTTCGGTTCTTGCGACGGTCATCAGCCTGCCGACGGCAGAACGTGTCATACTTGATGTCGGAGCGAAGGGGCTTACGATGCAGGAACGGGTGCAGGGTATCTGTGCGACACCGGGAAAAGGAACGCTACTCGAATATCCGGATGTACATATTGCGAAGGTTTTTGATGAACATGCCATTATCCTGAACTGTGAGTTCCACGACAAAGTGCGGATTGGCGACAAGGTGAGAATCCTGCCGGTGCATATATGTCCGGTCTGCAATCTTTATGATGAGGCATATCTTGTTTCTGGCAGGGAAATCATAGAAAAACTCCCGATTCTTTGCCGGGGAAAACAGAGGTAGTACATGACGGAGCAAAAAATAAAACCGGAAATCGCCGCTTATGTACCTATGGCGGATATGCTGGTCCGGACCTTTGGTGAAGACTGCGAGGTCGTGCTGCATGATTTGGCAGAGCCGCAGCATTCTGTTGTCTATGTGGCCAACAGCCGTGTAACTGGCCGGAAAATCGGCGAAAGTTTCGATCAGCTGGTGAAACAGGTCATTCTTTCCGATGCGCTTAAAGAGAATTATGTCGCGAACTATTATTTCAATACCAAAGATGGCCGGCGGATCCGTTCATCGTCTTTGCTCATTCGTGATAGGGCCGGCAAGCTTACGGGAGCGTTGTGCATAAATCTTGATACGACAAGACTTACGCAGCAGATAGAATTCCTGCAATCCTTTTTGCCGCAATCGCCTCTTGTTACCAAGGAAGACAGTTCGCAGGCCGAAGGCAATGAAGTCGAAGCTATGGTTGTATCGCTCATAGATAATATCCTCGCAGGCTGCGATATCAATACGATGAGTCGTGAGGAACGTATTGCCAAGGTCCGTTTTATGGAGGATAAAGGGATTTTTTTGATGAAAGGCAGTATGGAACAAGTCGCTGACAAACTTGGTGTTACAAAAGTGACGGTATACAGCTATCTTGATGAGGTGCGGGGGCGAAGAGGCTGAAACTATACTGTACAGAAAGGGAGTTGGTAATATGGAAGAAGTTTTTCCTGAAAACGGCAGTAAGCCGAAGGGACATTATGTGCCGGGCATCATTTCACATGGAATGCTCTATGTGTCAGGGCAGCTGCCGCTGGATCCGGCCACAGGGCTGCTGTCAGACGGGGGCATACGGGAGCAGACACGTACAGCGCTTGCCAATGTGGAGCGAATCCTGCAGGCTGCCGATGCGACAAGGGAGCAGGTGGTGCAGTGCCGTATCTATATTCCGAATGCTGCATACTGGGATGAAGTCAATGCGGTTTATGCCGAGTTTTTTGGCGAGCATAAGCCGGCACGTGTCATAGTTCCCAGCCGCGATTTGCATGGCGGTGCACTGGTGGAGATCGAAGCAGTAGCAGAAATCGATTGAAAAAGATAAGCTTAGTGTAGAATGAATGTGAGGTGCAGAGAAATGGAATATATTTGTACGAAATGCGGTAAAAAAGAGGATGTCGCGACGCGTAAGCCAAAATGCGATTGCGGTGGGCTTTGGGAGCTCGACTTCCAGCCACCGCGGTTTGATGAAGCTCTGATTGACCGTGACACGTGGAGCATTTTCCGCTATCGGAACTTCATGGGGCTGGAAGGAAATGCCTGGCAGAAGGTCACGCTGGGTGAGGGGATGACGCCAATCATTCCGTTCGAGGAAGATGTCCTGCTCAAAATGGACTATTTTATGCCGACGCTTTCCTTTAAGGATCGCGGTGCGGCGGTGCTTATCGCGCATTGTAAGGCTATTGGCGTCGACTCGGTCGTGCAGGACAGCAGCGGCAATGCCGGCAACAGTGTAGCCGCCTACTGTGCACGCGCGGGTCTCCATTGCGAGATCTTTGTGCCGGAGGGGACCTCCGATAAAAAAATCAACATGATACGCTCACATGGTGCAGTGGTGGATATCGTTCCGGGAAATCGGGATCACTGTGCAGAGGTGTGCCGGGAAAAGGTGCGCCGGGAGGGCGTATATTATGCGAACCATGTGTATAATCCGTTCTTTTATGAGGGGACGAAGACCTATATCTATGAAACCTATGAGCAGCTGCATCGCATACCGGAGCATATCTTTATTCCCCTTGGCAACGGCACACTTTTCATAGGTATCGTGAAGGCCCTGGAGGAGCTTCTGGCAAGCGGCACCATCATGAAAATGCCAAAGCTTATTGCTGTGCAGAGTGAACGGTGCCAGCCTTTTATCGATGCAGTTTCCCACCAACAGCAAACGACCGAAGCCGTGGAATTTGAACCGACCTTGGCAGAGGGCATAGCAATTGGCGTACCGATGCGCGCGGAAGAAATCCTTTCTTATATCTATAAGTATGGCGTGGATATGGTCAATGTGCCAGAGACAGGAATCTTGCCCGCGCGGCAGGCATTAGCGGCAAATGGCATCTATTGCGAGCATACGACGGCAGGCATTTATGCTGCCTATCTCCACTATTGCGAGTTGCATGGCAGGACGCCGGATTCTCTTATTTCCATGTGCGGTGCGGGATTGAAGTCCGACCATTCATGAGGGGTACAAAGATTGCTGCCAAATATCAATCAAAGAAAATGACCCTGCTAATTTTCACGCATTGGCTGGTAAAACATGAATACCAATGTTCCATGGTGCACAATAGTGAGCCTAAAAACAGTTTCGTTTCATAAACAGGCGATTCTGTGCCATGCATTAAATAATGTCGCGCTGTTTCTCAGACATAAAAAAATTGTTCTTGACAGTTTTTCTATTTAGGATTTATAATTTGAATGTAGTTCAAATTATGGAGGTGTATGTTGGATGTCTAGAACTCCACAAGACCCCAGTATCAGAATTAATGAAATTTTAGATGTGGCGGATGATTTATTTTTCACCAAAGGTTATGATGCAACAACTATTAATGATATAACAAAAAAAATGGGTGTCGCACAAGGAATGCTTTATTATTATTTCAAATCGAAAGAAGAAATATTAGAAAAGATGCTCGATCGGCATGCGGATTCCTTGATGACCGAAATCAAAACAATCATTGACTTAAATAGTTCGCCCACGGAAAAAATATCTTTAACGCTAAGTGATGTATTACATAAAGCAACATATAAAGATGGATTGCTGCTGAATCTTCTATATGATGATCAAAAATTAAATCTTAAGGTGCAACTATTCCGTCAGCTCGAAGTCGCACTTTCACCATGGTTGTTAAAAATTATTGAAGATGGTCTTTTACGGCAAGTTTTTCATACCATACATGCTCCAACTACCATCAGTTATATTTTGGTTATTCTGGAATTTTTAAGTGAAGCACTTTATCAAAAAACTGCCGCTGATGTTTTATCATTCCGTTTACAAATGGCAGAATCATTAATTGAAAAAGCCCTTGGCTGTAAAGACAACACCATCCATATCCTACTTTAAAAATCAGTAGGAACCGCCATCTAATCTCGTTTTGGATGCGCGGTTTTTTTGGAAGCATTAATTGAACTATATTCAATTAATGCTTCTAAGTGCCAATAAGCCACTATATTCAATAGAAGGAGTACACGCATCATGAAATTACCAGCCACATTCTCCCCCTTTTTTAATAAGCGATGTTACTTTATTAGCGCAGGAATTCTAATCTTATTCATTATCACAGGATTCATATTTCAAGCTTACAACAAACCACAACCTGCTCCGGAAAGCATTGTTAAAGTTCGCACCATTACAATTGGCAATACGACCGACAAGCAAGGCGCCACTTATTCCGGTGAAGTACGCGGTCGCTATGAAAGCCAGCTCGCTTTTCAGGTCAGCGGAAAAATCAGTAAACGTTACGTTGAACTTGGCACATTGGTCAATGCAGGTGATGTATTAATGGAAATTGATGCCAAGGATATCCAGCAAACCGTAAATAATAATGCAGCACAAGTAGCGGCGGCTCAATCACAATTAAAGCTGGCTGAAAGCAATCTAAATCGTTACAGACAACTATTGGATCAGTCCGCTGTCAGTCAGGCTCAATATGATCAATATGTCAATGCGTATAATGTAGCTGTTGCCGCCTTGCAGCAATCTTCTGCCCAATACACGCAAGGAACCAATCAAATGGGATACAGTCTTCTTCGCGCTGATAAAACGGGTGTTGTCTCAAGCATCACTGCTGAAGCCGGACAAGTAGTCAGTGCTGGTCAGACCGTCATTACAATCGTGCCAACGGGTGAGCTTGAGGTCGAAATAAACGTTCCTGAAAATCGAATAGAAGAGATTCATAAAGCTGAACAAATCCAGGCAAGCTTTTGGGCACTTCCCAATATAATAGTCAATGGTCAAATAAGAGAAATTGCTCCCATGGCAGATCAAACAACAAGGACATTTAAAGTACGCATCCACTTAATGAATCCGCCAGAGCAAATAAGATTCGGAATGACTGCTTCGGTTCAAATCAATGTTCGAAGTTCTTTGCAAATCATAGCCATTCCCTTAGCAGCTATCTATCAGGATGGAAATACACCGACTTCTGTGTGGGTGGTAAAGAACAACCAACTCACATTGCAGCCTGTTACAATTGGTAACTTCGGCAGCGAAACAGTCGAAGTACTAAGCGGGCTTGCACGCGGTGACTGTATTGTAACAGCTGGTGTCCATAAATTACATGAGGGTCAAAAAGTGAACACAGGTGGTGATACTTTATGAAAAATTTCAATCTGGCAGCATGGGCTCTGAAGCACAAACAATTGATTTATTTTTTTATTGTACTCTTTTTCACCACAGGGGTATTTACATATATAAATTTAGGACGCATGGAAGATCCTGATTTTACGATTAAACAAATGGTTGTAAGCGTAAGCTGGCCAGGAGCTACTGCACGTCAAATGGAAGAACAAGTAACTGACAAAATAGAGAAAAAATTACAAGATTTACCTGGCCTTGATTATGTACAAAGTTACTCAAATCCAGGCCAGTCGGTAATTTATGTTAATCTAAAAGATGCCGTTCCAAAGAAAGAAATTCATTCTAAATGGGTAGAAGCCCGCAATATGGTCAACGACATGGCTTCCACCTTACCGGCTGGAGTTCAGCCGCCACAGTTCAATGACCATATGGATGAAGTATATGGTATCGTTTATGCTCTTACCAGTGATGGTTATACCTATGAAGAAATGCGGGAGGCATCCGAAAAAATACGGCGGATCATCCTGGACGTTCCCACGGTAAGAAGAGTTCAGCTTATTGGAACACAAACTGAAAATATTTACATTGAAATCGAAAACAGTAAAATGGCGCAGCTGGGCATCGACCCGGCTTTGCTTACTACTACCATTCAGGCTCAAAACGCGATGGCCCCTGCTGGAATGCTTCAAACAGAAACGGATGATGTATACCTTCGTTTGTCTGGAATGTTCGAGCGAGCCGATGATATTTTAACGCTTCCCATCACTGCCAATGGACGAACCTTTCGCATAAAAGACATTGCCAAAGTCACGCGTTCGTACGTTGAACCAGCCGATCCCAAATTCTTTTACAACAAGCAACCAGCTATTGGCATCGCAGTAGCCATGGAACCTGGCGAAAACATTCTAAAACTCGGGAAAAATTTGGAAACAACCATGGCTCAAATAAAAAAAGAATTGCCGGCCGGATTCGAAATCCATCAAACCGTGAATCAACCAAATATCGTAGAATCATCAATCAATGAATTTGTAAAATCATTAGCTGAAGCCATTCTTATTATTTTCATCGTAAGTTTTCTTAGTCTTGGCATACGCTCCGGGTTCGTCGTTGCCCTATGCATCCCGCTTGTTTTAGCAATCGTTTTTACGATCATGTATCTGATGAATATCGAACTCCAGCGTGTTTCGCTAGGCGCTTTGATTATTGCGCTTGGATTGCTTGTTGACGATGCCATGATCGTAATAGAAATGATGGCGGTAAAGCTCGAACAAGGAATGGATCGGATTGGTGCCGCATCCTATGCATACAGCGTTACCGCTTTTCCGATGCTGACAGGAACGTTGATTACCTGTGCCGGTTTTATCCCGGTTGGTTTTGCGCAGGGCAGTGCCTCTGAATTTTGTTCATCTATTTTTACCGTTATTACGATTGCTTTGATTGCATCCTGGATTGTCGCCGCTATGGTAACACCACTATTCGGATATTTACTCATAAAGCCTCTACACAAAGAAATTACAGAAAAGGAACCTGCTGTCTACAATTCGAAAATTTATATGTTATTCAGGCAAGCACTTTCCTGGTGTCTGACACATCAAAAAGTTGTATTAACTACGACTGTAATTGTATTTATCGCTTCCCTTAGCTTATTTGGCATGATAAAAGAAGAATTCTTTCCGGCATCAACTCGTTCTGAATTAATTGTTCAACTTAAGCTGCAGGAAGGTGCTTCTCTAAAAAATACTGAAACCGTTGCAAATAAATTTGCGCAACAATTACAAGATGACCGGCTAATTGATTATTATACCTATCACGTTGGTGAAGGAGCACCCAGATTTGTCTTGACCTTTGACCCCACATTAAATAAAACTAATTTTGCCGAATTTGTTATTGTTGCCAAAGACACGGATGCCCGCAATAAATTAAATACAAAACTTGACAAATTATTAGCAAACGATTTTCCTGAGGTACAAGTCCATACAAAAGTAATCAGTACAGGAACCTCTGCTGATTATCCTGTTATGCTTCGTGTTGAAGGTTATGGTCATGATAAAGTACGGGCCATAGCTAAACAAGTAGAGACAGCTATGATAAATAATCCGGGTACGAAAAATGTAAATATGAATTGGAACGAAAAAAGCAAAATCATGCAGCTAAACATTGATCAAGATAAAGCCCGCATACTAGGTATCACCTCGGAGGCTTTAGCATCGACTTTGCAAACTGAACTATCAGGAACAAGCATTACTGAGTTCCGTGAAAAAGATAGAACAATTCCGATGATTTTTCGTTTTGATACCAAATCGAGAAATGATCCCTCCGTTATCAAGGATCTTTCGGTCCATATCAGCAATGGAAAGTATGTGCCGCTTGACCAAATCGCCACTATCAAATTCGCCACGGAAGACAATTTGATTTATCGCCGTAACTTAAAACCAACGGTCACGGTTCGCGCCGAAACAAAACCTGGCGCAAGCGGTGCTGAAATCACACAACAGGTATATAAAAATCTCCGCAGCGTTCGTGAAGGTCTTCCGGCCGGCTACAGTATCAAATACGATGGCGCCACGGAAGAAAGTGCCAAAGCTACAAAAATGCTTTTAGCACCTATCCCGGCAATGATTATCACCATTATGATTCTCTTGATGCTTCAATTGCAGAACATATCTAAAATGTTTTTAACCCTGCTTACTGCCCCTCTTGGTATGATAGGAGTGGCAATTGGTCTGTTTGTAACGGGAAAACCGATTGGGTTTGCCGTCCAGCTTGGCATGCTGGCTTTATCCGGCATTATTATGCGGAACTCAATTATCCTGATTGATCAGATTGACCAGCATATTGCCGCTGGTGAAAACCTTTGGGATGCGATCATGAATGCTACCCTAATCCGTCTGCGTCCAATTCTGCTTACGGCCGCAGCGGCTATTTTAGCCATGATTCCACTTGTTTCCAATTTGTTTTGGGGACCGATGGCCGTTGCAATTGGAGCTGGACTCTTTTTTGCAACAATTTCAACCTTGTTAGTTCTGCCAGTCATTTATGAAGTCTGGTATAGTGTGGATTCAAAACATAAATCTCGATAAAAATCATATGAATATTTGAAAAAGCAACACCATGCATCACTAAAATATAAGTCTGTACCGATTTCTCTGCCGAAACAACCAGCATAGGCGGGGGGAAAGAGAATGGATATAGATTATTTTCACAGCAAAAATCCGGCAGAGGTAGCAATCTCTGCCGGATTTTTATTGCATAAGGTAGGGCTGCGCATACTCCCTATAAATACTAGCGAGTTTTGTATCCAGGGTAATCTTTAAGCTTTGTGTTTTTTGCCAGCATTTGCGCAATGCTCATGCCGCTATCAAGATCGTTTACCGCATTTAATGCCCGCTCTGACAAAAATCCGGTTTTTGCTTTACCTAAGAACATAGTATCCTGCTCCGGCCATAACTGTCCAGTGGTTTCGTTTCTTCCCTGCAAAAGATATTTCACGTCATTGTTTTGATTGGCTTGTTCCAGTGAAATGGATTTTTTTTGTTCAAAAGCAGCAATTGCAGCGCAGAGCGCGGCGTCATCTTTTCGTTGACGGTTCATAATCAGAACCATTTTTGTATCTTTGAATTCAGTGCAAAAATTAAAATCTCCCTGAGAATCCATTGCACAGAAAATTGGTCCTTGGCCGTGATACAGTGGACGGATCACTTTTTCTATGCTAAGGGATTTTCCGACCCCCTGCGTTTGTGCATGGAGGTTGTAGTCATATTCGTTGATATAGGTGCCATCAGCAGCAAGTTTGTTTGTCATGCCAACTACATTTACAACATTTGGAATTTCAAAATATTTGACAGCTGCCCGGACGACATCGACTTGTGATGCTGATACAATCCATGGATCGATTCCATTTGCCGCGAGAGCATGATAAAGCTCTTTTACTTCTGGCGTGACAGTTATGCCTTGTTTAAAAGATATGGTGACTTTTTCTGTGGAAGAACCGTCAATATCCGGCGTTGTATATTTTTCAACTGTCCAGGTTTGCCCTTTTTGTGGATTGCTATAATAACTGTCACATTGATAGGCTAAATCAAAAATTTCCTTTGGTGTCATGCCAGTAAACCAGTACGTAACCCAGGGATAAGATATGGAGGTGTCCATAGTTTCAGATACAGCATCATAGAGCCAACGCATCTTAGCCTGGAAATCCTGATATGCAAAAGAATTTTTTACTTCTGGGGAGAGTTCACTGCCCGCTTTTTTCACTGCACCCATCGAATATAGGATTGTGTAATCCTTGACAGCATCGTCCATCGCAGATTTTAAGGTTATCTGGGATCCACTACCATCATTAGCCCCATAGGTCAGCATTAATTTATCTGGAGAAATTCCTGTTTGTAATATGTTGGAAAGCTTATCTGGCTTTATCGCAAAAGCAAGATGATCCAGCTGCCAGATCATAAGCTGTTCCTCAACATCCATGATAGAAGTTGTATTATCAAAATCAAGGACAGCATAAGGTTTATTTTTTTTATCATAGCTTGTTGCATGATTTCCATATTGGCTGAGGAAATCATTTATGCTGGTCTTAGTTTCCACATCCCAATTTTTACTTTGCAGATAAGAGGACGATACATGATTTACACTCGATGAGGAGACTATAGGCACTGGGGATAATGCGGTTTGCGCATATGCCGGAGCTGGCAGCAGATTACCGGATAAGGCAATTGTTAACGCGGTGCTGAGCATACAAAGAGATTTCATTTTTTTCATAAATACATCCATCCTTTCTGTTCTTAGTACAGTATATTCTTCAGCTGAGGGTGAGATGTTATTATTTGATTAAATTTTGGTTAATCCTGTGATCGTATTTTTCCAGACATCATGCTCTTTTCCATCAGGAAAAAGAGTGCCGTCTATTTGAATTAAAAGATCTTCTTGCGGTTTACGCCCAGTATTCTTGTGATGCCTGTCATTATTACCTTTGTTGGTTATATGTCGGAGCATTTATTACTTTTGAATAATAACTTAAGAGCCTCGGCGCAATGGAATAATAAGCAAGACGCTCATTCAGGGCGTCTTGCTTATTATTCCGATAACTGCAAAATACTATTCCGTTATATTGATATTATTCCGCTAAAAGAATATACTAAGTTTAAAGTGCAGGAAGGATGTGTGCCATATGATAGTAAAAGAAGCGGCGGAGAAATGGAACCTTTCGGAACGGCGGGG
>WSSedB1CaDRAFT_10000676_pt1 | contig 14133 bp, 17 predicted proteins | sample WetSurSB1Cattail_FD_9460 | JGI IMG/M metagenome (IMG submission 9460)
TTTTATTTTTTGATCCGGTGCATAAGGCTGTCGGCATAGCACATGGCGGTTGGCGTGGAACTATAGCAAAGATTGCCCAGAAAACAGTCTTAATGATGCAGAAGAAATTTGGAACAAAACCAGAGGATTGCCTTGCAGCAATAGGCCCGGCAATAGGACCATGCTGTTATGCAGTAGGGAATGAAGTCGCAGAGAAATTCCAGCAGGTATTTCCCGAGTATAAGGAAGAGATATTATTGTCTGTAAAAGGACATATTCATTTGAATCTTTGGCTGACAAATCAGCTGCAGCTTGAAGATATTGGTGTAAAAAGAGATCATATTGATATAGCAGATGTGTGTACAGCATGCAATTCAAAGTTGTTTTATTCTTATCGAATAGATAAGGGGAAGACAGGGCGTATGGCAGCCCTTATTTCTTTAAAAAAGTAAAAGGATATTATCTTTTTTTCGCGAATATGCTAAAAGGAGGTTATTTGTAATGATAAAAGACAATTTACAGCAGATTGAGACTAATATAAAGGAAAGTGTAAAGAAACGTACGCTTGCTGATAAAAATGAAAACATAAAACTTATTGCGGTCACTAAAAATCATGATATTTATGCAATGAGAGAAGCTATAGATGCCGGAGCCCTTTTTGTTGGTGAAAATCGTGTTCAGGAAGCAATGGAAAAGATCGAAACACTTGAACGCAACGTGGAATGGCATCTTATCGGCCGGGCAGACAAATAAAGTCAAACAGGCAGTAAAAGCTTTTGACCTTATCCAGTCAGTGGATCGTCTAAAACTGGCAATTGAAATCGAAAAGGCTGCTGGAAAAATTAATAAAGTACAGGATGTTCTCATACAAGTAAATCTGGCGAAAGAAGAAAGCAAAACAGGAATCTATCGTGAAGAGCTGCCGGGACTTTTGCAAAAAGTTGATGAGATGGAACATCTTCATTTATGTGGTCTTATGTGTATAGCACCGAATTATGATGAGGTGGAAAAATGCAGACCGTTATTTCGAGAAATGTATAAGATTTTTCTGGAAGTTAGAAAAATGTCACTAAAAACAGCAGATATAAAATATTTGTCTATGGGCATGACACACGATTATACGATAGCAATTGAAGAAGGGGCTAATATAGTCCGGATAGGAACGGCAATTTTTGGACAGCGTCAATACTAAGGAGGGGATAAAATGAAAATTTTAGATAAGGTTTGTGGGAAAATAGGACTAAAAGATGCAGATGATTATGAGCCTGATGAAAGTGTAAAAAATAATATGAATGAAAGAAATGAGGGAACTAAGACGGCAGGAAATGCTTCGTCACCTAATGTTGTGAATTTCCATTCCTCCGGGGCGAGTAATGAGCGTGTGGTGGCACAGCATCCTATGAAGGTAATAGTTATCGAACCAGCTTCGTTTAATGATGCGCAGCAGGTTGCTGATCATTTGAAAAACAAGAAGCCGGTTATTGTTAATTTCGAGAATACGGATACGGAATCAGCACGGCGAATTATTGATTTTATTAGTGGAACTACCTATGCTTTAAGTGGTGAGATCAAGAAGGTTGGGAAGAATGTATTTCTATGTGCACCAAGCAATGTCAATGTGACATATACACAGGAAAAGGGAGCATCTTCACAGGAAACGCCTTGGGAGAAAAATAGGAGCTGATTATATGAAAATTGGATTTATTGGCGGCGGAGCTATGGCAGAGGCTTTGACTGGTGGTATTATTAAGCATAAAATAGCTGTATTGTCGGATATATATATATCCGATCATAAAAAAGATCGTTGTACGTATCTATCGGATACATATGGTGTTACGGCAACAGTTGGGTCGGAGTCATTTATTAGAAAGCTTGATGTGTTGTTTTTAGCAGTGAAACCTCAGTCTGTGCAAAAGGCAATGAAGGAAGTCTATACTCAGGTCAATAAAAAGACCATAGTTGTTTCAATCGTAGCAGGTCTTTTGACGAAAAATATTGAAGAATATTTTTCAATACAGCCAGTTATTCGTGTGATGCCTAATACGCCAGTTTCTGTTGGCGAAGGCATGTCAGCATTAGCTCTGGGGAAGAATGCCTCTGAAAAAGATGGTGGAAAGATACAGACGATTTTAAGTGCTGTTGGTAAAGCACTTGTTGTTAAGGAGGCTGCAATGGATGCAGTTACCGGATTATCAGGAAGCGGTCCAGGGTATGCTTTTGTCATAATCGATGCACTTTCGGATGCAGGTGTTCAGGCTGGTTTGCCACGTAAGACCTCAATTACGCTTGCAGCGCAGACTTTGCTTGGTGCTGCAAAGATGGTCTTGGAAACGGGAAAACATCCAGCGGAGCTTCGTGATCAGGTTACATCACCAGCAGGAACGACAATTGCAGGTGTTCGTGTTATGGAACAGAGAGCTGTACGAGCGGCGCTTATTGATGCCGTACAGGCAGCAACAGACAAATCAAAAGAGATGGGAAAATAAGCATATGGCAGATCGGGAAAAAATTATACGGTATTATAAAGGGACAGAAGGAGCCGAAACAGCAATAAAACTTGTTGATATGGCAGAGCAGGTCACGCGCAGCCGAAAATTTAGACTGGCAGATTTTCTTGATCCTTACGGGTGTGAAATTGCTGAAACTGTTGCAGCAAACTATCCAGTGATTAAAGTTTCTTTTGATGGTGGTTATGCAGGGGCGGAGCGTCAACGTGCTATACTTAGACATGAGGATTTTATGGGGACGCCATTGTTTGATATTGTAGCTGTTGAAGCAACATGGAATGAACAATTTTATCATATTTCGCATCGGGATGTACTAGGGGCTCTTATGGGACTTGGAATCAAACGTGAGCAGATTGGTGATTTGCTTATTATGGGAAGTAATGTAAAGATTTTAACAGATAAAAAAATGGCTTTATTTATTTTGGAGAACTGTACACAAATCGGGGCAGCAAATGTACATTGCGAAATGACAGAGCTGGATTCTATTGTACCAAGAGAAGAACGTTCTAAGGAAATACGCGCAACGGTTGCATCCTTACGCGTGGATTCTGTGGCAGCGGCGGGTTTTGGTTCATCACGTAGTAAAGCAGTGGCAGATATTTCAGCAGATAAGCTCAAACTGAACTGGCAGGCTGTAAAGAATGTATCACAGATGGTTAAAGAAGGTGATATTATATCGATGCGAGGCCGAGGCCGTATTGAAGTAACTGAGGTAAGAGGGCAGACAAAAAAAGGTAGAATAGGGATTTTACTTACGCGTTATTTATAAAAGGAGGCCGTTTGTGATGCTTACACCAGTAGATATTCATAATAAGGAATTTAAAAGAAGCTTTCGTGGTTATAATGAGGATGAAATAGACGAATTTCTCGATCGGATTGTTAATGATTATGAAAAATTGTACCGTGAAAATAATCAGCTAAAAGAAAAGTCGGAATTAACGAAAAAAGATCTTGAGCAGTATCATCAATTAGAAAAGAATTTACAAGATACTTTGCTTGTTGCACAGCGGACTGCTGAAGAAGTTATGACAAATGCAAAGAAAAATGCGGAAGAAATAAAGTTTAATACACAACAGGAATGTGATAATTTGTTAAAGCAGGCAGAACTTGAGGCAAAGGAAAAAGTTACAGCAGCAACACAGCAAGCGCGAGAAATTATTGCCGAGTATGAAAATATCGCAAAACAAAAGAAAGTATTTTTGACAAAAATGAAGATGTTGTTGCATACGGAACTTGAGCTTTTGGAAAATGATGAAAGTCAGGATGCTTTAGAAGCAGAATGAAAATTCATAGTGTCAGCAGGTTAGTTTGATTGTTGGTAGTAAAAATAAATGTGTAGGAAGACAGAGGTTTTTTTAGTGCCTGTATTAGTATGTATTAGTATTGTTATTTTTGATCAAATTGTAAAGTCTTATATACAGTCTATAATGCTTGTGGGAATGTCTATACCAGTTATACCGGATGTTTTTCATATTACATATATTTTGAATCCGGGTGCTGCTTTTGGTATATTAGAAAATCAACGTATGTTTTTTATTTTGATAGGTATAGCAATTTTATGTGCAGCAATATATTTTTATTCATATATAAAAAAAGAAAATGTTTTTATCCGCTATGGTGTGAGTATGCTTTTAGGCGGTGCGGTTGGTAATTTGATTGATCGGGTACGGATAGGCTATGTTGTCGATTTTTTTGATTTTCGTATTTGGCCGATTTTTAATATTGCGGATATTGCAATTGTTGTTGGTGTAGGATGCATTGTCTATTCGGTTTTGTTTATTAACAAACTGAAGTAGGAATAGGAGTACTATGGAAAAAAAAGAGTTCAAGGTTGTAGAAGAAAATGAACGACTTGATGTTTTTTTAACGAAAAGAAAAATCAGCATATCAAGGGCACATGTACAAAAGCTTATTGCTGATGGGCAGGTTAAAGTTGACGGGAAGATTAAAAAGGCAAACTATCGTCTTCGGGCGGGCGAGTACGTAGAAGTAGAGATTTTACCACCGAAGGTCGTAGATATTCTTGCGGAGAATATACCATTAGATGTTCTTTATGAAGACGAACATATTATTGTTATAAATAAGGCGCGTGGCATGGTTGTACATCCGGCTACTGGTGTTTATAGTGGGACTCTGGTAAATGCCTTGCTAGCTCATTGTAAGGACTTGTCAGGTATCAATGGAGAGATCCGACCGGGCATTGTTCATCGCCTAGATAAAGATACCTCTGGAGTTATGATAGCAGCTAAAGATGATGTGTCACATCTTGATTTAGCGGAGCAGATCAAAAGCAAAACAGCACATCGCCAGTATTTGGCAATTGTCCATGGCAATATAAAAGAGGATGAAGGTATTATACATGGTGATATTGGACGACATTTGACGGATCGAAAAAAGATGGCAATTGTCCAAGAAAATGGTAAACCGGCGACGACAAAATTTAAAGTGATTGAACGATTTGGTCAGTATACACTTGTGGAATGTACACTGCTTACGGGACGGACACATCAGATTCGTGTGCATATGACATATATAGGGCATCCGCTTGTTGGGGATCCCAAATATGGAAAAATGAAGTCACCATTTAACATTTGTGGGCAGGCATTGCATTCGGAAAATCTTATCGTATATCATCCTATTACAAAAGAAAAAATGTTTTTTTCGGCAGCTTTGCCGGAAGACATGGAGAAGATTTTGAGGACGTTGCGTAGACATAGATAGTTGAGGGAGTGATAGGATATAATGCCAGAGTTAGTTGATAAAACTGTTTTGATGGATACACAGGCCATACGAAGAGCCTTAACGCGCATTGCACATGAAATTGTGGAAAAAAACAAGGGTGTCGATGACGTTATAATTGTCGGTATTCGTACGCGCGGTGTGCCGATTGCAGAGTGCATTGCTGAAGAAATCAAGAAAATCGAAGGGAAAAAGATTCCTGTCGGCGTGCTTGATATTACGTTGTACCGTGATGACTTATCAACACGGTCATATCAACCAGTTGTTCATCCAACACAGATGCCGGTGGATATATTTTGACGGATGATGTACTTTATACGGGGAGAACAATTCGTGCAGCACTTGATGCCATCATTGATATGGGGCGCCCGAAGACAATTCAACTTGCTGTTCTTGTGGATCGGGGACATCGTGAACTACCAATTCGGGCAGACTATGTAGGAAAAAATGTACCGACAGCGGCGAAGGAAGTTGTAAGTGTGCAGCTTGATGCAACAGATGGTGTGGAAAAGGTTGTTATTCGCGAATTCAAAGATTAAACTGTAAAAACAAAGTTTTTCTTGCAAAATAGTGGGATTAATGATATAAATGATAATATAAAGTTTTGAGCGAAGAGGCTTAGTTGCAGTATACTTCCTGGAGGTGTGCTCAGCTAAGTCTTTTTTTTGTTTAAGCTTTTTGGTTTAGATTATGTCTGAGGAGGTATTTATATGAGCGAGATCAAAAAAATTGAGGTTATGACACGAACAGAAAAATTGGAGGATTTGAAGCAAGCTTTAAGCGAGGTTCATGTTACAGGAATGACAGTAAGCAATGTGTATGGTTGTGGATTGTCAAAAGGACATAAAGAAGTATACCGGGGAAAGCAGGTAGAGGTTAGCCTGCAACCAAAAATAAAAATTGAGATTGTTGTCTGCGAAGTGCCGGTTGAAACAGTTATTGATGTTATTAAAAAAGTTTGTTGTACGGGCAATATCGGTGATGGTAAAATCTTTGTCTACGATGTAGAGGAGGCCGTAAAGATACGTACAGGTGAACGTGGCAGAGAAGCGATTATTGATAATCATGCATAAAAAATCCGGGCAAATTCACTTGAGTGAATTTGCCCGGATTTTTTATTCAGTGTGGCAGCGTTTCAAGAAGCATTCGAATATCTTCTTCGTTTGGTGTTACATAAAGCGTTTTTTGATTTGTGAAAATTACGAATCCTGGTTTAGCACCTGCAGTTTTTTTTACATAATGGCAAAGTGTATAATCGACAGGAATTTTTGAGGATCCTTTTGCCTGACTGAAATATGCGGCTAGATTTGCAGCATATAGCAGAGTATCGGTAGATGGAGTCCCAAAATCACAACGAAGAATGACATGTGAACCTGGAATATCTTTTGTGTGCAGCCATATGTCGGTACGCTGAGCTGTTTTGAATGTAAGTATATCGTTTTGACGATTGTTTTTACCAACTAAAATTGTTGTTCCATCTGGTGCTTTGAATTTAAAGGGGGACGAAGGGGTTTCAGCCATTTTTTTCTTTGCTTTTTCTTTGAGATAGCCCTGGGTAATGAGTTCGGTTTTTATATCGTTGATTTCAGCAAGTGTTGCAGAAATTTCAAGCGATGTTTCAATGCTTGTGAGATAGGAGATGGCAGCACGACATTCATTGATTTGTACAAGCAAGAGACTTTGGGCACGCTTGAATTTATCGTATTTACGATAGTAGACCTGCATATTTTTGATGACAGAGATACGCGTATCAAGAGCAATTGTAAGTGATTCATTGTTTTTGCTATAAATATTGGAGACGGTTATTTCTTTATCTGCATGATCTTTAAACGTATATTGATAGGTCATGAGATTATCTGCTTTGATTTTGTAGTCTTCCGCTTTTTGTGCAGTTGCAAGTTCGTCGGTTAAAATATTTATCTTGTTTTTTGCCCGGGTAAGTTCATTGTGCACAATCTTTTTGAAACGATCTTTATCTGGAACGACATAGTTACCAGCAAGCTGGACAGAATAGTCAAGCATTATGCTGACAGATGGAAAGGTTTGTGTAATCGCATTTTCTGGATTATGCAGAGCGAATGACGCCATAGCAAGAAGCTTCCGATGTGCATCCATAACTATAGTCGGATGGATATCGTTTGCAAGAAAAGATGTAATAATCTTTTGTAGTGCGTTTAAGAGAGCGGTACCATCTGCTTCTTTCAGGTCGGAAACAAGCATGTTGGCTGGAAGTCCAGCGGAAAAAGCAATTTCTTTTGCAGTGATAGGACCAAAGCCAAGACATGTATTTAAAAGCGCTTTAGAAAGTTTTAAATCGGGGTATTCTTTTATTATTGCTAAAATATTTTCAGGGGGTTCATCAAGTACATTACATTTATCTTGGTTTGGTGGTAAAACATAACTCAATCCTGGCAATACAAGACGTACACGGCTGCTGGTTGTGCCAACCTTACGTAATGAATCAATAATCATACCATCACATATAAGAATTATATTACTATATTTCCCCATGAGTTCAATGATAAGTGTTTTTGTAAGAATAATACCACCCGTACTTAAGACATCAATATCGACAAGAATAATGCGATCTAGAGAATGCTGCCGTATCTCTGCAATGCGTCCACCTTCAATTTGTTTGCGAAGAACCATACAGAAAATTGGAGGTTCAGGAGGATTTTCTAAAGTTCGTTCATTGAGATTAATGACGGGATTTTGTGGGTTTATCGACATATGCAGAGAGTGATTTCTTCCTGGCTGGCGTATAGATAAAAGAACGGTTTGCTTATTCGGCTGCGATATCTTGTCGATACGCCCGCCAACTAATGCGTTATTAAGTTCTTTTACGAGCGGATACATTGAAAAGCCATCTAAACTCATATTATTACCTCATTTTATCTTTGTAATACAAAGTATAGCATCTCCATTTTGAATGGTCAAACGTAAGTAGAAGGGTAGAGGTTCGGTTAAAAATAAATGAATTTTGCTAAAATCTTGCATATAGTTCATGAAACAAGTACAATAAAACTATATAGGAAAAAATAGGGGTATATAGATGGAGGTATTATAGATGGATTTTGGATTTACAAAATGGCAGGGGTGTGGAAATGATTTTGTCATAGTAGATTGTTTTAAAGAGAAAATCGAAGCATATGATATATTAGCAAAAGAAGTGTGTGATCGTCATTATGGAATCGGAGCGGATGGTCTCATTCTTGTGCTGCCTTCGGATAAGGCAGCTTTTCAGATGCGCATCTTTAATACAGATGGTAGTGAAGCAGAAATGTGCGGAAATGGGATTCGCTGTTTTGCTCGCTATGTTTATGAAGCAGGGCTTACAAAAGAAAAGAAGTTTTCAATTGAAACTGGTGCGGGAATTTTGACACCGGAAATTATTTTATTAAAAGACAAGGTACAGATGATTCGTGTTGATATGGGAAAACCGATCCTTACAGCGGAGGATATTCCTTTGGTTGGTTTTGGAAAAGAAAGAGTCATAGCAGAGCAGATTGAAGTTTTGGGTGAAACGTATAAGATGACATGTGTTTCTATGGGGAATCCGCATTGCGTTATTTTTGTTGATGACATTGCAAAGGTCAATCTTGAAAAGCTGGGACCTGTTTTTGAAACGCATAGTGCGTTTCCTCGTAAAGTAAATACGGAATTTGTTGAAGTAAAGGATCGTACACATATGCGAATGCGTGTTTGGGAACGCGGTGCTGCAATCACACTTGCCTGTGGTACGGGATCTTGTGCGACACTGGTGGCAGCTGTTCTCAATGATAAAACTGAGCACAAGGCTGAAATCAGTTTGGATGGGGGTAAGCTTGTTGTTGAATGGGCCGAAAATGGCAGAATTTATATGACAGGTCCGGCGGAAAAAGTCTTTACAGGGAAATACCGAAAAAAATAAAAATCAAACAATAAATATGAATAGTACGAAAGGATGTTTTTTTTGTGTTGAAAAGCATGACCGGTTTCGGGATAGGTGATTATGATACAGAAGAATATAAAATCCATATAGAGATGAAGTCTGTTAACCAGAGGTATTGTGATATAGAACTTCATATACCCAATAGTTTGAGTTCTATAGAAGATGAAGCCCGTAAGATAATCAACAGGCAAGTCTTTCGTGGAAAACTTGATGTATATGTAAATTTTTCAGCGGAGAAAAGTAGTAAAAAGAAGATAAAGGTTGACAAAGGACTGGCAATCGCTTACCATAAAGCATTGAATGAAATGAGCGACCTTCTTCATTTGGCAAGACCGGATGATATTGGTGAAATTGCACAATATCCGGGAGTTTTGACTGTAGAAGAAGGGATTGGTATTGAGGGATATCGTGAGCCATTTTTACAGGCACTGTCTGCAGCACTTAATGAATTGATGAAAATGCGGCGGGCAGAAGGTGAATATATTTATGGCGATTTGCAGATGCGCGTTGATAAGCTTGTTAGCTATATTGAAAAGATTGATAAATTTGCCCCGCAAATTGTTGAGAACTACCGTCAACGCTTACAAAAGGCGATAGATGATGTACTTGATAAGAAGAATATCGATGAACTGCGAATTATTCAGGAAACAGCAATCTATGCGGACAAGGTGAATTTTACGGAAGAACTTGTACGTTTACAAAGCCATTTTAAGCAGTTTAAAAAAATGATTGAAAGCGATGAGCCAGCTGTTGGGCGTAAACTGGACTTTCTTGTACAGGAAATGAATAGAGAAACGAATACGATTGCATCAAAAGCAAATTGTGCAGAGGTTGCACAACTTGTTGTTGATGTAAAGGGTGAAATTGAAAAAATTAGAGAACAGCTTCAAAATATAGAATAAGAGATATGGTATGGAAAGAGGTTCTTTTATGGATATTAAGCTTATAAATATTGGTTTTGGAAATATTGTATCGGCAAATAGAATTATTTCTATTGTGAGTCCGGAATCTGCACCTATTAAACGAATTATTCAAGAGGCACGTGATCGTGGGATGCTTATTGATGCGACTTATGGAAGGCGTACACGAGCGGTTATTATTGCAGATAGTGGTCATGTAATATTATCCGCGGTTCAGCCGGAAACTGTTGCACATCGCGTAATTGATACAGATGACACAGATTTGAAGCTAAAGGAAGAAGAAAAATGATCGATAAAGGGAATCTAATTGTTATATCAGGACCATCAGGTACAGGTAAAGGAACTGTATGTAAACAGCTTTTAGCAGAAAAGAAAGAAATTGCTTATTCGGTTTCAGCTACGACGCGAAAACCGCGTGAGGGTGAAGTTGATGGTATCAATTACTATTTTTTGGCAAAAAATGATTTTGAAAAAATGATTCAGGCACAGGAACTGTTGGAATGGGCGGAAGTCTATGGTAATTATTATGGAACACCATTAAAAAAGATCAAGGAAAAACTGGCTGAAGGGAAAGATGTTTTACTTGAGATCGATACACAAGGTGCAATGAACGTTAAAAAGAAGTTTCCTAAAGGTGTTTATATCTATATCGTTCCGCCATCATTGACAGAACTTAGCCGACGCATACGTGGACGTGGAACAGATAGTCAAGAAAGTATTATGAAACGCTTGGAAGCTGCTTCTGCTGAAATCAAAATTGGCAAGAATTATGAATATGTTGTTGTAAATGATACTGTAGCAAGTGCTGTAAGACAAATTGCAGCGATTGTTATAGCAGAGCATTGTAAAACAGAAAGAAATCTTAAGCTTTTACGAGAATTAGAACAAGAAAAAGGAGAATGATACTAATGGATATGGTAAATCCGTCAATGGATACCTTATTAAAAAAAGTAGATAGTAAATATACGCTTGTGGTATTAGCGGCAAAGCGTGCACGCCAGCTTTTGGATGGTGCAGAAGTTAAAGTAAACATTAAGTCAACGAAAAATGTAACAAATGCTTTGGAAGAAGTTGCTGAGGGTAAGATTTGTTATGAACGTATGAAGAACAGCATAAAATAAGTATTGGTCTGGTGATAAAAAATGCTCAAGGACAAGAATATTGTTTTAGGAGTTACAGGTGGTATTGCTGCTTATAAGGCGGTTGAGATTGCAAGCCGTTTACGGCAAGCAGGTGCTTTGGTGCATGTTGTCATGACAAGAGAGGCAACTGCGTTTGTTACAGAACTGACATTCCGCGAAATAACAGGGAATCCGGTTGCAGTAGATATGTGGGGAAAAGTCAATGAATGGAATGTGGAGCATATAGCGCTGGCTAATTTGGCAGATCTTATGCTTATTGCTCCGGCTACAGCAAATATTATCAGTAAAATAGCTGTAGGAATTGCCGATGATATGCTTACAACAACCGTTCTCGCGACAAAGGCACCTTTATTTATTGCCCCGGCTATGAATAGCAATATGTACGAGAATCCTATAATACAGATGAATATAGAAAATTTAAAAAAACGAGGCAGCCATATTATTCCACCGGCAAGTGGACGTCTTGCCTGTGGCACGGTGGGACTTGGCCGTTTACCGGAGCCGTCAGAAATTGTTTCAGAAGTTACAGATTATTTTTTACAGTGCCAAAGTCTTTGCGGCAAGAAAATTCTAGTCACTGCGGCAGGTACGATTGAACCAATTGACCCGGTTCGCTATATTGGAAATCGATCAAGCGGGAAGATGGGATACGCAGTTGCGGAGGAAGCAGCACGACGCGGTGGGGATGTTGTACTTGTGTCAGGGCCTTCAGTGCTTAGGACAAGTCCATCTATTAGAATGATTAAAATAGAGACAGCAGCTGAGATGCGCAAGGCGGTTTTGGCAGAGTTCGCAGACAGCGACATGGTCATTAAGGCTGCTGCTGTTGCTGATTATCGGGCTAGTGAAATCGCGGTTAATAAAATTAAAAAAAATGATCAAATTTTCACACTGGTGTTGGAAAAGAATCCGGATATTTTAAAGGAACTTGGGGCTCGGAAGAGACCTGGGCAAGTTCTTGTTGGTTTTGCGGCGGAAACACAAAATTTGCTTTTATATGCAAAAGAGAAGCTGGAAAAGAAAAATCTTGATTTGATTGTGGCGAATGATGTCTCAAATGTTAATGCGGGATTCAATGTGGACACAAACGTAGTCAAGATCATTTTTCGTGATGGTATGGTAGAAGATTTTCCCTTACTAAGTAAAAAAAACTTAGCAAAAATAATTCTTGATAAGGCTGAAAGATGCTGGAAATAGGTTGACTTTTTGTATCGTATAAATTATTATATATTTATAACTAAATAATGACTCATCAAGAGTAGTGGAGGGACTGGCCCGATGAAACTGCGGCAACCATTGATTAACTTATCAAACGGTGCCAATTCCTGTAGGTATATCCTATAAGATGAGAGTAGATAAAACTCTCTATTATGGAGAGTTTTTTTTATTTAGGAAAGAGGAGGGATATAATGAATAAGAACCGTGTATTATTTACATCGGAATCTGTAACTGAAGGTCATCCAGATAAAATTGCTGATCAGATTTCTGATAGTATATTAGATGCTATTCTGGCAAAAGATCCTATGGGACGTGTTGCTTGCGAAACGTTAATTACAACAGGACAGGTGCACGTTGCTGGTGAGATATCAACAAAATGTTATGTGGATATTCCAAGAATTGTACGTGATACGATTAAAAAAATTGGCTATACGAGAGCTAAGTATGGCTTTGATGCTGAGACCTGTGGTATTCTTGTTTCAATTGATGAGCAATCACCAGATATTGCAATGGGTGTCGATAAGGCGCTTGAAGCGAAGAGTGGTTCAATGACAGATGAAATCGAAGCGATTGGTGCTGGTGATCAGGGCATGATGTTTGGTTATGCCACGAATGAAACACCGGAATATATGCCGGTTACGATCGCATTAGCGCATCGTTTGGCACGCCGATTGACAGAAGTGCGGAAGAATGGTGATTTGAAATATCTTCGTCCTGATGGTAAAACACAGGTGACAGTTGCTTATGAAGATGGCAAACCCGTCCATATCGATACGATTGTTATTTCAACACAACATGGTCCTAAAGTAGATCTGGCAACAATTAAAAAAGATATTATTGAGAAAGTTATTCGTCCGGTTGTTCCAAAAGAACTTCTTGATGATGAAACCAAATATCTTATCAATCCAACAGGTAAATTTGTTGTTGGTGGTCCGCAGGGGGACGCTGGTCTGACTGGACGTAAAATCATTGTTGATACATATGGTGGAATGGCACGCCATGGCGGCGGTGCTTTTTCGGGAAAAGATCCAACAAAGGTTGATCGTTCAGCAGCTTATGCAGCACGCTACGTTGCAAAGAATATTGTTGCAGCTGGCATTGCTGATCGTTGTGAAATTCAACTTGCTTATGCAATCGGTGTAGCGTATCCTGTATCTATTATGGTTGATACTTTTGGTACAGGGAAGATATCAGAAACGAAAATTGCTGAAATCATCAAGAAAAATTTTGATCTAAGACCAGCAGGAATCATCAAAAAACTGGACTTACGCAGACCTATCTATGCACAGACAGCTGCTTATGGACACTTTGGTCGTACCGATATTGATTTGCCATGGGAACATACAGACAAGGCAATAACGCTCAAAGAACAAGCTGGGTTATAATTTGTAATAATTTATTGAGATATTCTTTAAGCACTAAAAGAATATCTCAATAACATTTTACAAGATGTTTTTATTTAGTCTTTTGAAAAAGCATAGTGGATTTTTAGTGCTAAATAAAACAGCACATTATTTTTTGGATTTTTATTGTTTATTGTATAGTCTTTATGTATAGTCAAAAATGTATAAGATTAATTAAAGTTATAAAACAAAAAGATTGACAAACATTGTAAGATACTGTATCATAATACGAGTTGCTGATGAACGCAGTAACACACTTCGAAATGCAGCTTCTACAGCAGGCACTCGAAAGCC
>WSSedB1CaDRAFT_10000677_pt1 | contig 14114 bp, 15 predicted proteins | sample WetSurSB1Cattail_FD_9460 | JGI IMG/M metagenome (IMG submission 9460)
GCCCCCCTGTCTTGAGGATTTCCCCCCCCGCCAAAATCTTTCAAAAACGTCTTGACAAGCCCACCTTATCAAGTAATATTCCTACATACGATTAATTCCTAAAAGAGGCTAGGCACATGGCGCCACTAAAAGGCAACATAACGGGCTTCGCTCAGGCCTTCCGCAAGGCAGGGTTACGCCTGACTCATCAACGGCTGGAGATTTACCGGGAACTGACGGAAGCCACGGACCACCCCACGGCCGAAATGCTGCACCGCAGACTTCGTGAACGCATTCCGACTCTCTCCCTGGACACGGTCTACCGAACTCTGGCCACGCTTGCCGCCCACGGCATGCTAAAAAGGGTCGAGACAGCGGAGAGCCTGGCCCGCTTCGATGCAACCAAACACCGGCACCATCACATCATTTGTAAGCAATGCAATGAAATTATGGATTTCCAGTGGCAGCAACTGGACAAGACACCATTGCCGGAAGAGATCGGCTCCTGGGGCTTATTCGACAACATGAACGTAGTCGTTTATGGAATCTGCGGCCATTGTCTGAAAAAAACCGATGCAACAACCTGAAGTCCGGACGAAATCCCAACCATATCTATTTTAATCCCCCCATGGGGGCATACCAGCCACACACAAGGAGGACACACCAGATGCCCAGTATCAAAGGAACCAAGACCGAACAGAACCTGCTGAAATCATTCGCCGGTGAAAGCCAGGCCCGCAACCGTTACACCTACTTTGCCAGCGCAGCCCGCAAGGAAGGATACGTCCAGATCGCCGACATATTCGAGGAAACCGCTTCCCAGGAAAAGGAACACGCCAAGCGCTTCTTCAAATTTCTGGAGGGGGGCGATGTGGAGATCGTCGCCTGTTTCCCGGCCGGCAAGATCGGCACTACCGCTGAAAACCTGCTGGCCGCCGCCAATGGCGAACATGAGGAGCACTCCGCGCTTTATCCCGGTTTTGCCGAGGTGGCCAAGGAAGAAGGCTTCAACGAAATCGCCATGGCCTGGAAAGCCATATCGGTGGCTGAAAAACAGCACGAAAAGCGCTACCGCGACCTGCTGGCCAACATAGAAGCGGGCCGGGTCTTTGCCCGTGACAACGAGGTAACCTGGCGCTGTCGTAACTGCGGCTATTTGCACTCCGGCAAGGATGCCCCCGAACTCTGTGCCGCCTGCATTCATCCCAGGGATCACTTCGAACTGCTGGGCGAAAACTGGTAACTCCTCTATCCCATTTCCGGCCACCCTCAGGGGTGGCCGATATCACTGGATCTGAAAAACACCATGGAATATCTTACCGGCTGCCTGATCTGTGGCGGCGAACTGATCTATTCGGAACACTCCACCATCGAAAACTGTTGTTACTGCGGGGTTACGGAAGCGACAAACGTAGGCTGCAGCAACGGGCACTTTGTTTGCGACGCTTGTCACAACAACAGCGCAAACGACCTGATCGAGCGTTACTGCGGCAACAGCGATTCCACTTCTCCCCTGGCCATGGCGCTTGCGCTGATGCGTAACCCCGCGCTGAAAATGCACGGGCCGGAGCACCATTTTCTGGTTCCGGCGGTATTGTTGGCTTCCTACTTTAATCAGACGGGAATCACACAGGACATCGTGGTGGATAAAATCAGGATGGCCCGCCAGCGGGCTGAGGATGTGAAGGGAGGCTTCTGCGGACTACAAGGCGCCTGCGGAGCCGCAATCGGCGCGGGGATTTTCGTAAGTGTAATGACGGGAGCAACTCCGCTCGCGGACAGGGAACGCAGGTTGTCAAACCTGATGACAGCCGAATGTCTGAAGGTGATAGCTGAAAACGGCGGTCCCCGTTGCTGCAAGCGCGAAGTGCTTTGGACATTGAAAACCGCAATTGAATTCGCGCAACGGGAGTTCGGGATAATTCTTCCGGTCGAGGCGTTGCCCCCCTGTTCTTTCAGCAACTTGAACAAGGAGTGCATCCGGGAACGGTGCCGGTTCAACGGAGCATAGAGTGTTTTAGAGCCAAATCGTCATAACGAATTGAGAAGAGCTTCCACTATCTCCTTGTCGATCCCCGTCAGCATACCATGCTCTCCCCGGCCAAATCCGGCCAAGGCGGATTTGACGAGAGCGCAATGGCTCGCATACAGGTTGCTGATATTTTCCGGTGTCAGGGCAAGCCAACGAACGGCCCTGGCATCGTCTCCTGCCTGCAGGTCCATCTTCTCCGCCGTCTCATGATCAAGGTGCACATGCTTTGCCGTGGTCTCCATCCAGGCATGGTCGGTATTCCTCGGGTCATCCACATACCCCTGATAGACGTAATCCCCCTCACCCATATCCAGAACAATTCCGGTTTCTTCCTGAAGCTCCCGCGCCAGGGTTCGGGAGACCTCCTCTCCCTTATCCACCATGCCGCCCGGTATGGCCCACTGTCCGTTATCCCTGCGCTGTATGGCAAGCATCTCCACGCAGCGTTCGTCACGGTTAATGCGGGTAATGATCGGGTCCGCCGCATAGTTCGGCCCCCATTTCCCCAGAAGCCCTCTCCCCGCAATACCGGTCCTGCCAGCCGGATTCAACGGCCGTTCCAGAGTATCATGCCGTAACGCCCCTGAAAAACTCTCGCGCGGTATTTCCGCAACAAGGGATACATCCTCCGGATCGGCCCAACCTGCCGGATTGCGGGAGGAATCGTTTTTGAGCACCACAGGAGAAACATAATAAGTCGGCGCATAATCGGAGCAAGCGGTTTCCCAACCGACCGACTGATCAGGCACGGGAAATCGTTCGGGGTATTCCGCGGGCTTTTCAAAACGGGCTTTGGTATGTAGCGCCGTTATTACACCTCTCTCTGCTGCTCCCATAAAAAACACCTCCGGACAGAAATATTTGTGTTGCGCCCGGCACTATAATCCAATTTTTTGAACTCCTCCATAACAAAACTTTGACAAAACCTGAGAATTTCCCGCCCGGGTTGACCACTACACCACGCACTGCACTTCTGGCTTTTCAAGGCACTCCCTCCCTTTTCCCGCACTCCATCTAACAAAAAATTCACAGACACCATCCCCAGCCGTCCAGATTAACAACTGTGGAAAAAAATTTGCACATTAATATTTTTTGAAAGGTGTTAAACATGCTTCTGGACAACCTGCACGGAGACGCTGATTTCTGGAACTTATGGGAAAACAACAAAAAACTGCTCTTGAAAAAATGCATCCGGCTCATGAACGGGAATATCTGTGAAGCGGAAGATGCGCTCAGCACTGCCATGCTCAAGGCCAGGGAAAAAATGTTTCATTACCGGGACAGGGTACGCAATTTCAAGGGTTGGGCGCTCCGGCTTACGGAAAATGTCTGCCTCGACCACCTGAGAAAGCATAAGCGCTTGATAAGCCTCGACGACATCCCGGAATCGCTCATCCATATAGAAGACAGTCACGGCTGTTTTTTCATGGAATCAACCGAAAGCTACAATTCTCGAGAGGACATCCTCAAAGAGATATTTGAAATGGTTGACAATCTGCCCCAGCGCTTGCGGGAACCAGCCTTGCTCCGTTTTCTCTATTTCAAGCCCTATCATGACATAGCCGGACGACTTCACATAACCGAAGAAAACGCACGCAAACGCATCCAGGAAGCCAGGTCCGTACTGAAGCTCCACTACGGAATAGAGATAAACGGCCTGCTTGCATTGCCTCCCGGTGAAACGGGAATGGAACCGGAATCACCCGCCATGAAAAAGATGACGGATGATGCCCGTCCAGTCCTGGAGGAAGTGGGATTTGAGCTGGATTTTTCCTGTGTATCCGCCTGGATCGTCAAGGCACTGCCAATCACCGGGATTGACGAGGATATCCTGGTTTTCCTGCCGTTCAAGCCAGGCACATACGCCAAAGGATTCGAATCTTCCCTGAATTACATTTCGAAACATTCCGGCGGATGGAAAAAACATCTTGAGCTGGCGCAAATACTCTATGCCGCAGGGATATGGGACCAGTCTGAAAAGATGCTCCGGCATGTCTTGAAGAAGCATCCCCGGTCCTTTTCCGCCTGGATTCTTCTAGGGAACATGCTCAGTAAATCCGGACGTACGGACCAGGCGGAGGAACTGTTCCGGCAAGCCGGCTCGCACGTATACCGTGACTCTTCAAGACACTATCTGTCCGGCATGGTAGCTGAGTGCAGAGGAGACCTGAACGAGGCAATCGCGTTATTCGAGCGGGCCGAAAGTCTCGAACCTTCAAATCTTTCCTTCCGCCACGCAAAGGGAATCTGCCTGTTCAGATTGGGGCAGCACGCGGATGCTCAACAACTCTTCGAAAGCATCCTCGCCCAAAATCCGGGTGACATCGTTTCGCTGGCATACTGCTGTGAACTCTCGCTAAGTCTCAACCGCCGGAAAAACGCCGGGGAATATCTCGACAGTATTCTGAAGAACAACCCGCATGATTTTTTCGGTTTGACGCGAAAAGCCGGATTGAACGGTCAAAAAGGGATCAAGGAAAAAGAGGAACAGATGAGATTGCAGCAAATTACGGAACGATTCAATCAACTGGCCATACTCATGAAGGAGATAAAAAATGAAAAAATTCACACATTGCCTTCTCCAAACGTCTTTAAATCAGAAAGCAGATGAAAGGAGGTGAACGGATGAGCGGCCGGACAGGTTGCCGCCATGGGCCATTGCCAGTTTTAGCGATGGTGCCACGGCAGGATTCATAACGGATGTCGAGGCGCTCCGGAAGGGAGATGGTTTCCGGAGCCAATGCAACCCCATCGTGGGAAAAAAACGAGAGAGAAACACCTCTCCCGGAATCATGACCACACACTCAAAAGGAGCAAATCATGGCTAACGACGTATACATTACCGTAGCAAACGAAACAGATGAATTCCAGAACATCGTCATATTCCAGCAGAAGGACGCGCTGAACCAGATGTTTGACAAGCTCTTTCCCATTGCCTGGAAGGTCTTTCCCTTGAACCCCCGAAAGCCGGGTCAGATCATCAAAGGCAACACCATATACCCGGTGTCACAGTCCATCGGCGTTACCAGAGATCCGGTCTCCTCGGACCAGCTTCCCTTCGGAACGCTCAATATTACATCCGATGCAAACACCAAGGACCAGTTCAAGTATTACCTTGACGACAACAATGCCCAGAACATCGACCTCCTCGACACCAAGAACGACGATGAGAGCGTCTCGTGCCGCAATGACACCTCCGATCTGGTCGCCATCGCCTTCTGCAAAAGCGGCTCCGTCCTGGTTACCCAGACAAACGTGGCAAACGGCGACAAGGCGGTTTTCAAGCTCACCCCGAAGCTCTATTTCATGTACTTGAACAACATCAAGGAAGGACAGATCTTCAAATCGATGCAGACGGGCGACAATGTCAAAGAAGCCGAGCTGACAGGTTACTCCCGGATCAACGCAAGGCTTACGTATGACCAGAACGTCGGCGGCAAGAAAAAGTTGTGGATAATTGAGCGGAGCTGACGGAACGCTCCCTATGAATCGATGCCGGACGGATACGGGCCCTTCGGGGTTCGTATCCATCATCAGCGGGCGAAAGAGAGGGTGCACATGCTTGGCCGGGGGCGCTTATGAAACCTGTTTTCCACATCCCCAGGACTTTTCTCGTTCTCGTCCTCTTTTCCGCCCTAATTATCGCGGGGTTATTCATGTCCTCTGCCAAAGGTGAATACGTGATCCATATCAGCGTTATCAATGAAACCGATGAATTTCAAAATATTATCGTGTTCCAGCAAGACGACGAATTGGGTCTTATGTTCGACAAGGTATTTCCCCTGCCCTGGCAAGTATTCCCTTTGCCCGGCAGAGCAGAGGGAATTGAAAGGAAAGGAACCGCTGAATACCCGTTTTCGCAGCAAATCGGTGTTACGCGGGACATCGATGATTCGTTCGGCCTGTTGAACAAAATAGTGTCCCTGGGACGACGATACGGCGTCTGCGCCAGGCCTGGACCGGGAATATGGAACATGGAAACGGCCATGCCAGGGCAGCGGGACAAAGATATCCGGTCCCCTGTCAAAGCTCGGACGGCGTCTCCCTTCGCGGACAGTAAAGGCATGGATCATCTGTTAAGGCTCGCATCCGCGGTCATGGGAAAACTGTCCATAAAGGCCGTAGCGCTGAACGGAGACAAGTTTGAATACTCTGTCGATGAAAAGGGAGGCCAGCACATAGCCAAACAGGGCGACAGGAACAAGAACGGAAGCGTAACCTGCCGCAACAACAGTGAATCACTTGTCAATGTCGATTTCTATAAGAACGATACCAGGATAGCCGTGTGGCCCTCGCTGGCAAACGGCGACGAAGCGCGGTTTCTCCTGAAGCGGAAAATCTGTTTTTCCTATGATAACGACGTGAAAAACGGCGATTGGATCAGAACGAAGATCGAGGGAGATCGCGCCGCCACCGTGGAATTGGCCGGTTATTCGATGATTGAGGCCAGGCTCGTATATGACACCGAATCATCGGGGAAAAAGAAGAAATGGATCATCACAAAAAATTGAACCAAACAGCCGCAAAGGAGGGATTACATGCGTAATTTGCTGTCATCGGCAGTGCTGATCATTCTCATGATCGTGGGTATCGCGGGTTGTTCCAAGACTCGAATCACGGATCTCCCGCCGGATGTATCGGAAAAACAGGTTCAAACCTGGTATGCGGCGACCGGCATTGTCAAGACTATCGCTGAAACTACCAGGGAACTGACCGGCGCGGTTATCGCGACAAACGCATCCGATCCGAAACTGATACCGGCAGACGACTATCAGAAGATTCTCCTGGCTTTGGCAAAAACAGCCCAAGCCGGGATCCATGCGGACGCAATCCTGAAGAAAGCCCCCGACAACTTCGGAAAGGGAATAAAGGATCAGATCCTGGCCGAGATAGCGCCGGTTGTCACGGAAATCCAGAAAGCGGATTTGGAAGGGCTTTTCAGTAAGAGCCCGTCTCCACGGATGCAAGCCGCGCTAACCACGGTGAAAACATTGACGAAAGCGACGAATATGCTGTTGCAGCTGGCCCGGTAATCCAAAGGAGGTGTGGAAATGGGTATTAACGTTCTGAACATGCTTAAAGGGGCGGATCAAGCTCTCGTACTGGCAACCGATGTTGGGGGGATACTGATCCCGATAATAAAGGGGGTCGCCACTTTGATCAAACAAGTATCAGAGGAAGGCTCAATCACCTATACGGTGGCTATCAAGACGGGGAATCAAAATCTGGACGATGCGGACGCCGCGTTTACGGATGTCATCAACAAGGTCAACGCGGAACGCGCAAAAGCAAACCTTCCGCCTTTGCAAACGCCGGCCGTGGGCTGAGGCGCTATCCGGAAGGAGCTTGCACCATGACGATATATAAAAACGGGTCAACCGGTGTTGATGTGGCGCGAATCCAGAAAGCGCTGAAAGACAAGGGGTTTTATCAAGACAAACCGGACGGAGTATTCGGCGCCCAAACCGCGACTGCGGTAAAAAACTTCCAGGCCAAATCCGGATTGGAAGCGGACGGGATTGTGGGGCCTGCCACCTGGGAAAAGCTATTTTATCCGGAAGTATCAGCACCCAAGACGGCATCCGGTGATCTGGCCTCCCGGTGCCTTGCGCTCACCGGCTCATTTGAGACGGGAAGGCTCTCCCCCGAATGCTTCGCAACAGTGGCCGGGAATTTTGACGGTCAGGGAATGAGCTTCGGCGCGCTCCAATGGAATTTCGGCCAAGGCACGCTCCAACCGCTCCTTCTGGAAATGTTCCACAACCATCACGACATCGCCGCGATGATTTTCGGCGAAAACCTGAATCAGTTGCAAGAGGCAATAATCGAAGGTAAGGGAGCCTCGCTCTCCTTTGCGTCCTCGATCCAGGATCATGCAAAGAACACGATCAATCCCCAGTGGCGGCAGATGTTCCGTTCGCTTGGGCTTACACCGGAATTCCAGGCAATCGAGGTTAAAGGCGCAGCGGCGTACTACGGGAGGGCAGTCAGTCTCTGCAAAGACTACGGGCTCTGGTCGGAGCGCGGACGAGCATTGCTGTTCGATATTTGCGTCCAGAACGGAAGTATCCCGGACAAGGCCAGGGGGTTGATCTTCGCTGACTTCGGGAAATTGCAGCCATCACTCTCTCCTGAAGAAATTGAGCTGAAAAAAATGCGGATCGTGGCGAACCGGCGGGCCGAAGCCGCCAACCCCAAGTTTGTGGAAGACGTGAGGAGACGCAAGCTCTGCATCGCCGAAGGAAAAGGGATCGTGCATGGCATCACATATGACCTTGCCGCGCAGTTCGGACTGGATTTACGAAAGGCGAATTAGCTGGAAAACCGGGCTGTTTATTATTAACCGGAATATTTGAGGAGGAAATATCATGAGTTATGACGGTATTACAGAAGAAACGTTCCGCAGCGTTATACCTATCGAAGAAATACAAAAATACGAGGGTAACTGTTGGGCAACCACACTATCAATGATGCTTCGGTGCCATGGTTTCGATATTAGTCAAAAATATGTTACCGACTTATTTTTTGAGTGGCGTTTTGAAGGCGTAACCTCCAATCAAATGTCGCAACTTATCAATTATTTCAATGTAAATTTTCTTAGCAAGAAGACTTGGATAATGAAAGCAACAGGCAAGTGGCAACCCATGTTGCAATACCTTGGATCCTTTGCTCCGGTACAGATATTCATTACAGGTCATTTTGTGCTTCTCCTCGGATATGATGCTGATACACAGAAGATGACCTACTTTGATCCTTGGGATGGCTCAGTTAAAGAAGTTTCAATAGGCACTTTCGGTGGTTATGGAGGTGGTGAAACTGTTTACATGTACAAAGAATAAAAAACAGCGATGGATTGTGTTTGCACCGCATATCACCTGAACAACATCTGAGCAGTACTCCTGCCTGAATCAATCAGAGACAGGACAACATCAACCTGAAAAGGAGAAAAAATCATGCCAGTAGTTAATTTGCAACCAGGGGCCGTATTGAATGTAGTTGCCGGACAAATTCCGTCAGTTGCCCATCTGTACCGAACAGGGCAAGGTTCCGACAGTCCGGGTAATGTAGGATGGGTGCCGAACGGAGGAGTATTGCAAATGGCCCCGCTCGCCGTAGGAGAAACCGTCACATTCACGATCAACGGTGCAGCCGGTATGATCAGCAATGGTTGCCCGTCAATGGTGCAGGTAATGTGGCAATGAGCGACATAAAATGGCAACAGTGAACAACGAATCAACATCAAATCTATCTGAACCGTGCAAGAAAGATCAGAAACGCATCATCTTCGCATTACTGTTATTTCTCGCAGCAAGCAGCCTGATCACAAGCGCCATTTTCATTAAGCAACACCTGGCGTACAAGAGGGAAGTGATGGATTCTACCAGAACCCACCTCACTTCCCTCACCTTCCGGGCGACCAGGTCGATTGACGGCATCGTCCGGGAAGCCATTGACAATGTGAATTCGGTCGCGGGTCAGTTGAGTGGAGGGCAACTGACCCACGAGAAAGCGCTTATCCGGCTTCGGGAACTTCTGGAGCAGCATCCCCGCTTTCTCAGTGTTGCCCTGACCTACCGGCCTTATGCCTTTGATCCGGATCGCAGGCTCTACTCAGCGGTATACGCGAAGAAGAACGGACTCATTAAGTACGTCCAGCTCGATACGATATACGATTACACAAAACCGCAATACGACTGGTTCGGAGCTGCGATCTCCGATGGACCGCACTGGTCCCAGCCCCTTTACGGCGAAGCGTCAAACTCCCTTCTGGTTGCTTATTCCGTCCCTTTTCACGGCACGAACCGGACCACCGGCACATACTCCGTAAAGGGAGTCGTAACCGTTACCATATCAATGGAGGAAATCGGACGTATCATCGAGTCCCTGGACTTGGGGCCGACCGGCTTTGGGGCACTCGTCTCGCAAAAAGGGGTCTACCTCTACCACCCCGACACGGAACTGGTTCTCTCGCGCAAAACGCTTATGCAAGTATCACGTGAGCAAAACGACCGGAACAGGATGATCCTGGCCGAACAAACCGGCAAACGCGGGGCGGGGATACTCGATCATCGCAGCAAAACCACCGGGCTGGCCGCATGGCTAATCTACGCTCCGATACCATCGACTGGCTGGTCTTTGCAGAACACCTTTATCAAGGACGATCTGCCGTGGGATATCAAGCTGATGCGACACCAGCTCATATGGATCACCATTGCCCTGGTAATTTTCCTATCCTCGGCGGTCGCGCTTCTGTTTCGGGCCTACACAGGCAGCCGGACGCGGTTATGGATCGCGTCGACGGCAATTGCGATTCTGCTGGCAGCGGGGATCGGATTCCTTTGGAAAATCTCGCTTACCTATGATTCCTTAAGCGGAAATGAGAGCATTCGGATCAACGACAAAGCAACCTTGATCCATATGACGAACTCTTTTACTCGCGCATCTTCGGACAGACACACCGAAGCTCCCGTGTATATCCCGACCGGTATTTTTGCAGAATCCGCGTCTTTGAATGCTTCCGGCGACCTGTCGTTATCCGGTTATCTCTGGCAGAAATACCAGTTGGGCACACAGGATGCGATACCGCGCGGGTTCACCTTCAGCGGCGCATCGAGCATGGATGCGCAAGAGATCTGCCGCATCAGGGAAAAGGGATTCGAAGTTGTGCGCTGGTATTTCAGATGCACGGTGCCTCAGCATATCGATCACTCGAAATATCCGCTGGAGCAGGAAAATCTGCGCCTGCGGGTCCTGCACAAGGACCTGAACCATAATGTTTTCCTGGTGCCGGACCTGGCCGCGTACAAATTCATAAATCCGACCGCGCTCCCCGGACTCCGCAAGGAATTGAACCTACCGGGCTGGACAATTACCCGCAGTTTTTTCGAGTTAAGAAAAAATGTTTACAATACCAATTTCGGCCTGGAACGGCCGCTGACAAAAGAGAATTTTCCGTCATTCTGTTTCAGCATCGAGATCAAAAGGATCTTTACCGACGCCTTCATTTCCAATCTGACATCGCTCATAATCGTGACGATTCTCCTTTTCACGCTTCTTATGATAACGAGCAGGGATGAACGACTGGTAGGCTTCATGCAGGCGGGGAGCGGCAGGATACTCAATATCTGCACGGCAATGTTTTTCGTGATCGCGTTCAGCCATGTCGACATACGACGAAAGATCGCGGCGGAGCAGGTCTTTTATCTGGAGTATTTTTACTTCCTCATATACCTGGCTCTACTCTGGATTTCCATAAACTCGGTCCTGTATTCAATAGGCGCCAACATACAACTCATCCAGTACCGGCAAAACCTGGTATCCAGGCTGCTTTTCTGGCCCGTGCTGCTCGGCCTGCTGTTCATCGTCACTGTATTTACATTTTACTAAGCCCAAAAGGAGAAGATTCCATGAAAAAGCACCTATTCTCCGGCATTAAAGGAATGTACATACTGCTTGTCTGCACGGTTGTTGTCACGTTTTCCACCATCCTGCATGCCGAGCCGCTTGACACGGCCAAACCCTACGTCCTTTCCGTAGGTTCCGGCAATACCGGCCACGAAAACTCGCTGGGGCTTGAGGCGAAGATCAGCGTTACCATAGTCAACGGAGGAGAACTGATCGATGAAGCGCGGCGCACGAACAAAAACATCATTCTTTTTCTCGACCGCATTCCGCTCAAGGGAATCTATCCGGAATCCTACACCATCAATCGCGACAAGGACGATCTGCATTTTTTCATCAGACATGCCGACGAGGCCATCACACTCTGGAACCATTTTATTTCCTCGCGCAAGACCGGAGAGTTGTTTACCCGCAAGGTTTCAGTCAGCGTGGGACTTGAAGACCAGATTGCAATTCCGACACTGGTGAAGGAAGATAAGGCGTTTACCCTTGTCCTGGTGAGAAAATCCTGGTTCATCACCAGCATCGTCATAATCGTGGCGATTCTCATCTTGTTCCTGGTTCTTGCCGTGAAGAGCGATATTCTGCGCGATATCGGCCCGAATCCCGCCACCGGGCGAAAATCCTACAGTCTCGCGCTCGTACAGATGGCCACCTGGTTCTTCGTCATAATGACCTCATGGCTACTGCTCTATGTCGTCAAGCACACATTCAACACGATCACCGATACGCTGGTCATCCTGATGGGCATCAGCGCGGGCACGGGAATGGGGGGAATGGCCATCGACACGAACCGCAACAAACCGGTAAAACAATCGCAAGGTTTTTTGAAGGATATTCTGTCGGACGAGTACGGAATCAGTTTTCACCGGTTCCAGATCTTCTCCTGGACAATCGTAATGGTGGCGGTATTCATACGGCAGGTAACAGCTTACATGACAATGCCTGAGTTCGATGCTTCCCTTCTCATGCTGATGGGAATAAGTTCGGGCACCTATCTGGGATTCAAGGTAACGGAAAAACCCGGCGCAATAACTGAGGCAGTAAGAACGAACGAACCAGCTTGATACAAAAACACTCTCGCATCATGGGTACTCTCGCGCCAGAAAAAGTCCCAGTCGAAAATCAGCGTGAGATGATTGGCAAGATGGAGGTCGATGCAGGGGTTCAGGTCGATGAAGTTGGCCGGTCCGATCAGTCCCGCCTCGCTGAAATAGGCGCCCTTTGGAAAGAGCGGATTGAAGGTTTGCAGGTCCTGGTTAGCTGGGGCTTCATCACCGCTGGCAATGTCCGCCCGCAAGCCGAAACGCGGGCGGAACGGCAACGACATAAAAGTGTAGCCGGTGTCCGAGGCAACCGTCCAGGCCTGAATATCGCCATTGCCGAAGCTTCCCCATTGGTAGATGGCTTCAAAGTTATAATCAAGCGGAGCAGCTGTGCGCCAGCTCCTGCCGCCCGGAGCGCAGAGTCAGCGAGGAATCGCCGGGCAGATCGAGCTTCACATCCAGAAACGCCTGATGCAGGTCAAGCTCGTTTTCGTCGGTGGGCCGAGGTCCGCCTCTGCGGCCGTCTTCCAGGCTGCTCTGGAACTGACTGAAGAGGCGAACGTTCTCGCCCATGTGAAGATCGCCATGCAGAAAGTATCTCTGCAGGAAATAGCCATGGTCCTGCGGGTCCTTGCCCCAGTGGGGATTATTGAAGTATTCGTAACGTTCCCGCGCTTCCCCGCCTATCGAGAGATACCAGGAGCCTGTTTCATTGAGCGGGATATATTAGAGGGGGTCCCACAGGTCTGTGCGCCGTGCGGGATCGCGCAAGTAGAGGTAATTCTCGTCGGCGCGGTTGAGTTGGTAGGGCGGAGGCGCTCCTGTTTCGGCGCGGGCTTGCTTCAGAGGAACCGCCATCATGGCAACGATAAGGCAGATTAACCAATGGGGGCAGATCTTTATCATTGATGGTATGTACCTTTCCTGAAGGGATTACGACGATCGCCCCCATCCGGCCTTCGGCCACCTTCCCCCACAGGGAAAAGGTACAGCCTGCAAGTGCAACGCTAATCGGATTTCAGAAAGCAAAGCACGAACAACCGATTCCCCAGTCACCGTTTTCGCCGAATATCCTGTGGGTATGCTGGTGGAGTGGATTGTCGCACGAGACAGAGGATGTCGGAACATCTCCACTCTGTACTGAATGTGCAATTCTGAACGCGCCACCATAGACACCGGTCGGCGACCAGTCCGGGCTGACCGGCGGCAACGGCGGCGCCAGGCCGCCGAATTCACCGGCGCCATGCACGATCCGCCCCCCCATGATGGTCAGCAGCGCCTCGATCCCTTTGATCTCCTCTTCAGGTACGCTGAAATAATCGGCCGACAACACTGCCAGGTCAGCCAGTTGCCCGGCAACAATCCTCCCTTTTTTCCCGTCATCCCCCGAAAACCAGGCGCTCCCCTGGCTGTAGAGACGGAGGGAGGTTGTCCGGTCAAGTCTGTTGTTTGTGTCGTACAGTTGCAATCCTCCGACGGTCTTTCCCGACACCAGCCAATAGAGCGATACCCAGGGGTTGTAGCTCGCCACCCGTGTGGCGTCCGTACCGGCACCGACCGGAATCCCCATCTGCAGCATTTTTGTGATCGGCGGGGTCATCCGGGCAGATTCCTTTCCATAACGGGCCACGAAGTACTCACCCTGGAAGGCCATC
>WSSedB1CaDRAFT_10000678_pt1 | contig 14112 bp, 8 predicted proteins | sample WetSurSB1Cattail_FD_9460 | JGI IMG/M metagenome (IMG submission 9460)
ACATTTGTCAGTTGTTAAGGGTGGTCAGCTTACAAGAGCCTTTTATCCGGCTACTCTTGTGAACCTTATCCTGTCCGACGTTCCGGGTGACCCGCTGGATGTGATAGCTTCAGGACCAACAGTACCCGATCCGACAACATTTAAGCAGGCACTGACGGTTTTTTCTTCATCCGGATTGACCGAAAAAGTTCCTGGCGGAATACTTAAATATCTGAAAGAGGGTGCCGATGGGAAAAGAAACGAAACACCAAAACCAGGGGATCGTATCTTTGATAAAACGTTCAATATTCTATTGGGTTCCAACACAAATGCACTTGAAGCAGCCCGATGCAAAGCATTGGAATTTAATATAAATGCTGTTATTATTGACGATAAATTGCAGGGCGATACATCTTCTGTAGCAGAATATATTGTTAATATCGCATTAAAATTTAAAAGCGATGAAGATGAGATAAAACCCGTATGTCTTTTATTTGGTGGTGAAACAACAGTTAAAATGACCGGAAAAGGATCGGGTGGAAGAAACCAGCATCTGGCCCTAATAACGGCTCAATTGCTTCAGCATAAACCAGGTATAACAATACTTGCAGCCGGGACAGATGGTAATGACGGACCAACTGATGCCGCCGGAGCTGTTGTGGATTCAGGGACTATATCTGAAGCTCTTTCAAAAAATATTGATCCGGATAAACATATTGCAGAATTCAATTCCTATCATTTTTTTAAAAAAGCCGGTGGACATATTATCACTGGTCCGACGATGACTAATGTGATGGATTTAATTGTAGTGATTGTGGAACCAACTATAAAGTAAACAGTAAACAGTGATCAGTGATCAGTAATCAGTAATCAGTAATCAGTAATCAGTAATCAGTAATCAGTAATCAGTAATCAGTAATCAGTAATCAGTAATCAGTAATCAGTAATCAGTAATCAGTAATCATCAATCAGTAAAAAGTAAACAGTAAACAGTGATCAGTAATCAGTAACCACTAATCAGCAATAATGAACTAATAATTATAACTATGAAAAAAGTGTACCTCTTCTTCTTTATTTTCTTAAGTTTGGTTTCGTGTAATCAGCCGTCAAAGAATATTGCCGGATCCGGAAAAAATCCTGTTACACAATATATAGATACCTCGGACATGACCAATAATTTTTATGATAATGTTGAAACACATCCGCTTCCAGTAAACGATTTGTTTATTGATGGAGAAGTTGCCAACCCCGGCAAGGTGGATTTTAATGGTCTGCCTGTACATTCGGTTATTGTTAAAGAGACATTGCTCGACAGTACGGGCGGAGACAGATTTGTTGGAGCTTACCGCTATGATGGTTATTCACTCTTTGATATTCTTGACAAACGGATTTTAAAAAAGGCAAACATAAATGAGTTTAAACCAATTATCGATCTTTATGTGGAGATTGAGAATGATAAAGGAGATAAGGTTGTATTCAGCTGGGGTGAAATATATTATCCGAATAATTTGCATAAGATTTTGATTGCAAATGGAGTGTCGAGGATAATACCTTCAAAAACAAAGGAGCTGTGGCCGCTTCCTGTTGAAAGCAAAATTGTGGCATCGGGTGATCTTGTTACAGAAAGAAATATCTCATCACCTGTAAGAATAACCGTTAAATCATATCCACATTCTTTTACTGTAAAACAAGGGATGTCGCCTATGTATTCTCCTGCGATAAATATTTTTAGTTCTTCAAAAAAGGTCGGACAGATTGAAACACTTCCGGAGAACCTCGTAAGTACAACTTTTAATACAATATTTTATGGGAGAGGGAAAGGTATCCACAGTACTACACCATTTAACGGGGTTTTACTTAAAGATCTCCTTCTGAAATATTATCCGGTAATCAAAGAAAACCTGAGGTCGGGCATTATCTGCATTGCCGGGAAAGATGGTTACAGGAGCGCTGTGTCTTACTCTGAGCTTTTCAACCGTAATGACCAGCAGGAATTTATGTTAATAAAAACGGCAAAAGAAGAAGAAGGAGGACTCTTCAGAATTTTCGCCGCTTCGGATTTTTTCTCCGACAGGGCAATCAAATCAGTCAGTGAAATACATTTCAATGTTATTAAATAAAAAGTAAGATCATGAAAGCAAAACTATTAGTTCTTTTGTTCACTTTAGCTGTTGTTTCTACTAGCTATGGAAGTAAAAAAACAGCAGAAAATGGTAAAAGTGTTGTTAATCTCAATCAGGTGCCAGCTACGGATTATGGTATGATGATAGTAGCAAAGATGCAAGTGAAACCAGATAAGGTTAAAGACTTCATTGAAGCTGCAAAGGAGATGATTGAAAAGTCGAATAAAGAGCCTGGATGCAAATCATATCAGCTATACCAGGACCCGTATAATAATGCCATGTTTGTTTTCGTCGAGGAATATAAAAACCAGGCTGCTATTGATGCCCATTTTGCCAGCGATTATTTTAAGGCTTTTGGTCCCAGAATCAGCGATATGATTGCGGAGCAGGCCAGGATTAAAATTATAAGTGTGGCTAAGGAGACAATTAAATAAAATATGAAGGCCCTCGTTCTTGAAAAATATAATATACTGAAATATAAGGATGTTCCTGATCCTGTTATCAAAAGTAATGAGGTACTGGTCAGAGTAATGGCGTGTGGAATCTGCGGTTCTGATGTACATGGTATGGATGGCAGTACCGGAAGAAGGATTCCACCAATGATCATGGGACATGAAGCTTCAGGGATAATTATTGAAACCGGTGCCGGTGTAAACGGATGGAAAACAGGAGACAGGGTCACTTTCGATTCAACAGTTTATCCGCTCGACGACTGGTTCACTCTTGAAGGATTCTATAATCTGAGTGACAACCGGGAAGTCCTGGGAGTATCACCGGGGAGCTATAATAGAGATGGAGCATTCGCCGAATTTATTTCAATTCCTCAGCACATCCTTTATAAGATTCCTGATAATGTCACTTTTGAACAGGCTGCGATGGTTGAGGCTGTTGCAGTGGCAAATCATTCATTAAATATTGCAGGAATCAGAACCGGAGACAAATGTGTGGTTGTAGGTGCAGGAATGATAGGGATCTTTATCTTAAAACTTTTGAAAATATCTGGCGCTTCAACAATAATAGCTGTAGATATTAATTCAGGACGGACTGAAAAAGCTCTGAAAGCAGGGGCAGATCATACATTTATATCAACAGAGGAAAATCTCGGGGGGGAAATAATTGCCCTGACTAATAACAGAGGAGCTGATATCTCTTTTGAAGCAGTCGGGAAAAGTGAATCTGTAAATATTGCTATTGATCTTTTAAGGAAAGGCGGCAAAGCAATTCTGGTCGGGAATATATCGTCCTCTGTTGATTTCCCTCTTCAAAAAGTTGTTACGCGCGAATTAAAGATTCTGGGAAGTTGCGCAATCAGAGGCGAGTATGAAAACGTACTGAATCTGATGGCTAAAGGCAGGATTTGTGTTGATGATATGATCTCAGCCGTTGTTCCGCTTTCAGAAGGTGCCGTATGGTTTGACAAACTTTATAAAAGAGACGATAATAGCCTTAATAAGGTTATACTTGTTCCTTAAAACTGGGAGCTGCATAAGATGAAATTACCCAATCCATAATCGCGGATGCGGAATATTCAAAACAATGACCGAAAAAATTTATAATATATCAATTGCAGGATGCAGCAAGGTGGCCCATCTCCATGCAAAAGCCATAGGGAGTATACCGAATGCCAGGCTTGCCGGCGTCTGGAACAGAACGAGTTCAAAGGCGGAAGATTTTGCTTCACTCTACAATACAAAGGCATATTCAGATATCTCAGGGATGGTATCAGATAATAAATCAGATCTTGTTATTATTTGTACCGCACATCCTAATCATAAACAGGCAGCTCTTGAAGCTGCATTGGCCGGAGCTGATGTTCTGGTGGAGAAACCACTTGCCTCTGATCTCCGCGATTGTGATGATATTATCAAAACATGTAAGATTTGCCATGTCAGGCTGGGAGTGATCAGCCAGAGGAGATGGTACGAACCTGTAATCAGAGTTAAGAACGCCATTGATCAGGGGAAAATAGGAAAACCGGTATTGGCAGAAGTAACCATGCTGGGTTGGCGCGACAAAGCTTATTATGATTCTGATGCATGGAGGGGAAGCTGGAAAGGTGAAGGTGGTGGTGTTCTTGTTAACCAGTCACCGCATCAGCTTGATATTCTTTTATGGTATATGGGCGAAATTGATGAGGTATACGGGATCTGGAGAAATCTGAACCATCATTATATTGAAGTAGATGATACAGCTCTGGCTATAATCAAATTTAAGAGTGGTGCAATTGGTAATATACTGCTGAGCAATTCTCAGAAGCCGGGTCTTTATGGAAAGGTCCATGTGCATGGGGAAAATGGAGCAAGTGTTGGAGTACAGACCGATGGAGGGGCAATGTTCATCGCCGGCATGACCGGAGTGGCTGAGCCTCCTGTAAATGATCTCTGGACAATTCCCGGTGAAGAAGATATGTTAGATGTGTGGAAAAAAGAGGATACTCTGACTTTCAGTAACTGTGATCCCACAGTCAGGTATATTCAATACCAGATTGAAGATTTTCTTCATTCTATTGATAATGAAACAAATCCGTCAGTTACAGGTGAGGATGGAAGACGAACAGTGGAATTATTCACCTCAATCTATCGCTCAACAAGGGATAATATGCCAATCAAGTTGCCACTGGATGAGTAAGTAGTAGGTAGTAAGTAGTAAGTAGTAAGTAGTAAGTAGTAAGTAGTAAGTAGTAAGAACTTATACAGAGAAATACAGTGAAGCACAGAGTACCCAGTAACCAGTAACCAGTAACCAGTAACCAGCTCCCGATAGCTATCGGGACAGCAACCAGATAGTTAATGAACCTATAATATACAGTTTATGCCACTAGTTATTGTTATCCTCGGAATATGCCTTTTACTATTCCTGATCCTCGTCCTCAAACTTAATTCGTTTTTATCATTTGTCATTGTTTCCCTTGTTGTTGGAGTGGCAGAAGGTATGAATCTGAATAATGCTGTCGTTTCGTTAGAAAATGGTATTGGCAGCACGATGGGTTCACTTGTGCTGATACTCAGCTTTGGTTCAATGCTTGGTAAGCTGGTTTCAGAGAGTGGTGCTGCGCAAAGGATTACCCTGTACCTGGTACAGGCTCTGGGCATTAAACATATTCAGATGGCCCTGATGCTGACAGGTTTTATAGTTGGTATTTCATTATTCTTTGATGTTGGATTCTTTATTATGATTCCTCTCGTGTTTACAGTAGCAGCTACTACGGGTCTGTCATTGCTTTATGTTGGTTTACCAATTCTTGCTGCACTTTCCGTGACTCATGGCTTCCTTCCTCCGCATCCCGCTCCGACAGCCATTGTCGCTCTTTTTCATGCGGATCTTGGGAAGACATTGATTTATGGGATGATTGTAGCAGTTCCTGCAATAATTATTTCCGGACCTATCCTGTCAAAAGTTCTTAGTAAAATAGAGGCCAGGCCACTGGCAGAATTTTTAAACCAGAAAGTCATGAGTGAAGAAGAGCTTCCCGGATTCTGGATAAGTTTCATTTCTTCCATTCTTCCTGTCGTTCTTATAACGGTTTCGACAATTGCCGGCTTTTTACTACCTGAAGATAATGCAGTAAGAAAGATGCTTGGATATATTGGAAATCCTTCTATCGCGATGCTTATTGCAGTGTTATTTTCTATATATACTCTTGGTCTGGCCAGAGGTAGAAAAATTACTGACATTATGAATTCACTTGCCCATTCAGTAACAACCATAACAATGATCATGTTACTAATTGCAGGAGCTGGCGGTCTGAAACAGGTTCTGGTAGATAGCGGAGTAAGCAAATATATCGGTGCCTTGCTTAGCGAATCTTCTCTTTCCCCGTTATTCCTTGGATGGCTTATTGCAACAGTATTAAGATTTTGTGTCGGCTCTGCTACTGTGGCAGGCATTACTACAGCCGGTATAGTTCTTCCGTTAGTAACAGGGGGATTGGTAAATCCCGAATTAATGGTATTGGCTATCGGCTCAGGAAGTCTTATGTTCGGACATGTGAATGATGGAGGTTTCTGGCTGTTCAAAGAATATTTCAATCTCAGTATAAAGGATACCCTGAAAACATGGAGTGTAATGGAAACATCAATTGGCATAATTGGCCTGATTGGCGTTATGGGTCTTAGTTTATTTATAAAATGATCCCTGTGAGAGAGAAACTTTAATTATACAACCTGCTCCTGATGTATCAGAAATTGGTTTTTTTCTTATAAATTTAAACTTCATTAATATTGATTATTAGCCTGAGAATTGAATTCAATGAAGAAAATTCTTTCAGTGGTTAATTTATTGTTAGTTGTTTATACTCTCCATGCTCAGGATGGTGCTCCATTACTTACCAACTTTAGGGAAAGCACTGAAATTGAGAACCAGAGTTGGGCCATTTGTCAGGATGACAACAATCTGATGTTATTTGCTAATCGTAGAGGAATTCTGACTTTCGATGGTCAGAACTGGAATTCCATTCCTATTCCTGCAATTCCGTATTCTATCAAATACAATCCGAAGGAAAAGAAAGTCTATATAGGTGGAGAAAACAATTACGGTTACCTTAAAAGAGATGAGAAGGGAATTTATAAATATTTCTCAATTTCAGGTGATTCGTCTGCAATTGGATTGATTACAAGAATAATTTTTACTGATTCCACAGTTTATTTTTATGGGGAACAGAGTATAAGCAGACATGATATCAAATCGGGAAAACTTGAATTAAGACTGCGACCAAAAGAAAGCAAACCATTTACGGGTATGTTTGTCACACCGAAAAATACATTTATAAATGTTTCAACAGAAGGGCTTTACAGGCTGGAGAGTGATACTTTATTCCCGATAGTTACCGGTTACCTGTCAAAAGATGATGAAATTCTTTTCAGTCTGCCATATAGTAATAACCTGGTTCTTCTTGGAAAAAGCAATGGAGAACTTACGCTTTTTGATGGCATCAAATATTATGTATATCCGATAAAAGATGATGGCTATCTTCATGAAAATATTCTGTCTGAGGGATTATCAATTTCTGATAGTTTGTATGCTTTTTCAACTCTCGAAGGAGGAGCACTTGTTGTTGAAAAGAAATCAGGCAGTCTCAAACATACTATCAATTATATAAATGGTTTGCCCGATGATGAGGTTTTTGCTCTTGGGATTGATAACAATCATGGTCTATGGTTGTCGCATCAGTATGGACTTACCCGGGCAGATCTTAGTTTACCTCTTTCCAACTTCAGTATTTACCCGGGTCTGAAAGGGAACCTTATCACTTCACTCTGGCACAATAATGAATTATATGTTGCAACTAGTGAGGGCGTTTACTTTCTGAAGGAAGTTAAAAAATATGCTAAAGTATCTGTTCTTGTTAAAAATGATGGATACACTGAGACCCCTACACGGGCAGTCATTGAGACTTCTCCCGGTAAGTTGCAGGCTCCGAAACCACAGGAGACCAGGAAAAGTATCTTTGCACAAATATTTGGCAGGAAATCTGTTTCACCTGCCGTTGCAACACGACAGGTCGCTCAGCTACCCGGGGAAGAGAAACAACCACTGCTTAAACTACCGGAGATAAAGATAGCCGAACCGAAATATCTCAGAAAGATATCAAGCAGACTCAAATCAATAAATTACACATATATTAAGGTTGATGGCTTAAATGAAAAATGCAAGCAGCTGGTAAGTTCAGGAGATGAAATTCTGGCTTCAACAAACAAAGGTCTCTATGTTATATCCAGTCATACAGCCAGGGCGATTGTTAATACTGGTCATGTCAATTATATAAGCAATGAATCAAATGATCATAAGTACTATGTCGGGACAAATGAAGGCTACTTGTATGTTGAGCGTAACAATGAGAAAAAATGGGAAGCATCCTGGCCTGATAAATCATTCATTCACTCAATTAATTCTATAGTATCTACTGATGAAACCACCTTATGGGCCGCGGGTGATGATGTAGTTTTCAGGTTTAGTCTTAATGACGGGATCCCTGTCGGAAATCCCAAAAAGTATAGTATAAAAAGTGAATCTCCTCAGAGATATATTATTGATTATGTTAATGATACTCTGTTCCTGTTTATGTCATCTAAAATAAGTTATTACAATAAGTCCTTCGATTCCTTCGAGGATTATATGAAGAAATTGCCTGGAGTTGGTACGAAGACAAAGTTTATTTTCTCACAACCTGAAGTTCCATGGATGAAGGCTGACGATGAATGGATAAATATAGGTTCGGCTGGAAGTATCGACAATAATGACAGAGCCATTCTTAAAATCTTTGATAATATAAATTCAATTTATACTGACAAGGATAATTTATGGGTTGTGAATGGAGATAATATGCTCTTCAGAGTTGTACGTAATAAAATGCAATCGGTTAAACCGGACGTCGCTCTGTTTCTTCGAAGTATTTCCGATGCAAAAGGTCTTTATTTCAAGCTTTCGGATATTGTTTTTGGGAGTGGTGACAATACTGTATATTTTGATGTGGTAGCCCCTGGTTACCTCAAACAGAATTCAACTCAATATCAGTATATTATTGATAATGAAATGAAAGGTTGGTCAAAATGGTCATACAATAATACAATCAGCCTGATGATAAAACCTGGTAAATATACGCTTCAGGTGAGAGCGAAAGATATCTGGGGGAACCGCAGCGAACCCAAGGTGGTAAGTTTTATAATAGAAGCTCCTTTTACCCAGACTACATTATTTTATTTGCTCGTTCTCAGCGCCATATTTATCGTCATAATTGCGGTTGTTAGATTCAGGGAGAAACAGCTTAAAAAAGACAAAAGAGTACTTGAGAACAAGGTAAAGGAACGAACTGCACAGATTGAGGCACAAAAAGAGGAGATTACATCAAGTATTGAATATGCCAGCAGGATTCAGATGGCTATGCTGCCGGAGGATGACCATTTCAGAAATTCATTTTCCGATTACTTTGTTATCTTCCGGCCCAGGGATATCGTAAGCGGTGATTTTTACTGGATAGGAGAGGACGAGCATAAAATTTTCTTTACTGTTGCCGACTGCACAGGTCATGGTGTTCCGGGAGCTTTTATGAGCACTCTCGGTATATCCACCCTGGATGAGATAATTACTAATAATGCTAATCTTACAGCTAACTCCGTACTGAATCTTTTACGTGAAAAGATAAAAACATCACTTCATCAGACAGGTAAACAGGGAGAAGCTACTGATGGTATGGACGTAGCCTTCTGTATACTTCATAAGAACAGAATGACTCTGGAATTTTCAGGAGCATATAATCCTATGTTTCTCGTTCATAATGGTGAGTTTATGGAATACAGGGCTGACAGAATGCCGATAGGTATCTATTATGGTGAAAAAGAATCATTTACAAATTATGAACTAAAAGTTAATAAAGGAGATATTATCTATATTTTTTCAGATGGGTTTGCTGACCAGTTTGGAGGACCGAAAAAGACTAAATACATGAAGTACAATCTTAAGAAGCTCCTTTCAGAAATCCATGAAAAACCTATGAATGTGCAGCGCAGAATCCTGGAGGATGAATTTGAAAACTGGAAAGGTCCAGCAAACCAGATCGACGATGTTACAATTCTGGGCGTGAAGATTTAGCACTTTTGCAAAGTAATTCACAATCCTTTTGCCAATGTGGCTTTGAGTATTCATGCCTTCATTAAATATTTCATTACCTTTATGCCATAAACAGACTTATACATGAAAATAAAATTTATTGGTGCAGCCCGGGAAGTAACCGGAAGTAAACATCTCATAACTACGTATTCAGGTAAAAATATTCTTCTCGATTGTGGCATGTTTCAGGGTAAGGGACTCGAAACCGACAGCATGAACAGAGATCTTATGTTTGATCCTACGCAAATCGACCATATTATACTTACCCATGCTCATATTGATCATTCAGGATTAATACCATATGTCTATAAGCTGGGTTTTCGAGGATCAGTCATCTGTACGAATGGGACACGCGATCTATGTGCAATAATGCTGGCTGATTCAGGTTTTATTCAGGAGCATGATACAATTACTTTCAACAAACGAAGAGCCAAAAAAGGACTTCCACAAGTTACACCAATATATACGCAGGTTGATGCAACCGAATGTATGAAACTTTTTATTGGTGTTCCAAATGACATGAAGTTCAGAATTGATGAAAATATAAAGGTCAGGTTCACAAATACCGGACATATGCTTGGTAGCGGAGTGGCTAACATTGAAATAAATGAGAATGGTCAGATAAAAAGGATAGCATATACCGGGGATATTGGCAGACCTGTTGATCAGATTCTTGCACCTCCCCAACCTTTTCCCCAGGCCGAAATTCTTATTACCGAATCAACATATGGTGACAGATTACATCAAGACTCCAGAGATGCTGAAGAGGACCTTCTGAAGATTGTTGTTGATACCTGTGTGAATAAAGGAGGAAAACTTATTATCCCTGCTTTCAGTGTTGGACGCACCCAGGAAATTGTATTTGCCCTTAATAATTTCTTTAATGAAGGCAGGTTACCTAAAATTGATATATTTGTTGACAGCCCGCTGGCAGTTAATGCTACAGCTGTCTTTAGAATGCATCCCGAGTGTTTCAACAGGAACTTTGCTGATGTAATGGAAAAAGATCCTGATCCGTTTGGGTTTGACAACCTCTACTATATTAATAAGGTAGAAGATTCAAAGAGACTCAATGATCATAAAAAGCCCTGTGTTATAATCTCAGCTTCAGGTATGATGGAAGCAGGCCGTATAAAACATCACCTGGCAAATAATATTACAGATCCGAAAAATACCATACTTATCGTTGGATATTGCGCACCAACTACATTGGGTGCAAGAATCGGAAGGGGGGACAGGGAAGTTTCAATATTTGGGACCTTATATCCGGTAAATGCTGAAGTGAGGAAAATAGAATCATTCAGTGGTCATGGTGATTATAAGGAAATGATAAACTTCCTTGGTTGCCAGGATAAAAAACTTCTGTCGAAGATGTTCATCGTTCACGGTGAGTATGAAACACAAAAGAAATATGTTGCCACGCTTACAGACGAAGGATTTAAAAACATTCAAATACCGGCAAAAGGGCAGGAATTTGAATTATAAAAGACTATCTTAAAAATGCTTTTTGAAACTTTGAGATAAACTTTGTGTCCATTTATTGTAAATGTTAATTTATTTAACCACTAAGGATCACAAAGTATCACACAATGTGGCACAAAGGAAAAATAGAACAACCAGTTACTTTTAAATAATTCTATTGGATATATTTCCTCAATTCCTTTCTCACCGTTTTCCATTCGGGGAAAATGACTGACAATAGCTTATAAAAATCAGGTCCGTGATTATGGTGTTTCAGATGACAGAGTTCATGAATGATAACATATTCAATATACAAGTCAGGCAGTTTTATGAGTTCAGTACTTAAGGTTATTATCCCCTTATTTGAGCAGCTTCCCCATCTTCTCTTCATAGTTCTTATTACCAGTCCTGTCGGCTTAAACATCTGATTTTCATGTTCGCTGAGGACTTTACTCATAAGTAATGGAAAATGGGTCAGTGCTTCATCTTTATATCCCTTGTAGAGAAGTCTTTTGATAGTTTCGGGATCGTCAGGTTTTAAGGTTCCAAGTTTAATCGTACTATCAAAAAATCTAATGTATGACTTTTCCGATTTTTCAATTTGCAGAACAGACTCTATTCCATGAAAAAGATGAAATTCACCAGATGTGAATGACTTGTTCCGGGTAGAGTTATTAAGTTTTCTGTAATTGTCACGATGTTTTAAAATCCAGTCATACTTATCGGTCACTATTCCGGAAATTCTCTTAACCGGAGTAAGGTAAGGAACTCGCACAATCACCGATGAATCAGGCAGAACGCTGATTCCTATTGATCTTCTTCTTGAATATATTACTTTGAATTCTATATCCTCTATCTTATGAATTTTCTGATCTTTTAACATTAATTCCTCTTATCCTCTTAATTAATTTCCGAAAACGAATGAAAGCTGTATTTTCTTGTTTCAAGGTAATTTAAAATTGAGTCCAGACGGAGATAAAACTTATCTTTTCTTCTCGGATCAGTCCCGGGATGTATAAGCAGAATATATCCGTTCAGACCTTTCCGTCTTTCATATGAAAACAGATTTTTCAATAAGGTGTCACTTGAAAAATAGGGCTTACCTTTCTCCGGAAATGTCCAGTCCTGACTGCTTATTGTTCCACTGGAGTTATTTACCAGTTTTAAGCCTGCACTGGTTGTCCATCCGGCAATTGAATCATTATACCATTCATACGGAGGCAGGAAGACCCTGGCTGCCTTTCCGGGTACACCTGATTTTGCCAGTTCCTTGTAATTATTTTCAAGATCTGAAATAAATTCGTCTTTTGTAATTAGCAGTGAATCTCTCTTCTCCCATGAGCAGTATAGCAGATGCTTATCTGAATGGGGGCCAATATAATGACCGTCGGCCCTTAACCTGTCAATAATCTTTTTGTTCGCTTTGTTTCTACAGAAGTCTCCGGTAAGAAAGAAAGAAGCCTTTATTTTATGGTGAGAAAGTACAGCAGTTATTGTATCGAAACCGTCAGAAAAATCATGGGCAGTAAAACATAGGTATATATTCTTTTTTGTTGTGTCCATCCTGACTATAGCCCCTTTCACAATTGTGATTTTTGGATTGTTATAAATATTACCCGACTGAGACTGTAATGCTGACAGGTAATATATCAGGCTGGCCGTGCCATCCATTGTACATTCATTGGTAGAATAATCCGCAAAATCGTCATGATATACAGCAAGCTTAGTCTGGAACTGTGCGTATACATCTTTTCTGGAGAGATAAATATATTTCAGTGAATTGAATATTGTCGGATAAACAGGGCCATCGACAAGACCACCGAAAACCTGCTCTCCCTTAACAACGAAAGATGAATGTGAGTCAACAGGGTAGTCGCCGTTTTCCGGTAAACCCACTATCATGCTTGTACCCCATGGATTACATCCGAAAAGCCAGTCCCTGTGTGCGGCCTCAAGTCCGGCATAAGAACTATCTCCGGTTATTTCAGAATAAAGATGTGCTTGTGTGACTACAGCAGCTATAAGATTATTGGAGCACCAGATAAAAGGTACCCCTACATAAAAAGGATTTTTCTCAGCTTTCCGTTCAATAAGATCGAGTCCTTTTTTCATATAACCTGCAAACTCAGATTCATTTTGTGTTTCCTGATGCCGGGCAACACCGGGATGTCCCATGTTAACAAAAGGATACCACTGATAATGTTTTGCAGTATCTGCTCCCATCCATGGAGTGACAGTCTCTTTTCGTCCGAATTCAATCGCATAATTAAGATATTTTGCCTCTTTAGTGAGGTTATATAATTCTATGGCAGCCAGTTCCATATCATCCACCCAGTTATCTTCCTCATAAAAGTATGGAGCCGTTCCGGGGGCTGTCTGACATACGCCGGGGTTATCCAATCCAAAACTAAATGCTTCGGTTGCTTTAAGTAATAGTAACTTCGAAAATTCAGGGTCTTTAGATTTAAATACTTCTGCCCCTTTTGCGAAGGCCGAAGCGAACTTACCGGCTGTTGAAGCTATTCCTGTGGTTCTGTTTTTATATTTAAAAAGCCCCTGCGGTTTCCCGGTGCAAAAATATACCGGTCTCTCCTTACCCTTCCCATAATTTGCCGTATCATCATTAGGGAACCTGAACCCTATATGGTCACGATCGTCTGCAATCTGATTATACATAATCCCTTCTGACGGATTCATTTTTATTAACCAGTCGAGACCCCATCTGCTCTCATTGAGAATGTCAGGCACACCATCAGAACCGGGCAGCCCGTTGGCGAGATACTTATCAGCGAAGGAGGCAGGATTTTCAGAATATGCAAAGAGCATCTGGTATGTTGCGTTTGAAGATGTTGCCACATATTGCAGATAGTCAGCAGCATCGTGCCACCCTCCCGAAACATTAATATGGGCAGAGTCGGCTGAATTCCGATAAATTTCATAACCG
>WSSedB1CaDRAFT_10000679_pt1 | contig 14096 bp, 10 predicted proteins | sample WetSurSB1Cattail_FD_9460 | JGI IMG/M metagenome (IMG submission 9460)
CCGAATCCGGCAAACTGCCAGCCACCGGTCTGTTTAAAGCGTTTGTCCTTCCGCATCAATACAATCATGTTCTTGGGACCGTCCACGGCAGGAGTACCCTTGATATTGAAATACTCAACAACGATACGGCTCCCCTCGGCAAAACGATTGCCGGCCTGGTAACCCTTCATGGCTGCTTTGTCGGCATAGATGTAATGAATGCCGTAAAAGATGGAGCTTTTGTTAGTATCAACTTTTCGCTCGCTCTTTTTCCAGGAAAGATACCCCTTGGGGAGTACCGCAGCAGGTGCTGCAAACGTAGCGGCTGAAGTAACAAAAACGAAAACGGCGACAATTACGGATAACGTTGATTTCATTGACTCTACCTTTCTGAATGTTTTTTCCGTACTATACCAATCCAAAAAACAATTGTCACGTTTCCGTTCCGCCCTGTAATTGCTGCCTGTTATCTTCAGATGTCGCACACTCATTCTGGTCACACAATGGCAGATAAATTTTAAATATTGTTCCTTGGCCCGGTTCACTCCGGACATGTATGAAACCACCATGGTGAGTAATTACGCCATGGGCAACCAAAAGCCCCAAGCCATCTACTTTGCATAATTCTCCGGTTGTAAAATAGGGATCAAAAGCTCGACTCAGGATATCCTTGTCAATCCCGGCGCCGGTATCAGAAACCGTAATCAGGGCATAGTCCCCCGTCCTGTACCCTGCCAATTCCGGCAAACTGCCGTCGACGCTGATCCGAGACAAGGCAATGCTCAAGACGCCGCCCATCGGCATGGTATCACGTGAATGTGCCGCCAGGCTCATGACAACCTGCTCGATCTGCCCCCGATCAATCATGGCCATCAATGCATTTTCAGGCAGGTGCGTGACAAAACGGATATCCTTGCCGACAACTTTGGCAAGGAACCGGAACATCTCCCGAAAAACATCCGTGATGTTTTCAGGCTGCGGAAAAATAGTCTGTACACAATTGAATGCCAAAAGATTCCGGGTAAGATGAGCAGCCCGCTCGGCGTAACCTTGGATACAGAAGACAAACGACATCTGTTCCGGATTATCGGTAATATTCATTTCCAGCAACGCACAAGCTCCAATAATAACCGTCAGAATATTGTTTAAATCATTGGCAACCACATCTGCCAACGCCCCGATGGACTCAATGGTCCGCAACCGGCGCACGTCGTGTTCCTGTTGTTTATGTATTCTCTCACCATGCATGTGCCATCATCTGATACAACCCACTATAATTCGGTTCTTTCACGTCGAAAAGAGGGAGCGAAACCGTATTCCGAAGGCATTCGCCCCCTCTGGCACAGCCATTTACTCAAGCGATCAGTATTTTTCAAACTCGTTATCAAGATTGTCAGGCCCGATGTGGCCCAAATCAATATTCACACCGCCGCTTCTTGTACTTTTGATTGTCGAAGCTATCGCCTTTTGGGATTGCACCTGACGGTATGGTGCGGAAGCAAGCTGTTTTGGCGCGGCATGCCGCGGTCCGGGCAAGGCCTTTTGCTGACGGTCATCAAGCATAAAAAACGATATGGTGGCCTTCAGTTGCTCGGCCTGACCGGAAAGTTCCTCAGTTGTGGAGGCCATCTCCTCTGAAGCACTGGCGTTCTGCTGGATGACCTGGTCGAGTTGCTGGATGGCCTTGTTGATCTGCTCGGCGCCGCTGTCCTGCTCACGGCTGGCCGCGCTGATCTCCTGAACCAGTTCCGCCGTTCGCTGAATTTCTGGCAGCATCCTGTTGAGCATGTCACCAGCCTGCTCTGCAATGGCCACGCTGGTTGTTGATAGCTTACTGATTTCACCGGCAGCGGCTTGGCTCCGCTCAGCAAGTTTTCGGACTTCAGAGGCAACCACGGCAAACCCTTTGCCGTGTTCTCCGGCGCGGGCCGCTTCGATGGCGGCATTCAGAGCCAGCAGGTTGGTCTGACGGGCAATCTCTTCGATGATGGATATCTTGGTGGCAATCTCCTTCATGGCCGACACGGTTTCGTTGACCGCCTTGCCCCCTTCCCTGGCATCGGATGCGGATTTGATGGCAATTTTCTCCGTCTGCAGGGCATTGTCGGTGTTCTGGCGGATGCTGGCAGCCATCTCTTCCATGCTGGAGGAGACTTCCTCGGCGCTGGCAGCCTGTTCAGTGGCGCCCTGCGACATCTGCTGGGCAGTGGAAGACATCTCCTGGCCTCCCGAGGCGACATTATCGGCAGCGGACTGAACGTCCATGACAACTTCTTTAAGCTTGTCCACCATGTTAGCCAGGGATTCCATCAGTTCATCATTATCACATCGTTTTTTCAACTCAACCATGAGATTGCCCTGGGCAACCTGCGTGGCGTTTGCGGTGATGCCGTTCATGGACTGCACCACACTGGAGAGACTTTCATTGATCTTGACAAACCCTTCACTGGTTGCGGCGGTATACTGATCAGCCTCCTTGACCCGCAGGTTCAGATTGAGATCCCCAACAGCCAGCTTGGTCAGGTTCTCCGCCATGCGCTCGATTTCGCAGTTGGTATAATCGCGGTTTCTGAGAATCGGGGTAAGGTCCGTAACCACCTCGACATAGCCGACCTTCTCACCCAAATGATCGACCAGGTAGGAGGTATCCTGCTTGCACTGCGATCCGTGCCAATCGAAGAAGCTCTCGCCGACTCCCCGCTGGAGCTGGCGAATACCGCACTTTTCGGTATTGCAGATGTTTGCGCCGGCATGGCTGCACGGCTTGCCCATAAATGATTTGCGGTCGGTTATCTGGCCGGCCTCGACCAAGAGCTTCTCGAAGGACTTGTTGATCAGGGTCCAGTTCATGTCAATGTCGGTCACATGGATCGGGAACGGCACAGCATCAATGATTGCTTCGTACCACACGACCTTGTCCACGACCGTGTCCAGGGTCTGATTGACACCAGCCACTATTTTCCGGTAATCGCCCTGATGCTTATCGGCATCGGCACGGGTAGTAAGTCTTCCCGCAACGGCTTCGTGCACGAGCATGTCCGTATCCGCAATCATGGAGCCGACAGCTTCCTTCACTTGAGTGAGGCTTTCGTTGATCTTGACAAAGCCTTCGCGGGTTGCCGCGCTGTACTGGTCGGCTTCCTTGACCTGCAGGTTCAATTCCAGATTACCGGCGGCCAGTTTGGTCAGGTTATCGGCCATGCGCTCGATCTCAGCATTAGTGTAATCGCGGTTTCTGAGGATCGAGGTGAGGTCCGTAACCACCTCCACGTAGCCGATCTTCTCGCCCTTCTTGTTAAGCAGGTAGGAGGTATCCTGCTTGCAGTGCGAACCGCACCAGTCAAAGAAGCTTTCGCCGTTTCCTCGCTGGAGCTGGCGGATACCGCATTTCTCGGTGTTGCAGATATTTGCGTCTGCGCTGCTGCACGCTTTACCAACGGCAGCCTTGCGATCAGGAACGACTCCGGCCTCCACCATCAGCTTCTCGAAGGCCTTGTTCAGCATGGTCCATTTCATATCCATGTCGATGACGTGGATCGGGAACGGCACCGCGTCGATGATGGCCTCGTACCAGACCACCTTGTCCACGATGGTGTCCAGGGTGGAGTTTACACCGGCCACGATTCTCTGGAAATCACCATGATGCCTGCCGACATCGGCGCGGATGTCAAAGTTGCCGTGGGTTGCCGCGTCTGACAGCGTGTTGACGTCAGTAACCAGGGCGTTGATGGCTTCCATCATACGGATAAAGTTCGGCACCAGGCTGTCGTTCTCACTGCGCCGTCCCTTGCCGTCACCGATGGCCTTGTACAGCTCCAGATCGCTCATATCACCGTTGGCAATATTGCTGGCAGTGCCGGCAACGCGCACAAGCCTGTCACTGACGTCATTGACGGCTCGGCCGACTTCGGCGTAAATCCCCAGATACTGCCCCTCAACCTTGAGCGAATAGTCATTGACAGCCATTTTCTGCAACACGTTGTTTGCTTCCGCCAGACCGCCAAGACCGTCGATACAGCGATTGATGCTCTGTTTGATCTGGTTGTAATCGCCGCGATACTCTTCGGTAATCTCCTCCGGCATCTCGCCCTTGCTGATTTTTTCGATGTACCCCGTTGTCACCTTCAAGGGAGCCGTGAAGTTTTCAAAAAGATTGTTCAGACCACCAACCGCACGGGAAAAGAATCCCTGATGTTTGTCCGGGTCAACACGAGTATCAAGTTGTCCCTCGTAGGATGCGATGCACATTGTCCGAATGTCGACGCGCAGTGCCTCATTGGCCTGTTTGCAGCGGTTGAGGCTTTCACGTAGTTCTCCAAAATCACCCTTGTAACCATCGGTTATTTCTTCAAATATTTCGCCACGGCTCAACAGGTCAATATGTTTCGCCGCATCATGAACCGGCTCGACCACCGCATCGAGCACTCCGTTAAATTCTTCGATGATTTTTTTGAATTCACCGGTATGCTTCACGGAATCGGCGCGAACGGATAACTTGCCCGCGATGGCAGCATTGGACAGAGCAGCAACATCGGCCGCCATGGTGCGGATAGTGTCGGCCATTTTCTTCATGGCAGCCATGACACTGGAGGTGTCGCCGGGAGCCAGGGTTATTTCGCGGCCTAGATCGCCTGCCGCAATCATGTTCGCGACTTCCGCAACCTCCCTGGTATCAGCGCCAAGCTGGCTCAGCACGGCACGTACAATCCTGCTGCCGATTCCGATGGACAGCACTACTCCGGCCGCCACTAGCGCCAGCATGAACGTTGTTGCGTTACCAGCGGTTGAGCCGTGTGTTTCCACCATCAGTTTTGCCCCGATAACGCCAATTATCCCACCAATAAGCGTCATTGAGACAAAACCGCTCATCAGCATCTTTTTCAGTCCCCTGTCCTTGAACATCTGTTGCTCTCCTTTACCTGTTTCTGTATATTTGCTTTCTATTCCGTCAGTTCCGTATGTTCGATAGAAGCCGCTTCTTCAGCCATTTCTTCAATCGATTGCGACGCCTCATCCGGCAACATCTTGTCGATGTTGAGAATCATGATGAATTCGTTGTTATATTTTCCCATGCCGGTGATAACATCGCTATTAATCCGTGAACCAACCTTGGGAGCAGCTTCGATCTGGCCGGGGTCAAGTTCCATTACCTCGCGTACCGAATCCGCCAACGCACCAATCACAAAGGCCGTACCGTCAGCCACGATTTCCATGACAATAATGCACGTATTGACGGTGGTATCCGCTTCGGACATGCCGAAAAGCACCCGCATATCCACAACCGGCACAACACCGCCACGCAGGTTAATCACACCGCGCATGTATTTCCGGGTTTTCGGTACCCGCGTAACGGTTGTGTATTCCAATATTTCCCGTACCCTGGCCACATCAACCGCAAACACCTCGTTGTCGAGAACAAACGTGAGATACTGGGTTGTTGACAACTCTTCGCCCATCTTTATCACTCCTTCCGGTTTCCTGTTCTAATGCGCATTTTATTTTTTAATGAATACAACACATGTGCCAAGGATGAAGCGGAGGATGGTGTGATCGGCTACAAAGCGCTGAAAGTGGTGCTTACAGGGCACGGCTGAGTAATTACATGGGGCGTTTGGCTGGTAGATGATGGCGTGCAGAACAACCGGAATGTGTGACATGGCACACAAGTCAGTGTGTCATGTCACACGGGAAGTGTGTCATGACACACGTATCAAGGATGACGCAAAGTTGTTTGTTACTCTATTTCGATTCGGATTCTTCCAGGTGGCGGTAGACCGTGCGGCGGCTGATACCCAGCAGGCTCGCGGCGCGGGTTTTGTTGCCGCCGGTCATTTCCAGAGCTGCTTCAAGGGTGAGGGTGCCTCGCGGCGCCCCGGTGGGACGTGTGTCGCCGGAATCGGGGCTGATGCCGGAATTCAGTGAGTCGAGCAGATCCTGCGGAAGGTCGTGAATGGAGATGATATCGGATTTACAGAGAATGCTGGCATGCTCGATGGCATGCCCCAGTTCGCGCACATTGCCCGGCCAATTGTGGGCGCGAAAGGCATTCATGACGTCACTCGACACACCGATGATATCCCTGCCGAACTTGACATTAAACTTGGCAATAAAATGAGCCACCAGCAGTTCAAGATCGTCCTTGCGTTCCCTGAGCGCCGGCAGCACCAGGCGGACCACATTCAGACGGTAGAACAGATCCTGCCGGAAACTGCCCTGACTGACCTTGTCGGCCAGGCTCTGGTTAGTGGCTGCAATAATGCGCACATCCACCTTCATGGAGGTCGCCTCCCCTACCCGTTCAAACTCGCTTTCCTGCAGAACCCGCAAAAGCCGCATCTGCACGGCCGGTGATATGTCGCCGATCTCATCCAGAAAAAGCGTGCCGCCGTGCGCCTTCTGGAAACGGCCGATCTTGTCGGAGATCGCACCGGTGAACGCGCCGCGTACATGCCCGAACAGCTCGCTTTCCAGCAGCGCTTCCGATAACGCCGAGCAGTTGACCTTGACAAAAGGCCCGGAAGATCGCGGTCCGCTGGAATGGAGCGCAGCGGCCACAAGCTCTTTGCCGGTGCCGCTCTCTCCGTTGATCAGAACCGTGGTTGGCACTTCGGCCAGAGCATCGATCAGGGCAAAGAGCCGCTGCATCGGGGCGGAAGCGCCAATGATATTATGAAACCGGCCGCGCTTGAGTAGTGAACGCTCCAGATCAACCAGACGCGTCTCATCACGGATAACCGCCACCGCTCCGTCAACCGAGCCGTCCGCCTCGACCACCGGCGTCGAAGTAAAGCAGGCCACACGGGGCTTCCCCTCATGGTTGCGGCACTCGAAGCGCCGCAATTCCCGGGGGGCGTTGCGCTGGAGTGTTTCCAGCAGCGTCGTTGCGCACACGCCGTTACAGCGCGAACTAATGGTCGCCAAATCCATCCCGATCATGTCATCGGTAAATCCGCAATTTTTTCCGGCCGCCGCATTGAACTGGGCCAATCGCCCATCCCGATCGACCATGACAATGGAATCGGCAACAGTGCGAAAGATGGCATCCAGGTTGGCGCGATACAACTCCCGCTCATCGTTCATCTTTTTGGCACTAAGCGCATGCCGGCTGACCGCCATGAGCGTTTCGTGCCGTATCGGCTTGGTGAGATAGTCAAATGCTCCCAGGCGAACCGCTTCCGCGGCTGAATCAGCCTCGGGGCGGCCGGTGATCATGACCACCTGGGTTGCGGGAGACATGGTTTTTATGTCGCGCAACAATTTGATGCCACTCTCACCTTCCAACATGATATCAACAAAGGCCAGATCATATGGTCCCGCCACGAACAGGCCGACAGCTTCCCTGCGAGTCGCGGCAACATCAACCTGAAACCCTTCCTTTTTGAGAAGACATCCCAGCGTAAAGAGGATCCCTTCCTCATCATCCACGAGCAGTATGCGAAAATTCGATGGTTGCATGGTAAAATCGTTAACCTTTATATGGATCCATTGACGAAAAATTGTAACAATGAGTTGTGAATTGCTCAACAAGTTTTAAATGTTATACTCGCATCCAGCAATTGTCTACCCCCATAAAACCTATTCCATGTTGACCTGACCGCCGGAGTGGGTTACCTTGTAAAAACCATTCATGAGAGGAACATCCCCGCATGCAACGCCCCTCCTGGGACAAGTATTTTATTGAAATAACCCGTCTGGTAGCCACCCGTTCAACCTGTCTGCGACGGGGCGTGGGTGCGCTGCTGGTCAAGGACCGCAACATCCTGGCCACGGGCTACAACGGCGCGCCGTCCGGCATCAGTCACTGCAGCAAAACCGGTTGTCTCAGAGAGCGCTTGAACGTCCCTTCAGGCGAACGTCATGAGCTGTGCCGCGGACTGCACGCCGAGCAAAATGCCATCATCCAAGCAGCCAGACATGGCGTCAATATTGACGGGGCCACGCTCTACTGCACGACCATGCCGTGCGTGATCTGCACCAAGATGCTGATCAACGCCGGCATAAAACGGGTGGTTTTCGACGACGGCTATGCCGATAACCTGGCCCGGGAGATGATTGCCGAATCTGGTGTCGAAGTGGTCCATTTCCAACAGGGTCCGGAGGATGACGAACCATGAAATGTCCATTCTGCGGCAATTCCGAGAGCAAGGTTGTCGACTCCCGTCCGGACAAGGGCGGCAGCGGCATTCGGCGGAGACGTGAGTGCGAAGAGTGTTCCAAACGCTTCACCACCCACGAACGTATCGAGGAGATGTTGCCGCTGGTCCTCAAAAAGGATGGCCGGCGCGAACCGTTCGACCGCATGAAAATCATATCCGGGATAAAAAAAGCCTGCGAGAAACGCCCCATCTCCATTGAGGAGATCGAACGTATGGTTGACCGTCTGGAAACACGCCTCCAGGAGTCATCCGAAAAGGAAATATCAACGACGCTCATCGGCGAATGGGTTATGAAGGAACTGCACGAGCTGGATGAAGTAGCCTATGTCCGTTTCGCCTCGGTTTACCGCTCATTCCGCGATATTAACGAATTCATGCAAGAGCTGCAGGAGCTTCTGAAAAGATGACCGACGACATCAGGTATATGAAGCGGGCCCTGACCCTGGCCCGCAGGGGAATTGGCGCAACATCGCCCAACCCGGCCGTGGGATGCGTTATTGTAAAAGACGGCAAGGTCGTTGGTACGGGGTGGCATAAAAAGGCCGGCGGCCCCCATGCCGAGATCCACGCTCTGGACATGGCGGGAAACATGGCACGGGGAGCTGATGTTTATGTGACCCTTGAGCCTTGCTGTCACACCGGCAAGACCCCGCCTTGCAGCCAGGCCCTGATCCGGGCCGGTGTCGGACGGGTGGTGGCCGGCATGGCCGATCCCAACCCCAAGGTCCGGGGGGGTGGCCTGAAAGAGCTGAAAGCAGCCGGAATCCAGGTTGTCTGCGGTGTGTTGGAGGATGAGTGCCGCGAAACAAATCGTCCCTTCATCAAACATGTCACCACCGGAATGCCCTATGTAATCTACAAATGCGCCATGACTCTGGACGGCAAGATCTCCACGGCCACCGGAGCATCCCGCTGGATCAGCTGCGAGGATTCACGCACATACGTCCACCGCATGCGCGCCCGCATGGATGCTGTAATGGTGGGGGTGGACACGGTCATTGCCGACAACCCGGAACTGACGGTCCGCCATGTGCGGGGCCGGAATCCGTTGCGGGTGGTGGTGGACTCGAGTCTGCGGATTCCCGAAAGCGTCAAGGTACTCAGCAGTAAAAATGCAGCCGGCACCATTATTGCTACCATCGAAACCAACCCGCGGGTGCATCTGCCCTATCTGAAGCAAGGAGCCACGGTGCTGGTCTGTGAGCAAGACAAGGGCCGGGTGTCAATGAAAGATTTGATGTTTAAACTGGGGGAAATGGGTGTTCAGTCGATTCTGCTGGAGGGGGGCGGCCGCTTGGCGGGAAGCATGCTTGAATCGGGCCTGATCGACGAGTTCGTCTTTTTTATGGCTCCCAAAATTCTGGGCAGCGACGGTTTTTCACCCTTTAACCTGGTCGGAAAGACCAGCATGGAGCAGGCTTACAGGCTCAACATCATCCACGTGGGGCGAAGCGGCTCGGATATCATCGTGCATGCCCGCCCGGAGGCGTTATGTTTACCGGACTGATTGAAGATACCGGCCGGGTAACGGCCTTTGATCGAAGCGGCCAAGCCGGCCGATTGCAGATCGAAAGTTCCCTGCCGATGGATGAGATCGCCATCGGCGATTCGGTTGCAGTCAACGGCGCCTGCCTGACAGTTACCACAAAACGCAACAGGCTGCTTACTTTTGACGTATCCCCGGAATCACTCACCGCAACAACACTTGGCAGGCTGCGTAGCGGGAGCATTGTCAACCTGGAACGCGCCCTGCGTCTTGGGGACCGCATGGGTGGCCACATTGTCACCGGCCACATTGACTGCATCGGCCGTCTCGCCCGCATGAGCGAATCATCCGGAAGCCGCGTGCTCGATTTTTCCCTGCCGGCCGAAAACGCTCGTTATCTGGTAGCCAAGGGATCCGTAGCCATAAACGGCATCAGCCTGACAGTCAACACCGTCACCCAGACCGGATTCTCGGTCAATATCATCCCCCTGACCCAGACGGCAACGACACTGACCGCCTTCAATATTGGCGACGAGGTCAACATCGAAACCGACATTCTCGGCAAATATGTTGAGCGACTGACACAACCATGGAAGGGTGGCGGCAGTCTGACAACCAAAACCTTGGCTGAAAACGGTTTTTTGTGACGAGTGCAACAGGGGAGACCGGCAGGAGCGCCCCCCGGAATTGCTGGAATCGGCTGATTTGGTGACGAAAATGCTGGAGAAAAAACACTACTACACCATCGGGGTTGAAGCGAGAAAAGGGATCGAATGCTGAGATAATTTGCGGATAGGCCTAACAAAGCCCTGAACAACCTACAAAAGCGCCGGCCAACCATGACCGGCGCTTTTGTTTTAACTTTTCATCCGTGCCATTTCCATCCTGTCAACGTTTTGCCCTTTTCTGTTCACCTGCACCAGCGGTGCCCATATCTCGCCCCTGCCCTATAAACATCGTTTTATCACCGCCAGAAGTCCGCTTGAGACAATTGATGTCACTATTGGCGACCGACCTCAAAGTATCTTTACGCAGATTGACATCATCTGTAGACATCGGAGCAAACCAGTCATCTTTGGACCTTCGAAAATTGTGGAGGAAACCTTATCCCCAGCTCTCACAGCGTTTTTTTGTGTACGACTCTTTCGTGCATTACTGACACCTTTTGCTGATAGAGACGAAAATAAAACATTTGATATTTATAATATATATACTGTTGTTAAAAAAAAAAATTCAGGGTATACGATAACAACGTTTTAAACATAACCTGTGCAATGTCAAACCTCCCGCCAGGGCAGGACGGATATTCCGTTGAATCTCTCAGAGGTAGCCGGGTTGCTGTAATATTTCATTCAATATTTATAGGCAATTCGGTTTTTGTCGTTTAATAGCCCGGGCAATGAACCTTTCCGGGTTTTTAAACTGTATGCCAACACCAAGAAGCGCATACAGACACCTGCAGGCAGGCAACATCTCAATTCAAAGGAGAACGTACAAATGGCATTAGCAGATCAGACTTATGGCTTTTACATCCCTAGCGTAACACTGTTGGGTCTCGGCGCCTCAAAAGAAACAGGCGAGCAAGCAAAAGCGCTTGGTGCAACGAAACTGCTGATCGTCACCGACGCAGGCCTTGCCAAGCTGGGTGTTGCCGAAACAATCAAAGGCTATGTAACCGCAGCAGGCCTTAATGCTGTTATTTATGACGGCGCAGAGCCGAACCCGACCGACAAAAACGTTGCCGGTGGCGTAGAAGCCTATAAAGCCAACAAATGCGATGGTATCATCTCCCTCGGCGGCGGCAGTTCCCACGACTGCGGTAAAGGCATCGGCCTTGTTATCGCTGGCGGCGGCAATATCCGCGACTATGAAGGAGTTAACAAGTCCTCCAAGACCATGCCTCCGTTCCTCGCCATCAACACCACCGCTGGTACCGCTTCCGAAATGACTCGCTTCTGTATCATCACCAACACCGATACCCATGTCAAAATGGCTATCGTTGACTGGCGTGTAACTCCAAACATCGCTATCGATGATCCGTTGCTGATGGTTGGTATGCCTCCCAAACTGACCGCAGCTACCGGCATGGATGCTTTGACTCACGCTGTTGAAGCTTATGTTTCCACAATCGCAAACCCGATCACCGATGCTTGCGCAATCAAAGCCATCGAACTGATCGCCGGCTACCTGACCACAGCGGTTGCCAACGGTGACGACCTCGAAGCCCGTGACAAAATGGCTTATGCCGAATACCTCGCCGGTATGGCATTCAACAATGCCAGCCTCGGTTATGTTCACTCCATGGCTCACCAGCTGGGCGGTTTCTACAACCTGCCGCACGGCGTCTGTAACGCCATCCTCCTCCCGGCCGTCAGCCAGTACAACCTGATCGCCTGCCCGCAGCGTTTTGCTGACATTGCCGTTGCTCTTGGCGAGTGCATCGACGGCCTGTCCGTAACCGAAGCAGCTCAGAAAGCCATCAACAGAATGAAGGCTCTCGGCGCTTCCATCGGTATCCCCGCCAATCTCACCGAGCTGGGCGTCAAAGAAGCCGATCTGAAGGTCATGTCCGAAAACGCCAAGAAAGACGCTTGCCAGTTCACCAACCCGCGTAAAGCTACGCTGGAGCAGGTTATCGACATCTTCAAGGATGCAATGTAATTAAAGTGCCGGGCCAGTGGTATCGTTTTTGTGCCTGATATGGTCCATTCTTAGTGACTGGCCCGGTCCCCTAATGCCAGGGGTACTTCCAAACTGAGGGTGGTCACCAGAAAGGGGAGGAACCTGCGCACTAGCGTTCAAGGCTCCCAAAACCGGCTTGGGGACATGTCCAATCAGTCGGTTAGATTTAAAAAGGCCTCCAGTATATCTGGGGGCCTTTTTGTGGATCACCTCTCAGTAACAAAGCTCTGAACAACGTATGAAAGCGCTGGCCAACCGTGGCCGGCGCTTTCGTTTTTTTCCCGGCCTTCCCCCGTCCTTTAGGTCGGCAAGAGGGATATCCAAGAGCATTTACAATACTGTTTCCCAACCGCGGAAACATTGAAGACAGCCCTCAACTCCCAGAAACCAGGAGATGAGCTCAAATCGGCTCCGTGGACACGTCCGCAAAAACAAGATCACCTGCCGTTGGATCAACTATTCAGCGCCCGCGCCACGGCCTGAGAAAGTGTCGTAGTGCGATATGGTTTCTGGATATACCCCATAATACCGGCGTTCTGCAGCTCCGCTATTTCGTCTTCCTGGGTAAAACCTGAAGAAACAAGAACTCTTACCCGAGGATTGACCATGCGGAGTTCCCTGAAACAGGCCAATCCACCCATACGGGGCATGATCATATCCAACAGTACAAGGTCAATGCTCTGGGAATGAATATTATACATTTGTAGGCCTTCCTGGCCGTCATGGGCGAGAAGGACCTGGTAACCGAGATGCTTCAGCATTGAGGACGCGGCCACTCTGATCGCTTCCTCGTCATCAATGATCAGAATGCAGCCGTTGCCCGGTATAGGGTGGGCTTCCTGCCGCGGCATTGCGACGGAAGACGAGTCGATGACCGGCAGATACAGATTGAATTCAGTCCCTGCACCAACCTCGCTGTAAACCGAAATACAGCCGCGATGTTCCGTGATGATGCCGTAAACCGCCGAGAGCCCCAGTCCGGTTCCCTTGCCAACCTCCTTAGTGGTGAAAAACGGTTCAAATATCCGGTGCAGCATTTCAGGTGGGATGCCTGAGCCTGTGTCCCTGACACCGACCTTCAAATAGGAGCCCGGCATGAGGTCAAAGGGACTGGCCTGACAATAAGCATCATCAAGCGCCACGTTTTCTGTGGAAATAATGAGCCGCCCGCCGCCGGGCATTGAGTATCCAACATTAACACCCAGATTAATAATTGAATTCTCGATCTGGGGAGAGTCCCCCTCGATAATCGGCGCCTCGGCGCTGAACTTGCGTAGTATGGAAACATTTTTGTTCAGGGTGTGCCCGAGCAGGCTCAGTGCGTTATTGATGGAATCGTGGACATTCATTGGTTTTACTTCGATTGTCTCCTTGCGGGAGAAGGCGAGAAGCTTCCGGGTGAGTGCGGCTGCGTTTTCCGACGCCCTCATAATGATGTTGACGTATTTCCACTGAGGGTTTTCCGCACCAAGCTGCAACGCAAGAATTTCTGCGCTGCCGATGATGCCGGTAAGCATGTTGTTGAAATCGTGAGCCACACCGCCCGCCAATTGTCCGATCGCCTCCAGTTTCCTGATTTGGTTCCTCTTGACATCCATCTGATATTCACTGGTTATGTCACGGAAAACCAGAACTACACCGACCTCTTCGCCATCCTTGTTCCTGATGGCAGCCCTTGAATCGGCAATGCGGTACTCGGCGCCACTCCGGGCTACCAGAATGGTGCCGTTTTCAAAACTGGTGGCGGCGGAAACCAAAACCGAGGCTACCGGCTCGGGGCGTTTTTTCCCGTC
>WSSedB1CaDRAFT_10000680_pt1 | contig 14094 bp, 7 predicted proteins | sample WetSurSB1Cattail_FD_9460 | JGI IMG/M metagenome (IMG submission 9460)
GCCGACGCAACTCAGAACTCTGCTTATTCGACCACCTTGGCTGCCAGTGGCGGGACACCGCCTTACACATGGACACTTGCCAGTGGGACGCTACCCGCCGGACTGACTCTCAACAGCAGCTCCGGGGCCATTAACGGAACACCAACAACAACAGGCTCTTTCAGCTTTACCGTCCAGGCGGCCGATTCAGGCGCTCCCACACAGACAGCCACTAAAATCCTGAGCATTGCTGTAACTGCCCAGTCCAATTATACCATCTGGCCCGCCGGCACGGTTCCATCACTTGTAGACGCCGGTGCGGACAGCGCAGTGGAGCTGGGTGTCAAATTCCGCTCCGATGCTGCCGGGTACATCACCGGTATCCGTTTCTACAAGGCGAGCGCCAATACCGGCACCCATGTGGGCAATCTCTGGTCAAGCACCGGCACACGTCTTGCCACCGCCATTTTCTCGAATGAAACCGCTTCCGGCTGGCAACAGGTGAACTTTTCCACTCCGGTCGCCATAACGGCAAATACGGTTTATGTGGCCTCCTATTTATGTCCGGCCGGGCATTACAGCGATACGCTCAACTTCTTCGCATCCGCCGGTATCGACAATGCTCCGCTTCATGCATTGGCTGACGGGGTATCTGGAGTCAACGGCGTGTATTCCTACGGCTCTTCAAGCACATTCCCGAGTAATGGCTGGAAAGGCTCCAACTATTGGGTGGATACGGTGTTTACCACTACCGCGCCAGCCGACACGGCACCGCCGACCATGACTTCCTTCACCGTGCCAGCCACTGCTACCACGCTTACCGTATCCATCAGCAGCCTTGCTGCTACTGATAACGTTGGGGTGACCGGTTATCTGATCAACGAATCGGGCACGGCGCCTTCGGCATCGGCAACAGGATGGACGTTACCCGCCCCGGCTTCCTACACCTTCACCACGACCGGCAGCAAGACGCTCTATGCCTGGGCCAAGGATGCTGTCGGCAATCTATCCGCCAGCCTGAGTGCTGTTGTTGTCATCACCCTTGATACGACACCACCAGCTGTCAATACCGTTGTCCCGGCAAGCGGAGCCACCGGAACCAGTGTAGGATCAAACTTGACTGCGGTTTTCAGCGAAGCCTTGGATCCTTCCACGATTGGTTCGGGAACATTCGTGTTGCGCGATTCCTCCAATACCCTTGTGTCCGCCACGGTCACCTACACCAGCTCGACAAACACGGCTACGCTTGATCCGGCAAGTACATTCCAGTATTCAACCACCTACACAGCCACCATCAAGGGTGGCTCATCAGGCGTGAAGGACGTGGCCGGCAATCCCATGGCCTCGGATTTCAGTTGGACTTTCACTACCGGCCCTGCTCCTGCTCCGGGGACCGCCCCCATTCTCATCATATCCTCCACGTCGAATCCGTTCAGCGGTTTCTATGTGGAGATTCTCCGGACCGAGGGTTTCAATGCCTTCGACGTGAGCGACATTACCGCTGTTACAACGACCGTGCTCAACTCCCATGATGTCGCTGTTCTTGGCGATATGACGTTGACCACTTCACAGGTGACCATGCTGACTGATTGGGTAAATGCAGGCGGCAAGCTGATCGCCATGCATCCCGACAAGAAACTTGCCGGCCTGCTCGGACTTACGGATAAGGGGACAACCCTCTCTAATGCCTACCTTCTTGTTAACACATCGAGTGGGCCGGGCGTCGGCATCGTCAACCAGACCATCCAGTTCCACGGCTCCGCCGACCGCTATACGGTGAATGGCGCTTCAAACCTGGCAACGCTTTATTCCGACGCAAACACGACAGCTTCCGATCCCGCGGTTACTCTAAATAATGTCGGAGCCAGCGGAGGCCAGGCTGCTGCCTTCACGTATGACCTGGCCCGTTCCATTGTCTACGCCCGCCAGGGCAATCCGGCCTGGGCCGGACAGGTGCGTGACGGATTGTCACCGATTCGTTCCGATGACCTGTTCTTCGGTTCAGCAAGCTTCGACCCGCAACCTGACTGGGTTGACCTGGACAAGGTTGCGATTCCGCAGGCCGACGAACAGCAACGTCTTTTGGCAAACCTTATCATCCGAATGACTTTAAACAAAAAGCCTCTCCCACGCTTTTGGTACTTGCCACGCAGCCTGTCGGCGGCCGTTATAATGACGGGTGACGACCATGGCTCGCTCTATGGCGGAGGAGCTACTGCATCGCGCTTCGACCAATTCCTGGCTGACAGTCCTCAAGGCTGCGTGGTTGATAACTGGGAATGTGTCCGAGGCACGGCATACCTATTGCCGCCATTGGCAGCCAGTAACCCATTGACCAATTCCCAAGCAGCCGCCTACGTTAACGCCGGATTCGAGATTGGTGTACATGCCGATACAAGCCCTGATTGCTCCGACTGGACTCCAGCTTCGTTGGCCTCCACCTATACGAGCGATCTTAATTCTTTTGCTTCGGTTTTCACGAGTGTCCCAGCTCCAGCAACCCACCGTATGCACTGCATCTCGTGGAGCGACTATGATTCCCAGCCGAAGACAGAGCTCAGCCATGGAATCCGGCTGGATACGAATTACTATTACTATCCATCCAGCTGGGTCAACGACCGCCCCGGCATGTTCACCGGCTCCGGCATGCCCATGCGCTTCACCGATGCAAGTGGCAATCTGATCGATGTCTACCAGGCTGCTACCCAGATGACCGACGAGTCCGGCCAGTCATATCCCTACACCATCGATACCTTGCTCGACCGTGCAATCGGCTCTGAAGGATACTATGGCGTCTTTACCGTGAATGCCCATAACGATATAGCCGCATCAAGCGTGTCGGATGCGGTTGTCAGCTCCGCCCTCACGCGCGGCATCCCAGTGGTCACGGCCAAACAGATGCTTACGTGGCTGGATGGCCGCAATGGCTCGTCATTCAATTCGATTGCCTGGAATGGGAGCTCTCTCGGTTTCTCGATAAATGCCGCACAAGGTGCGAATGGACTGACAGCCATGGCGCCGGTGCCTGTTGGCCTGACAGTGGCCGGCATAACAAAAGATGGAAGTTCAATTGCTTTCACCACAGTAATGATAAAAGGGATCCAGTATGCCCGTTTCCTGGCGGCAACCGGAGCGTATCAGGTCAGTTATGTGTCTGACGTCACACCGCCAACGGTGACCAGCGTTACTCCGGCTGCCGGAGCAACCGGAGTTGGAGTCGTCACTAATCCCAGCGCCACCTTCAGCGAAGACCTTGACGCGGCAACCATCAATACGAGCACCATTGAGTTGCGTGATCCGTCAAACGTCCTCGTATCCGCAACAGTTGCCTACAATGCTGCAACAAGGACTGTTACCCTCACGCCCGCAGCCACCCTTGCGAACTCAAAAACCTACACCGCTACCATTAAAGGTGGCGCAAGTGGTGTCAAGGACCTGGCCGGCAATCCGCTGGCTTCCGACAAAACCTGGGCTTTCACTACTATTGCGGCATCTACCGGTCCGTATACCATCTGGCCGTCCACGACTATTCCAGGCACCGTGGACGCCGGATCGGACAACGCCGTGGAATTGGGAGTGAAGTTCCGTTCCGATGTCGGCGGCTATATCACTGGCATCCGCTTCTACAAGGTTAGTACCAATACCGGAGCACATGTGGCCAATCTATGGACAAACAGCGGGGCTCTCCTTGCCACAGCAACCTTCACCAACGAAACGGCATCTGGCTGGCAGCAGGTCGACTTTGCCACTCCAGTGGCTATCACCGTCAACACGGTTTATGTAGCATCTTATCACTGCAATAACGGCCACTACAGCGATGACGTAAATTACTTTACAGGTAAAGGAATGGACAGCCCGCCTTTACATGCTTTGGCGGATGAAACGTCCGGAGTCAACGGCGTTTATGCATACGGCTCTTCCAGCAACTTCCCAGGCAATGGATGGAATAGTTCCAACTACTGGGTGGATGTGGTGTTTCAGCCTTGATAAGGAGCTTGCTGCAAAACACTTGCGGCGCTTTGAGCGCATCGGACCAATTTGATAACACAGGAGATTGCAACCGATATGACTACGACCGTGGTGAAACCCAGATTGGTCTTTTTCAGGCTGGTGCGTCGGGAACAGGCTAACTTTGTCAGATTGCACATGAGTCAGCATATAAAATGTTTGTCCGAATTTTTCGATGTCACATTAATCGATCACGACTGCGATTATCGTGAAGTTTGCGACACATATCAACCGGATGTAGCGCTGTTTGAATCTGGAGCGTATGTTGGTGGCAAACGGGAAATTCTGAACACGTCGGCATATCCGGAAATACCCAAGATAGGATTTTGCGACTGCGATGCCTATTGTGAAACCCGCATAGTATTTCTCTCTGACATGGAACGCTGGGGTGTTGATACGTTTTTTACGCACTCAACTTCCATGGCCGAATATACGCCTGAAATTGCCGGCAAACTCTTTGTGTGGCCGAATTTCGCTGATGTGGATCTCTATCGGGATTACGGTGAATCCAAGATTATTCCGATGCTTTTTAACGGTAGCCAGGCGCCACATTATCCCTGGCGAAGGCAAATGTACGCAATTGCTTCCCGGTTTTATCCAATATTGACATGTCCGCATTTCGGATGGTTTGACGAGCGGAGATCAGAGCGGATGGTGGTGGGTGAGCAGTATGCAAGGATGTTGAACGCTTCCTGGATGGTCCCAACGTGCGGAACCATAGCAAAGGAGTTGGTTCGCAAATATTTCGAGATTCCAGCGTGTAAATCCTGCTTGGTGACGGAGCGGACTCCGGCTGCCGAAGCTGCGGGTTTTGTCGATATGAAAAATTGTGTTTTTACCGATGAAACGGACGTGACGGAGAAGCTGGATTATCTTTTTCAGCATATGGATGAGCTTGAGAGAATCATTGAAGCCGGGCACCAACTTGTTAATTCCCGGCACACCCTGAAACAAAGGGATCAACTCTTTCAATGGTTCAACCTCAATAAAACTCTGAAGGCAGGCCAAATAATTGTTCAGGCAGGTCCATTTGATCCACTCACCCTTGTGGAAAAAACATCGGGGATCAAAAATTCTCATATCTTCAATGGTGGATTGGACAGGGTTCTGATAAGAAGGGGAGACGAGTGCCTTTTTTCCGGCAAATACGACGAAGCAGAAGCCTTATATATCAAAAGCCTTAACTACCACAACATTCCCGAACCAAAACTAGGTTTGACATTGCTGAATCTTTATAAAGGAAAGCCGGATCAGGCTCTTTATTGGATTACCCAACCAATTAGCAGCGCTCTTGAGAAATTCGATGCTCTTGACGCTGACCCAGTTGAGTGGGCCTATTTCATTATTAGTCTGCTGTGTCAAGGAAGACTTACTGATGCAATACAACGAGCAAACCAATTTCCAGCGCTCTGTCATCCGGAACTAGATCGCGCACGTTTGGTTGTCGGCGTGTTAAACGACAATTTACCGAGAAAAATAATATATAATCTTGATGAATCAAAAATACGCAATAGTGTTCATCAATTGCCAAAGCTGAGTTTAAATGAATGGGTTTTAGAAATATGTGGCATGCTTAAGGCGTGCAAGCAGTTGGGTGCGTCGATAAAATTGAGCAACTCAATTTTATCAGAAAATAAATCATCTCCAGAAGTTGTTTTCACAATGATCTTACCCAAGACTCATAAAGCACCAGTCAGTGCTTCTAATGCGGCTGCAATTTTACCAATAAACTCAGAGTCCTGTCATGTCTTATTATCCAGGTGGATCAAATCAAATATTAAAACACCAATAATAAGTATATTACACGCTTTGGAAACCAAGTTTGGTTATTTTTTGCCCTATAGATTTTCAAAAATTAAGACGGATGAGTTCTGTTTTGCTATTCAACAATTGCTTGCGGAAAATGATTTTGAAACAGCTCTTATAATTGGCGCAGCTGCTGGTGAGAGGAGTACCGAGGCGTTTTTGGCTGGTGTCCAGGAAAATCCGAAGAAGCCGATTGTATTCTGCGTTAACAACTTGAATGACAAATTCATTAAATTGAAAAAACGCTATGTTAGTAATTCGCTTGTGAAATGTATTGATTGTTCAATAGAAGATATAAAACGTGAAAATAAAATTGATTGTTTTGATATCATTTTAATTGATGCGTCTCAACTTACACATGCTACTGAATATAAAGAAATTTATGGAGCACGCTTTATTGTGCTGGATGATATTAATTTGCTTGAAAACCATAAACAATACCGCAAATTAGTAGAGGACAACAAGTACATGATAGTAGCACAAAACTATTTTTACCAAAATGGATATGCAATATTTAAAAAAATTTCTGGTTCAGTGAGAGTTGTAGCAGCTGGTTTGATAAGCCTTGTTTTAAACATTTCTTAACAATGTTGAGTGGTTATAGTCATAAAGCTGGCCGGTTTTTGACTTTTTGTGATTGCGCCATATAATTGAGTGGCATCTGCATGTAGCTTCATTCCTTGAGTCAGGCGATATGCGAATGGAGGTTTCTTGGTTGATGATATCGGTAATTATCAGCACATATAACAGGTCAAGGTTGCTAGAAAAGACTCTCAATAGCCTGGCAGGCATTAATGTGTCAAATGATATAAATTGGGAGTTGATAGTTATAGATAATAACTCTAAAGATTCTACTAAACAAATAGTAGGTTATTTTATCAAACAGAATAAACTTCCATTGCGGTATGTATTTGAGCCGCAACAGGGCCTCAGTTATGCCCGTAATCGCGGCATTAGCGAATCCGCTGGTGAAATATTAGCTTTTATTGATGATGACGTTATTGTGCCTGATGATTGGCTTATGCAGGTAGACCGCGCCTTTTCACAATATAATGTTGACGTAATCGGCGGTAAGGCAATCCTTCGTTTTGAACAAACTATTCCGTCGTGGGTGTCGTGGCTTGATAGTGAAACTGTAAAATGTTTTGGATCTTTTGATCGTGGGGATAAAGATATTATCATTCAAAATAAAAAAGATGGAATTCCCGGGATTGGAGCAAATCTCTGCTTTAAAAAGAATGTTTTTAATATTATTGGGTTGTTTGACGTTACAACTGGTCGCAAAGGTAATAAGTTGTTGATGGGTGAAGAAACTGATTTGATAAGACGCGTTTTATTATATGGCGGAAAATGCGTATACTTTCCAAAAATGTATTTATATCATCTTGCAGATAGCGAAAAGTTATCAAAGAGATATGTTCTGCGCTGGAAATATAGGATGGGGCAGTGGGAAGCACATACTGATAAATATAATAATAATACAATGTATGAAAAATTTAAAGTTCTTTGCTGGGCTTTTAAAAAAATAATTACAGATATTATTATATTATTCGGATATCTAGTAGTTTTGGAAAAGAAAAAATCCTTTATGAAAAAAGTAAATATCTCGGAAATGGCTGGCTATATTTCATATATTATAATACCTTATAAAAGAATATATGTTTAATGCATGGATGGCTGTGATAATTAATTATTTGCAGTTGAGTTGTTATGGGTTCATGGAGCTTCTATAAGTGACTTATAGTCTTCACAGATAATTTCGTTATGAAATATATAAAGGTAATTACCTGCCACCATGGATATAAGCATAATAGTTTGCACTTTTAATAGATGTCATCATCTAATAGCTCTTTTGAATAGTCTTGAAAGATCAATATGTCAACATGATCTGGCTTGGGAAATTTTAGTAGTTGACAACAATTCTTCTGATAATACCAGATATCTTATAAATAATTTCATTGCTAATACTAGTATAAATGTAAGGTATCTATTTGAAGCAAAACAGGGAAAGCCTAACGCACTAAATGCTGGCATTGCTGCTGCAACGGGCAATATCTTGGCTTTTACTGACGATGACTGTATTGTAGATGGAAACTGGATTTCCTGTATTTTCAATGTATTCAATTCCAATTCAAATATCTCTGGCGTTGGAGGTAGAGTTGAATTGTATGATGTAAGAGATAAACCAATTACAATAATGACATCGATGGATAAATCTGAACTAAGTTCATTTAATCAGATATTTTCATTTATTCATGGATGCAATATGGCTTTCAGTAAGAAGGTTTTTAATAGTGTAGGCACTTTTGATGAAATATTTTTTTCTCCAGACACAAAAATTTGCTCTACTGAAGATATAGATTTCATTTATCGAGTATTTAAAGGGGGTTTCAAAATTGTTTATAATCCGGATATTCTTCTCTTCCACAATCATGGGAGGAGAACAGACCAAGAAGTTTTCAATCTTATGAAAGGATATCTTATTGGGCGTGGTGCTTTTTATTGCAAACATATTTTAAAAACTGACAAAGATATTTTCAAAATGGCATATTGGGAAATATCCTCATTTATAGGAAAAGTATTGGATATTCATCAAGGTAAAGGCACTCGAAAGAAGTACCTGGAATATTTACAGGCACTTATTACCGGAGCATACTACTATATTCTGGCCTCATGCAAAAAGGCGTTAAAAAAACATTGAATTAACATTTGTACTTTATGGGCAATGCCAACACATGCTAAAAACACTTATAATTGCACCCAAATATCCTTTGCCAGAAGATAACGGCAGTAGTATGCGGACAATGAATTTTGTCCGTTATTTCAAAAAAAACAGTTCTGTGGATATCCTATGTAGAAAAGATTGTACACGACAATATGATGTTAGTAGCCCATTTGAAAAAGAACATCTGATAGATTTTGATGAATCTAAAACAATAGAACAAACTCTATTAGCTAGAGCTGCAGACAAGTTTATATACAAAAAAACATGGTTATCTAATCAATATACACGTGATATTGCAGAAAACGTCAGAAATATAGTTATTGAAGGAAATTATGAATACATTGTTTGCAGATATATTGATCAGGCTTATCCTTTATTAAAACTTGATAGAAAATTAAGAGAAAAGATAATACTTGATGTTGACGATATTGTTACAGAAACAGTATATGATGCAGAGACAAAACATTTAACAGGCATTAGTAAGATTAAAAAAATAATAGATAAGTGCGTATTGCAGAGCTATTTTAAAAAATGCATGGGATTTGGTACTATATTGTTTTGTTCAGATGATGATAAATCAAAGGTTGCAGATCGAAGCATTAAATCGAAATGTCATATTGTTCCAAACGTATGTCCAGAAATTATACTGCCTGATGGGTACCGTAAAGATGGTTTTGACAACATTAACAATCTGTTGTTTGTTGGAACATTGAGATACGAACCAAATTCTCAAGGAATTATGTGGTTCATCAATACTGTTTTTCCACGGCTATTGGAACAATTCAAAGATCTTAAACTGATTGTTGCTGGAAGAAACCCTTCGGGGGAATTAATAGACAAAATCAAAAAGTATCCAGATATAGTGCTACATGCGAACCCTCCGGATATGACACCTTATTACGATAAATGCGGTGTTGTCATAGTGCCTTTATTTGCCGGGGGTGGAACCAGGATAAAAATACTCGAATCTGGTTTTGCCAAAAGACCTGTTATTTCAACTGAGATTGGCGCATATGGACTCGGGTTGGGTGATGGGAAAGAGATAATGCTATTCAAGGATTCCGAGAGTTTTGTGGATAAATACAGGATGCTTAGAAATGATAGAGCCTTATACTCTGACATGGTACAGAGGTTTTATTCATGCATTATTCGTAATTATTCTTTTAATAATTTTTGTCAGTCAATGGATGCTATTGTTGGTAGCCGGTAAGTTGATTCAAGTGGGAGAGATCCACAATCTGAGCAAAAGGCACGTGCCGCGGTACGGAGATGAGGTGACATTACGCTGTAACAGCCATAATTCAAAATAGATACAATTGAGTTTATTATGTCAATAACATATCAAACATATGATAATAATATAACAATATCATTTGTTATTCTTTCTTGGAATTCTGCAAAATATCTGCAAAGGTGTTTTGATTCAATCATCTATAAGTGCTTGAATGAGCATATTATATTCGAGGTTATCATCATTGATAATGGTTCTTCTGATCTATCATGTGAAATTATTTCTGATTATCAGAAAAGATATCCAGAATACTTCAAATTAATCAAGCTAGATAGTAACAAGGGAACGACTTCAACGCGCAATATGGGGTTAAAACAGTCACGGGGGAGATTTATCTGTATTCTTGATTCTGATATTGAACTCAAAAAAGGCAGCTTAACTGCGGTATTTAACCGTTTTACATCAGATAATAATATAGGCATGATAGTACCGCAATTGTTATTGCCTGATGGTTCAGTGCAAAATTCCGTCAAACACTTTCCAACCTTGTATAATAAACTGTTGAAAATACCACGCATCATCATGGGAATTAAAACAAAACACAGGGATTTTTATGATGACTTTCCCTTTATTGAAGAACGAAATGTTGATACCGCTATTTCCGCCTGCTGGTTCTTTAGAAGGGAACTTTTGCATAGTGTCGGATATCTGGATGAAAATATTTTTTACTCACCCGAGGATTTAGATTATTCCTTGAGAGTCTGGAAAAAAGGAAAAATAATCCTCTATTATCCTGATTTTGTATTGGTGCATCATACTCAGCAGATAACCCACAAAAAACCGTTTTCTAAGACATCAGTCAGTCATTTTTTGGGATTGATCTATTACTTTTGCAAGCATGGTGGTTGGGTAGTAAGACCACGATTCTAACATTAGTTCAATACATATTTTAAAAAAAGTGAAGGTATCTTAAGCAAATATATGCTCTTTATCGGATTACAAATATTTCTATTTCTGATCATCATTCGCCCTCAGGACTTTGTTTCAGAAATGCTAGGCATGCCGATAATTTTTGTCGTGATGTCGGCGCTGTTGGCAGCATGGCTTATGACTAATCATGACAAGAGACTGCTCAGAACGCCACAAGACAGATACTACTCCCTTTTTTTTGTAATGATTGTCGTCTCAAGCCTGTCCGTTGGTTGGTTTGGATATACCGTTCAATTACTGGAAGAGACCCTGAAAGTTGCACTTGTCTACTGGTTTATCGTGACAATAGTAAATAGCGAAAAACGATTAATAACTACAATATGGTCCGTTGTTGTATTGATGACATTTGTTGCCGCCATGGGTATCCTGCAGCATTTCGGGTATGACATAACAGGAGCTGGAATGTGGTGGGCAGCAGACAAACAGGTTTGGCAAATAAGGGGTATAGGGTTGTTTGATAATCCCAACGATCTAGCATATTCCGTTGTTCTTGTAATTCCATTCTCAATCGGTCTATTTCTTAGGTCCTCAAATCCAATAACTAAAACATTTATCCTTACCATAATTGCAAATGCAGCCTTCTGTATTTATTTAACTAATTCAAGAGGTGGATATCTGGCAGCTATTGTTTGCCTCATTACCTGGTTGTATTTTTGGGTTAACAGCAGAGACCTGCGCCGTGTGACTTTTTTCCTGGGGATTATCTGCGTAGTTATCGCGTTCTGTATCCAAACTAAAGGTTACCGGGAGGACAAATCATCGATGGGTCGTGTGGAAGCATGGGCGGCCGGAATGGACATGTTGAAGGAACATCCGCTTATCGGAGTGGGTAAGGGCCAATTCCTTGAATACCATAACCGGGATTCTCATAGCTCCTACGTTCGCGCGGGAGCAGAGCTCGGTGTCGTTGGTCTTTTTGCTTTCATAGGAATACTGTATTCTTCTTTTCGCTCTCTTCAATCGGAGATATTACCTGACCCTGGTTCCGACATGAAAATTTACCGCGTGGGTCTTGTTTCGTACCTGAGTTCGTATGCTGTCGGATCGATATTTTCCACGAGAACTTATGACATCATATTTATGATAATCATTGCTCTTGTCGGGGTGCTGAACAGGATTTCAATGGACAAGCCAGAAACAGAAGGTTCTCACGTTATTGCGTTACAGGAAAAGATTCTTAATCAAAAAGTGATAGGCCTTACTTTACTGACGATAGTTATATGGAAAGTATTCTTAATTCAAGCGTGGTGAGGCAACGTGAATCCCACTATACTCTTTATCATCAATAATCTGGATCGCGGCGGCTATGAAATGCGGCTGCTCGACTTGGTCAGGTATTGCCGGAACAAGATGGACATCCATATTTGTGTAACAACCAGTCATGCGACGCTGCTTGCCGAGTTTGAAAAATGCAATGCCAATATATTATTTGTCCCTGTCAACAAAGCTTATTTGGAGTACGGTCAGGTTTTCAAGATCTATGATTATGCAAGGAAGAACAATATTAAAATAGTCAGTACCTATGACTTAAAAGGACTTATTATTGCGTTGTTTGTTAAACTGCTATTGTTTGGTAAAATAAGGGTTGTTCATAATACTGTTGATTTACTCCACAGTTATAAGTTTCGTCATAAAATACTACTGAAATGTTTATTGACATTTGTAGACAAATCACTGTGCAATTCGTCAAGTACCAAGGCGGTTTTGATGCAGGGCTTCGCGGATGAAAATAAAATACACGTTATCAATAATGGAGTGGATGTTGATAATTTCAAAAGAAACGATATGAGGAAGCAGACACTGCGAAATAAGCTTGCTATTAACGACAATGATACTGTCATTGGCACGGTTGCAAATTTCAGAGAAGAAAAAAACTATCCTTTTCTTTTGGATGCATTTGAAAAGATTGTAAACAGAAGAGAAAACCTTAAACTTGTTTGTGTTGGTGAGGGCAAACTCTTTGAAACAACAAAAGCAATGGCCAGGGAAAGGAATTTGGACGGCAATATAATTTTTACCGGATACGTTCAAAACGTTCATGACTACATGGGTATCATGGATATATTTGTATTGTGTTCAAAAAAGGAAGGATTTCCCAATGTCTTGATTCAGGCCATGAGCATGGAACTTCCTGTTGTCGCGACAAATGTTGGAGGATGTGCCGAAATAGTTGATACCGGAGTTGATGGATACCTCTATGAGTCCGGTAATACAGATGAATTCATTGAGAAACTGTTGAAGCTTATTGATGGCAAAGACGCATCCGTTGAAATGACCAGTAAGGCACGCAGCAAGATCACGTCGCATTACACGCTCCCGGTTATGATTGATAACTATGTCGGGTTCTACTCAGGGTTGTGTTGCCGTTGATGGCCGTTGTGATAAACCGGACAAGAGAGGCCGCTAAGTGAACATCCTGTTCGTTTCATCCCAGTTTCCCAATGCATCCGAACCGAACAAAGGGATCTTCACTCTGCAAATCGTTAGAGAGTTGGCCGCACTTGCAGACATACGGGTAATAGCTCCCGTACCGTCGCTTGGTCCGTTTACATGTATCGATGCATTCAAACGGTACCGTACCAGGCATGTCATTCCATACAAGGAAGAAATTGATAACATAACGGTTTATCACCCCAGATATTTTGCAATGCCCGGTATGGGATTTACCCATCACACAACAATGTACAAGGTGCTGAATTCCCTGATCCGGAATATCCACGAAGAGTGGCCGATTGAAGCAGTCAACTGCCATTGGATTTTTCCTGACGGGGTGGCTGTTCAAAGGATTTGTGAAGACCTGAGAATCCCGATTGTTCTGACACCTTTGGGTACCGATCTTAACAGATACAGCGAACACAGATTGAGAAAAAGCGTTATAAGAAGATCTTTGGTTAATTCCGATAAAGTCTCGGTGTTGAGTTCTCCTATGTATAAACGTTGCCTGGCTTTGGGAGTGGATCAGCGAAAATTATCGATTATTCCTAACGGGGTTGACGTGCAAAAATTCTCGATTCTCGATCGATCTTATTGCCGCAATGAGCTGAAAATTCCCGTGAGTACCCAGGTAATACTTTTTGTTGGATCTCTGGTTCCGGTAAAGGGTATCGAATTTCTTTTAAAGGCGTTTGCTGCTCTCAGAAAGGGGCGGGAGGAAGGATCCGTCAAGTTGTATATTATCGGCAGCGGCTTCCAGGAAAAGGATCTGAAGCTACGTGCCCATGAGCTGAAGATCAATGCGGATACCGTCTTCGTGGGGGCCGTGGCGCATGACAGGCTGCCGTTGTGGATGAACTCCGCGGATTGTTTCTGTTTGCCAAGTCTTAGTGAAGGACATCCCAATGTTGTCATGGAAGCT
>WSSedB1CaDRAFT_10000681_pt1 | contig 14053 bp, 17 predicted proteins | sample WetSurSB1Cattail_FD_9460 | JGI IMG/M metagenome (IMG submission 9460)
ACAACATAAAGGAGCGTTCTCACTATGACAAACATCCCTGAAGTAAAATGCGTTCAGAGATACATTTATGGGTTTTCACTGTGGCAACACCCCGCTCTGTAAACTAGCTAAGGGTAGCATAAAATACCAGCTCATCCAGAATCGATTGCTTGAAAATGGTGCTAAACCAGACATTACCCGCGGTACGCTTGAAGGCGATATCACCTTTTTCCGTCTCCAGAGCACAGCCGGAGCCGAGCTACGCTCCTATATTGCACAAGGTGAAATCCTACCAGTCGCGACACGCTCTTTCGGTGTATCGGCATCTTTGCTATTCCTGAAATGGGTCGCTTTTACCGTCATGTCCTTATTGCAAAGCAGTATCCGCACCATGGTGCTGTAGCTTTTGGTCATTATGGCAAAGCCATTTTCTCTATTTTCCAGTACCTGGGCATTAAAGATATTGCCTTTAACCAACCAAAAGGAATGCTTTACGCAACAGAAAATCCATTTGCCTAAAGCTCAATCAAATCATCTATAAAAAGCAAAGCACACCAACCCGCTGATCATATTATCAGTGACTTGGTGTGCTTTTTATTTTCAACCCAACCATCAGTCCAGCATTTGATTTTTTTGTAATAAAAACTGCACTTACTTTTCATAAATCATATAGCGGGATTTTCCTCTGGCTTTTGCTTTATAAAGTACGGTATCCGCATTTGCCATTAATGCCGTATAGGTAGACAGCCGCGAACTCGTAACCGCAATACCTATGCTGCAGGTAATCTTTTTATATGTTGCAACCTGCACAGTACTAAACAGCTCCATGACCGAAGTTGCTTTTCGTTCAACATCATCAATATGAAAATCCCCATGCAGGAAAATAACAAATAAGTCTCCGCCAATACGGCCAATAATATCTTCCTCGCGAAAACAGTCTTTTATCTTTTGCGTTGCCCTTTTTAGAAATTCGTCTCCTTTCAAGTGTCCCATCTGATTATTAAGCTGTTTAAAATCATCAATATCAAGTAAAACAAATATACCCTTTTCTCCCTCAGGTAACAGGCGCAACTGCTCATCAATTAATTTTTCTGTTGCTTGCTGATTATACAGCTTTGTCAGTATATCCCGCGATGTACTTTCAACAAGTTCCTGCCGCGCAAGCTTTTCTTCATTTACATCATCAATCCTGCCAATAATCCAATGACTTTTCAAGCCATCATCCACAAGCCTCTTATAGATCATCCGATACCAAAGGTACCCAGCTCCAAAAAAATCTGCCTTAAACTCAAAAACATTATTCTCTGATGCCTGNCCTGCCTGCAAAATTATCTGCATAACCTTTTCCCGAAAGTCTGCATGTACACATTCCAGCATTTTTCCCTTATAGTTTTCTATTTTTACTTCTTTTCGCACATGGTCCGGCAAAAGCATCGAGTAGTAAAGCACATCAGCTTCTATATCATATTCGAAAAGAAGCGACCGTAGTTCAAGTAAAAGCATCTGATAAAGTTCTTTTGAATGCTTCAATAGATCTATTCTTTTTTCATCCGGTTTATATGTATTTTCCATTCTCTATTTCTTCCTTTATGTAGTATTCATTCTGTCTGCTGTTTTGCATGTCCATTTTTCATCGAACGCTACTAGCCCATAACAGCACTGCCTTGTCTCTTCCTTAATTTCCCGTAAAAGAACTCTTTTATATTCTGCTGAAAACTCTGCTTGTATCATACGATCAACAATTGCTTCAATCGTTGCCGAACAGCTTGATGCTCTCAGTATTTTTAACAAATCTGTCCGCTAATCACAGCGTGCTCTCAGTAAAGAGCCTCTTTATATAAGAAAAACATCCTAATATATAGGACTATTGTATAATAATTATTTATTTTGTGCAACCATATAATTTTTTTTGAACAAAAAAAACAGCACCTGATTTCCTATCTCTCAGCTGCCATTTCTATTCTTTTATTTCTTTACACTTTCCCAGTATTTATAATGATTTTCTACAACCGTATTGATTCGATTCCGATCACCATTTTTCAGTACAGCAAGTATCTCCTGATGACGCCAGATAAACTTATCTATTGCTTTTTCATCAAGAAATTTTTGAATCGTTTTTGTCCGTGTGTATCTCGTAATCTGATCTACATAAAAACAGATGCCATCCAGCAGCGAATTCTGTGCTATGAACTCCAACTCTTTATGAAAAGCTACATCTGCATCAAAAATCATTTCAGCAGTTGCCGATGCTGCCATAATTTTATTTTTCAACACGTCCAGAGCCTGTTCAACATTTTCCATGGATTCTTCATCCATCTTGTCAATTGCCATTTGCAGTATACCAACATCAATGATCTTTCTCAATTCAATGATTTGATTTGCCGAATCCTCCTGTAGTATAATCCCATACAACATTGGATACAACATTTTTCGATCATAGCCTTTTCTCACAAAGGTTCCCTCTGATCGCTTGATCTGCAAAACACCATAGGCCACAAGAATCTTAATCGCCTCACGCACAGAATTCCGGCCAACATTCATAGATGCACCGAGTTCAGTTTCCGTTGGAATTTTATCACCGGGCTTCAAATCTCCTTTGATGATCGCATTTACAATATTATCAACAATCTGTTCAACAACAGATTTGCTTCCGATTTCCTTAAATAATCCTTTTTCCTCCATGTCAAGCCTCCTGATACACTCTTTTGTCTTAGTATACATCATACGTCGGTCTAACACAATTATTGCCCTTTTTTATTCCAATCGCAGATAATAAGCCCGTATTATCTCCTAACATTATACTGCAGCATCATCAACTTTTTAACCATAAGACATATTGCTTTTTGTTATAAAACAAAAACCAGCACCTAAGAAATCATTCCCTCAGATGCTGGTTTCCCAACTGTATGCTTATTTTACGACAAGTACCGGACACTTTGCCTGCTCAACGATATACTGGCTGACGCTGCCAAGGAGTACTCCTTTAACAACACCAAGTCCACGACTGCCCATAACGATGAGATTCGAATCATTATCTGCGGCAAAATCAAGAATAATGACAGCCGGTGACCCCGTTTCGGAGAAAGCTTCACAAGCAATACCTTCTGGTACTTTTTCCATGGCCCGATCAAGAATTACATTACCTGCTTTTGTTACAGCTTCAAGAATTGCATCGGATAAGCAGGCATTGATTGCAAGTTGATTGATATTTGCTACATACAAAAAGTTGATTTTTGCTTCACAGGCCTGTCCAAGCATAATTGCCTGTTCAATCGCCCGATCCGAGCCTTCTGATCCATCTACCGGTACAAGAATATTTTTTATCATAATAGTGCCTCCCAAAATTTATTTTTCCTTTTGCTCTGCCTTAATCATTACAACCGGACACTTTGCATGCTCTAATATATAACCACTCACACTGCCAAGAATCGCAGCATGAATTGCACCAATCCCCCGGCTTCCCATTACAATCATGTCACAAGAAAGTGCCTGTACTTCTTTGAGAATCGTCTCATCTGCATCACCACTTACACAATGCCCTCTCGCCTTAATCGATATTGGCACCAGATCCAAAGCGGTATCAAGCAGGCGCTTACCAAGGTCAATCGCATCTTCAAGTATCGATGTATGACGATCGAGGACTGTCGGTCGCAGCAGTTCTCCTTTGAGATTCACCACATAGAGGAACTCTAATTCTGCTTCGCAAGCCTGAGCAAGATTGATCGCCCATTCTGCAGCCTGCATAGAATTTTCTGAACCATCCATCGGAACGAGAATTCTTTTATGCCCCATACCTATCCCTCCCCATCACCCAAATCTGTTATTTTACAACAAGTACAGGACAGGCAGCCTGCTCAATGATTTGCTGGCTCACACTGCCAAGAAGAAAGCCCTCCACGATGCCAAGCCCGCGACCACCAATCACAATCATATCGGCTTCGTTACGTTTCGCAAAATCCAGAATTTTCTTTGCTGGTATGCCCGTTTCAATATGCAGATGTCTTTCTATAGTTTCCGGAACAAGTGTTTTCGCATGTTCCAGTATGGCTTTACTCGTCTTGCCAGTCGAACCCGTAACACTGTCCGGCAACCAGGAAATATTCTCTACTGCATCATCCGTTCCACTGTCAAAATATGAAACATACAACAAATCAATTACAGCTGCACATGCCTTCGCTAAATCAACCGCCTGAACAACTGCCTTGTCCGAATTCTCAGAACCATCGACGGGGACAAGTATATGTCTGGTCTCCTGCATCAGGCTTTACCTCCTTTTGCTGCATTGTCTTATATAAGTTACAAAATTTTTCTATACTTATTCATTTCGCGATAATAAAAAAAAATCCTGTTATTTTTGCCAGTTTTTTTCAATAGACAGATGCACCTTACTACTGCAATCNAATATTCCCTTATCAAATAGAATATTCTTATCTGTTAACCAATCAATTACCATAAATGATATCCGCATCATTTATTTCAGCTTTTACTATATTTCCCCTCAGCTTGAGCAAACGACAAGTTATATAAGCAAAAGCAAAACTCGCTTTTTACTTGTCTCTTTTCTGCCAAATATTTCTTTTTCATACATAAACAAAACACATTGACACCCCTATAAGTTAATGATAAACTTTATTAAACATTTTATCAATTTTACCCTTATTTACATATACTAAATCACGACAGAAATATACAGTCCATCAAATACAAGCACACTTACAAGGAGGATATTTATGTCTGAAGAAAAAATTTTATCACCTCAATCTATTGTAGAAAACACCTCAATTGCAGATGTCTACCGCGCCGCCAAGCAGCTAAACAATGTTGTCAGAAAAACACATCTTATTGAAAGTCCTTATTTTTCCACACTTTCACAAAACAGCGTTTTTATCAAGCCAGAAAACCTGCAAAACACTGGTTCCTTCAAATTGCGCGGTGCCTATAACAAGATCAGCCAGCTTTCTGCCGATGAACGCTCGCATGGGGTCATAACTGCTTCAGCCGGCAATCACGCACAAGGTGTAGCCTTCGCTGCACAGAAGCTTGGTGCCAAGGCCGTTATCGTTATGCCGGCAACGACACCTATTCTCAAAGTAGAAGCTACACGCGCTCTTGGTGCAGAAGTCGTTCTCTTCGGAGACAGCTTTGATGATGCCTATGCAAAATCCCTTGAACTAAAAAAACAACATGGCTACATCTACGTACATCCCTTTAATGACGTTGAAGTACTTCTCGGGCAGGGCACAACTGCTCTTGAAATCATCGATGAGCTTAAGGATGCCGAAGTCATTCTTGTACCGATCGGCGGTGGTGGATTTGCCAGTGGTGTAGCACTGGCAACAAAAGCGGTAAATCCTAATATAAAGGTTATTGGTGTCGAACCGGAAAACGCCGCCTGTATGAAGAACTCGCTTGCCAAAAACAAGGTATCTACTCTGCACAGTGCCGATACCGTCGCAGATGGCTGTGCCGTAAAAACACCAGGAGAGCTTACCTTCGAGTTCTGTAAAAAATACCTTGATGATATCATCACTGTCTCTGAGCTTGAAATCATGTCCGCACTTCTCTCGCTTATCGAAAAGCACAAACTTATCGCTGAAGGTGCTGGTGTTCTTTCGCTCGCTGCACTCAGTAAACTTCCCTTCAAAAACAAAAAGGTAGTCGCAATCGTAAGTGGCGGCAATATCGATATCTTAACAATCTCCGCTCTTATTGACAAAGCCCTCATTGCACGCAGTCGCATTTTCTGTTTTTCTGTACAGCTTCCGGACAAGCCGGGGCAGCTTCTCAAAGTATCGCAAATTCTTGCTGAAGAAAATGCTAATGTTATCAAGCTTGACCACAATCAGGCAAAGGTCACAGACTGTTTCAAGAAGGTACAGCTTGAAGTTACTGTTGAAACCCATAATCAGCAGCATATCAACAAGATCATCACCGCCTTTGATAAAAAAGGCTTTACTGTCACAAAAGTATATTAATCCAAAATTGAAGGCTGCCGTTTTTCTACGGCAGCCTTTTTGTTATTAAAGTTACAAAGTTTTATGGTTTTCCTGTTTTGAAACTTCTTATATTGTGATAGAATGAAATTATCTATATACACTAAGGACAGGTGAATTTTATTTATGCAAGAAAACAACAACGACACGAACAAAGCCTATGAAAAAGTAATCGTCTATATAAAAAATCAAATTGTAACAGGTGCCTTACAACAGGGAGAAAATCTGCCACCAGAACGTGACCTTGCCAAAGAACTGGGTGTAAGCCGCAACTCTGTACGTGAAGCATTGCGTACACTTGCCGTCATCGGCATTATCACAAGTACACAGGGTGCCGGCAACACGATTTCCTGCAACTTTGAAAAAAGCCTTATCAATACAATGTCTATGATGATGCTTATGCAAAAAATCAGCTATCAGCAGCTTAATGAGCTGCGCTGTGGCCTTGAAGAACAAGCGATTGCACTATGCATCAACAAAATAACATTTGAGGAAATCGCTTCACTGGAAAAAATCGTTCAGGAACTGCAGGAATCACAAAGCCAGTCCCTCAGCGCTTCCCTTGATAAAAAGCTCCATGATACCATTGCTACTGCCTCCGGCAATCAGCTCATCATCGCAATCCTTCAAGTTCTTTCCGGTGTTATGGAACGTGCAATCAGTGAAGCCCGGATTCGGATTTCCAGCAAAGTACTTGAAACAACAGAACTGCAGAATATCCACGCACGTATTGTTGCTGAAATCAAAAACAACAACAAGGAGAAAGCCCAGGCGGCCCTTTGGGATCATTATGAATTTCTACGCAAACATCATTTTGTTTTTTGAATGTCTTTAAATATTCGAAATTATACATTATATCATATTGACACATAGAAAATAATTATATATTATATAACGTATAGTATATAATTATTTTCTATGCAATCTGTGTTATCTATAATACAGATAAATTTATGTTAAGGTCTATATTCATTGGTCATACCAATCCACAAAATGAAAGGATCTGAAAATTTTGTTATTTTTACTGGCACTTTCTCCTATACTTTGGCTTATTTTTGCCTTGAGCGGTCTTAAGATGTCCGGCTATAAAGCCTGTCCGATCGCACTCATCATTGCTTTAGCTGTTGCTTTGCTTTGCGAGGATATGACACTTTCGCATGCAATCATGGCGGTTCTTCAAGGTCTTGCTCTTGCCTGCTGGCCAATTTTGCTCGTCATCGTTGCCGCAATCTTTACGTATAATCTTTCTCTCTACACAAAGGGAATGGATACCATCAAAAGAATGCTGACGACTGTAAGCACGGATCGACGTATTCTTGTACTCCTCATTGGCTGGGGGTTTGGCAGTTTCCTCGAAGGTATGGCGGGCTTCGGTACCGCCATTGCAATTCCGGCAAGCATGCTTGCCGGAATTGGCTTTAACCCTTTACTCTCTGCACTTGTTTGTCTTATCGCTAACTCTGTGCCAACAGCTTTTGGCTCCATTGGGATTCCTGTTGTCACACTTGGTCAGGTATCCGGCATTGATTCAGCAATTCTCGCCAAATATGTTGCACTGCAGCTTGCACCAATCTCCCTGCTTTGTCCATTTCTTATGGTCATCGCTACAGGCGGATCGATCAAAGCGCTTAAGGGTGTATTTCTGCTAACTTTGGCTGCTGGTGTCTGTTTCATCGTTCCTGAGCTTATTGTTGCTTCACTTATGGGCGCAGAACTTGCTGTTATTGCCGGCTCAATCGGAGCAATGGCAGCGATTGTCATTGGTGCAAAACTTACAAAAAACATCATCCGCAATACCAGATCGATACCAAAGAAGAAAAGAATGCCGCACCGATTACGACAGAACGTGCACTTGTCGCCTGGCTGCCATTCATTCTTATTTTTATATTTCTTCTTTTTACTTCCAAGCTTATTCCGGCAATCCATGATCCGCTTAATCTTATAAAAACTTCTATTCTCATCTATAGTGGTCAGGGTGGTACACCCTATACGTTCACATGGATTGCAACACCAGGTGTTCTTATCCTGCTTGCAGCCTTTATCGGTGGCCGCGTACAGAAGGCTTCTTTTAGTGAAATGTTCTCTGTCCTTGGCAAAACCGTCATAGGTCTCTACACAACAATCATTACGATCATATCTGTCATTGCTACCGCAGAAGTCATGGGATTCAGCGGCATGACAACCGAGATTGCGGAAACTGCAGTTGCCGTCACAGGCACTGCCTATCCGGCAATCGCCCCCTTCATTGGCTCCATTGGTACATTTATTACCGGCTCCGCAACATCGAGCAGTGTTCTTTTTGGCAAGCTGCAGGCCGACTCGGCTCTTGCCATCCAAGCCAATCAGGTCTGGATTACCGCAGCAAACCCAACAGGAGCTTGTGCCGGTAAAATGATCTCACCACAAAGCATTGCTATTGCTGTAGCTGCAACAGGCCTTGCTGGTCGCGATGGCGAACTGCTCAAGGCCGCTGTCAAATACTACATTCCTTTTATAATTCTAATGGGCTGTATTGTTTACTTCGGACAAATGTTTGTTTCTTAATTTATTAGTCAATTTCTAACTTTCACTTTTTATTAAAAGCTTCTGTTTCATAAATTGAGCAGAAGCTTTTTTCTTGCATGATCTATATCTTATCCACAGCTGTGGATAAAGTTATCCCATTTCTGTGCATAAGTCGAACGCTTTAACTTATTGGTTTTCAATAAGTTATCCTCACTTTTATTCACACTTTACAGAAAACAGCTCTATTTATGTGGATAACTTATTTTTTTTATGACAAAGTGTCAAGCTAGCCACTACGGCTTATCTTCCCTCACTTTCTTGCAAAAAAAAAGATTTTCAAATCTCTTTTTTTGTTCTATACTAGATTTGTAGAAATATTTCTTTTATTATCATTGGAGGCTTTACTTTTATGAAACCAACTATCCCTTGTGATACCTGCGAAATCTATCATGTACATACTGATATGGTAAAAAACGCAAAGTTGCATCAAATCGATGATTCAACCAGCCTCCAGCTTGCAGAAACCTTTAAGGTTCTCGGTGATCCCACCCGTATCAAGATTCTCGCCTTGCTTTCAGCAAACGAGATGTGCGTCTGTGACATTGCCGCATCCCTGCAAATGGGACAATCCGCAATCTCGCATCAACTTCGCGTACTGCGTGGTGCTCGTCTTGTGAAGTTTCGCAAAGAGGGAAAAGAAGCTTGGTACTCACTTGATGACGACCATGTTGTCAGCCTTATGAGTCAGGGACTCGAACACATAAAACACGACTGAAAGGACGGACGATTTCCATGCGTAAGTTTATTTTTTTCTTCTGTCTGGCTTTTTCACTTATGGTATGCTTTGCGAACAGTGCTCCTGTCCTGGCTGCGCCAAGTCTGAAGCTCAGTACGCATGGACACGATGTTGAAATTCTTCAACAGCAACTACAGCGTCTCAACTATAGCATCTCAAAAATCGACGGCATATTTGGAGAAGAAACCAAACGTGCTGTACTTGAATTTCAGCGCGATCAGCACATGAAAATCACAGGACAGGTAGACGGCTCAACCTGGCGTGCGATCAAACGAGCCACCCCCAGGAAAGGAAAACCCGCTATAGACGACGATACCTTACCACTGCTGAAAGGGCAACTCAACGTGCCAGAAAGCAGGCCTTTTTTATCACGTAGTAAAGTCAACGCAATTCTCATGACTGCAAAAAAATACATTGGTGTACCTTACAGCTTCGGTGGCACGACACCAAGAGCCTTCGACTGCTCAGGCTACCTGCAATATGTTTTTGCCCAAAATGGAATTAGTTTCCCTCGCACAGCTGATGAACAATATAAGCTCGGTCTTAAAGCATCGCAAAATCAGCTTGAAGCTGGCGATCTCGTATTCTTCACGACCTATGAGCCTGGTGCCTCTCATTGTGGCATTTACCTTGGCAACGGCAAGTTTATTCATGCATCTTCCAGCAAAGGGGTTCGTATTGATGAACTCAGCAACTCCTATTGGCAGCCGCGCTACTATGGCGGCAAACACATTATACAGTAAAACCGTTCTCCCCCTAAAAAGCATATTATATAATATGCTTTTTAGGGGATTTTTCTATGTAACGAAATGAGGCCTGCTTATGAAACTAACCATTCTGGTTGATAACAATACCCTTATCGACCGCTATTTTATCGGTGAACCCGCTGTATCTTATTTTATTAAATGTGAGGATAAAACTTTTCTCTTCGATACCGGATATTCAAATATTTTTCTGCAAAATGCCAAGGCCATGCACCTTAATCTTTATGATATTGACAGCGTGATTATCTCACACGGACACGATGATCATACACGTGGTCTTATTGAGCTGAATCAGCTTTATGAAACCAGCACTTTCTATAAAAAGCCCCAGCTCATCGCTCATCCGGCAGCTTTTTACCCGAAACGGGCCAATGGTCTGGCAATCAGCTGCCCTATATCACTTGAAGAACTGAAAAAAAACTTTGTTCCAGTTCTCAGCAAGACGCCAATCCACTTAACAGACCATTTGATTTTTCTCGGTGAAATCGAACGCTGTTTTCCCTTTGAAGCAAATCATCCCATTGGTGAAGAGCTTATTGATAGTATTTGGCATGAAGATTATGTCCTCGATGACTCTGCCTTGGTATACAAAGCACCGCAGGGCCTTATCATCATCACCGGCTGCTCACACTCCGGCATCTGCAATATTATCGAATATGCCAAAAAAATCTGCTGCGATAATAGAATCTACGATATCATCGGCGGCTTCCATCTTCTTCAAACCGAAAAGCAGCAAATGGAAGCCACCATGAACTATTTCAAAACCCTCCATGCTCATGCCGTCTATGCTGGTCACTGCACAGATCTGTCCGCCAAAATAAATCTGGCAAAAGCCGCCAATGTAAAAGAACTTGGTGTTGGTTTGGAGTTAAACTATTAAATAAATTACCTATTCTGCATTCTAGTCGAATTTTAAATATAGGATCATTCGTTAGCTGTACTCTGCCCTCAACTTTTATTAAAAATATTTTTCCGAAACTACTGGTATACACCGAATAACAATGCCTCAGAACTGTTGCAATAAAACAGAAGTTCTGAGGCATTGCTGTTTTCTGTAAAAATCAACTGGTTTTACGTACTTCCCGGTCAATATTCTTGGCCGAATTGTGATTTGCTTCTTGCTGCTCATGTTTTAAATAAACTTCACCAAATCCATGCATCATTTCAAGTATCGGAATAATCTCCCGTCCAATTTCAGTTAATCCATATTCTACTTTTGGTGGAATCACCGGGTAAACATGGCGAAAGATCAGATGATCTTCTTCCAAGCTTCGCAATTGCTTTGTCAACATTTTTTGTGTTACATCTGATAATTTTTTCTTAATTTCATTAAATCTCAATATTTTATCACTTAAATACCACAATATTAGTATTTTCCTTTTTCCTGCTAACAGGCTTTGCACTAAGACCATTGGACAAGCCTCGTGTTTTAAACATTTTTCTTTTATACTATAGGGTTCCTGATATTCTTTCTTATCCATAAATACTATCTCCTTGTTTTAAGTATCTTTTTAGATACTATAGCACATTATAGTGCCTTCTTGTCAATATAAGTTATACACATTATAATTTATTGCATACATCATATATTGATTCTGCAAAATAATTTAATTTTACAGGAATAGAAAGGATACTTTTTATGAAAACTTTTATTCAATATTTAAATCAAAGCTGCTTACAAAAACGCGATTTTGGTATTTTAATTTTTCGTTTAATTTTCGGTGGAATGTTCATCTGGCATGGTTTTCCGAAAATCACCGGGGGTATAGAAACATGGACTGCCCTTGGACAAACCATGGGAGTCTTCGGCATACATTTTGCTCCGGCCTTTTGGGGATTCATGTCGGGCTGTAGTGAATTTGTTGGTGGTCTGCTTCTTTTTTTAGGATTATTTTATCGTTTTGCCAGTGCTCTTCTTGCCATCAATCTATTGACTGCTTTCAGCAGCCAAATGCTGCAAGATAAGGGTCTCTTCAAATCGTCACAGTCACTTGAAGATGCTTCTAGTGTTTTTGCCGCTGTCTTCATAGGTCCGGGACGATTCAGTCTGGATTCATACCTGGGTTTTATTCAATCAAAACATACTAGTTTGTAACAAACCCGTTACACCGCCTATTATGTACAACACGTAAATTTCATAAGACATAAAACAGCGAAGCGGCAGATTTAAGGATACTTCAATCCAATCTGCCGCTTCGCTGTTTTTCATATAATTAATTGGTGTAACCATAGCTATTAATTGTTTTGTTTTTTATCACTGCTCTTTGTTCATTATAACAAAGAGACACCATCTACATCTGTCATTTTAATACCCAGAAGCTCAAGCATGGTTGGAGCTTCATCAATAAGGCGTGCTCCCTGCAGAATTTGCGGTGCCTGACCACTATTATGAATAATAAAACACGGTTTTTCTCCACGACCTGGCAAATGCCCGTGCGTCGCCACATTATATTTGTAGTCGATCGATGATGTTTCGACAAGTAAATTGTCATACGCATTGGAAAATGCATAAAAATCGACAGCTTCTACGACAAAATCAAAATCACCGCTGAGATGCTGCTTCTGTTCTATTTCTTCACGTGTAAAGATATCCATTAACAATCCGGCACGTTGAAGAAAACGAAGAACTTCAAGAACCTCACTTTTCCTGCTTTTATCTTTTATATAGATCTGCGCACTGATGCCGCAGGACTGCGCATATGCATCGTATTCCACGATTTCTCCTGCCGAATTGACCTGCAACAGACCTTTTTCCCGAAATAGATGATTTATACAGATGTTTTTTTTGATTGGCATCTGTCCATGATCACCAAGAATGATAAACGCTGTATCTTCATAAAGATTTTCTGTCCGAAGTGCTTCCATAATCATACCTAACCATTCGTCATGCAGTTTGAGTGCCAGTTGCACTTCCGGTGCATGCGTTCCATACATATGCCGATAATGATCGAGTGTCGCCATATGCAGCAGCATAACTTCCGGCTTATATGCATGGATAATATCTACCGCACACGCTGCTCCAAACATATCAAACTCCGGTGTTTCCTTCCAATTTCGAAGGGATTTGTTTTTTTGATAGATTTCCCGTACGTCTTCACTTATAGTCTGCTCAAATATATCCTGTGGATCATTTCTATTTTCCGTCCATATCTCCGGTATAAGGTAGTCAACCGGTGCTCCAGCCGTCACCGGCCAAAGCACACCTGCTGTTTTCATTCCATTTTCCCGGGCATAGTCAAAGATCGATCGTACCTTCATGTCTTCATAGTACCAATACCAACTGGCATTATTTGTCGCGGGATTCAGCTTTTCATTATGCACGATACCTGTCCGATTCGGATAACAGCCGCTCATAATAGTTGCATGGCAAGGATACGTTAACGTCGGATATATGCATGTTATATCTTTTGCAACAATGCTGTCCTTTACTATTTCATGAAAATGCGGCAGTTTATTAATTGCTTCCAGGTCTGTAGTAAAAAGTGAATCCACACATAAAACAACAAGACGTTTTTTCATTGCGATGACTTCCTCCATCTGGTTTCTATTTTTCCAAAAGCTTATCACTCTTAGCAGCTGCTTCATCTAATGCTGTTTTTATATCGATTGTACTCGTGAGTATCTTGTCCATCGTTTGGCTATAGATCTTACATACTTCCTTATAACCTTGATTCATTGGACGGCCAAATGCATATTGGAGCTGATCGAGTGCGGTCTTATACTGCGGTATTTTCACATACATTTCTTTGATTTTTTCATTATCCGCAATGCTTTTGCGTGTAGGCAGATAACCCGTCTTCAAATGCGAATAAACGGCCTGCTCCGGTGCTGTCATGAAGCGAATAAACTCTGCGGCTGCGGCTTTCTTTTTGTCATCCAGTGCTGAAGTCATAACGAGATTACAGCCACCCGTTGGTACCCCGCGGCGCGTTTGCATTGGAATAAAGCACGTACCAATTTCATAGCCATTTTCTTCAGCCAGCTTCAAGTTCTTTGTCAAATCCGCTGTTGATGTT
>WSSedB1CaDRAFT_10000682_pt1 | contig 14039 bp, 13 predicted proteins | sample WetSurSB1Cattail_FD_9460 | JGI IMG/M metagenome (IMG submission 9460)
ACCGGGAATCAGGCCGGTGGCAAATTCAATGTGGATACGATCTTCAAACTCGCGAATCTCCCTCATGATCCGATATGCCTTGAGCAGGTCTTCTTTCTTCAGCTGTGTTGACATGGTTTCTCCTTTAAAATCTGATTACTCGCTGTAATTTATGACAAATTGTGCCAGCTCATGTTTTCAGTCATAAGTTCATATTTTCATAGCCCCCCTCATTTTCTTAATTTTTTAAATGGCCGGGATCTGTATCGCGTACAAAAAGATGATTTTCGGCCGCATTTAACATCACCCGGTCTATATCTATGGTTAATGGACCTTCCATTTCCAACCAAACCCTGGGACGGTCAGATCCATTAAATTCAAAATTCCTTTCGCCATCGAAGGCGATTGTTCCCCTAAGTGTCTCAAACGCGTGAATTTCCTTTGGATGGATTTCCTTCAGTTCCACGACCCCGACCGGCTCCATCAGCCCCGGAGCGATGGGTACTGACACGGTAAACATGCCCTCGCCCGGTGGAGCCAGACGCAACCGCAAACCATAGGCAGCCCAGCGATTGACCGGATGGACGTATGCTGCAATGGTGGAAAGGCCGATGGATGCGGGAGAGGCAAAGGTAACAAAGAGTTCCCTCAGACACTTCGGCTGCCAGAGCGCCCGCGTTCCTATCCAGCATTCCGTTGAAACACAGAGATCAACGAGAGCAATTTCATGTCCGGCGCCATTGAGATCGACATGCAGAACCTTGTTCCGCAAGCTCACATCCTCGGCCCGAACCCTGTCAGTTGCCACCAGACCGGCAGCAAGTCCGGCTATGGTTGCCTCCCTGATTTCCGGGAACGTGTTGTTGGTTCCCGTGGAGAGTGCAATCAGTGGGGTTTTTTTACACACCTTGGCCACGACACGGTGGGTGCCGTCCCCCCCCATAACGATAATGACCGCGACACCAAGCGTAACCATCCGTTCAACAGCACGAATCGTATCCATTTCCGAAGACTCAATCAGCATGTCCAGAAAAAGCACTTCCGGCCAATGACGGGCGTGATGGGCGCTACCGGTCTCCAAAGCATGACGGACCCTGGCAGTTATCCCTCCCGTATCCGGCATCATCACGACTTTCCCCACCCCGACACTCCCCAGGGCAGAGAGAATTCGCTGAATCATATTGCTCTTTTCAACCATGGGGAAAACCGAGGCTTGCGCAACCAGACGTCGCACATCACGTCCTGAGGCAGGGTTTGCCAGGATGCCGACAACAGGTTTGTGATGTTTGCAACTCTTCATAGCCTGACCGGTTAGTTCTCGTGAGAATCGTGCTCAAATGTCGCTTCTTTTCTGTGTATAGAGCACGAGACATGCCAGCCCACAATCGCAACGCCTGCCACGACAGATTCGCAGCGTATTTCATTTGCCAATCACAGCCTAACATATTGTTATAAATGGCTTTTTATGCGGTTTGTTTTTTGCTGCGAGGCAGAACAAAGATTTTGTGGAGGAAATGTTTATGCAGAAAAGGCCGTGAGCGACTACAAGGAGCGGGAAAACACACGAGAAATGCGACAGGTGTACGGGGTAAGCGATACAAATGTAGCGTTCAATCTCGGACAAGCTGGACTTGCGCTTTGCAGGCCACCGTCACGTAGGTTGGGATGAGTTTGCGGGAGCAGTCTTCTGAACGAAAGAAGGAAATGTGAGTGGGGGAATAACAGTGAAAGTAAAAAATCAGGGTGCGAACAGAAAAGTACGCACCCTGGAGAGAAACTCTTCAGGAGCATCTGTATGTAACCAGTGTCCGGCATTCGGGACGGTATCCAGCTGAGCATGGGGAAACAATCGCTTAATTACTTCCAAATCCTTGCTGTCTATATAATCCGAGACCCCACCTTTGAGGAAGAGCGTCGGCTTGTCAAAGCGCGTATCTCCTCCAAGCCCCTTATTAATATCTTGATAGTGATTCGCAATGCTTTTCAGATTGATTCTCCAACTGAAGCCGCCCCTGTCGCTCCGAACCAGGTTTTTCAGAAGGAACTGACGCATGACCTGGTCAGGGACGGCCACCAGGAGGGCATTATCGATTTCCCTGCGGTCCGCAAACGTTTCGAGACGCAAGGAGACAAGTGCCTGAATAATCTTACCGTGCCGGTCTTGATACTCCTTTGGGGCAATATCCACAACCACAAGTTTTTCAACCAGCTCAGGCCAGGCAAGGGCAAACCGCATGGCAACTTTACCGCCCAGGGAGTGACCCAACAGACATGCTGAAGCGAGGCAATGCTCCTCCATGAAAACCCTCAGGTCTTCGGCCATCAACTGGCAATTGAAGTCGTCGCAATGCGGTGATTTTCCGTGATTGCGCAAATCAACGACAATCACACGGAAATGGGAGCCGAGTTTTCTGGCCATTGTTCGCCAGTTTTCCAATGAGCCGAAAAGACCGTGCAGAATTATCAACGGCGCCCCTTCTCCGTAGCTCTCAAAGTGAAGGCGTATGAACATATCTCTCATCTATCCCCATGCGAATATCGTCAAAACACCTCAAACAACATCCACTGATACGGTAACCGCGGCCACGGCAACAACGATCTTGTCCCCTTCACCCAATGCAGGAAGATTTAGACCCTTAACCGAGAGTCCTCCGGAAACCACTTCAAGTTCGCGTGAACCGAAGGGAAGAACCTTCAGCACCTCTCCTGCATTGACTTCCTCCGGCTTCGGGCAACCAATTTTCACCGACACATGCATCCGGTCAGGGTCCTCCATACCCAGTATGTCAAACAAACCACACAGGCAATTACGTGAAACCGCGTCCTGTACCGCTCTCCTGGCTGCCTTTGTTACATCACCACCATGGAGATCGGATCCATATCCCATTTCAACGACAAAGCGTTTGCGTGACATACTATTACCTCCGTTTTCATAACTATCTCACTGATTGTAGAGGGATATTTAGCGCGTGATAATCGTCAAAAGCTTACCTTCTTTTCCATTTTTTGGCCGTATGCGGTGTATCACTGAAGAGTCGAAATAGATACTGTCCCCCTCGGACAGGGTGATGTTCTTGTCGCCAAGAATCAGTTCAACGGCGCCCTCGGTAACGAAGAGAAATTTCTCGCCATCATGGCTGTAGGAAATCTCCTCGTTGGCTCTCTCGCTTACCGTCAGGAAAAACGGCTCCATTTTTTTATTCTGCGTGCGGTAAGAAAGGGCCTCGCAGGAGTAACCGAAACAGGCACTCATGGGAGCAAATACTGTTGAGAGGGACTTACGTTGATTGGCGTGAACAACTTCAAAACCGGACCCATCCTCGACTTCGGTAAAGAAATAACCAATTTTGACGCCAAAGAATTTTGCTATCTTCGAAAGGGTGGCAATGGGGGGTGATACATGGTTGTTTTCAACCAGTGATATCAGCGCCGGAGAAAAGCCGACTTCATCGGCAACCGTCTGGAGGGTCAGTTTTCGTGACTGGCGAAGCTTCTTGATTTTTGAGCCTATATCGAGGCCGTTCATGGGAACACCTGTATAACAGCTGTTTGAATTATTTAAAGCATATGCAACTTACAAGGAAACCGGAAGGCAAGCCAAACCGCATCAATAATTGACCGCCCGCAGAGTCTCACCCACCAGCGTGCACCCCTGCCAGGTTCCTCGTCTTCGCAGCTCATTAATGATCGCATACCACATCTGGTTGTTTTTCAATCCCCAGGCAGGCGCAACCAGCTGGTCAAGAGGAGCGGAACCATACAGTCGCTGTATGGAAATATGGGCAGGGAGACGCTCAAGAAAATCACAGACCGCAGCCACATACTCCTCACATGAAATTAGCTTGAGCTGCTTGCTTTCGTAGAGTTCCGCCAACCTGGTTCCCCGTACCGCGTGGAGCTGGTGAATCTTCAAGGAATTCAGCGGCAGCCCTGCCATCAGGTCTGCTGTTTTCAGGAACGATGTGCGCGAGTCACCGGGAAAACCATGGATCAGATGGGTGCAGATATCAATTCCGCGCCCGGCCACTCGCTCAACCGCTTTCAGGTATTCGGCCAGAGTATGCCCCCTGTTCATCCATTTGAGAGTAGAAGCATCCATGGACTGCAGTCCCATCTCGATACAGACGTAATGAGTTCGTGCAATTTCCGTAAGAAGTGCGAGAGCATCGTCTCCCAGTGCATCCGGACGGGTCCCTACGGAAATGCCGATCACGTCAGGACAGGCAAGTGCACGGGTATACATGTCGCGCAGCCTGTCCACCGGTGCATAGGTGTTGGTGTATTTTTGGAAATAGATGATAAACTTCTCACTGCCCAACCGACGGCGATGGTACGCCATACCTTCATTAGCCTGCTTTTCCAGAGAAATATCCGCACGTGCTCCATCCGGTGAAAATGATGCGTTATCGCAGAAAATACAGCCGCCGGTTCCTCTGCTACCATCGCGGTTCGGACAGGTAAAACCGCCATCCACATTGACCTTGCTGACCCGGCAGCCAAACCTGAGACGCAGATGTGAGCCGTAGGAATTGATCAGAAGATCTTTGTGGATATATTCGTGAAACATCAAGTTACTCCGGCTTACATTCATATGGTTCTGCCGGCTTTCCCGCCTGTTCACGAATGCTGTGGCTGATTTTCATGGCGCAGAAGTTGGGGCCGCACATGGAGCAGTAATGCGCCTCTTTTTCCGGCTCATCTGGCAGGGTTTCATCGTGAAAGCGCCGCGGCTTTTCCGGGTCGAGAGCCAGACTGAACTGGTCCTTCCAACGGAATTCAAAACGCGCCTTGGACAGGGCGTTATCACGCACCTGGGCGCCCGGATGGCCTTTTGCCAGGTCGGCTGCATGGGCTGCGATCTTGAAGGTGACAATGCCGTCCTTAACATCATTTTTGTCCGGCAGACCGAGATGTTCCTTTTGTGTAACGTAACAGAGCATGGAAGTACCCAGCCAACCGATCATTGCGCCGCCGATGGCCGACGTAATGTGGTCGTAACCCGGCGCCACATCGGTGACAAGCGGTCCGAGAGTATAAAAAGGGGCTTCATGACACCTTTCCAGCTGCAACGCCATGTTTTCCTTGATGAGATGCATGGGCACATGCCCGGGCCCCTCAATCATGGTCTGGACGTCATGTTTCCAAGCCAGCTGCGTCAGCTCACCCAGGGTCTTCAACTCAGCAAACTGAGCCTCATCATTGGCGTCATGCACCGAACCGGGACGCATACCGTCCCCAAGGGAAAAACTAACATCATAGACCTTCATGATCTCGCAGATCTCCTCAAAGCGGGTGTACAGGAAGCTCTCCCGGCGATGGGCCAGGCACCACTTGGCCATGATCGAACCGCCGCGGGAAACAATTCCGGTCAGGCGTCTGTCAGCAAGCGGCACGTATGCAAATCTCACCCCGGCATGAATGGTAAAGTAATCAACCCCCTGCTCAGCCTGCTCGACCAGCGTGTCACGGAACAGCTCCCACGTCAGGTCCTCGGCCACCCCTTCGACCTTCTCCAAAGCTTGATAAATCGGGACAGTGCCAATAGGAACAGGGCTGTTGCGCAGTATCCATTCACGGGTTTCGTGAATATTAGGACCAGTGGAGAGATCCATCACCGTATCCGCCCCCCAGCGGATCGCCCAGATCATTTTTTCGACTTCATCCATGACGGACGAAGCAAGCGCGGAGTTGCCGATGTTGGCGTTGATTTTCACCAGGAAATTCCGCCCGATGATCATTGGTTCTACTTCAGGATGGTTGATATTGACCGGTATGATGGCACGGCCGCGAGCAACTTCCGACCGGACGAATTCCGGGGTAATTTTTTCTGGGATGGTACTTCTTTGATTCCTTCCAGCGTGTTGGCGCAACAACTGTTGATTCACCTTTTCCCGATTCTGATTTTCCCGAATAGCGACAAATTCCATTTCCGGAGTGATAATACCCTGTCGGGCATAATGCATCTGGGTTACATTGCGTCCGGACTCCGCACGACACGGAGTTCTACTGCCGCTGAATGTAAAAAAGGCTGGTTCTTGTTCAGCCGTACGGCTCCTTCCTGTCAAAAAAGCCGGGTTTGAACACACTGTGGTATCGTTGCGTTCGATGATCCATTTTTCACGAAGATTTGTCAGTCCGGTGCTAATATCAATCTGCACCGATTCATCGGTATAGGGTCCGGATGTATCGTACACAAAAATCGAACTGCTATTGCTTGGGGAACTTGCGGACGCTCTGCAGCTTTGAAAAATCTCCCGCATCGGCACCAGCAGATCGGGGCGTGAGCCTGTCACATACGTTTTTCGGGAGTTGGGAAAAGGCGTAACCCTTGCTTCGCATGCCAGCAGGCTTTCACTTTTTGAACATTCGAGATCTTCTATCATATGTTTCGAACTCCTTTTTTCATCCTTCAACTGTCCAGAGCACCCAACCGATTATTCAGCACACCCCTTAAAGCGGCTTATTTCGTGAGTTATCGCCTGGACGGTGTCATTCAACGAATGCCCACCCATGTCGTGAAGGTGGGCATTAAGACAGATCAGTATGCTATCGAGCAGGCTGTTCGCCTGACGAATCCGGTCTTCCCGATCTCGGATTTCGGAGCAAAGCCAACCGATATATTTTTCATTCAATGGCAAGCCCACCACCATGACCGGCTCCATATGGTTTTCCTTCCTTTAATTGCTCACTTGTTTTTGCACGACATGCAAAGCTGGAGCTATCTATGGTTACGGGTATAGCAAAAAGAGAACCAATACATCGCGAGCAAGACAACTCATTTCCAGATCTGATAACCAACCGTAAATACGGCCTATTTGCAGCCAAGCTTTCAGCAACACATTTCAGATATTTGAACACAAGCTCTTGCTGCACCAACTGAACAGGCAAAGCACTACAACTGTTTCAACCGTCGCTGCAACACGTGTCGCATCGCCAAAGCATTAGCCAATCCCTGCAATTGAGTTATTGAGGGTGGTTGGGGTTATGTTAAACCGAGAATAGGTATGATTGAGTGGAGTGTGGTGGAAAAAAAAGAGGATATACTGGGTGGCATGTGAAGTGAATTCAGAAAAGAGTAGTACAGACCATATTAAGACTTCGGAAAGAGAGTGCAATCTCTGTCAGCACTGATATCTCTTACATTTCATTCGGGGGAATAATGGAATGCTTTCTCATTTTCCTATACAGGGTCGAGCGGCTCATCCCCAACTCGAGCGATGCATCGGTTATGTTCCACTTGTGTTTTCTCAAAACGCCGTAAACAGCTACATACTCAGGATCATCCAACTGTTGTGGTGAACTTTCAACAACAGCATGGTCAATCATAAGCGTGGCTTGGACTGGGGTAGTATTTCGGATGATATCGGGAGGGAGGTCAGCAATTCCAATGGCACCGCTTTCGCTGACCGCTATACTATAGCGCAATACATTTCGCAGTTGCCTGATGTTACCCGGCCAGGAGAAATTGAGCAGTAATGCAAAGGCATCTTCAGCTATGCGTACCTTACTATTTTCCGCCTCGGCAGCAATAACGTTCTCGATCAGCAAAGCCCTGTCCTGCCTTTCACGTAACGGGGGCAGAGTGATAGTTACTCCATTGAGTCGATAATACAGATCCTCCCGGAACTGTCCGTTACTGACAAGTTCCTCAAGGTTGCGCAAAGTGGCGCAGATAACATGCAGATCCACTTTCATCGGCGCTTCACTGCCAAGAGGCAGGATCTCCTTTTCAGCCAGAACGCGAAGCAGTCTGGTCTGGAGATTGAGGGGCATATCACCGATCTCGTCAAGAAACAACGTCCCGCCATCAGCCTGTAGAACCTTGCCTCGCATCCCCTTACTGTTTGCTCCGGTAAATGCTCCATGCTTGTAACCAAACAATTCACTTTCTATCAATGACTCGGGAATGGACGCACAGTTCAGCGCTACAAAAGGCTTTTCTGCCCGTTCGCTTGCCTGGTGCACCGCCTGGGCAAAAACCTCTTTACCGGTGCCCGTCTCCCCGATGAGAAGAAGGGAAATATCCTTGTTCATCACCCTTCTGGTGCACTTAACATTGTGCATCATCTGCGGATCGGTACCCGCCAGATATTCAAGAGTGAGGCAGGTTCCAGGCTTTTGCCTTGCATGTAATACCTTGTCCCCCGTGCCCTTTATCTCCATCACACGGATCTTGCTCATTTCCGGAGCACGGAAGGTTGCATAGTATTGCAGACCGGCATCCATGGCGCGAATGGGGAGGATGGTCGTCGTTTTGTGAAGCGCATGATTCATGAGATCATCAAAACTCAAATCGAAAACATCACTCACCAGTTTGTTCTCCGGGTTATTTCCTTTCCGTCTGAACAGTTCTCTCGTAGCGCTCTCATTGGCAGCAATGATATATCCTTCGGAGTCCACGGCCACAATATTCTCGGTCACCACCTCAACAAATGCCTGCATACTGTTAAAACGGATAATCCAGCTGTCCTTGTACAGACGGAGAAAATAGGCGTTTTCAATCAATCGCGCTGAAGTACTCACCATTTGCAAGGCAAGCATCTGGGAACTCTTGTTTTCCGGCGGACGCAGGAGAGAAATATCAAGGGTGCCAAGTAGTGCTCCGTCCGGCAGAAAGAGAGGAGTGGTCGAACAGCTGAGACCAATATGCCTGGCGCGAAAGTGTTCATCCCGGTGGATGATTATTGGTTTCCTGTCTGCAACGCAGGTGCCCATCCCGCATGTACCTTCGATTGACTCCGACCAGACAGAGCCCAGGTAAAGACCGGCGTCCCTGTTTTCCCGTTCATCTTTGGGATCGCCAAGAAAATCGATCGTGACACCATTGGCATCACCCAGAAGAATGACATAACCGGCTGATGAAACCTTTTCATAAAGACTCTTCATGCCGGACCTGGCAATGAGAAGGAACTCTTCCAGAGGTTCCTGATATTCCCGGAGTGCTCGACCGGTTAAAATTCTTGGTTTGTTTTTAGTAGAGGGATCGAGATTGTATGTGGCAAGACAGCGTTGCCATGAACTGGAAATTTGAATCTCTGATTTACCGCCGTTAGCTGTGATAGTACTGGAATCTACGGAGCGGAAGACCTTGTCGACATGCTGATTCATACCTTTTCCCCACACAGCCACGTTTCACCCCCCAATACAGATTGGAACCGGCGATAGTATAACACTCAAACCACTCATTTTCCAGATCCGCATACGCGGACAGGGCACATCATGCAGCTATCCGGGAGAGCAGAAAGAGTTGCCCTCCCGGTTTCACATGATGTGCCCGGACGTGCCTGACACCTGGAAACAATTCGACTGAACTGAATCAGATAGCCGCGCGCCCCAAATGCTCAACTCTGGAACATCTCATCTCCACTTTTAAACTCAAGTCCAGGGTGATTATCAAAGCGCACGACACCAACGACGGCTTTATTTCCCACGGCTTTCTTTACCGCGGCTACACCTTCAACGCCAAAGCCGGCGCAGAGTTCAATAGCGACGATACCCTGGTCCGCCAATTTCTTTGCCACAACAACCGCATCCGCATAATCCTTCACCCCGACCACTGTCAATTCAACGGCCGGTGTTTCTATAACCGCCTGATGTTTAAGCGCATCAGCTTCGGGGGCAACAAAGACAAAAGCTGCTTTTAATCCCATGACACAATCTCCTTATCGATTATTTCGAAGGATATACTGATTCTGGCTCAGGCCATTTGAAATCAGGAACCAGATTGTAAATTTCCGCGATGACACCAAGATCTTTTCTGGAATCCAGATAGGTATACGTCAAACCTTCCCAGGTTCCTCCCTGCAGAACCGGGCGACCTTTTTCCTTGTAGAATTCAACTGTTTTCTCATAATTTTCCGTGCCGAATGCCACATGATGTAGGCCTTCACCATGCTCCTTCAGAAAAGTTGCATAGATACTTTTGTCATCCTTGGGTTCGATGATTTCCCACTGGACCCCGCCGATATCGGCCAAGGCCAAGCGCATGGCATACTCGACCGGTTTGCCTTCAATAATCATATCACTGACGGTATTCGGATTGAACTCATAGATCGACCATGGTCCCATGCCGTAATCGTCAGCATACTTGCGAACAGTAGCGTCACAATCTTTTACAACCACGGCTATCTGCTGAATACTCGTAAAAACGGGTTTTACCGACATCTCATCCCTCCTTGTGTTTAGAAGCGACTCACTTTACTCTCTAAGTTTTCCATGAATTGTCTCTGATTACAGCTCTTGTTATTGGCAAGAGCTGTAATTCGCCCACAGAAGGGGTACTAGGAACCTTCTGTTTTTTTCACAAGTCCGTACGAACCGAAATAGCAGACAAATATCAGCAGGATAAGGTTCAGAAGGTCGACCCAAGTCAAGGGATCGCCGCCAAATCCGGGAACAATTGGCGCCTCATGCAGAATATTCATGCCAAACCATCTCGTATGGATAACAAATGCGCCGATTCCCAAGCCCCAGGTAATAATAAATCTTATGAAGCGGTTCATGGCCGGACTCAAAGAGGTGGGTGCGTTTCCGCAGCAGAGTGCCCAGAAGAGCAGGATATTAACAATCCAGACGCCGAGTTGGGCGGGCCAGAGGTTGATGGCCGGTCCGATTTTTTCAAGGGCATCTGCCGGTATCAGGACATTCTTGAGCAGAGCCAGAAAAATGAAGTAGAGAACGGTGCCAAACACAAAATTACCGAAGAATGCGGCAAAAGCCGCTTTGGGCCTTGATTTGATGGAGCTGTATGGCCAGAGATCAAGTATCAAGACCGTTGTCAGCCAGACGGTAATCACCGAATAGAACCAGCCGATCGCCGTGGGAAGAGACATAACAACCCTGTCCGGGGCGGTCCAGCTTGCCATGGATGGGTAGACCAGAACCAGATAGCCAACAAACGTCAGGAAAAAGCCAACAAACAATTGAGCAACACCAACCATCGGCTGTTTAAGGCCCGCATCTGTCCACGGCCAGCCGTCCATGCTGTTTGCCACACTGCCGAATCCGTAGAAACCGATCAAAACAATCAGACCGGCAGCGCCATGACCGGCGCATTTTTCAGGACTAAAAGCTGAATCCAGTTGGCCGTAACCAAAAATCAGCAGCATGGGAATGGCAAAGCCCAGGACCAGCGTAACAATCGTGGCGAGTATCCCCCCACCAGGTTGGCTCATCTTGCTGAATCCGTGCATGCCGAAGTTGAAACCGATGAAAACAAGCACCATAATGTCCCAGAAAAGATATGCGCCGAAAGGCTGCGGATTAAAATTCCAAACACCCACCTTGGAATCAGCGAACAGCAGCCATACGCCATAACTGATTGCTTGAATTATGATGAAACTTGCAACAGCAAAACCGACCGCACCCAGTTGCAAGCCAAATGGCTTTTCACTCGAAACGGGGCTTTCGCCGACTATTTCAGCCGAACTTGACATAAAGACTCCTCTCGTAAAAACGAATACTTACCAAAACTGAAACTTATCACGCCTAAACACTGGATCTAAGCGATACTGTTCTATTTCCGGGAAGGGACTGAAAAGCCCCTCCCGGTACAGTAACCTGCTAACAGGTGTCCTAGTTGGGGCTGACAATAATCTTGATGTTCGCATCCTTATTATTGACCAGCTCTTCAAAGCCTTTCTCAACAATGTCGTCCAGCTTGATTCTACCGGTGATGAGTGGCTCTGCCTTCAACTGGCCGCTTGCCAGTAGTTTGGCAACGCCGGCAAAGTCATCGATGGTATACGCCAGCGTGCCGATGACAACCTTGTCGGTTGCGCTCAAGCTGAAGAAGTTGAAAGAACTCGGTTCCTCAAAGATACCGACGATGACTGCCCGGCCGCAGTTGCGAATGGCTTCGATGGCCAACGGACCGGTATGTTTGTTGCCGATGCACTCGAAGGAGACGTCGGCGCCAGACCCGTTGGTCAGTTTTTTGATTTCCGCAATCACATCACATTCTTTAGGGTCGAGAATCACGTCGGCGCCGCACTCCTTGGCCAGTTTCTTGCGTGCTGCCGACATTTCCACAACGATTACCTGGGCAGCGCCGGAGGCTTTGGCGCACATCAAAGTGCCAAGGCCGATGGTACCTCCTCCAAAGATTACAGCTGTTTCACCCATCATGGAGCCTGCCAGACGCACTGCTTTGAAACCGGTAGCAAGCGGCTCAATGAGGGAGCCAGCCTGTGGATCGAAATTCGGTGGCAATACATAACAGAGTTGCGCGGGCACGTTAACATACTCTGCAAACGCGCCATCAGCCATCAGCCCGGTAAAGGCCAGTTTTTCGCACACATTGTAACGCCCTATCCGGCAAGAATAGCATTCACCACAGTGTTGACAGGCGTCCGGAGCAACCAGGTCGCCTACCTTGACAGTGTTTACTCCTGGGCCAATTTCAACAACGGTGCCGGTGAATTCATGGCCGAGAATGAGCGGTGCTTTTGCTCCGGTCAGTGGATGTGGCTCGGTAGGAATGAAGATCGGGCCGGCTAAATATTCATGAAGATCGGAACCACAGATGCCACACCAAGCAACCTTGATTTTAACCTCGCCAGCTTTGGGGGCTGATGGTTCAGGTACATTTTCAATTCTCAGGTCTTTTTTTGCATACCATTTTGCTGCTTTCATGCTTACTTCTCCTTTTTGTTGATAGTGCGCTAAACTGGGTAGCGCCTGTAGTACATTCCATTATCAATCAGGCAATGCAGAAATGTTTTTCAGCCAAAATGCTATCTACCCATACGGCTAGAATGTCCAAATTGCTCTCAAGTATCCGGCTTTCGTTTTAGTTGTATTTCTGCCTGTAATGCCTTGTTCATACCAAAGTGCAAGGGACAACCTGTCGCTCAACTGAAATTGGTTTCCGATACCATATGCCAGCTCATCGCTACTGGCAGTCTTGTCGCCCGTATTCATGTTTTTACCCGGCCCCGAGGTCTGGTAGTCAAACTTTACAAACGGCTCGATTTGTTTCATGAACTTATAGGTAAAAACCGTGTTGGCAAAAAACACATCACCCTGCTCGGCGTGTATACCGTTATACTTGGAGTCGCCCATAATTTTGACCCCAAAGTCGCCATCAAACGTGAAATTTCCAAGGACGTAGTTGGTCATGAAGGCAAAACTGTGATTCCAGGAATGCCCGGACAGCTCATTATCCCCGAGAGGCAAATACAGCCAGTACTCCAGACAGGTCACCCAGTTTTTGGTCGGCTTTATCCAGGCGACAAGACCGGTCTGCGCATCAATCATACCGGTAGCGCTCGTGTTGGTTTTATTAGTTGCCGAAGCGAATCCGCCCACGGCTTCCCAAAGGAAACCAACATCCTGTATACCGTCGATCTTGAATATATGGGCCAGCTTGTTAACACTTGCGAACATACTCTGTGCGCCGCTAACACCGTTATACGCTTTTGATTCGTCCCGGTAGGTATTGTAAGACAATAAAAGTGTTGTTCCGCCCTCTGGTATTTGATCACCGACCGGCAACTGGTATTCGTGGGGAGCAATTACGCTGTAGGGAATTATACCTGCTTCAACTGTTGATACGATTCCAGATGCAAGGATACTCGTCACAATTGCAACAACTAGTACGCAAATACTCGAACAACGTTTTTTAGTTAAATGCATTACGACCTCCTGATTGCTTTTATTGATTCGTATTTATTTTACTAAAATCGTATATTACTTACTTAGGTGGCCACCTATTAAAGTCATTAAACAATTTAACAAATTATAGTTTAAACAGTAAAATTGAGCGATGACAGGGAGGAACCATCACCGCCCCATAACAAGGAGAGGTGCAAATGTGTTAGTTTTATAATGTATTTGTTCAATTAATCTCCGATACCAAGTCCTTATCGATACTTGTAACCATAATGAATTACTATATATGTTCCTTTTCATCTAGCTAGTAAACCGATTCCAGCGCAACAAAAGCCTCTTTTCATCAGCTTCAGAACAATTTTATATTTCTATAGGCAACTCCCGTACCAACAACATTAAAATCGAGATAAATAATCACATACATCTGATATTAAAGAGTCTTTTTAACC
>WSSedB1CaDRAFT_10000683_pt1 | contig 14034 bp, 8 predicted proteins | sample WetSurSB1Cattail_FD_9460 | JGI IMG/M metagenome (IMG submission 9460)
AAAACAAAATCCGGAAGCCAACCAGGCAATACGGCCGTATGGAGTGCTGAAAAGGCAAGGGACTGGGCAAAAAGCCTGCCCTGGTTACGAGGATCCGACTTTATACCAAGCACTGCAATAAATCAGCTCGAAATGTGGCAGTCAGAAACATTTGATACGGCAACAATTAATCGCGAATTAGGATGGGCTGAAAAAATCGGGTTTAACTGTATGAGGGTTTATCTGCATCATAAGGCGTGGGAAATTGATAAAGATGGTTTTAAAAATAGAATGAAAGAATATCTTTCAATTGCTGACAGGCATGGTATCAGGACTATTTTTGTCATATTCGATGATTGCTGGAATCCAACCTATCAGGCCGGTAAACAACCCGATCCAAAACCAGGCGTACATAATTCAGGCTGGGTAAGGGACCCGGGGGATTTAATTTTCACCGATCCTTCCATTATAAGTGAGCTTCAGGAATATGTTAAAGATCTACTCATGACTTTCGGCAGGGACACACGTATTGTGGCATGGGACCTATACAATGAACCTGGCAATTCAGGCTATGGAAACAGGTCTATGCCCCTGTTAAAACAGGTTTTCACGTGGAGTCGTGAGATAAATCCCTCACAACCTGTAACATGTGGCATCTGGAATAATGACCTTAAGGAACTCAACTCCTTTCAGGCTACTAATTCTGATATCATTTCATACCATAACTACTCTGATCCCGTTAATCATCAGAAAATGATTGATTCGCTGAAATTATATAATCGCCCCATGATATGTACCGAGTATATGGCACGACGGAATAACAGTCTGTTTTCTAATATCATGCCAATCCTTAAAGCACAAAATATCGGGGCAATTAACTGGGGACTTGTGACAGGGAAAACAAATACTATGTATGCCTGGGATACTCCAATTCCTGATGGTTCGGAACCGGAATTATGGTTTCATGATATTTTCAGAAAAGATGGCAGCCCTTACAAACAGGAAGAGATAGATGTGATAAAATCTTTAACAGGAAGTAAGTGATTAAAGTGATTAACGAAACTGAAATTTGTAAATATTGAAGGAAATAAAACCTATTTAGCTATCAGGTATACAGGAATAGTTTTTTTAACTTCGAACCATTGAATTTCGCAGCTGGCTTATGAGTGAAGAAATTCTGAAAGCATTAATGGAATTATTTGCCCTGATTGTAAAGCAGGACAGTGGGATACTCATGAATGAACGTGAGTATGTTGCTGATCTACTTACAAAACAGCTTTCCAGGGAGACTGTTCAGGAATATCTGGCACTTTTTGATAACCTGGCCGGACCGGTTGTGCAAAGATCAGTTCCCAAAAAAGCTCTGGCTCCCTCTGTGAAAGACTCTGTGAAAATTCTGGGAATATGTAAAAAGATCAACCGTACTCTTAACCAGGAACAGAAAGTAGTTGTTCTGATGCGGCTCTATGAGCTGGTAAACGCATCCAGGCAGTTTACTCTACAGAGAATGAATATTATAAATACTGTTGCTGAAGTATTCAGAATATCTGCCGACGAATTCGCTGCAATCGAACAATTTGTAAAAAATGTTAATCCTGAAGATCTGAAGAATCCTGCTATTCTGGTTCTCACCCCTGAAACTCAAACCTGTGAGCTATGCAAAAAGATGCATACGGGTTACCAGAATACCAAAATAATTATTTTAAGAGTACAGAGTGTTGACCTTTATTTTATCAAATATATTTCTGACGATCAGTTATATCTGAATGGTCTGCCTATCAGGGCAGGTCAGGTTTATACATTTGCAAAGGGAGGCTCANTAAAATCACTGCAGGGTAATTCAATCTACTATAGTGACATCAGTTCAAATTTTCTGGCAAGTATTATTATCCACAAAATTTCATTCACAGTTGAAAATCTTTCATATCATTTCAGGGAAGGGGAAGCGGCTATAAATGATGTAAGCTTTTCAGTTGAAGAGGGTAAGCTTGTAGGAATAATGGGTGCAAGCGGTTCGGGAAAGACCACCTTAATGAATCTGATGAGTGGGATCCAGAAACCTTCGTCAGGAAGCGTTAAAATAAACGGTCTGGATATAGCTAAAGATAATACAGAGCTTGAAGGCGTTTTTGGATATGTCCCACAGGATGATCTGCTTATTGAAGACCTTACCGTATTCGAGAATCTGTATTATGCAGCCTGTCAGTGTTTCAGGGAAAAGACCAGGGAGGAAATCGGAGAGATTGTCAATAATACTCTGTCAAATCTTGGTTTATTGGAAAAAAGCTCCCTAAAAGTAGGCTCACCTTTCAATAAAGTAATAAGCGGCGGGCAACGAAAAAGGCTGAATATTGCACTGGAACTGATAAGAGAACCGCTGGTACTGTTTCTTGATGAACCGACTTCCGGCTTGTCATCAAGGGATTCAGAAAACCTGATGGATCTTTTACGCGACCTTACTCTTAAAGGGAAACTGGTTTTTACAGTTATTCATCAACCCTCATCTGAAATATTCAAGATGTTTGATAAGGTTGTAATTCTCGATCGTGGCGGATGCATGGCGTATTTCGGCAATCCTGTCGATTCAGTTATTTACTTTAAAACCCTTGATGCCCAGATTAACTCAAACCAGGGGGAATGTCCGGCATGCGGAAATGTGAATCCTGAAGTCATCTTTAATATAATAGAGACCCAGGTTGTTGATGAGTTCGGCAAGTATACGGAAAAACGAAAAGTCGGACCCGATGAATGGGCAAGTACATATACTTCAAGGAATCCATTTATAAAAGTTCCTGAAATAAAAGAGCCTCCTCACAATAATCTGCGCAGACCGGGACGCCTGAAACAATTCCGGATCTACTTTTCGAGAGACCTGAAGAGCAAAATATCAAATAATCAATATGTCTTGCTTACTCTGCTCGAAGCTCCGGTGCTGGGTTTTATTCTCTCTTACATTATAAGGTATATTCCTGACCCTGATTCCAGCATTTATATTTTTTCCGAAAACGAGAATATTCCTATTTATATCTTTATGAGTCTTATTGTTGCCTTGTTTCTTGGGCTGACAATAAGTGCTGAAGAGATATTCCGCGACAGGAAGATTCTTAAACGTGAGCGTTTCCTGAATTTAAGCAGGAACAGCTATCTGCTATCTAAAGTCGCAATTCTCATCATCATCTCGTCGATACAGACCTTTCTTTTTATTTCTATAGCAAACCCTATCCTTGGTATAAAAGGTATGCTGTTTCATTACTGGCTGGCACTGTTCGCAACCGCCTTTTGCGCCAATATGATTGGGCTGAACATATCAGCATCTTTTAATTCTGCCATCACTATCTACATTGTTATACCTCTTTTGATAATCCCTATGATGGTCCTCAGCGGAGCCATGTTTTCATTCGACAAGCTAAACAGAAAGATAGGCAATGTTGATAAGGTTCCCTTAATTGCTGAGATGATGCCAACACGCTGGACTTACGAAGCGCTGATTGTTTCACAGTTTAAAGATAACAAGTACAGTAAAACAATATTTACTACAAAAGGTGAAACATATTATGACCTTGAGAAAAAAATCAGTGAAGCTGACTTCAATAAGGTTCATAGAATTAAATATTTACGTGATGCTCTGGAGACTTCGTTGTTCGAATTCAGAAGTAATCCGGAGAATATAGGGAATAAAGAAGACCTTCTTGTGAGAAAACCTTCGAGGAAGTTCAGCAAACTCGAACTTCTGAAAAATGAACTGGAATTGATGGCCTCAGATTTTCCTATTGCTGCTTTCAATTATATTTCGGATCTGACACCAAAAGAATTTAATCCCGGTGTTGCAGATTCCCTGACAAAATATTTAAACAGGATTGACAAAGTGTTTAGTAAAATTTCAAATTCAGCAAGCGACAGGAGAGATAATTTCTATAATATGAATGACCTGAAGCTGAAAAAACTTGAGGATAATTATTATAATTACAAACTTCTTGAATTAGTTACAAAGCCTTACGAACGGAAAAAGATACTGGTATATAATAACTCCCTTGTACAAAATACAGATCCTATTTATCTTGACCCGGAGAAAAAGGGATTCCTTAATTTCAGAACACATTTCTACGCACCTTCCAAGTACATTTTCGGGATAAAAACCGACACTTTTGTTTTTAACATTTCACTCGTACTTTTAGGTTCTGTCTTTCTATATATTACTCTCTATTTTGAGTTACTCGGGAGAGCTGTCCGGTTTTTCGATAATTTAAAAATCCGAAAATAAAGATATAATAGATTATTAATGAGATTTTTTTGTATTTTTGTTATACCTTATACATCATCCTGAATGAAAGTAAGAGTATTTTTATTGATGATTATAGTGTTTTTGGGTTTCTCATGCAGAAATTCAAAAAGCAAAACTTCGGAGTTTGTATTTCCCAAATCAGATTCAATTCCGGTTTCGGAAGTCGAAAAATTAAGCCCGGAAGCGATCGCCGATATCTCAAAGAACATTGCTTCCCCGGTTGAGATTGCCAATCTGCTTCAGACACTCCAGGTTCCTTTTTCAGAAAACTACCTGGCTCAGTCAATTGATGCCAACAGACAGAGCACAAGTTTTAACAAAGCCCTTACTCTGGGTATTCTTGGTGCAGATCTCGGGTATTTGAATATGTATGAGAAAACAGGTTCATCGCTTGAAATTCTTTCATCAATAAGGAAGATTGCTGAAGATCTTAAAGTTGGCCAGTTTTTTGATTTTGAATCTATAAAGAGACTATCGAAAAATAAATCAAATCTCGACTCCCTCCTGTTCATCTCAATCGATTCCTATAATAAAATTGATACTTATCTCCGGGCAAATGACCGTGGTCAGCTTTCAGCCCTTATGATCATCGGGGTATGGATCGAAGGACAGTACCTGGCAACACAGGTTGTGAATGTTTATCCAAATAAAATGCTCAGCGACAGGATCGGAGAACAGAAAATTGTCTTAAACGACCTTATCATGCTCATAAGTCCTTACTGTAACCGCGATCCCGAATTCTCAAGCCTTTGTAAAGATATGCAGGACATAAAAGACAAGTATCGTGATATCAGGATTACATATACTCAGGGAGACCCGGTTAGTGTTGAAAAAAACGGAGGCCTGACGATTAAACAAACCGAAACAAGTGTTGTTACGATGACAAAGGAACAGCTTGACGGTTTAATTCAGTTGACGAAAAATATCAGGGACAGGCTAATTTCAAATAATTAGAATGAAAAAGATCATAATAACTCTGACCATATTATTTACTTTCGGACTACTGTCATTCGGACAGGTAACAGATCCGCTGATAAATAGTTGTGCAATGAGCGCCGGATCGGATGCCAAATACCTTAAGGACTTCAGGATTCAGCTTGGAAAAACCTCAAATCAGAATGATTTAAGATTCAAAACTAATATGTCGCTCTGGAAAAATACTAAATACAGGTTTACAATGTGCAATGCACAGGATTCGAAAGGTCAGCTTATTCTCTCAATTAAAGATGACAACAATAAATTAGTCGTATCATCATTTGATAAGAAAACAGGGAAAATATATCCTTTTATTGATTTCGAATGCCAGAAAAGCGGTATATATCAGATTAGTTATGACTTCACAGACGGCCAACAGGGATCAGGTGTCGGTGTAGTGTCGATGATAAAATAATCCTCTCATTTAAGATACCACAGCTGTATCAGCACAATAAATAAAAATATCAGGGAAAATAAGATTTCCGGTATTACTTTCTTTTTCACAATTATAAAATAATGCGTCAGAAAATAACTCGTTGGTATGCTTATCAACCATATTATTTCAACTGATGCCGACGGGAGTGCAAAATAAACTATTAATGAGATCAGAAAAGTCCAGATCATCAGTGAAAACGTTTTCCTCGACTTTATTTTTTTTGTGCCCATATGCCTGATAAGATGAGCTATACTTACTATTATTAAAGCTCCGCAAAATATCAGAGCCGCAATGGTTAATCCGGGGAAGGGATAATATATTGACTTCGTAAACAGGTTATCTCCAAGAAGTTTCACCAGCGTCCTGATATCCTTCCCGAGAACATAATAAAGACTGAAAGTAATTATATACGGAGTTAAGAGTCCCAAAATTGATATAAAAATTTCCTTCAGGTTTCCTGTCCTTAGCAATGCTATACCAATTATTACCAACGCTCCGAACCAAATCAGATTTGCATAGAATAAGCTTCCAGTACTTATCAGAAGACCAGCGTCGAAATAATTAAATGCTGTCCCGTTTTTATGATAACCATCCATAATTCTCATAAATGCAAACATCAGAAAAAGTGAAGCAGGAATGACCGGGTTCATAAGCTGATGATCGGGGAAAAAACCACCAAACAACACATATAACAATCCGGGAAGAAAAGTCCTTTCATTAATAAAAAAAATGGTTGTATTGAAGTTTATGACAAGGAAAGCCATCAGCGAAACCATGAAGAAGGAAAGGATTACTCCAATATTGTGACTATTTTTTATAAGGGTCTTAAGGAAACCATAAAGAGGCATAGGATCTGATTCATATATAAATCTGGGGTGCAGCCGTTGATTCAGAATCGCACTAAACCACACAGCCAAAAGAGTAATAATTATCAGCAATATTACTCCGGGACCTGTTCCTTTAAATATTCGAAGAAGCATTTGCTTTTATAAATCAAATCCTATATCTGTTCTGTAATATACACCGTCAAAGTTCAGTAAACCGGCATTACGGTAAGATGTCTGAAGCGCCTCCTTCATTGAAGTTCCCCATGAGCTAACCGCAAGAACCCGTCCTCCGCAGGTAACTAATTTGTCAGCGTCCCTAGTCGTACCGGCATGAAATATTACGCTATCTTTAACAAGGTCTATTCCGGAAATAGATTTTCCTTTTTCATATGTTCCCGGGTAGCCACCGGAGACCAGCATTACCGTCGATACAAACTTTTTGTCAATCTCAAATGTTCTGTTGGCAAGATCTCCATTAGCCACACCTTCTATCAATTCGAAAAGATCACTTTTTATTCGCGGAATAATAACTTCCGATTCAGGATCTCCCAATCTGGCATTATACTCAATCACATATGGATCACCTCCCACATTTATCAGACCAAAGAAAATAAATCCTTTATAAATGATTTTGTCCTCTGATAATCCTCTTAAAGTTGGATCTATTATCCTTTTAGTGACCTTGTCCATGAACTTACTATCTGCAAATGACACAGGAGATACGGCACCCATTCCCCCGGTATTCAGTCCGGTATCTCCGGTTCCTATTCGCTTGTAATCTTTGGCTTCCGGCAATAGTTTATAAGAAATGCCATCAGTAATAATAAAAACCGAGAGCTCTATGCCTTTAAGAAACTGCTCTATAACAACTTTTTGACCCGCTGCTCCAAATTTACCAGCGAGCATTGCCTCAACCTCCTTTTCAGCTTCCTTAATATCATTAACTATTACAACGCCTTTCCCGGCTGCAAGCCCATCAGCCTTAATTACATAAGGAGGGATGAGTGATCTCAGGAAAGCCGGCGCTTCAGTTACGTTGGTCTTATCGAAGGTTCTGAAAGCAGCAGTTGGAATCCCATGCCTGGTCAGAAAAGATTTTGCAAAATCCTTGCTCCCTTCCAGCTGTGCAGCAGTTTTGTCAGGACCAATCAGGGGAATATTTTTAAGCTCAGGATCGTTCAGGAAAAAATCACTGATTCCCATCGTCAGAGGAGCTTCAGGTCCGACTATTACAATATCTATGTTGTTCTCAAGAACAGCAGATTTAATGTCCGGAAAACTTTCAGGATTGATCTTCAGATTGGTCCCTGATTCAGAAGTCCCGGCATTACCCGGACCAATAAATATCTTATTTACCTTTTTACTTTGAGCAAGTTTCCATGTAAGAGCATGTTCCCTGCCTCCGGATCCCAGAATGAGAATATTCATATTTAAGGAGATATTTTATCAATCCAAAAGTAACATTTCATTCTGATAAACAAAATACCGTTAACCGGGATCAATGGTCTGATAATATTTCGAAAAAGTCAACATTACGGCATTTATATAAGTTTTTGAAACAGGTATATCGGTTACCGTGGGATCATCAAATTCAAGTTTCAGTCCTTCTCTGTCTTTTCTGATAACTTTTACTTTTTCAAAATTAACCATATATGATCTATGGCATCTTATTATTTCAGTTCCCGAAAAACTTTCTTCTATTTTTTTGAGTGTATCCCGAAGAAGATATTTCGCTACTTTACCCTTATTGAGATAACAGATGTTCACATAGTTTTCAGCTGACTCAAGATAAAGCAGGTTTTCTTTTAGAACTGAAAACTTCAGGATCCCTTTATCATCATAAAATGGAATCATGTTTCTGGTGTTATCTGCAGATGCCGGATTTTCTGCAAGCCGTTCTATCTGCTCCTTCTTATCGCGCCATGAAAAATACAGCCACAGAACAGAATAAGGCAATAACAAAACCAGTGCAGTATTCCGCGAAGAAATTCTCACAAGATCAATAAAGGGCCGGGCATCTTTCAGGAACAACTTATCGAAAACTGCATAAGCCAGTGCCATTGACAGAATTTCAGCAAATATCCATAAAAGATATTGCCATATATTAATAGTATGTCTTTTACAAAAATGATACATTATGATGCGGCTTATAACAACAACAAGCACTCCAGCCAGAATAGTAAGACTGGAATATGTAAAAAACTCAAGTCGTGTAAGATTATACCACCTGTCCGCACCGAAAGGTGAATAAGCATTTATAAAAACCAGCGCAAAAAGCGAAGTAAAAAGAATCAGGCGTATGATATTCTGCTTTTCATTCAGATATGCTGGTATCGGTTTTTGAAAGTCAATCATTTGTATTCTGATAGCAAAATACAAAATTAAGTATTTTCTTAGTTTAAATTCAGTTAAAAAGTGTTTTGCCTGTATTGATAATCAGATTCTGTCACTAATAATACAATTACATCCCTTATTTGAGTGTTTTATCCCTTCATGGCAAAGGCCGACACATAAATTTGCCTGTTTTAAGTGCCCATGCTTACTTTGTATAAATATTATGCAATCCGATCCCATGGAGTACACAAAAACCTATAGCGAACTTAAATCCCTCTTCAAAACTGAAGATAAAGAAATTTCAATTCCGGGTTCAGATATTAAAATTCATAATATCCCATTTCAGTCTGATGTACCTACGTATGATTTTTCGAATAAAAACGATACCCTGATTTCTGAAAACAGCACCTTCTCCTATCCTGTTTTTTCACCTGCCAGAAGAGAAAGTACTAAAGTAATTCTGCTTCTTCATGGTCTTAATGAGCGAAGCTGGGTAAAATATCTTGTCTGGGCTTTTTACCTTGCACAATATACCGATAGTTATGTCATTCTTTTCCCCATTTCTTTTCATATAAACAGGTCACCTTCATCATGGAAAGATCCAAGAGCTATGATTAATTTCATGAAGGACCGGAATTCTTCGCTTGACGGAATAAAAATGTCGAGTTTTGCAAATATTGCGCTCAGTAACCGCCTTACTGAAGATCCAATGAGGTTTTTTAAGTCAGGTTATCAGACCTCATCTGATATTATAAAACTGCTGTCAGTTGTCAGAAATGGTGAACATGAGATTATTCCCCGTACTGTCGATTTTAATGTTTTCGCCTATTCGATTGGCGCTTTTCTTGCTGAGATTATTCTCATGGGAAACCCTGATAAACTGTTTTCACAGTCGAAACTTTTTATGTTTTGCGGAGGATCTGTTTTTAGTAATATGAATGGTTCTTCAAAACTGATCATGGATAGTCGGGCTTTCGACAGAGTATACAGATATTATCTGTACGATTTTGAAGAAACACTTAACGGTCATAGTCCTCTTATTGACTTTCTCCATACCAGCCAGATAGGGATGGCATTCAGGTCGATGATTGATCTTGGAAGACTTAAAACATTCAGAGAGAACATCTTAAACAAGCTCCGCGATCAGATACACTCAATCTCCTTATTGAAAGATTCTGTTATACCAAGTAAAGGAGTAATGTCAACTCTTAATAATTTCAATAAGAAGGACATTGTTGATGTATGGGATTTTCCGTATGGATATACACACGAGAACCCATTTCCTGTTTTTGATAATCCGTTATCAAAAAAAGTTGATTACTGGTTTGAAAGGGTGTTTGCAGAAGCAACTTTATTTCTGGCATAATCACCTGCAGCCTTTTATGATGCCCATTTAAAAAGTCCTTTGTGGACCTAAGTGTTAAACGTTTTCCCCTTTGTGGTAAAATCAAAAACATATAAACACAAAGTATCACAAAGTAAAATACAAAGTAAAATACAAAGTAACACAAAGGCAAAAGCACATTTTTTTGTTTGTTTCAATAATTGAATGAAAGTTGGATTAATAAAAATCAGGAATCATATCAAATCTATATCCCTTACCGAGAGCAAATACTATAAATTCATCTAAGATCTCATTTGCACATGATAAAGCGGTATCGTGCAAAACGATTATTGAACCTGGTCTGATTTTGTTTTTAAGTTTTCCGAGTGACCTCCTGCTTCCAAATGCCTTATCAAAATCATAAGCTATAATATCCCACAATACTATTTTAAAAGATCTCAGCAGCTTCTTTTGTTTCATAGAAAGTCGGCCGTATGGAGGCCGGAACATTTTGTCAGATGTAAATTGAGAGGCTCTGTTTACATCGTTGATATAATCCATAGGGTTAGTTTTCCAACCATCACGATGATCATATCCATGATTACCAATAAGATAACCTCTCTTCCTGATTTCATTCATCAAATCAGGATATTTCTCAGCTTCACTTCCATTACAAAAAAAGGTTGCCCCGACATGAAATTTTCCAAGAATATCAAGCAACTTAGGAGAAGACACCGGGTCGGGGCCATCATCAAATGTCAGGTATAAGACCTTTGCTGTTGTCTTTATCCTGAATAATGCTTCAGGATAAAGAAAACCAGCCAGAAAGCCAGGCCTGTAAAGCCTCATGGCATTTTATTTTGAAGAATAAAGTTTACCGTAATAGTTGTTAATTTGGGGTTCGATGGTTCTGACCAGGGAACTCAATTTTAATTTTACAGCCAGATTATATATATCAAGATACGATTGCATATTAATACCCGTATTATAATCAAGCCCGTATCTGTCCTCAGGTCTTAAGCTAATTGAATAATCGAGATATGCTTTTGAGTATTTAACGACATCGTTTAAAAGCTTCTCACCTTCTTCGGCTTTTCCTGCATTAATGAGGACCTCTGCAATTCCAATTGTAAAATAATCGTAAGGTAACTTTTCGGGAGGTACAATTTCGAGCCCCCGGTGTGCTGCTTCAATAGCTTTTATTGTATCGCCATTGGCCAATAATGCTTTACCAAGTGTTCCGAAGATTCTTCTGAAGTTACTGAACATTCTTTTATTATTCTCATCGAGATAAACAGAAGGATCTGCTGCATTTCCCCATTTAAACTTGTTCATCATGTTATCATACATTATATGGGGATCAATCATTCCGAATTCACCCTGTTCAGGAGTATCGATCTTTATCGGAACAATTCTGTAAGCAAGACCTTCCTGTACAAAATACTTCTCCAGACCCTTATATTGTGTAGAAGGAACTGTTGTTGAAAAGTAAATAGGTCTGTCCCATTTGTTTGTAGAAAGGATGTCCATTATTGCAAGATCTCCTTTAAATGCATCCGCATCAGTATAATCCCATATCATAGGAGAAACCAATCTGTTCTTATAATAGCTTTTTACCGTTCCATTGGAAAGCACTTTGGCTGAATCTACATCAATAATGAATTTGTTGGCAGGAAGATAATTCATATAATCACCCCTGCCGCTAAGATCAACTTTATATTTATTATCATCAAATCCTGCAAACTGAACGATGTCTTTCAGTTCAACAGGTTTATCCACTCTGTTGTCGACGGGCAGTTGTTCTCTCTGACCCTCCATGTATTTCTCAGTCGCCAGTGTAAAAGGCAATGGGTCGGAATCATATGCCTTCTGTCGCATCATTCCTATATACCAGCCTGCCTGGATGTAACTTAGGTTCGCAACGCGAATATCTGTCCTTACACCTTCCACATCCTGATTATACCATACAGGAAATGAATCATTATCTCCATAAGTAAATAATATACTATTTGGTGCACATGATTTCAGATAATCTGCCCCTATATCCCTTGCAGTATAACGGCCTGAACGGTCATGGTCATCCCAGTTTTGAGCTCCCATCAGAGCAGGAACTGCAGCCATTAACACAACAAATGTTACTGCGAGTGAACCTTTGCTTCCAAGATACTTCTCAATACTCTCATAAACAAACATAAAACCTATTCCTATCCATATGGCAAAGGCATAAAAGGATCCAACATAAGCGTAATCCCTTTCCCTGGGCTGATTAGGGTACTGATTTAGGTAAAAAATGATAGCAAGTCCCGTCATTATAAAAAAGGTCATTACTAGCCAGAATCCGTTCCTGTTTCTTTTGTATTGCCAATACATTCCCAGCAGACCTACAATCAGGGGAAGAAAGTAATACTTGTTATTACCGGGATTAGTCTTAAGATCGTTTGGAATTTTATCGAGATTCCCAAGTCGTGCCTCATCTATGAATTTTATTCCACTTATCCAGTTCCCATCTACTTTATTGCCGTTTCCCTGTATATCGTTTTGCCTTCCTGCAAAATTCCACATGAAATATCTCATATACATAAATCCAATCTGATAACGGAAGAAGTAGCGCAGGTTCTCTCCAAAAGTAGGAATGATCAAAGGTTCTTTATCTGAACCGTCGGAATATTTCTTTCCGACTATTTTTCCCCAGTATTTATATGCACTCACATGGTCAGGGTCAGAGTCGTACATCCGTGGGAAAATCGTTTCAAAATCGCTGTTGTACGTATACTCAGGATGGTAATATGGTTTATATTTACCATCAATCTTATTATAACCGGCAATTGCTTTTTTGACGTCTGTTACAGGAGCACTGAAGTAGTTCCCATAGAATTTCGGGGCGCTGCCATACTGCTTCATATTGATGTAATATGATAAGGAAAACACATCTGAAGGATTGTTCTGATTCATTGGTGGCCGGGCTGACGACCTGATCATAATCATGGCGTAAGATGAATAGCCGATCATTACCACAATCAATGAGGTTAACACATAATTGAGTATAACCTTCTGGCGCTTCATAGAATAATATATACCATAGGAAAGCCCACCGAAAAGAAGTGCCATAAAAAACAGGACTCCTGAGTTGTATGGTAATCCGAACACATTAATGAACAATAATTCAAACCAGCCGGCAACCTCAGGAACTCCGGGCATTATAACAAATACCATAAGCCACAGCATAACCAGTGCAACGAGTGTAGTCTTAATCAGGCCTTTGGTGGAAACTTCATATTTTTTGAAATAATACACAAAAACAAGCACAGGAATAATCAAAAGGTTCAGACGATGCACGCCTAATCCCAGACCCATTACATATGCTATGAGAATTATCCATCTCCCTGAATATTTTTCATCCGCTTCTTCTTCCCATTTCAGCATTCCCCAGAAAACGAATGCAATAATAAGCGAAGAGAGTGCATAGAGTTCACCTTCAACGGCAGAAAACCAGAAAGTATCAGAAAATGTATATGCAAGTGCTCCCAATAAACCACTCGCCATTATAACCGGAATATATTTTGGTTCCGGTTGCTCCCCGTTTACAAAAACTTTTCGCAGGAGATGAGTAATAGTCCAGAAGAGGAATAGTATAGCAAATCCGCTGCATATTGCTGACAGGGTGTTTACTGTAATAGCTACTTTTGAAGTATCGCTTCCGGCAAAAAGAGTTGCTATTCTTCCCATCATAAGAAACAGTGGTGCTCCCGGGGGATGCCCCACCTGCAATTTAAAGGCCGCAAGTATAAATTCGCCGCAATCCCAGAAGCTTACGGTAGGCTCACGAGTCAAAAGATATACTACGGTTGAAAAGATAAATACAAACCATCCGGTAAGG
>WSSedB1CaDRAFT_10000685_pt1 | contig 14030 bp, 7 predicted proteins | sample WetSurSB1Cattail_FD_9460 | JGI IMG/M metagenome (IMG submission 9460)
CGGGTGATCCGGCAGTTAAAAGAAAAGTCCCCCCTGCAGATCCGCTCCACTTTTCTCGGTGCCCACACATACCCGCCTGCATACCGGGATCATCATGAAGGATATATTCGTGAGATCGTAGAGGAGATGTTGCCAATCATTGCAAAGGAAAAACTGGCAGACTATATCGACGTGTTCTGTGAAAATGGCTTTTTTAACCCGGAAGAATCAGAAACGATTTTAAAAGCCGGACTGCAATACGGATTGCAGGCTAAAATGCACGTGAACCAGCTCAACGCGATCGGGGGCATCGAAACAGGGATCCGGCTGAACGCCCTTTCGATGGATCACCTGGAAACCCTGACAACCGGTGAAATCAGCCGGTTGAAAAATTCCGGATGGAAGGGTTTCTGCACTTTGTTGCCAACTGCCGCATTTTTTTTACGAATGCCTTATCCACCCGCCAGGCAGTTATTGGAATCCGGACTTGCCATAACACTTGCTTCAGATTATAACCCGGGTTCTTCGCCCTCGGGAAATATGAATACAGTTTTTTCGCTTTCCTGCATTCAAATGAGACTGTTACCGGAAGAAGCATTGAATGCGGCCACCCTCAACGGGGCCTTCGCTATGGGACTGGGCCATACAATGGGTTCCCTTGCTGTTGGTAAAACGGCTAATTGCCTCATCAGTGCCCCCGTTCCTTCCCTGGCTTATCTTCCCTATCGTTTTGGTTCAAATCTTATTGATAAAGTAATAATCCGGGGGCAATTCGTGGCCTGAGCTTTGCATATTGAATTTCATACCCGTGCTTATGACCAACCTCCTCTCCGGCAAAAAAAAACCCGCTGATTTCATCGATTCGGTCACCCGGAGAAGCACCGTACTGCGAACAGGAGATAAAAAAGGAGGACTTGAATTTCTCATATCTTTTTTTTCTGCCATTCGTCCGGCCCGGGGAAAACGAGATCCTGTAAAAAATCTGCAGATGCTGCTCCGGCAGATGGATCAGCATCCGATCCTCCTTTCGAACCTGCACAATGCCCTGATTTCACAGCTGATTCAAACCGATCTGACTTCTGCACTCACGGAAAGCGGCATCCCGCTGGGAAATGGCTTCTGGCAGGAATTCTCCGGCAGGCTCCGGCACAAACTCATACCGGCCCTGCAGAATGAGAATGATTTCCTATACATAATATCAAGGATTTTTTACCGGTCTGACGACTACCTATGGGTGGAAACCATTCCGCATGATCAATGGAAACAATTTTTTGAATCCATCGGTCTGGCTTTTACTGTGGATGATAAGCATATGCTGGTGCAGCTGATGCGGTCGCTTAAAATCCTCAGTATCCAGGTTGCCAGCCTGGGGCTTGAAAAAGAAGTGCGCAAACATCTGGACAGCCAGGATATCAGGGATAATCCTTTTCTGGATCAGACCGTACTGGTCCGCAAACTGGAAAAATCCTTTATTGCTGAGGATGCTGACACATTGAACTCGGTCAGTGAGCAATTGTATGCACTGTCCAGACGGTGTATTGATTCCATTGAATATATCCGACGAAATCATTCCGGAAACGGCACCAGTATTCATCAGACATATATTTTATTAATCCTGAGCAATAAACTGGGACGGATCGAACTGATCACGGATATCCTGGATGGTAATTCCCAATTCGATTCGGATAATTTCATTTCTTTTTTTAAAATGCTGGTAAGAAATGAAAATACCAAAAACAGCATCCGTGAATTTCTTTCCCAGTCCCTGGGTTATGTGGCATACCAGATTGCCGAGCACAAGGGGTCAAAAGGAAGTCATTATATTACTGTCAACAATAAGGAATACCGGAAGATGATGTGGAGCGCCATGAAAGGTGGCAGTATCACGGCTTTCATAACGATCTTCAAAAACCTGCTTTCGAAAATCGAACTGCCCCTGTTCTGGCACGGGTTTGCCTATAGCATGAATTATAGTGTCGGTTTCCTGCTGATCGATGCGACCGGAGGAACCCTGGCCACCAAACAACCTGCTTTCACTGCCAGCGCGGTAGCGAGTTCACTGGACACCAAAGGAAATACCTATAAACCGAATTTATATAACCTTGCCATTACAGTGGCCCGGGTTTCCCGCAGCCAGATCGCTTCTTTTACCGGCAACCTGCTATTGGTTTTTCCCGGTGCGTTCCTTTTGGCCTGGTTATATGACCTGGTGACCGGGACAAAAATCCTGGAGGGAGACCAAGCCATGGCCATGCTGGAAAGCCAGCACCCCTGGCATAGTCTTTCCCTGCTTTATGCCTGTAATACTGGTGTGTTTCTCTTTTTAAGTGGCATTATAGCCGGGTATGTTCAGAATAAGATTCTTTACGGACGCATTGGGGAAAGATTAAAATACCACCCCTGGTGGCCTCCCGGTGTTTCACACGAAAAACGTTTTCGCCTCGTAAAATTTATGGAAATGAATGCTGGTGCCGTGATAGGAAATATTTCCCTGGGTTTTATGCTGGGCATGTCTTCTATTGTAAGCAAGATCCTGGGATTCCCTTTTGATATCCGTCATATTACCATATCTGCAGGTAATGTTTCGGTGGCCCTGTACGGACTGGGAATCCGCTCTGTACCTACAGCTTACCTGGTCTCTGTATTTTTAGGGGTGCTTGCCATTGGATTTTTAAATTTCCTAGTGAGTTTTTCACTTGCTTTTGTAGTGGCTGTAAAATCCCGGGGAATACAGTTAAGGGATTACCCTGAATTCCTGGGAATCCTGGGCCGGTATTTCCTCAAAAAACCGCTGGATTTCATCCGGCCACGCAGGCAGCTTTCTGAAACGGATTGATTTTCTTTCCTTAACATTGCGCATTCCAATTACGCAATATGACACCCATAATTGAATGCGTTCCCAACTTCAGTGAAGGCAGGGATCCCCGGATCATTCAGGAAATCACGAATGAAATTGAAAGTGTGGAAGGGGTCAGGCTGCTCAATGTGGATCCGGGTAAAGCCACCAACCGAACTGTTGTAACTTTTGTCGGGGCTCCGGAAGCGGTTGCGGAAGCAGCTTTCCGGGCCATCCGCAAAGCGGGTGTATGTATTGATATGCGCCGGCACCAGGGAGCACATCCGCGTATGGGCGCAACAGATGTTTGTCCGCTGATCCCCATATCCGGCATCAGCATGGAGGAAACCGCCCGGTGGGCTGAGAAACTGGCAGAACGGGTAGGGCATGAGCTGGGCATCCCGGTTTATTTATATGAAGCCGCCCAGCGGAATAAGGACCGGAGCAATTTATCGGTTATACGTGCCGGTGAGTATGAAGGATTTGCTGAAAAAATTAAAAAACCGGAATGGAAACCCGATTTCGGCCCTTCGGTTTTTGATGAGAAACGGGGTGCGACGGTTATCGGGGCCCGGGATTTCCTGGTGGCTTATAATGTGAACCTCAATACGACTTCCGTACGGCGCGCCAACAGTATTGCCTTTGACGTGCGGGAAGCCGGACGCATAAAAAGGGAAGGGGATCCGGTTTACGGGAATATTGTAAAAGATGAAAAGGGCCAGCCGGTCATGGTTCCGGGATCACTCAAATCCGTAAAAGCCATCGGATGGTTTATCAAAGAATACGGTATCGCACAGATTTCCATGAATCTGACCAACCTGTCCGTCACACCCCTGCATATCGCATTTGATGAAGTCTGTCGTAAAGCAGACGCCAGGGGCATCCGGATTACCGGCAGTGAGCTGGTCGGATTGATCCCGCTTCAATCGCTGCTCGATGCAGGAAAATATTTTCTGAAAAAGCAGAGCCGCCCGGCAGGCCTGTCAGAAAAAGAACTGATCCGGATTGCCATCCTGACCATGGGCCTGGATGAACTGGCTCCTTTTAAACCTGAGGAAAGGATCATCGAATATTTACTCAAAGATCCGTCGGATGAAAAACTTGTCAGGCTTTCACTTTCTGATTTTGCAGATGAAACGGCCAGTGAATCGCCGGCTCCGGGCGGAGGTTCGGTTGCTGCCTACCTGGGCGCCCTAGGGGCAGGTTTGGGCGCTATGGTTGCGAATTTGTCCGCTCAAAAAAAAGACTGGGCCCGGTTCAGTGACTGGGCGGAAAAGGCTTCCGGATATAAACAGGAACTCGTAGCCCTGGTGGATGCGGATACAAAAGCATTTGAGGGCATCATGCAGGCCCGGGAACTGCCTAAAACCACGGAATCTGAAATAGCATTCAGATTGGAAAAAATTCAGGAAGCCACTTTGAAGGCTATAGAAGTGCCTTTCCGGGTGATGCAGGTGGCCCTGCAGTCCATGGAAGTGATACAGGCCATGGCTGAAAGCGGAAACCCGAATTCAAAATCTGATGCCGGTGTAGGTGCTTTATGTGCGCGCAGTGCGGTGCTCGGCGCTTTCCTGAATGTTTGTATCAATGCTGCCGGTTCAGAAAATGATAAAAACATTTCGGCCATGATGGCAGAAGGTAAAAAGATGCAGGCTCAGGCGATTCAGCGTGAAAAGGTGATACTTGATATGGTAGGCCTGACCAATCAATAGCCGACGACCGATGATCGTTTTTTTATATTGTAAAATTCGAACACCGGTCAATGATTTTGTCTCCGGTTTTAGGATTTAAGCTTTAAAACGGAATACCAATATTCACATAACCCATCACTCTTTTCCACTGGTCGCAATACATGGCACTCAGCTCGAGGGGTCCGAGTATGAAATTATAGGTGAAAGTCAGCGAATACCCGGATAAAAAATCCGGTGTATCGTAAAACATCTTTTCGTTATTTACAAAATTATTGAACATCATATTGGCCCGGCCTGTGAGGTATAGATTTCCATAGAAATTATAGCGGAAACCGGCCTGGACAGCTGCCGTGCTGGAGGCATAAAAGGAACCCTCCCTTAATCCGGCAAAAGTGATCTGGTTGTGAAAACCCTGGGTGAGTCCGCCAATGGAAAATTCATTCATTATATTCCCCTTCTGGAAGTTCATGCCGGACTGTAATAAAAACAGCAGGGTACTTTTATCGGACAGGGGTGTATAACTTTCAAAATGAAAAGTAATCCTCGGATAGGGATTACTGGCAGTTGTTGTATCTGCATCGAGCGTATTGGAATGTAACTGGAAATTGGGATTCTGGGTATATACCCAGTCGCCTTCCAGAGACGACAGGATACCTTTTTTCGGATATACCGGACGGTCCAGGGAATTTGTGTTGAAATAAAAATAACTGGTGGGAAAATTATCGGTTCCCATGAACTCCACCCCAGAGGTAATGGAAGGTTTATAACGGGTCCATTCAAATCTTGTCCCGATGCCAATGGTTAAATCCCGGTTAGTGGAATAACCGAATCTGCCATCCGTAACAAAATAATTCTGATTATAGATACCGGCTTCTTTTGTATTACGGTACGTAGTGAAATTCATCTGGTCGAACTGGGTTGATAATTTCAATGCGAATTTCCGCCCCCTGCCCAGGTATTGAAGGTGTTCCCCCCGGACTCTGAAATTTTCACCAATATTGAGCGTTACCAGGCTCCTGGAATTGGGCGTAAAAAAATCCCGGGAAGTCAGGTTGAGAATCGCACTGATACCGGTAAACTGATTATAATGCAATGAAACTTTTGCGAACGTGAGCGGGTTTTCCGACACATCGAAAATGATTCTGGCAGAATGATCCGGCTGGGGATTCAAACGATAGGTTATCCGGTTATAATACCGGGTACCACCTGCCCTGCGTACCATATTGGCAAGTATTTCCGGCGTATACACATGATTGGTCAGCAGACCCATTGTATGCACAAAAAAATCCTGCGTGGTATATTTCAGCCCGTTTACTTCATAAGAAGAAATTCTCACGCTTTGAACGGAGGGAAGGGACTTTACTTTTTCAACCGGTCCGTATAAAGCATTTAGGGAATCAGCGAGTTTTTTCATTTGCGGATATAATCGTCTTCCTTCTTCTATCCCCGAGTCAATAATTTCACCTGCATCCGAAAAAGTGCCCATGGTATATTGTTCCAGGGGGGTTTGCACATAAATGTTACAAAGCGGCACTTCCAGTTTAGTATCATCCGCCTCCCGGAAAAAAGCGACCTGCAGGAGCACCTGCAGGGCATTATTTACTTTACCGGCCGGCAGTAAACTGCTGGTCACATTACTTCCGATCACAAACTGAGCGCCCATTTGCCGAACATCTTTTACAGGAAAATTACGTACGATACCTCCATCCACCAGGAGCCGGCCATTATATTCAACTGCCGTGAATACAGATGGAATGGCCATACTGGCGCGCACAGCGGAAACGATTTCACCGCTGTCCAGAACCACGGCCTGCCCGGTGGAAATATCGGTTGCTATACATTTAAAAGGAATGTCGAGTGAATCGAAGTTTTTAATCTTATATACCGGGAACAAAAGCTCCGAAAATTTCAGCCACAATTCCTGGCCCTCCAGAACACCGGTTGAGATCCTGAAGAAATTATTTACCCAGGGCAGTTCCAGGTCATATTTTCCATATTCATCTTTTTCTTCCATGATGATATTGCGCATGGAACTCTGGTTGGACAGGATCTGGTCCCATTGCATATGCCGGGCAATGTATAAAATAGAATCTGCAGAATATCCCGCGGCATAAAAGGACCCGATGATACTCCCCATGCTGGTACCTGTAATGTAATCTATGGGAAGCCCGGCCGAATCGATGGCCTTGAGAATACCGATATGTGCCAGGCCCTTGGCTCCTCCGCCGCTCAGCGTAAGCCCGATTTTTGGCCTTTTACCTTTTGTTGAATCCTGTGCGCCGGCAGGCAGGATGAAAATAAAATAAAGGCAGCCGGTGATCAACAGAATACGGACCGAAATAAGAAATGGATCTCTTTTAATAATACGGCAGGTTTGTTATAAAATTACAAAAAGGACCCGAAGATTCAATCCGGATCAGGAAAGCGATTCTTCCAGTTCCATCAGTTTTTCAAGAGCTGCATCATAGTGCTGCCTGGCCAGGGTTAAACTCAGGGCTGCTTTTTTATACTCAGATTCGGCAACCAGGAATTTCTGCCTGTCCGCATAAATTTCAGGTGTGGACAATTGTTTTTCCAGGCAGTCACTCTCCGATTGAAGACGATTGATATCACCGTCGAGTTGCTCCACCAGCTTTTGCTGTTTCTGGAGTTGTTTTTTTGCTTCCTTATTTACAGGCTGGGAGGAAACCAGGGACGGTTTGGATTGTTCTGCAACCGGCTTTTCAGTTTTTGGTTTGTTGGAAGCCGGTTTTGACAAGGTGCTCATGCGTTTGTTCCATTCCACCCATTCATCATAGGTCCCTTTGAAGACTTTGATCCGGCCGTTTTCAATCTCCCATATTTTATTGGCGGTTTTAGAAATAAAAAAGCGGTCATGGCTCACCAGGATATAACTTCCTTCGTATTTATTCAGGGCTTCTGCCAGCAATTCACAGGAATGAATATCCANGTGATTGGTCGGTTCATCCAGTATCAGGAAATTGGCCTTGCCTGCAATGGTTTTTGCCAGTGCGACCCGGGCCTTCTCGCCACCGCTTAAAACCTTAATCTTTTTTTCAACATCATCTCCTGAAAAAAGGAAACATCCCAGCAGGGTCCTGAGTTCGAGTTCATTTTTCTGGGAACCGCATTGTTTCATTTCTTCCAGTACGGAATCGTTCAGGTTCAGGGATTCCAGCTGATGCTGTGCATAGAAACTGGAATCCACATGATGGCCCCAGGTACGGTGACCCGTAAAAGTTTCTGTTCCGGCGATGATACGCAAAACAGTGGATTTGCCTTTGCCATTTGCGCCGATGAGTGCAATCTTGTCACCCCGTTCAATTTCCGCTTCCGCATGGCTGAGGATTTCTATTTTACCGAAATGTTTGCTGACATCCTTTAAATGCACCAGCACTTTCCCCGGCTGCCGATCCACCCGGAACTGGATCCGCATATCAGGCCTTTCCATTTCAACATTTTCAATCCGGTCTATTTTATCCAGACGCTTCATGGCCGACTGGGCGGCAGCTGCCTTGCTGGCTTTGGCTTTGAAACGCTCTATAAATCTTTCCTGCTGACGGATATAATCTTTTTGATTTTCATAGGCCCGTTGCTGCAGGGAGATCCGCATCTCTTTTTCCTTTTCGTAAAAAGAATAATTCCCGTTATAAAAATGCAGGTCCTGCTGGTACAACTCAACAATCTTATCCACCATCCGGTCCAGAAAAAACTTGTCATGGCTCACGATTACAACGGAACCGGGATAATGCTGCAAATACTTTTCAAGCCATTCGATGGAGGGCAGATCCAGGTGATTGGTGGGTTCATCGAGCAGTAGCAGGTCCGGTTTCTGAAGAATCATTTTCGCCAGGAGCACACGCATGCGCCAGCCGCCGCTGAATTCACGGTAAGGCCTTTGCAGATCCGCATTGGAAAAACCCAGCCCCTGTAAAACTTCCTCAGTTTTATGATGGATATTGTATCCGTCCAGCAAGTCCATTTCATGGAGTTTGTCGGTATAGAGGACCAATAATTGCTCGGATTGTTGTTTCCCGGCTTTTTCTTCCGCTTCCAGCTGGGAAGCAAGCGATTCAAGTTCTGTTTCCAGCGCCAGTACTTTTTCAAAAGCCCCCATGGCAACCTTTAATATGGTATCCCCCGTATCAAAGCTGAGCAGGTCCTGATGCAGGTAGCCGATGCTGGTATTCCGGCTGCGTTCCACGGTCCCGGCTGTAGGAGAATATTCACCGGCGAGCAGTTTCAGCAGGGTGGACTTACCGGTACCATTATAACCGATCAGGCCGATATGTTCATTGGGTTGAATATGCCACGTGACATCTTCAACGATTGTACGGGCGCCAAACTCAAATGTTAGATTCTGAAAACCTGCCAGCATATAATTGATTGGGTATTAATTCGAACGCGCAAAATTAAAACAAATGCATTTAGAATTACCTTTGATTAAATTCTATTTATGAGGAAGGCCCTTATTCTGGTTTTGGTATTGGCTATGGCCCTTGGCATTTCCTACCTCGTGCTTCATAAAAGCAGTCCGGGCAATGGAAACCGGGAAGAAAGAGATGAACCTTTAGCCATTAATTCCAAAACATCCGCCTTTACCCGTTCCTTTGAAGGGGTATTAAGCAGTTATTATGAGTTGTCGGAAGGTTTTGCTAAGGCAGACACATCCCGGATCTCCCAGACTGCACGGCGTCTCAGTGTGGCCATTGACAGTATCCGGTTTGATCAGTTCAAAGCGGATACGGCCATCGTGGAAACAGCCATGAACCTGGGTCAGTCCATACAGGGAGAAATTGCCGGGTTGAACGGGGAAACACAAATGGAACAAAAGAAAAGGGAATTCAATATGATTACGGATCAGTTGTACTCCCTGATCCGGACGGTGAGATATGATGGCAGCACTATTTACCATATGCGCTGTCCCATGGCTTTTTCTGATTCTTCCGAAGCTTACTGGCTAAGCCCGACGAATAAAATCTCAAATCCTTATCTGGGAAAAAATAATCCGGTGTCTAAAAACAAAATGCCGGATACTGGCGAATTGATAGACAGTATCCATTATGCTGTGCCGGTGAGTGAATGATGAAAAAAATCCTGCTTTTTTGTTTATGGGGATGGGTTACTGCTGTACAGGCACAGAACAAGTATAGTATTACGGGATATGTTAAAGATTCCCTTTCATCCGAAAACCTGATCAGTGCAACCGTCAGCTTCAACGGGCAACTGAAAGGCGTTAACACCAACGGGTACGGATTCTATTCCATCACGTTGCCCGAAGGGCGTTACCTGATTACGGCTTCCTATGTCGGATATCAGTCCAAATCTGCGGAAATCAATCTGGATAAGAATATCAGTCTGAACTTTTTGATTAACCCCCGTTCCTTTCTCAATGAGGAAGTGGTTGTATATGCCAGGAAAAAAGATGCCAACGTGACGAATGCCCAAATGGGAAAAATCAATTTGTCGATGGCGCAGGTTAAATCGCTGCCTGTTTTATTCGGGGAAGTGGATATTATGAAAACGTTGCAGCTTTTGCCCGGAGTCAGTAATGCCGGCGAAGGGAATACCGGTCTGTATGTGCGNGGCGGCGGGCCNGACCAGAATCTCATTATGCTGGACGACGCCATCGTTTACAATACAGGTCACCTGTTTGGTTTTTTTTCCATCTTCAACGGGGATGCCATAAAAAATACAACCCTGATCAAGGGGAGTATGCCTGCACAGTATGGCGGCAGGCTGTCTTCGGTGCTGGATATATCCATGAAGGAAGGCAATATGAATAAATTCGAAGTAGACGGGGGCCTCGGCCTGCTGGCTTCGCGATTATCCGTGCAGGGACCGCTGATCAAACACAAAGCCTCGTTTATCGTGTCTTACAGGAGAACCTACGTGGACCTGCTGGTAAGCCCCTTCATCAAAAAATCCAGCAGTTTTTATGGATCAGGCTATTATTTCTATGACCTGAATGCCAAAGTAAATTTTCAATTTTCAGAAAAAGACCGGATCTACCTGAGCGGCTATTTCGGCAGGGATGTATTTGACTTCAATAATTCCCGCCGTTCTTTCAGCACCGATATTCCCTGGGGAAATTCCACGGCCACCCTGCGCTGGAACCATGTATTTAACCGGAGATTATTTGCAAACACCACTTTATTGTATAATGATTACCGGTTCGCCTTTAACGGGGCACAGGATAATTTCGCCCTGAATCTTTCCTCAGGCATCCACGATCTTTCAGCCAAAACCGATTTTGACTATTATCTGAACCCAAAACATAAAGTGCGGTTTGGCGGGATCTATACTTACCATACGTTTACACCCAATATCCTCACCGGACACCAGGATTCGGTTGTATTCACACCGAATAATTCGAATATTAAATATGCACGCGAAGCGGCCGTCTATATCCAGGACGACTGGCAGGTGAGCGAACGGATTGATATCAGCATGGGGTTGCGCTGGAGCGGCTTCCAGCAGGTGGGGCCCTATACCATTTACCAGTCGGATGCCAATGGCAATAAAACCGACAGCACCCACTATGGCCGGGGTCAGAATATAATTACTTATGGGGGACCGGAACCCCGGTTTACCTTTCGTTACCTGCTGAACGAACAAACCTCGCTAAAAGCTTCGGTTTCCAGGAATCTCCAATACATTCATCTCGTGAGCAATGCGGGAACCACGCTGCCAACCGATCTCTGGGTTCCCAGTACGTATCGCGTAAAACCCCAGGCCAGCTGGCTCTATGCGGCAGGTCTTTTTAAGAATTTCAGGGATAATATGTTTGAAACTTCCGTTGAACTCTATTACAAACAAATGCAAAACCAGATCGAATATAAGGAAGGATATACACCCTCTCTCAGCGATCCGGAGAACTCATTTGTATTCGGAAAGGGCTGGAGTTATGGGGCAGAATGGTTTATTAATAAAACCAAGGGACGTTGGACAGGATGGATCGGATATACGTTATCCTGGACCTGGAGGCAATTTCCCGACCTCAATAACGGGCTGAAATTCCCGGCTAAATATGACCGGCGTCATGACCTTTCCGTAGTCAACACCTATGAATTGAACCAACGCTGGAAAATATCCGCCGTATTTGTTTTTGCCAGTGGGAATGCCACTTCATATCCTGAAAAATTTTATCTGATCGAAGGAACACTTACGCAGGATTACAGCCGGATCAATCAATACCGGCTGCCCGCGTATAACCGTCTGGACCTGGCAGCCACCTATACCCCCAAACATAAGATTTCAAAAAAACTGCATAGCAGCTGGGTTTTCAGTATTTACAATGTATACAGCCGTTTGAATCCATATTTTATTTACTTCGACCAGACGGGCAGCGCATATGATGGTACCCTCCAGGTACAGGCAAAAAAAGTCTCCCTGTTCCCCATCCTGCCTTCCGTGACCTGGAACTTTCATTATTGAACTTTCCGTTTAAATAAAATCCATACTCCAAAATGCAGGCAACATTTATATTCGTTCCCATTTAATACCAAAACATGGGAAAAAGAATTTTCATACCGTTTTTATTACTTGCCGGCAGTTTATATGCCCAAAAAGAAAACCCGGATATGGCCATGATGGCCAAAATAAGGGATGAAGGCCTGAACCATTCACAGGTGATGGAAATTGTTTATAACCTGACGGATGCCAGCGGTCCGCGTCTGATGCAATCACCCGGATATTTCAGGGCAGCCCGCTGGGCAAAAACAAAACTGGCTTCCTGGGGACTTGAAAATGCAAACCTGGAACCCTGGGGTCCCTGGGGAAAGGGGTGGGAACTGGAGAAATATTATCTGGCCATGACGGCTCCATACTATAAGCCGCTGATCGGGTTTCCGAAAACTTTTTCAAAAGGCACGGACGGACTGGTCCATGCACAGGTATTGCTGTTGGATGCAACCGATTCTGCGGGCCTGGCTGTTTACCAGGGTCAGTTAAAGGATAAAATCGTCATGATCCGCAGAACAGATTCCCTCACCCTGGGTTTTCAGCCGGATGCAGGCAGGTACAGTGATTCGGATCTCCTCAAACTGGCCGCCTTTGATCCAAAAGCACCGGTTCCTCCTTCCCATGCTTATGATGCTTATATTGCCGCCTACCGATTCCTGACTCAGGTAAAAAAAATGGCGGTACGGGAAGGCGCCCTGGGCATTCTGACGACCAGCCCTAAGAATTCGGACGGAACTGTTTTTGTTCAGAACGGAATTCCATATAACGGGGAAATGGAACCGGCCCTGAATGATATCTCGATCGCTTACGAGGATTTTATGACCATGCAGCGTTTATTGCAGCACCAGGTTCCCGTAACCATCGATCTGGAACTACGCGCTAAAATTTATGCCGACGATCAGCAGGGGTATAATGTGATTGCGGAAATTCCCGGAACAGATCAGAAACTGAAAGAACAACTGGTGATGATTGGCGGACACCTCGATTCCTGGCAGGGGGCAACAGGCGCAACCGATAATGCAGCGGGATCCGCCGTAATGATGGAAGTGGTGCGCATTCTGAAAGCAGTTGATATAAAACCGCGCCGTACCATTCGCATCGCTTTATGGGGTGGGGAAGAAACCGGCCTGCACGGATCTAAAAATTATGTGAAGAATCATTTTACAGATACAGCCACCAAAAAATTCAATGCTGCGGGTGACAAACTTTCTGTTTACCTGAACCTGGACAATGGAACGGGTAAGATCCGGGGCATTTACCTGCAGGGCAATGCGGCTGCCGGTCCTATATTCGACCGGTGGTTCCAACCATTTCATGACCTGGGTGCCAAGACGCTCACATTACAGAATACAGGCGGAACAGATTTTCTTTCCTTTGATGCCATCGGTCTTCCGGGTTTCCAGTTCATACAGGACCCCATGGAATACGGAACCAGGACCCATCACAGCAATATGGACAGTTACGACCATCTCAGTGCCGGGGATCTGAAACAGGCCGCAACCATTATTGCCGCCTTTGTTTACGATGCGGCACAATGGGATGAAAAAATACCAAGGAAATAAAAAGGATTATTCAATTTTCTTATACTGAAAATTGAGCACGATATTTTTTTGTTCGGTGGAAATGATTCTTTCCTCATACCTTTTTTCCCCGTCTCTTACGACCAACAGGGATGTATTCGGTGGAATATCTCCGAGATTTTCCGCTACCATTACCAACTGGTGCGGATGTTCCGAAGGTTCTACCGGTAACCTGACGGTGATGGGCTGGTCACTTAAACGGGCCCTGGAAATAAGCAGTTTGTTATCATAATAAACGGATACCGTATCGTTGTCAATGGCCCCGTCATCATAGATTCTGATTTCAACACTGGTATGATTGACGGTCAGCGTTTTCAGCACGGAGTTGGTCCGGTTTCTCAACACAGGAGGAACCGGGACCCGGTTTTCGGGCGGATAAATATTTTCTGAACTATCCCCGGGGATCTGGATTTTCCCAGGTTGCGGTTCCTGATTTGTTTTTTTACCGGCGGCCAGGGATTGGGAGTCCGGCGCCTTCGC
>WSSedB1CaDRAFT_10000686_pt1 | contig 14027 bp, 12 predicted proteins | sample WetSurSB1Cattail_FD_9460 | JGI IMG/M metagenome (IMG submission 9460)
GCAAGTTTTATGTTAAAAAATGGTTATTAAAAAGAAAAAGGATGTGCTTTTTGTGAAAAAACGTATAATTACCCTTCTTTTAACCCTGGCAGTGATGGCCTTTGGAGCGCAAAGCGTATTTGCTGCAGAAGCCTCAAACAACCTGCCGAATATTAAGATTCTTGCAACGGGCGGCACCATTGCCGGAAGTGCTGCTTCAAATACAGCGACAACAGGCTATAAGGCTGGTGCCCTGGGCATTGATGTTCTTATTAATGCAGTGCCGGAGATAAAAAAATATGCAAATGTCACAGGTGAACAGATCTGCAGCATCGATAGTAAAGATATGTCAAATGATATCTGGTTGAAGCTTGCTAATCGAATTAATGAATTACTTGCCGATGACAATGTTGATGGTATCGTTATCACGCATGGTACAGATACATTAGAAGAAACCGCTTATTTTTTGAACCTTACCGTAAAAAGCAAGAAACCAGTCGTAATTGTCGGAGCAATGCGCCCGGCAACAGCGATCAGTGCAGATGGTCCAATGAATCTTCTGAATGCAGTCCGTGTTGCAGGAAGTAAAGCAGCCATCAATAAAGGTGTTCTTGTAGCAATGAACGATGAAATAAACGGTGCTCGTGATGTGACGAAAACGAATACGACAAGCGTTAGCACATTCAAGGCACCGGAACTTGGGTTCCTTGGCTATATTAATGAAGGAGTACCTGAATTCTATCGTGAATCGACCCGCCGTCATACAGCCAACAGCGAATTCAGCGTAAAATATGCAACAGCACTTCCCTATGTAAAGATTATTTATGGTCATGCTGATGATGATGGTGTATTTGTTGATGCAGCTGTGGCTGCTGGAGCAAAAGGTATTGTGTATGCAGGTACAGGCAATGGCAGTATCCATAAAAACGCTGAAGCAGCCCTGGCAAAAGCAACAGCGAAAGGTGTTGTTGTTGTTCGCAGCTCACGTGTAGGTAATGGTACTGTCATCCCCGCAGAACAATCTTATATCGATGAGCACTTCATCGATGGAGACTCCTTAAGCCCGCAGAAGGCACGTATACTTCTTTCCCTCGCACTAATGAAGACAACTGATCTCCAGGAAATTCAGACAATGTTCAAGACGTACTGATAAGGAATAAAGAATCAAATAGGTATGAATGGGACTTTGCATGAAGCATTTCTGTTAAAAAAATGCTTCATGCATTCCTTTAAATGCATTCTGTTCAAATTGTTAAAACAAGTGTTTTGCTAGTAAACTGAGTTAGAAAAAAAAGTTATGATTTCGTGAAAAAATTCGCAAAAAGTACTTGATTGTATTTTGTATACATGATACAATACAGACATAGAGATAAACAACACATGAACAAATCATAACTTATATAAATAGTTGGTAACATTAAGAAAACATTGAATGTTGCGCAATAACGTGCAGCATTATAAAAAGAGAGGAACGTGGAAAAAATGAGAAAAGAACATGATTTTTTAGGTGAAATGGAAGTACCAGACAACGTTTATTATGGAGTACAGACGCTTCGCGCCAAAGAGAACTTCAACATTACGGGCGAAAAACTGGATCCTGATTTTATAATCTCGATGGCAATGGTAAAGAAAGCAGCAGCAATTGCTAATATGAGTACAGGTCGTCTCGAAAAGAAAATCGGTGATGCACTTGTTGAAGCAGCTGACGAAGTTATTTCCGGTAAAATGGTTGACCAGTTTCCGGTAGATCCGATTCAGGGCGGTGCTGGTACATCCGTTAACATGAACGTGAATGAAGTTCTCGTAAACCGTGCACTTGAAATCATTGGTGAAAAAAAGGGCAGCTATGATATCATCTCTCCGAATAACCATGCCAACATGGCGCAGTCGACGAATGACAGCTTTCCAACAGGCATCAAAGTCTGCATCAGCCATAAGAGTAAGACACTTATCGGAGCCCTTACGCGTCTTGCTGATGAACTTGATAAAAAAGCCGAAGAATACAAGAGTATTCTCAAAATGGGCCGTACGCATCTGCAGGATGCAGTGCCAATAACTCTTGGTCAGGAAATGGGTTCGTATGCATCTTCTGTTCGCCGTGGTATAAAGCGTATTGAACATGCAGTTGCAGGCGTGCACACCATCAATATGGGTGCAACGGCTGTAGGTACAGGACTCAATGCAGAACCAGCTTATATCATAGCTGTTGCCAAGGCACTGTCGGATGTAACGGGTGAAACCTATATGACAGCAGATAACCTTATTGATGCAACGAATAATACAGATGGTTTTGCTGATGTATCTTCATCCCTTAAGGTAACGGCACTTGTGCTTATCAAGATGGCAAATGACTTCCGTATGATGGCTTCCGGTCCTCGCTGCGGCATTAATGAACTTAAGCTTCCGGCACGTCAGCCAGGTTCTTCAATTATGCCAGGCAAGGTCAACCCGGTTATTGCTGAAGTTCTCAACCAGACTTGTTACCAGGTTATAGCAAATGATATTGCTGTAAGTCTTGGTGTTGAAAATGGACAATTTGAGCTTAATGTAATGGAACCGGTTATATCCTTTAACCTTTTCAATTCCATGCGTTACCTCACAAATGCAGTTAATACTTTTGTAGATAAACTTCTTATTGATCTCCAGCCAAATGAAAAACAGTGTGCTGAATGGCTTGATAAGAGCGTTGGCATTGTAACTGCACTTCTGCCGCATATCGGTTATGAAAACTCGGCAATGCTTGCGAAAGAAGCCTATACAACAGGTAAACCAATTCGTGGAATTATTCTCGAAAAGGGTCTGCTTACAAAAGAAAAAATGGATCATATCCTTTCACCAGAGCAGATGACACATCCGGGCATTACCGGCTGATAAAGCGTTTCCTTCCAACAACTTACCCATAGATTATACGAACAGCAAAAGCCTCCGCGTAAGCGGAGGCTTTTGCTATATATAAATTGATTTTGAATGATAAAGACATCCGGTGATTTAATAAAAAACGACTGCCTTTATTTTGATGGTTGAATTTTTTTATTTGCTTTTACGCAGGGTGGTAACGGTTTCACCGCCGATCCCCCAGTTATCGGTGTCCACTTCATCGATTACAACTACAGCTGTTTTGGGATTTTTGCCAAGAACATCAACAAGAAGCTTTGTAGCACCTTTGATTAATAAAGCTTTTTGCTCTGGAGTAGCACCCTCTTTGGTTATTTTAATGTTTATATAAGGCATTGTATCATCACGATCCTTTCTGTTTTATAATTTTAATGTAGTATTCAGATTATTATATCATAATAATTAAGTAAAAATAATCTTTTATTAATTAATATTTACTATTTGTTATAGAGGGTTTATAATAATGGTAAATCAACAAATAAAGAGAAGGCATTATGATGAAAAAAGTAGTTTTTATCAGACATGGTGAAAGTATTTGGAATATGAAAAACTTGTTTACAGGGTGGACGGATGTTGATTTAAGTGAAAAAGGCAGTGCTGAGGCGAAAAAAGCTGGAGAAATTTTACAAAAGAATGGTTTTTCGTTTGATATAGCGTATACATCTTTTTTGAAAAGAGCAATTAAAACACTGCATGACGTTTTAGAAATGATGGATTTGTTATGGATTCCTGAATACAAAACCTGGATTTTGAATGAACGGCACTACGGGGGTCTCCAGGGACTTAATAAGGCAGAAACAGCGAAAAAATATGGCGATGAGCAGGTTCATATTTGGCGGCGCAGTTATGATGTGGAACCACCGCAGCTGACAGAAGAAGCGGCAAACCTGCAGGCGAATGATCCTAAATATAAAGGACTTGCACCTCGGTTACTGCCATTAACAGAAAATCTTAAAGAAACGGTCGCTCGTGTTGTGCCTTTTTGGCAGGAAACCATCGTACCACAGATTAAAGCAGATAAAAAAATTATCATTGCAGCGCATGGTAATAGTTTACGGGCTTTAGTAAAATATATTGATGGTGTTTCCGATGAGGAAATCGTAAAACTCGATATACCAACGGGCATTCCGCTTGTTTATGAATTTGATGATGATTTGAAACCATTGAAACATTACTATTTAGAACAATAATATAATGCAGGAAGACTGTCGCATTAATTAATTAATTAATTGGTGTGATGGTCTTTTTATTTTTTTGCCAGTCGGATAAATTCCTGCATGGCATGTGTAAGATAGCCGTTTTTTTTGTAGGCGATAAAAATCTTACGAGTGGCACTTGTATCGCGTATTTTATAGTAGACAAGATTCGTATTCGGAGTCCCAAGTTTGATAAGTGAATCGGTGAGAAAGGTTAGGCCAAGTCCCTGACAAGCCATGTGATAAGCGGTCATAAGCTGATTCAGATAAAGACGGACTTTGGGTGTAAAACCGCTGCTCTGGCAAAGATCGAAAGCTCGGCGGTTCATGTCATTGCCTTTGCCAAGCAGCAGAAAATTTTCACTGGCAAAGTGGGATAATGAAAGGCTAGGTGTGTCCTTATCTTCGTGATGGTCATTTATGATATCCTGTTGTGTGAGCAACGCGAACGGATAGTCTTTATTGAGAGGATTATCTGTGGGTACGGCGAGCATGATGTGATCTTCGAGGAGCGGATAACTCTCATAGAGATGCTCGTCGTAGAGCCCGCTGTCGACAATAAGGTCGATTTCCTCGGTGAGAAGCTTAGTATAGAGCTCAGTTGAGCTGGACTCGGTGATGATGAGATTTATGTTAGGATACGTATTAGCAAATGATTTAATGATGGGTGGCAGGATACAAGAGGAGAAGAAGTTTGTGCCGCCCAGCGAAAGCGAGCCGCTCGTGAGACTTGCAAGATCATTGCAGTAGTTCTGTAGGTTTTTCTGTATTGTGAGAATTTGTCCGACGGCTTCAATATAGGCTTTTCCAGCTGGTGTGAGCTGTATGGGTGATGTGCTGCGGTCAAAAAGAGGCAGGCCAAGTTCTTTTTCCACTTTTTTGACTGCGGCGCTCAGTGCAGGCTGCGAGATAAAAAGCTTGCGTGCTGCCCGGGAAAAGCTTTTTTCCAGATAGACTTCATAGACGTATTCCATTCCACGCATAAAAAGACTCCTTATAGATTATTCTTATAAGTATTATATCATTATATGTATTTGATTATACTATAATGGAGTGATATGATCAAGACAGAGAAAGCGAAAACCAGTGAATAAAGGAGGAACACCTAATGAAAACGATTGGTATTATTGGTGGAATGGGACCGATGGCCACGGTTGACCTTATGGAGAAAATTATTCAGTCAACACAGGCGAGCGACGATCAGGATCATATTCATATACTTGTAGACAACAATACGGCGATTCCTGATCGGACAGAGGCAATCCTGCATGGGGGTAAGTCGCCGGTAATGGAGCTGGTACGTTCCGGGCTCAACCTTGAACGAATGGGTGCAGATGTGCTTGTTCTGGCGTGCAATACAGCACATTATTTCTTACCGCAGGTTCAGCCGTTTTTGCATGTTCCGGTACTTAATATGATTGAAGTAATAGCAAATGAATGTGTAGAAAGCGGTATGTGCTGCATTGGATTATTGGCTTCGGAAGGTACATACGGTTCGGGTATATATAAGAAAGCTTTTGATAAACGAGGGATGAAGCTTTTGCAGCCGGATGAAGTACAGAGGCAGATACTCCATGACATGATTTATCATGGAGTAAAAGCGGGAAACCGTCTGTACGATATCACAGAGGTTTGTAAAGTGCTTTCTGATATGCGCAGCCGGGGTGCTAAAGCTTTTATCCTTGGCTGTACAGAGATACCGATTGCTGTAAAGATGTATGATATAAAAGAAACCTATATTGACGCAACACGGATACTGGCAGAAAAAGTTGTTGCCTATGTCGGTGCAACATGTGTAGTGCATGATGTAAATTGTGCAGGATAATAATAGAAACAACCGGTTTACAATTTGATGAACAAAATGTAGATCGGTTGTTTTTACGTCTAAATTACCTATGTGTAAGGATAGGTTCATTTTTGCGGATGTTTTTGCAGGTTTGTGGATTGTTTAACGAAAGAATTTTCTTTATACTATAAATAGAATAAAAACTGAAAATAAAGAATAAACAATATAAATCAGAAAGAAGGTACTTTATGAGTGTTCCAATTCATGTAGACCGTGTGATAAAGCGTTATGGGGATTTGACGATTATTCCGCATTTGACAGAGAATATAAAAAACGGTGAGTTTTTTACCCTGCTGGGACCGTCTGGCTGTGGCAAAACGACGCTGCTTCGAATGATTGCCGGATTCAATAGCATCGAGGGTGGAGAGATCCGCTTTGGCGATCAGGTCATCAATGATATTCCGGCGCATAAGCGCAATATTGGTATGGTCTTCCAAAGCTATGCAATTTTCCCGCATCTTACAGTGCGTGAAAATGTCGAGTATGGTCTCAAACTGCGCAAGCTGGATAAGGCTGAAATGAAGAAGAGAACGGATGCAATTCTTGAGGTCGTAAAAATTACGGAGTATCAGGATCGTTTGCCGGAACGTCTTTCCGGTGGACAGCAGCAGCGTGTCGCGCTTGCACGTTCGATTGTTATTCATCCAAGTGTACTGCTGATGGACGAACCGCTTTCTAATCTTGATGCCAAGCTGCGTGTGGAAATGCGCTCGGCAATTCGTGATGTGCAGAAACAGGTCGGTATCACAACGGTTTATGTAACACATGATCAGGAGGAAGCCCTCTCTATTTCTGACCGTATTGCAGTCATGAAAAAAGGTGAGATACAGCAGACGGCACGTCCGCATACAATCTATACGAGGCCCTACAATATATTTGTTTCGACTTTTATCGGTCATTCCAATCTTTTCAAGGGGCAGGTTCGGGTCAGTGGAACGGAAAAAGCGGTTGTATTTAATGATGGGTATGTTGTACCGATGGATAATCTGTCCGATGAAGCAGTTGATGGTATGGAGGTTATCATATCGGTGCGGCCGGAAGAGTTTGCCATTCATCAGGAAGGTCTTACCTGCCGGATCAAGACAAAAGTATTTCTTGGCAAGTATGTCAACTACAGTCTGGACTTTCCGGAAGACAGGATTGTGACGGATCAACCGTCCATTGAGTATTCACAAGATCTCGGTCATGCTGAAAGAGTCCTTGAAGTCGGCGATAATGTAACGCTCAAGCCAAATTGTATGAAGATTAATATCTTTACGGCGGATGGCGAACGGAATATTATCAGGGATGTGGTTCGCTATGAGTAAGAAAAGGCTGTTTAAATGGGATTTTTGGACAGGTATTACGATTATGGCAATTGTTATCTTCGGACTTTTTCTTATCTATCCGCTGTTTTCACTTTTTACAAGTGCTTTTCAAAATGCGGATACTGGTGCATTTTCCATGGAGAACTTTTCGCGCTTCTTTGAACGGAAATACTACTATCAGTCGATGATAAACAGCTTTTGGGTAACGACGTGTGTTACGGCACTGGCCATTGTCATTGGCACGACACTAGCATATTTTATGACAATCTACAAAATAAAATACAAAGGTCTTGTTGAAATTTGTATTATCATTTCGCTTTTATCACCACCGTTTATCGGGGCATATTCCTGGATTCTTATTGGTGGCCGCAGTGGTATATTAACGCAATGGCTGTACACAACATTTGGGTATGAATTTCCTTCGGTTTACGGGTTTGGCGGGATACTGCTTGTACTCACACTCAAACTGTATCCGTTCATCTATCTTTATGTTGCAGGTGCAATGAAAAATATTGATTCAGCACTTATTGAAGCCTCGGAAAGCCTTGGCTGCAGCGGCATTCGCAAGGTTGCAACTGTTATTGTTCCCTTGATCACACCAACAATTCTTGCAGGAGCTCTCATGGTGTTTATGAATGCTATGGCAGACTTTGGGACACCAATGCTTATTGGGGAAGGCTATAATGTCATGCCAGTCATGATTTATTCTGAGTTTATTAATGAAGTCGGTGATCAGGCGAACTTCGCGGCGGCAATGGCAGCCATTATGGTTATCATTACGTCTTCGATTTTCCTTTTACAGAAATACATTGTCAACCGTAAGTCGTTTACAATGAGTGCACTTCGTCCGATGCAGATTCATAAGATGAAAGGGATTTGGAACGTTGTGCTGCATACCTGTATTTATGTGCTTGTTGCGGTTTCCATGGTTCCACAGCTTGTAGTTATCTATACTTCTTTCCTCAAGACAAATGGTTCTGTATTCGTATCGGGTTTCTCATTTGACAGCTATACCACAATCTTCGAAAATCTTGGTACCGCTATTACGAACACGTATCTGTTCAGTTTTTCGGCGATCGTTATGATTGTTTTTCTTGGTATGACAGTTGCCTATCTCACGACACGCCGCAAGAGCTGGATTACGGATATCATCGATACACTTACAATGTTTCCCTACATCATTCCGGGTTCTGTCCTTGGGATCACGCTGCTTCTGGCTTTTAATGAAGAACCGATGCTTCTTTCAGGTACCGCGTTTATCATTATTATATCGCTGGTTATTCGGCGTTTGCCGTATACACTGCGCTCAAGCTCGGCAATTCTTTATCAGATCAGCCCGAGTCTTGAAGAAGCTTCCATCAGTCTGGGAGCTTCACCACTTCGCACGTTTTTTAAGGTAACGGCCGTGCTTATGCTTCCGGGTGTTATGAGCGGTGCAATCCTGAGCTGGATTACAGCCATCAATGAATTGAGTTCCTCGGTTATCCTGTTTACCGGGGCGACAAAAACAATGTCAGTTGCTATCTACACGGAAGTTATTCGTGCAAGCTATGGTACAGCTGCAGCGCTGTCGACAATTCTGACACTTACGACCGTTGTGGCAATGCTTATCTTTTTTAAGGTGTCTGGCAGCAGAGATGTTACATTGTAAGGCATCAGATAAAAGTAAAATATGAAATAGTTGAGTCATAGCACCGTCTGGCAGATTTTGCAAGAGATGAACCGACTTTGTCGGCAAGAGGTATACAACGTCTCTTCGTCAGCACATCTTTTGGAATGACTATCGGTGAAGTGCTATAATCATAAAGTGGTTTTGTCCGCTGCAGGCCAAGTGTGCGCAGCGGATAAAACGACTTCATCAAGTGTGCTTGCGGGTGTCGCTTTCGGGCGAAGAGTCCCGCTATAATGCGACAAAAAATAATAAATATGAGGGGGATTTTTTTCATGCAATTAAAAAAATGGATCTCTTTACTGGTTACAATGGTATTTCTTGGCGGCGTACTGGCAGGGTGCGGCGGTGGACAAAAGGAACAGGCAAAGGCTGCTAAAGGAAGCGGCGAAGAAAGCAATAAACTTGTCGTCTATTGTCCACATCCGCTATCTTTTATTAATCCGCTTGTTCAGGAATTTGAAAAACAAAGTGGTATTAAAGTTGAAGTTATTGCTGCTGGTACAGGAGAACTTTTGAAAAGAGTAGAATCTGAAAAAGCAAATCCTCTCGGAGATATATTCTGGGGTGGCTCGCTTAATACAATGAAACCAAAAGCAAAACTATTTGAAAACTACACGTCCGTAAATGAAGAACACATTCAGCCTGCATTCAAGAATACGGAAGGTTCAATGACACGCTTCACGGATATTCCAAGTGTTATTATGGTTAATACAAATCTTATCGGTGATATCAAAGTTGAAGGATATGGAGATCTCTTGAATCCTGCGCTCAAGGGCAAGATTGCTATGGCAGATCCATCCAAGTCATCGTCCTCCTATGAACATCTTATCAATATGCTCTATGCAATGGGCAATGGAAATCCGGAAAATGGCTGGGATTATATTGCTAAGTTCTGCCAAAACCTTGATGGCAAACTTCTCAGCGGGTCTTCTGCTGTATATAAAGGTGTAGCTGATGGGGAATATGCAGTTGGCTGTACCTTTGAAGAAGGCGGCGCAAAATATGTTGCCGATGGTGCTCCAGTTAAGCTCATCTATATGAATGAAGGCGTTATCTCGAAACCGGATGGTGTTTATATCATCAAGAATGCAAAAAATATGGAAAATGCAAAGAAATTCATCGACTTTATTACAAGCAAAGAAGCACAGACGATTATTGTGCAGCAGCTTTATCGCCGTTCTGTAAGAGACGATGTTGAACCACCTGCAGGGCTTCTTCCAAAAGATCAGATTAAGATTATTGACGATGAAGAATCTGTTGTAGAACAAAACAAAAAAGCATGGCTTGATAAGTTCAAGGATGTCTTTACAAGTGAAAAATAAGTAACGGATCGAAACGGGGTGCCATATAAGGCTGACTTATATAGTGCCCCTTTTCGTTTCGTGCTGATTTTGTTTAGTTTTTCCAGGAAAAATGTTATGCTGTAGAAAAGAGGTGAAAAGCGTGCGTCATTTGCAGGATGAGATTCGTATAACCTTTACGAAATATGCACTTATACCGGTATTTATCATCGCAATTATTGGTGTGGTGCTGGCATTTACCTACTGGAATAAAAACGTACTTGAGCGCAATTCCGAGAGCCGTCAGCTTGTGGCCGAGGTCATCGAAGGTATTGTCACGGACTACAAAGAACAGGCGAATGATATTGCTAATGCCGGCTATGATCTTACGGCGCTCGCCGCAAGTCGGAAGCAGCAGATGAATCTCTATACGGAGCTTTATAAGCAGGTCAATATCATGCATGATAATACGAGCTTTTATTTGCTTGATGCACAAAAGCAGATTATTTTGTCGAACCGTACGGTCTTGCCACGCGAGCTGCAACTGACAGCCAGCGATGAATGGGGCATATTTCATCGTATGGTGTTGTCACCGAAGGAGACGTTTATGGAGTTTGGCATAAACGATCGTTTTTACGAGCGGGATATGATCATTGCGCGGGCACTGGAGATAAAGGGAACACTGCAGGGATACATCGTGTTTGTGATCCCCGGAACGTATCTTCGTCAGGCAATTTCATCGCCGCATGTGCAGTTTGTGATTGCAGATGAGTACGATTATACGCCGATTGCGACAGACCCGGGCTTCAGCGATGCACGTTTTCAGAAGTTGTGGCCGTCACTCAAAGGGGCGGCAGGCAGCATCTCTTTTAAAGACCAGCAGTATTATGTATCAGAAAGCACGATTCTTAGTGGCAAACTGCGTGTTTATGCATTTTCACCAATAGGCAATATGATTACACAGTATCTTACGGGGGCGGGAATCCTGCTTGGTGTACTGCTTATCATGATACCCGTTATTGTCGTAAGTGTACGGCGTGAGACGGCACGGAAGATGCAGACGATTGATGAACTTGTTGAGGCTTTTGCTGCTGTAAAAAATGGCGAGCTGGACCATCAGATTGTTGTAAAACCGGGAAATGAGTTTGAAACGATTGCTGAGGGATATAACCGTATGGTACGCAGCCTGCACAGGCTTATTGATCTCAATAAAGAAAAGGCGCGGGCGACCGTTGTATCTGAGGTCAAACAGTTGGAGTCACAGTTCAATCCTCATTTCCTTTTTAACACACTGGAAAACATCAAGTTTATGGTCAAGCTTGATCCTGAGGCAAGTACACGGATGATTGTGGCACTTTCAGCGCTTTTGCGCTATAGTATTAATAATGAAGTTCAACGCGTTACGGTTCAGGCTGATCTGGACTATACACAGCATTATATCGATATACAAAAATATCGTTTTGGCAGTCGGCTTGTCTACAATCAGGAAGTCGATGCGGCAGCAAAGCTATGCCGCATACCAAAGCTGCTTATGCAGCCGATTATTGAGAATGCCATGAAATATGGCGCGGATGCCGATGGCAATATCCGGATAAAAACACAGATCACGATAGGTGAGGACATGCTGAGCCTGTCGATACAGGATAACGGACCGGGAATCAATAAAAAAGACCTGCATGAACTGCAGGCGATGCTGAATAAAGGGGGGAATGAAACCATGCATATGGGAATCTATAATATCCATCGTCGCATACAGCTGCTTTATGGAACCTCGTACGGTTTGAAAATTACAAGCCGTGAAGGTCAAGGAACCTGCATTGAGATTTTGCTGCCGGTGGATATAGCAGGGACGTATAAGGAGATGTAATAGAATGCTGCGTATTGTGATTGTAGAAGATGAAGATATTATCCGGCGCGGGCTTGTCTGTACGATTGACTGGATGGCGATGGGCTGCATGGTTGTAGGAGACGCACCAGATGGTGAAAGCGGGCTGGCGCTTATTGAACAGGAACGTCCGGACCTTGTACTTACAGATATTCGTATGCCAAAAATGGATGGTATTGAGATGATTACAGCAGCAAAAACGCTGTCGGGACTGTCTTTTCGGACGATTTTCATTACAAGCTATGCTGACTTCGAGTATGCAAGGCAGGCAGTTAAACTGCAGGCCATAGATTATTTGCTTAAGCCGATAGACGAAGAAGAGCTTGGAAAAGCGATCAAAAAACTTAATCAGGCAAAGGCAGAGCAGAAGGATTCAGCATGGGATTCTGTTCAGACAGAGCTTGTTGACTGGGACGCATATTTAAAAGACGATAATTTTATGAACACCTATGTGAGGCAGGCTCTTTGTAAGGTACGCGATTCTTACCGGGAAAAGATCAGCATTGAAGCAATTGCCGATGAGCTGGCAGTAAGCCCCAGCTATTTAAGCCGCAAGTTCAAGGAAAGTACCTCGCAGACGTTTGGTGAGATTCTGACAAAATATCGAATACAAAAGGCAGCACAGCTTCTGTCAACGGGAACATACCGTATTTATGAAGTGGCAGAAATGGCGGGATTTGGGGACTATAAAAATTTTTGTCTGGTATTTAAGAAACAGATGCATATATCACCAAAAAAATTCATGAACCATGTAAGTGGAATTATACAAAGGGAGGACATAAACACAGATGAAAAGCTATAAGGATTTTTTACTTGTGAGCGATATGGACGGTACGCTCATTGGTACAGATAACAAGATTTCAAAAAAAAATAAGAAAGCAATTGCCGCCTTTACAGATGCGGGCGGCAACTTTGCGATTGCGACGGGACGTACACCCTCAAATGGTGGGCTGTTTATGCAGGGGATTACAGTGAATACCCCCTGTATTTTTTATAATGGATCAATGCTCTATGACTGGCAAAAAGGAATTCTTATGGAAAAGTGCAGCCTGAACGGAGAAATTTGGCGTCATTTCGCGGCAGAATGCTTGCGGCTTTTCCCTCAAACCTGTATTGAAGTCTACACAGAAGAAAACTGCTATATTGTGAGCAACCCGGAATACGATGATCCCCGGCTTGTTGACGAGTTTCATGAGTATGAACATGCAGATCTTACAAAAGTGCTGGACATGGACTGGCTGAAATTTTTTGTTTGTGCAGAGCAGAAGATTTTGCAGGAAGTAAAGGATTTGGCAGCGAAACAAGGTATCGATAAGGTATCGACGAGTTTTTATTCTTCACCGGTTTATCTCGAGTTTGTCGGTAGAAATGTATCGAAGGGTGATATGCTGGAGGTGCTGCGGAATCTTCCAATGAATAAAGGTAGGTTTGTTGTAGCTGCAGGTGATTTCCCGAATGATAATGAAATGCTGCGTCGGGCCGACTGCGGGGTTGCTCCGGCCAATGCCGATGTGGAGACAAAGGAAGCTGCCGACAGAGTAGCCGTAAGCTGTGATGAGAGTCTCATCGATCATATCATCTATAAGATCATACCAAGTTACTTTTAAAATAAAGGAGTGCAATAGATATGAAGATACTTGTTGGTTTACCTGTAAATGACAGGCATAAGAAATGGCTGGAAGAAAAAGCACAGGGACAGGAGCTGGTATATGTTCCGACAGCAACTGTGACAGCAGATATGCTTCAGGATGTTGATATCATTATTGGCAATGTGAAAGCAGAGCTTTTGCAGCATGCGCCAAAGCTGAAATGGCTGCAGCTCAACAGTGCCGGGGCAGATGCATATTGCAAATCGGGAGTTTTGCGGCAGGGAACGCAGCTTACAAATGCAACGGGAGCTTATGGACTTGCCTTGTCGGAACATATGCTGGCGGCACTTATGGCAATGCAGAAGAAACTTTATCTTT
>WSSedB1CaDRAFT_10000687_pt1 | contig 14016 bp, 11 predicted proteins | sample WetSurSB1Cattail_FD_9460 | JGI IMG/M metagenome (IMG submission 9460)
ACAAGTCCACAAGCTGGTCTACAGGAAAGCTGCCCGGCACCAGCCACGAGCCGCTGGCCTCACGCTGCGGCTGCTCCACAGGCACGTCCACGTCGTGCTCGTCGCGGATTTCGCCCACGATCTGCTCGAGCAGGTCTTCGATGGTGACCAGTCCGGCGACGCCGCCGTACTCGTCAATCACGATGCGCATGTGCTGTTTTTCGCGCTGCATCTCGCGCAGCAGTTCATAGCCGCGCTTGGTCTCCGGCACAAAGGCCGCGGGCTTCTGGATCTCCGCGACGGTGCGCGTACGCGCCTCCACATCGGTGATCTGCAGCAGGTCGTGCGCAAAAGCCAGCCCGGTAATGTTGTCGAGCGAACCGGAGTAGACCGGAACACGCGAAAAGTTATGCTCGTGCAGCCGCTCGAGGAATTGCTCCAGCGTGATCGATTCAGGCACGGCGAAGACCTTGGGCCGCGGCGTCATCACCTCGCGCACCAGCTTGTCGCCAAACTCGACCGCCGAACGGACCAGATCGCGGTCTGCCTCTTCGAGAATTCCTTCTTCTTCACCCGCTTCGAGCAACGCCTCCACGTCCCCGGCGGCTTCGTCTTCCTTGTCCGCGGGCGGCTCGGCCAGCGAGGCCACTGAGTGGAAGAACCGCACGAAAACAGTGATAGGCGTAACGCCCCAAAGCAGCAGGCGAATGGGCCAGACCAGGTGGCGGGTCCAGCGGCCGCTGGTATGGATGAACAGCAGCGACGGAAAAACCTGCCCGCAAAAGACAACCACCATCACAACACCCAGCACCGCCTGCACGATCTCTGCAACCTCAGGACGGCCGGCATGCGGTCCGCGGTCAAAGAGCACCGCGCCGAACACGAGGGCGATGAAACCCAGCGCCAGCTGCTGCACCACAGCGGCCGACAAGGCCGCATGCTCGCGGCTCAGGCCGAGCTGCGGCTCCACGTATTCTTCCCAAGCGTCGATGTTGTCTTGCACCTCGCGCGCGAGAATCTTGCCGAACTCCGTGTAGACGCGGCTCACGTATGAAGCGAGCGTGACGATGGCCGCCGCCAGCAGGAGCAAAAAGATCATGATCGGACTCATGGCCGGGCACCTGCAGTTCGGCGGGACTTCTTCGCAGGCGCGGCGCCTTCTACGCGCTCAATGAGTCCCAACGGCAGACCCAGCTTTGAGCGCAACAGGCGCTCGCGGCGCGCCATCTGGCCGGTGTCGGTCTCGTGATCATAACCCGCAAGATGCAGCAACCCATGGAGCATCAGCACTTTAAGCTCGACCACGAGTGCGTGCCCCTGGTCGGCAGCCTGGCGGCGCGCCGTAGGCACGCTGATGGCAAGGTCGCCGGCGATGCCTCCGGCCGCGGGACCTCCCGCAGGAAATGAGAGCACGTCAGTCGCTTTGTTCTTGCCACGAAACTGGCGGTTGAGCCTGCGAATGGCCGTATCCGTTGTAAGCAATACCGTTACCTGGCCGCGCAGTCGAACTGCCCTTTGGGCTTCCGACAGGAAGCGTACCAAGGTACGCAGCGTGGGCATCCTGTTCCTGCGCACAGCCGCTCGAGACACCGTATCGGCCGCGGGTGCGGGTTCCGGCTCCAGTTCTGGATCGAGGAAGATCATCGTGCGCGACCTTTTTGCCGCTCGGCGGAGAAAGCCCCCATCTGGCATGATGATACGCGAAACCAACGGGCGACATGCCTGCCCGTATCAAGCCTAAGCGCCTGGAAGATTGTTGACGGAAGGGGTTTCAGGTCCATAAACCTCGCAGAATGGGTGATCGAGGTTGGATGCGTGGAGGTCGTGGCGCTGGTCACCTTGGGGCACGGTGGAGGGGAACCGCTGGGGACTCAACTTTGGCCGTGTGGCGTGTCCACGGTGCCTGCGCACCATTCCAAATCCCGCGGGCCTGCTTGGACTGCAGCAGAAACTGTTCGGCGGCACCTGTGCAGAGCGCAAAAACGTTGGTCGACTAGTAGGGCCGCGAGATTATGCCCAGCCACGGCTATCGGGTGAAGGCGCAAAAAAAGTTGATCTGTGAGGGTGTCAGGCGTCGGGGCCTCGAAACTGAGGCCCCGACGCGCTGTTGAGCTTTCCCTGGTTCTCTACTGCGGTTTGGCCTGCTGTGCGTGTTGCGCGGGTTGCACAGTCTGGTCCACACTGATGGGCTCGTCGAGTGAGAGCGGCAGCTCCTGCTGCTGCGGCTTGTTCGACTCGTAGGCGCGTACGATGCGCTGCACCAGCGCGTGACGGACCACGTCTCCCTCTTCAAAGTGACAGAAGTGGATGCCCTCGACGCCGTCGAGAATGTTGATGGCATCTACCAGGCCCGACTTACGCGGGTTAGGCAGGTCGATCTGCGTAATGTCGCCCGTGATGACGGCCTTGGAGTTGTTGCCCATGCGCGTCAGGAACATCTTCATCTGTTCAACGGTGGTGTTCTGCGCTTCGTCCATGATGATGAAGGCGTCGTTGAGTGTACGGCCGCGCATGAAGGCCAACGGCGCCACTTCGATGACGTTCTTTTCGAGCATCTTGTCCACGCGCTCGGGCTCCAGCAGGTCGTAGAGCGCGTCGTAAAGCGGGCGCAGATATGGGTCCACCTTTTCCTGCAGGCTGCCAGGCAGGAATCCGAGGCGCTCGCCGGCCTCCACCGCCGGGCGCACGAGCACAATGCGGCTGATCTTCTTCGCGTTCATGGCGGCGACGGCCATAGCCACTGCCAGATAAGTCTTGCCGGTGCCGGCCGGGCCTACGCCAAAGACCATGTCGTTCTTTTCGATAGCCTCGACGTACTTGCGCTGATTGATGGAGCGCGGCTGCACGGTGCGCTTCACGCCGCTCGACCGCTGCTTGCCGGAGTCGGCCAGCGACCGCAGCGTGGTGTCGGGATCGGCCACCACCAAGCGCAACATCCCGTTCAGCTCGCCGTTGTGCGGGTGGATGCCCTGGCGGCGCAAGGCTTCAAAGTCCTGGAAGATTCGTTGCACACGGGCAATGCCCTCCTGCGGCCCTTCCACGTGCACTGCGTCGGAGCGGAGATCGATGCGGACGCCGAGCGCGTCCTCCATCAGCCTGAGGTTTTCATCGCGGGTCCCGAACAGGGGCTCAAGATTCGGTGTGATCTCCAGAAGAGCGTTCAGACGGCCTCCAGTCCTGCCTTGCGGGCAAGAAGTGACGGTGAATGAGAATCTGCCGGTGGAAGTGTGGATGGGTGAGCGCGAAGCGATAGCGCGAAGGCGAGACAGGCGCACACAGAACCGTGGCTGTTCTGGGCCGAATGCGGATTGGCGAATGCGCCCAAATGCGTTATCTGGGGAGAGAGTAGCGCCACGGGGGTCCGGCGTCAATGGCGGCACGGTGAAGAACCGGTAAAGTATTCACTCATTGGGTACGTGCAGAGCGGCGGGAAGCCGACAGGGAGCCAAAGCGGCCAGAGATTGACCCCCGGGGCACTTTCCCGTAGACTAAGAAATTGCGAGGGATGCGGCTCCAGTTGCATTCTCACCCGCATCAATCCCGCCCCGTCAGGCTCGTTCCTGACATTCGCGGCAAAAAGATTAAGGAACAGCCATGGCAAACCATGTTTCCGCGCTGAAGCGCGTCCGCCAGACCGAGACCCGCACCGAGGTGAACCGCGCCAACCGTACCCGCGTGCGCAGCAGCCTGCGCGCCCTGCGCGAGGCACTGGTGAAGGGTGACGTTACAGCCGCCCAGACGCAGTACCGTGCCACCGTTTCGCTGCTCGACAAGAGCGTGCAAAAGGGTGTGTTGCACGACAACACCGCCTCCCGCTATAAGAGCCGCCTGAACGCGCGGCTGAAGGCCTTGGCCACCGCCAAGGCGTAGCTGCAGCACAGCCCCCGTGGCTGCCCGAAAACCACTTTGATCGCCAACGGCTGGGACTCGTCCCGGCCGTTGTTTTTTGTCACGAAGTCCGGCTACGCGGCGGGCTTCACTGGTCAGATCGCTGAACGGCAAACTGGCGGAACCGTAGCCATGACCAAATGACGGCGGTCATGTCGAGAGCGGGGGCGAGTATATCGATCGTGGGGGTCAGTAGCCTATTGGCCCAGCAGAATAGGATGGTCGCGGGAAGAACTCCGAGACTACAACCTAGCGCCACTATGCTGAAGGCTGGCCACCGCGTCCAAGAACCAAAGGCCGCAATCAACAACCCTAAAGCACTTAACATGGTGCCGATAAAAAACGCTCCGATGATCGGTCCTATCGCTATTCCCGAATCACCAATGCCAAACATGATTCCAAATATCTGGTAGCGAGCAAAGCATGCACAGCTTATAAGCAGGACCGTATATACGAGATTGACACTCATTCGCGTAAGGTTCATCGGCACCTCAATAGAGTTGCTCAAAGATTCCTGCCGCGCCCATGCCACCACCCACGCACATGGTCACCATGCCGTAGCGCGCCTTCCGGCGTTTCATCTCCTGGAGGAGTGTCGCGGTGAGTTTAGCCCCGGTGCATCCCAGCGGATGACCCAGCGCAATTGCCCCGCCGTTGACGTTGACCATTTCTGGATCGAAACCCAGTTCTCGCATCACGGCAAGCGCCTGCGCGGCAAAGGCCTCATTGAACTCGATGAGATCAATGTCGGCGAGGGCTAGGCCAGCCTGTGCCAGTGCTTTGGGCACGGCGTAGATCGGCCCCACGCCCATCTCCTCCGGCAGGCAACCGGCAACCGCGTACGCAACCATGCGCGCCAACGGAGTAATACCCAGCTCCCGTGCGCGATCCGCATCCATCAGCACAGCGGCCGCCGCGCCATCCGAGGTCTGCGACGCATTGCCGGCAGTCACCGTCCCCTGCGCGTGGAAGACCGGCTTGAGCGCAGCCAGAGCAGCGGCTGAAGTGTCCGCGCGCGGCCCCTCGTCCACCGCAAAAACAGATTCAGTCACAACAGGCTTGCCCGCCTTCGCCCCCGGAATGGCCGTCGTCACCGTGACCGGCACCAGTTCCTCGTCAAAGCGGTGCGCGGCCTGCGCGGCCAGAGCCTTCTGGTGGCTCGCCAGTGCGAAGGCGTCCTGCTCCTCACGCGTAATGCCGTAGCGGCGAGTGACACGTTCCGCCGTGAGCCCCATGGTGAGCAGCGAGGCTGGATAATGCTCCGCCAGCCACGGGTTGGGGCTGGGCTTGGCGCCGCCCATGGGGATAAGACTCATCGATTCCGCGCCGCCGGCAATCACCACGCGCGCACTGCCGGTGCGGATGCGCATATCAGCCTGCGCAATCGCTTCGAGTCCCGAAGCACAGAGACGATTGACGGTAGCGCCCGGCACCGAGACGGGCAACTGCGCCCGCAGAGCAGCAAAGCGGCCGATGTTGAACCCCTGCTCGCCCTCCGGCTGTGCACAACCTAGGATCACATCTTCAATCTCGCCCCTGTCCAGTTGCGGAACCCTCTGCAATGCCCCATTCAATGCAATTGCCGCGAGATCGTCTGGACGGGTGGTGGAGAGGGCGCCTTTGGGCGCACGGCCCACGGGCGTGCGAACGGCACTGACGAGAACAGCTTCCGGCATGATGGGCGCTCCTTGGCGTGCGGACACTGCCATCAATAGATGCCGCGGCCCGCAGCGGTCAACTTGGCGCTAGTCCGCCGGCATATCGAGCAGCGTCCATTGCCCGCGCGTGAAAAAGTGATAGACGGTGCGGCGATCGATCACCGAGTCGGCCAGAGCGTCGTGGTCCGGTGCAGGCGGGCGGTGCTGCAGCCCGATCTGCGCTTCGTGCACACGCGCAGGCGAAGCGGGATCAATGCCCCAGTTGAAGCCCAGGTCGCTGCTCACCACGCGCGGCTGCAACCGCTCGGTCTCCGGCGCGGTGGCGAGCACGGTCGGTGCTCCGGGCGCGCTGGCAAAGAACACCAGCAGCGACACAGTACCCTGCACGGAGCAGAGCACGGCCCAGTCCTGCGAACCGGCTCGCTCCAGGCTCGCGCGGACCACATTCTCCGGTTGACGCGCCTGGTAAGTCTGCGGAATCAGGCAACCGCGTTCAGTGAGTTGTGCGGCAATGGCGGGCGGTAGCGCTGGAAACGAGCTGGGCGGCAGGTGGCGGATGACGTAGTGCACCGGCTGACCATTCACCAGCACTTCGCCGGAGTCGGTGAGCGGCCGCGGCGCCTGTGCCAAGGAACACGCCACGCCCATCGCCAGCAGCCCTGCGCACGCAATGAACCACCGACGCATCATGTCGTTCCTAATTTCTGAGCGGTTTCCCGTGCTTCAGTGTAAATGCGATCCGTTCCTGCGTCTTGCGCTCGCCGCACAGCGAAAGGAAAGCCTCGCGCTCGAGTTCGAGCAGATACTGCTCAGTGAGTGCGGATCCAGCGGTAACGCGGCCACCCGCCAGAATATAGGCCGCCCAGCGCGCCACCTTTTGATCGTGTTCTGAGGCGTAGCCGGCCTCGCCCATCAGGAAGATGCCGGTTTCGAGCGCAGCCAGTGCGCCCAACCCCGGTGCTGGAATCAGCGTGCGCGACGCGGGCGCGGTGTAGCCAGCCTCCGCAACGGCCGCCACGTGGGCCTTCGCATCCAGCAGCAGCCGCTCGCGGTTAAGCGTGATTCGGTCGGCAGCAGTGAGCAGGCCCAGCGAGCGCGCCTCCGCGGCCGATGTAGACACTTTGGCCAACGCGATGGTTTCCAGCGCACGCTTCAAAGCATCGGCCACTTCAGCCGACTGCGCAAAGCGCGAAGGTGGGTCGCGCGGGTCGGGCGGCACCAGCGCGGCCGCAGCGTCCAACGCGCGCAGCAGCATCTCCTTCGTTCCGCCACCGCCGGGGATCAGGCCCACTCCCGCCTCCACCAGACCGATGTAGGTCTCCGCATGCGGCTGGCGGCGCGCTGCGTGCAGACACATCTCCGCGCCGCCGCCAAGCGTGAGGCCAAAGGGCGCAACGACCACCGGGCGCGGACAGAACTTGATGGCAGCAGTCATCCGCTGGAAGGCACGGATGGCGCCGTCCACCTCCTCCCACTCGCCCTCCTGCGCGGCCAGCAGCAGCTGCATCAGGTTGGCGCCCACGCTGAAGTTGTCGCGGTCGCCGCTCACAACGAAGCCCGAGAAGTCGCGTACCGCGTCCGAATCAGGCCGAAGTACGGAGGAAACGAACGAGACCACGTCACCGCCAATCGCATTCTTCAGCGAGTGCAACTCGATGCAGCCAATGCCATCGCCCAGATCCACCAGCGAAGCTCCGGCGTTGCTGCGCACCACGCCGTACGAGCGGCGGAAATCGGCGACACGCGCGTGTCCCGGATGCGCAGCCACCGTCTCCCACACTCCGGTCGCAGGTCTGAAGCACTGCGGCCCGTCCGGCGAGTACCAGGAAACATCGACCGACTCAGGCTCGGAGTCGAGCAACCGATCGATGCCGTGCGTCACAGGCAGTCCGAGCGCACGCATGCGGACAACGGTCGCGCGCACTCCCACGGCGTCCCACATCTGGAAAGGCCCAAGCTCCCAGTTGAAGCCTGCGCGTAAGGCCTCATCAATCGCCGGAGCATCGTCGGCCACCTCGCCGATGCGGTCGGCCGAGTAATTCCACAGCGCAGCGAGAAACGGCCACAGAAACTTCGCGGCCTTGTCTTTCGCCGGATCGTTGGCCAGCAACAGCCGCAGCCGCTCGGTCACGGTGGCAGCGTTCTTCGCCATCTCCAGCGCAGGCAATGCTGCTTTGGCAAGCGGGCGATACTCGAGCGTTGCCAGATCGAGCGCGAACCGCTCTTCCTTTCCATCCGCTCCTCGCACCTTCTTGTAGAAGCCCTGGCCGGTCTTGTCGCCCAGCCAGCCGCGCTTCACAATCTCCCGCAGAATCTCCCCGAACCGGCCTTGCGGCACGCCCTGCGGAAAGTTCGCGGCCACGTGGGCGAGGATGTCAACGCCAACCATGTCCGCCAGGCGGAAGGTGCCCGTGCGCGGCCAGCCGATCGCCGGGCCGGTCAGCGCGTCCACCTCTTCAATGGTTAGCCCCTGCTCCAGCATCAGCGTGGCGGCGGAGAACATCACGGCAACGCCGATGCGGTTGGCGATGAAATTCGCCGTGTCGTGCGCGAAGACCACCTGCTTGCCCAGAATGCGATCGGCGAAGGCAGCAAATGCCACAACTGCACCGGGATCGCTCTCGGCAGTTGGGATCACCTCAACCAACCGCATGTAGCGCGGCGGGTTGAAGAAGTGCGTACCGAAGAAGCGATCGTGGCGGCTCGCGAGCCCTGCGGCAATGGAGCGCACCGGAAGGCCGGAGGTGTTGGTGGTAAGGATGGCCTGCGGCGCCAGATGCGGCAGCACGCGGTTGAGCAGCGCCGTCTTGATCTCAAGGTTTTCAGCAACCGCCTCAACCACCCAGTCGCATTCAGACAGCTTCGCGAGGTCGTCCTCGAAATTGCCCGGCGTGATGCGCGCAACGAGCGACGGCTCATAGAAAGCCTCGGGCTTGGCCTTGGCCAGCGCGGCCAGCGCGCCAGTGGCTAGGCGGCTGCGTGCCCCCTCGCCCGCGTGAACCATGTCCAGCAGCAGCACGGAGATTCCGGCGTTAGCCAGGTGCGCGGCAATTCGCGAGCCCATAGTGCCCGCGCCAAGTACGGCGGCGCGCCGCACCAGCAGCGGTCTGGCAGCAATTGTGGCGGCAGAAATTCCGGCGGGGGCGGTGGTGCTCATGAACGAGTTCTCCCGGTCGGCGCGCACGAGCGGGAACCGCGCCAGCCTATTCGCCCCGAGCATACGGGCGCCCCGCGGACCGGGTCAAGGCAGCGGTCCGTCAACCCTTTCGGAATGAAGCCCCGGGAGCGCTGTCCACGACTGACAAACGTAAACCACATCGTTTCCAGGCGCGGGACGGGCGCGCAGCGCGGCACAAATCTCACCACCCGCCTGCTGTATTCTGGAGGTGGAACGCACTGGTTCCGTCCCCCCAATGACTCTCGCCGAACCACGACAATGGGAAGCTGCCGTAGGACTGGCACTCGCGCTGTCTCTCGCTGCGCTTATCGTCTGGTGGGTTCGCCGGCGGCGCCCCACTTCGGATGAAATCGAGCGGGCGCGACGCGCGACGCTGGCCACAAGAGGACGACTGGTGGATGGCATGTTGCTGGATGTGTGCGAGATGGAGGCCGAGGACGGCCGCACCCTTACGCTGCTCGAATACAGCTACCGCATCGCCGGGGTGGTCTACGAGTGCTCCCAGGACATCACGGCCATGCGCGACACGGTGGACCCAGCCGAAGTGCGCGCCGGTTTCCCGTGCTCCGTTCGCTATCTGCAGCACAGCCCACAAAACAGCATCGTGATCGCTGAGCAATGGTCCGGCCTGCGCGACCGGCTGCCGGAACTACCCGGTCCGCGCCGCGTTCCCGTGCGCAGCCGCATGGGTTAGGCGCGGGGCAGCACCGGCCAAGCGGCACTAGAACGTAACCGCCGGGTCCACGGTACACTGTGCCTATGCATGTCCATGCCGCGCACGCAGGTCCGGGCGCATCCAGGACGCAATCCGTACTGCGCATCTCGCTAGTGGCGACGCTGGCCTACGTGGTGGTCACCTTTGTGGCCGGACTGCGAGCGCACTCGCTCGCCCTGTTGTCCGAGGCCGGGCACAACGTCTCTGACTTTCTGGCGCTGCTGCTGAGCTTCGCCGCCGTCTACTTCCAGACGCGTCCGGCCGACGACGCTCGCACCTTCGGCTATCAGCGAGCTGGCGTGCTCGCGGCCTTTGTGAATGCGGCCACCCTGATCGTGATCTCGCTATGGATCGGGGCTGAGGCCATTCATCGCCTCAGTTCCCCGGTCGCAGTGCAGCCCCGGCTGATGATGGCCGTGGCCGCGGCCGGCGTGGTGATGAACGGCGTGATCGCGGCCCTGCTGTGGGGCGTGGCCCGCGACGTGAACATGCGCAGCGCCTTTCTGCACATGGCCGGCGACACGCTTTCGACCGCCGCGGTCATCGCCGGCGGACTGGGCATCCTGCTCACCGGGCAAAACTGGATTGACCCCGTGCTCTCGCTCATCATTGCAGCGCTCATCCTGTGGTCAAGCGTAGGCATTGTGCGTGAAACGCTGAACATCCTGCTTGAAGGCACGCCGCACGGCGTTTCCCTGGCCGCTATTCGCGAGAGCATGGAAGCCGTGGAGGGCGTGGTCGATGTGCATGACCTTCACGTGTGGGCGCTCGGGTCGCAGTCCAGCGCCATGGCCTGCCATGTCACCATCGCCGACATCCCGCCGTCTGAGAGCGCGTGCATTCTTATCAAGCTCAACCACATACTGCGCGATCACTTCCACATCAACCACACCACCGTGCAGTTTGAGCACATTGGCTGCGGCGAACAGGACGGTTGCGTGGTGCCGATCGAAGAGATGGCCGGCGCCGCCGATCACAGCCATCATGGACACGCGCACTAGCTCTTTGCCTTCGGAGGTTTGCCCCTTGGTTCGACGCCCCCTGCTGTCTGCCTTGTTGTGCCTGTCTCTTCTCTCCTTCGCTCCGACACTCCAATCGCACGCGCAGTTGACGCCATCCGTTCCACTGGATGCGCTTGCGGGCGAGTTCACCGACCCCGCCGACCCCGGAACGCCGATGAGCCTCTATGCGCAGGCAGGCAAACTGGTAGTCGAGTCAGAACGGTTGGTGCCCACCGAACTCACGCCCGTCTCGGCCACTGAGTTCGCATTCCCTGAAGGCAAGACTACGGTCCGCATCACATTGGACGCGGCAGGACACGCCAGCGGCATCGTCTTCTCTGACGATACCGACTCCGGGTACAAGCGCACCGGCAACGCAGTGCACCACGTCTTCCACGACTACCAGCGCACCGAGGTGATGATCCCCATGCGCGACGGCGTCAAGCTGCATGCCGTGATCCTGAAGCCCGCCGATATTTCGGGGCCGCTGCCCATCCTGATGCAGCGAACTCCCTACGGGGTGGACGGCATCAATCGCATGACCTTCAGCATGCAACGGCCTGTGCTTGCGCGTGCTGGTTACATCTACGTGGGCGAAGACATTCGGGGCCGATATAAGAGTGAGGGCGAGTTCGTGATGAGCCGTCCGCTGGCCGATCACAAAGATCCGAAGGCAATTGACGAAAGCACGGACACCTACGACACCGTCGACTGGCTTATCAAAAACGTGACCGGCAACAACGGCCGCATGGGCCTGGTTGGCACCAGCTATCCGGGCTTTCTCGCGATGATGGCCGGGATCGATCCGCACCCCGCTGTGCAGGCCATCTCTCCGCAGGCTCCGATGATCGACGTGTGGATGGGCGACGACTTCTTCCACAACGGCGCCTTCCGCCAGACCCACGGCTACGACTACGTGTTGAGCATGGAGTCGAGCAAGGAAAACAGCGAAGTCGACTATGGCAAGGACAAAGACGGCAAGCCCCGCGACGGCTACGACTACTTCCTCCAACGTGGCAGTTTTGCCGAAGATGTGAAACAGTCAGGCTCGAAGCTCCTGCCCACTTGGAAGCTCTTCCTTGAGCATCCCGCGTACGATGCGACCTGGTCCACGCGCGGCGTGGAGCACGACCTGCATGCCGTCACTGTGCCTACACTCAGCGTGGGCGGCACATACGACCAGGAAGACCTCTTCGGCCCGCAGATCGAGTACTCCACGCTGGAACCCTTCGACACAAAGTACGAGAACTTCCTCGTGCTGGGACCATGGCGGCATGGCTCATGGGTCTCCTCGTCCAACCGCTTGGGCAACGTAAAGTACGGCGAACCCATCGGCAACGAATTCCGCACACAAATTGAAGCGAAGTTCTTCGGCCACTATCTGAAGGATGAGCAGGGCTTCGACCTCGAAGACACGGCGAGCTTCCAGACCGGTTCCAACACTTGGAAGCGCTACGCGCAGTTTCCCCCGGTCAAGTCCGAGCCGACGAGCCTCTACCTCGCCGGCGGCGGCCTGCTTTCCTGGAGCGACTCCACGGCCAAGGCAACCACCAGCTACACCAGCGACCCGGCCAACCCGATTCCCTATCGTCACCGGCCCATCCAGCCCACCTACGGCGAGGGCTCCCACTGGTACAACTGGATGACCGAGGACCAGCGCTTCGTAAGCGACCGCAAGGACGTAGCGATGTGGAAGCTTCCGGTTCTCAAGAAGGATCTTGTCGTCACCGGCGAAGTGCTGGCCGATATTTTTGCCGCGACAACCGGCACCGACAACGACATGGTGGTCAAGCTCATCGACCAGTATCCTGACGACGATGCCAACCCCGCGATGCGCGGCTACCAGTTGATGATCAACGCCGAGATCGTTCGCGGCCGCTACCTGCGCAGCTTTGAGACGCCCGAGCCGCTGCGCGCCAACTCCGTGCGCGAGTATAAGTTCAGCCTGCACGACGTGGACCACGTGTTCAAGGCCGGGCACACCGTAGTGGTCGGGATCCAGAGCACGTGGTTCCCGCTCTACGACCGCAACCCGCAAACCTTTGTGCCCAACATCATGACGGCAAAGCCCGAGGACTACAAGCCCGCCACTATCACCGTCTACTCCGACAAGGAGCACCCCTCCAACCTGCAGTTGCCGCTGATGAACGCCTGCGACCACATCGACTGCTTCTGAGAGCATCCCGCGGGAAAGACGCGAATTTCCCGCAGGAATCGCTTTCGCGGTAGAATGAATCCAATGGTTATGGTGCTCCACCAGCCCATCCCGGCCCTTCTCTAGCGGCGCCCGCCGCCGATACCGTTTTACCTCTATTTCAATCCTTCTAAATCGGTTGAAAAGCTTGTCCAAAAGTCTGCGCCGCGCAGCGGGAGATTGTCATGCTGGATCGTCTGGAACAAATGGAGCAGCGCTACTCGGAACTGCAGTCGCAGTTCGCGCTGCCTGAAGTCATCAACGACCACGAGCGCTACACCAAGACCGCGAAGTCTCTGCGCGAGATTGAAGAGCCCGTCGAGAAGTATCGCGAGCTGAAGCAGGTGAAGCAGGGGTTGAGCGACGCGCGCGCCATGCTCGCTGAGACCGACCCCGACCTGCGCGCCATGGCCGAAGAGGAGATCGCCGCCCTGGAACCGCGTGCCGTCGCGCTCGAAGAAGAGCTCAAGATTCTGCTGCTGCCCAAGGACCGCAACGACGAAAAGAACGTGATCCTCGAAATCCGCGCAGGCACGGGCGGCGACGAAGCATCGCTGTTCGCGGCCGAGGTCTTCCGCATGTACACCCGTTTTGCCGAACAGCATCGCTGGAAGGTCGAGGTGCTCTCTCTGTCGGAGTCAGGCGTGGGCGGCTACAAGGAAGTCATCGCCATCATTGAAGGCGACCGCGTCTATTCGCAGCTCAAGTGGGAGAGCGGCGTACACCGCGTGCAGCGTGTGCCCGCCACAGAAACGCAGGGCCGCGTACACACGTCTGCCATCACCGTCGCCGTTCTGCCCGAAGCAGAAGATGTCGACATCAAAATTGAGGCCAAGGACATTCGCATCGACACTTTCTGCTCGTCTGGCCCTGGCGGCCAGTCGGTGAACACGACCTACTCGGCCGTGCGCATCACCCACCTGCCCACCAACACCGTGGTCAGTTGCCAGGACGAGAAATCGCAGATCAAGAATCGTGAAAAGGGTATGCGCGTACTGCGTTCACGCCTCTATGAACAGGAGATGGAACGGCAGAATGCGGAGCTGGCCAAGGAGCGCAAACAGCAGGTTGGCTCCGGCGATCGCAGCGAAAAGATCCGCACCTACAACTTCCCGCAGAATCGGCTCACCGATCACCGCATTGGCCTCACGCTGCACCAGCTCGACCTGATCATGGAAGGCCGCCTGCAGCCTATCGTCGATGCGCTCGTGGCGCACTACCAGGCCCAGCAGTTGAAGGCCGAAACTACCCAGGCCGCCTGATGCAACTGCGCACGGCTCTCGACACAGCGGCGACGCGCCTGAACGGTGGGCCGCACCCGGACCGCGCGCGGCGCGACGCCGAGGCACTGCTTTGTTTTGTCAGCGGACACTCACACGCGAGCCTGCTTGCGCATGCAACCG
>WSSedB1CaDRAFT_10000688_pt1 | contig 13994 bp, 13 predicted proteins | sample WetSurSB1Cattail_FD_9460 | JGI IMG/M metagenome (IMG submission 9460)
TGGCGGCGGCCGCTGCTGCCATTTCATCCATGAAAAAGGGCGGCCAGTACCAGCTCGTGTTATACCAGCAGGTGAGCATGGGTACCGGTGCACAGTCCAACAATCCCTGGCTGCTGGAATTACCCGATCCGGTCACAAGGGCAACCTGGGATAATTTCGCCATGGTATCGCCCAATTTCATCAAAGAACAATACGGGATTGACCTGGGCGACCGGAATCAGTCTGATAAATATGAATCCCATCCGGAACGCCAGCTGGTAAAACTGAAGGCGAATGGCGTGGAGACAACCATTCCCGTTATCGCGGTGCCCGGAATGCCCGAGGGGGTATTTGCCATTGCCCTGGGTTATGGCCGCCAGAGTGCGGATCCGAAAAACACGGGGGCTTATATCGGTCGTGCCGTAGTGGGCGCGGGTAAAAATGTTTTTCCCTTCGCTGTAAACAACGGCACCACGATAGAATGGATCGTGCCGGATGTACAATTTGAAAAGACAACCGACGAATACCAGCTTGCCCAGGTGCAGATACACGGTTCTTATGAAGGCCGTACATCGGTGATCAAGGAATTGAGCCTGGCTGAATTTGTGAAAGAACCGGAGGAAATCCTGGACGACCGGAAGAAGGAAATGGCCAAATACGGGGGAATTGAAAATTTTGAAAAAGAAGGAACCCTTTATCCTTATTACGACAAGCCGGGCATTCACTGGGGCATGTCCATCGACCTGAACTCCTGTGTGGGTTGTGGCGCCTGCGTGGTAGCCTGTCATGCTGAAAACAATGTGACCATTGTAGGGAAGAACGAAGTGCTTCGCTTCCATGATATGCACTGGCTGCGCATCGACCGGTATTTCTCCGGAAACCTGGCCGATCCCGACAGCATCCAGACCGTTTTCCAGCCCATGCTCTGCCAGCATTGCGACAACGCGCCCTGCGAAAATGTTTGTCCCGTTTCAGCCACCAACCACAGCAGTGAGGGCCTGAACCAGATGGCTTATAACCGTTGTATCGGTACCCGCTATTGCGCGAATAACTGTCCTTTTAAAGTGCGTCGATTCAACTGGGCCGATTATACCGGGGCTGACAGTTTCCCGAATAACCAGGATAATGAAGGAGTGGGTAAACTGAACGATGCGGTGCTGATGATGAACGACGACCTGACCCGCATGGTACTGAACCCGGATGTGACCGTTCGTTCCAGGGGTGTGATGGAAAAATGCAGCTTCTGCGTTCAAAGACTGCAGGACGGCAAACTGAAAGCAAAAAAAGAAAACAGGGTACTGAGCGATGGGGATATTCAAACATCCTGTCAGCAGGCCTGTCCGACCCGGGCGATCGTATTCGGAAATATCAATAACAGTAAGAGTGCCGTGGTGAAGACCCGGCAGGATAATGAGCACCGTCTATATCATGTGCTGGAAGAATTGCACGTATTACCCAATATCAGTTATCTCGCCAAGGTCCGTAACCCGGAATCGGAAGCGAAGGAAAAAGCGTAATGATTTTTAATGTTCCGGTATAACCGGGAAAAAAAGTGATAACCCAGTATGTCTTCATTAAAATACGAATCACAGGTAAGGCCCCCGCTGGTGGTTGGTGATAAAAACTATCACCAGATCTCGGAAGATATTATTCGCCCGATCGAGAACCGTCCTTCCAAACTCTGGTGGACCGGATTTCTCATTTCCGTCGGCTTACTTTGTTTTGGAATTTTTTCAGTAACCCGGGAAGTGATTTACGGAACCGGGCAATGGAACCTGAATAAAACGATTGGGTGGGGATGGGATATTACCAATTTCGTGTGGTGGGTCGGTATCGGGCATGCGGGAACGCTGATCTCCGCCATCCTTTTATTGTTCCGTCAGGGATGGAGAACCGGTGTAAACCGTGCGGCAGAAGCGATGACCATTTTTGCCGTTATGTGCGCCGGACAGTTCCCGATCTGGCATATGGGTCGTGTGTGGATGGCCTTCTTTGTACTTCCTTATCCCAATACGCGCGGGGCTCTCTGGCCGAACTTTAATTCGCCCCTGCTCTGGGACGTATTCGCGATCTCTACTTATTTTACCGTTTCCTTATTGTTCTGGTACACCGGCTTACTGCCCGACCTGGCAACCGTCCGGGACCGTGCCAGGCTGAAATGGAGAAAGTTTTTTTATGGTATGGCTTCTTTCGGCTGGTCCGGCTCTACCAAACACTGGCAGAGACACGAAGCATTATCGCTCGTACTGGCCGGCCTGAGCACGCCCCTGGTACTCTCGGTTCATACCATCGTATCCTTCGACTTCGCCACATCCGTCGTTCCGGGCTGGCACACCACCATCTTCCCGCCCTACTTCGTTGCGGGTGCGGTATTCTCCGGATTCGCGATGGTACAGTCGCTGCTGATTGTAACACGGAAGGTGTTGAAGCTGGAAGAATATATCACCATCGAGCATATCGATGTGATGAATAAAATCATTGTACTCACAGGTTCCATTGTCGGCGTTGCCTACCTGACCGAACTGTTCATCGCATGGTACGGTCAGAACCCATACGAACAATTTGCCTTCTTTCAGAACCGGGCGAATTTATTTTCACCCCTTGGCTGGTCCTATTATATCATGATGGGTTGTAATGTACTCTCGCCACAGATCTTCTGGTTCCGGAAAATGCGCAGGAACCTGGTCGTCACCTTCTTCATGTCGGTGATCGTGAATATCGGGATGTGGTTCGAACGTTTTGTGATCATCGTGACTTCCCTATACCGCGAATATATTCCCAGTGGCTGGAGCACGTATTATACACCGACCATCTGGGAGATTGGTTTTTATCTCGGAACCTTCGGTCTGTTTTTCACCTGCTATTTCCTGTTCTCGAAATTCTTCCCGGTCATCGCCGTGGCGGAAATCAAACATATTCTGAAGAAGTCCGGTGCAAACTATAAAGTGAAGATGGGACCTGAGGAAAGTGAATCGATCGAAGCATTTGCCCATGAATATGAACATGCCCATTAAATATCTTCTAAAGCGATACTATGGCTATTAAAAGATTTGTTGTTGGAAGTTTTGATGATGAAGCGGTCCTGTTTCCCGCCGTTAAAAAAGTCCGCATGGCGGGTTACAAAATACATGATGTATATACACCCATGCCGATCCATGGTCTGGATCATGCCATGGGATTAAGAGAGACCAGCCTCCATACAGCCGGATTTATTTACGGTATTACCGGGACAGCCACGGCACTGAGCGGAATGAGCTATGCACTGGTTTACGACTGGCCGCTCAACTTTGGCGGCAAACCGCATTTTGCTTTACCGGCCTGGATACCGATCACTTTTGAGCTGACGGTACTTTTCGCATCCGTGGGTATGGTGCTTACCTTCTGCTATCTCTGCCAGATGGCGCCCTTTGTGCGGAAACATCATTTCAGCCTGCGTTCAACAGACGATCTGTTTGTGATGGTGGTTGAATGTACGGCCAAAACCAACGAGGCGGAGTTGCAGGCTTTTTTAAAATCAGCGGGCGCCTCCGATGTGCATACACAGGATGCAGAGACCGGATGGTGGCTGGGAACCTACAGCAAGAACCTGCCACCTGTAGATAAAACAAAAACTATTCTGGCATAACGAAATGAATGTTGCAATGCAGATCCTAAAAAAATGGTTTCCTTTATGTTTATCCGGGCTGGTGCTGGCATCCTGCAGCAGTGAGGTGCGGCGCGATCCGGGAAAGGTCTATATGCCGGATATGGCGTACAGCCGCGCTTATGAAACGTATTCGGTTACACCCGAACAAAAAGAAGCATTGTTGAAAAAGGGCATTCATTATAGTAATGTTCCGGTTCCCGGAACCATGAAACGGGGCGCCCTGTTCCCTTTCGATATTCCAAAAGATCCGGAAGGGGATACCGCCAATTATTACGCATCCAGGCAGGTTAAGAATCCGCTGACGGATCTGGATGCCGCCACGATGGTGGAGGCAGAACGTTTGTTCCTGGTGAACTGCGCCATTTGTCATGGCCCCAAACTGGACGGCAACGGTCCGCTCTATAAAGGCGGCGACGGTCCCTATCCTGCCAAACCGGCCACCCTGGTGGGAGATGCAAAATATGAAGCGATGCCCGAAGGACAGATGTATTACTCGGTAACCTACGGTAAAAATAAAATGGGAAGTTATGCTTCCCAGCTCGACACCCGGCAGCGGTGGATGGTGATTGCCTATATCAAATCGAAACAGGCAGCATCCAAACCGGCACCCGAAGCGGCAACGGATTCAACAGGCAATAAAAAATAGGCAGAGCAGTTTAAAAATTATCACGAATGTCAATTAAAGAACGTTTTGAAATACCTTCCGGTTTCAGGATGTGGTCATTGGGGTTGATGGTCGCGGGGACTCTCTCCCTGATCATCGGATACTTTGTGTATGGCACCGGCGATGAAGCACACCAGATCCGTTTCTGGGCAGCCCTCTTACAGAATAGTGTTTATTTTTTGCTGGTCGTCAACGCCGCCATGTTCTTTTTTTGTGCCGTTACCCTGGCCATGGGAGGTTTCCAGATGGCTTTCCGCCGGGTGACTGAAGCCATTTCAGCCTCGGTGCCCGTGATCGGCGGAATCACTTTTGTGATCCTGGTCAGCCTGGTGGCGGGGCATAAACATTTTATTTATGAATGGCTGGATAAGGAAATGGTTGCAAAAGATCCCATCCTGAATGGCAAGAAGGGATTCCTGAACCCGACTTTCTTTATTATCTGGACCACCCTAACCATCGGTCTGTGGACGGTGCTTGGCATGAAAATGCGCAGCCTCAGCCGGGAACTGGATAACCATCCCCTGACCGTGGAAGAAGGAAAGAAATATATCTTTAAAAATACCGTCTGGGCTTCACTCTATATTGTCTGGTTCGCCCTGACCGTAGCCTCCACCGTGCCCTGGCTCTGGCTGATGAGTATCAGCGCACACTGGTTCAGCACGATGTATAGCTGGTATACCTTTGCCAGCACATTCGTGGCCGGTATCGCCCTGATCACCCTGTTTGTCATCTACTTGAAAAACAAGGGTTACCTGGAATACGTAAACAAGGAACATCTCCACGACCTGGGTAAATTCCAGTTTGCGTTCTCCGTATTCTGGACTTATCTCTGGTTTTCCCAGTTCATGCTGATCTGGTATGCGAATATCCCGGAAGAAACCACCTATTTCAGACCCCGGTTTGAAGGAGCCTATACCGGCGTATTCTACCTGAATCTCATCATAAATTTCCTGGCACCGCTGTTAATTTATATGCGTAGAAGTTCAAAACGGAACTATGCTACATTAACCATTATGTCTGTAGCTTTGCTCTTTGGTCACTGGCTGGATTTTTACCAGATGGTTTTCGGAAGCCTGGTTCCGGATCATGTGCCCATGAACCTCTTTGACTTCGGGATTGCTGCAGGATTCGTGGGGCTGATTATTTACCAGACCGGCAATGTACTGGCAAAGTTTCCGCTGGAGGCGAAAAATCATCCGTTCTTTAAAGAAAGTATTATTCACTATACTTAGTCGTTCCTGTTGTCCGGTAAGATTTAAAACGATTAAATTTTTTTAAGCATCATGTCAACCATTTTTCTGTTTGCGATTTTATTGTTGGGATTTGTAATCACATTTCAGATTGCAAAGGCCAGTGAGTATGTAGGCATTCTGAAAGGCGAAAAGAAAAATAACGAACAGAATAACCGGATCAACGGATTTCTGATGATTGTTTTTCTGGTGCTGGGTCTCATTGGTGTGTTCTGGTGTAATGAATTGTTCAAAGGGAAGATCCTGGGGAAAGCCGCTTCGGATCATGGGGAAAAGATCGACCAGATGTTGTATATCACGATTGCCATTACCGGTATCGTTTTCTTCATCACCCAGATNCTTTTATTCTGGTTTTCATTCAAATACCAGTATTCAGAAAAGAGAAAATCATTTTATTTCCCGCATAATAACAAGCTGGAAATGATCTGGACCGTAGTGCCGGCCATTGCACTGACCGTGCTGGTGGGATTTGGTTTGATGTACTGGTTCCAGATCACCGGCGAAGCGCCTAAAAACGCCATGCAGGTGGAAGTGACCGGCAAACAGTTCAACTGGATTTTCCGCTATCCCGGCAAGGACGAGGTGTTCGGCAAAAAATACTACCGGAATATCAGCGATGCTGAAAATAATTCCCTGGGACTTTTATGGGATGATCCGAAATCGCATGATGACCTGGTAGTTTCCAACACGATGTATCTCATCGTGAACCAGCCCGTAAAACTGATCATCAATTCCCGCGACGTGATCCATGACGTGGGTCTGGCTGCTTTCAGGATGAAAATGGATGCGGTTCCCGGAACACCCACCACCATGTGGTTCACGCCCAAGTACACGACCCAGGAAATGAAAAAAATGACCAACAATCCCGATTTTGAATATGAGATCTCCTGCGACCAGATGTGCGGGAAGGGCCATTTTTCCATGAAGGGAGTCATCCAGGTGGTCACGCCCGAAGAATTTGTATTATGGCGCGCAAAACAGGTTCCCAATTATGCCCAGGTGATGAAGGATAAAATGCCTGCAACAGCGGACTCGGCTAAGACGGCTGCGGTGAAGGCGGACCTCCCTTCAAAGCTCATGGCATCAACTAAGTAAAGGATTAAACTAAAAGCATTAAATTTTTACTGATGAGTACTGATTTGACGATACACGGACACGGTGAGGTAATCGTTTCTCACGATTCGCACGGCGCGGGTCATGATGGCCATCATAAAGAGACTTTTATAACGAAATATGTTTTCAGCCAGGATCATAAAATGATCTGTAAACAATTCCTGATCACCGGCATGATCTGGGCGATTCTCGGCGGCCTGATGTCCGTGCTGTTCCGGCTCCAGCTGGGTTATCCGGATTCGACTTTCCCCTGGCTGGAAGATATACTGGGTAAATGGGCCAAGGGTGGTAAAATTCTGCCCGAAGCATATTATGCCCTGGTTACCATGCATGGAACCGTACTCGTTTTCTTTGTACTGACAGGCGGCCTGAGCGGAACTTTTGCAAACTTCCTGATACCCCTGCAGATCGGTGCCCGGGATATGGCTTCGCCCTTTCTCAATATGCTTTCTTACTGGTTCTTCTGGCTGGCCAGCGTGGTGATGGTTACCTCCTTATTTATTGAAACCGGCCCTGCGAGTGGTGGATGGACCGTGTATCCGCCATTGAGTGCCCTGGGGGATGCGAACCTGGGATCCAAGGCAGGTATGGACTTCTGGATCACTGCGATGGCGCTGTTCGTTGTCTCTTCCTTACTGGGAGGATTGAATTATATCACGACCATCCTCAATATGCGTACGAAGGGCATGAGCATGACGCGTTTGCCCCTGACCATCTGGGCCCTTTTCTTTACCGCCGTATTGGGTGTGCTTTCTTTCCCGGTACTTCTTTCAGGATTTATATTATTGCTGTTCGACCGGCATGCCGGCACCAGTTTTTATCTTTCTGATATTTTTATAACTTCCACCCAGAAGGCACTTCCCAACGAGGGAGGCAGCCCGATCCTTTACCAGCATTTATTCTGGTTCCTGGGGCATCCGGAAGTGTATATCATCATCCTGCCTGCCATGGGACTGGTTTCTGAAGTCATGGCCGTCAATTCACGCAAGCCGATATTCGGATATATGGCGATGATCGGTTCGCTTTTTGCGATTACCGTCCTGGCCTTCCTGGTATGGGCGCATCATATGTTTGTTACGGGACTGAATCCATTTCTCGGTTCTGTATTCGTATTACTGACACTGCTGATCGCCGTGCCTTCCGCCATCAAAGTGTTTAACTGGCTTACCACGCTGTGGCGTGGTAATATCCGGTTCACACCGGCCATGCTCTTTGCGATCGGATTTGTGAGCCTGTTTATTTCAGGCGGTCTGACCGGGATCTTCCTGGGTAATTCAACCCTGGATATCCACCTCCATGATACGATGTTCGTGATCGCGCATTTTCATATCGTAATGGGTGTTGCCGGTTTCTTCGGCATGTTTGCCGGCATATATCACTGGTTCCCGAAAATGTATGGCCGTTACATGAACAATACCATGGCCTATATCCATTTCTGGGTAACCTTCGCCGGAGCCTACCTTATTTTCTGGCCCATGCATTATGAAGGGCTGGCAGGTATGCCCAGACGATACCTCGATTATTCCGGATGGTCTTCCTTCAACCAGTTTGGAGACCTCAACCGGTTTATTTCAACGGTAGCCATGGTGGTATTCGCCGTGCAGCTGATGTTTGTATTCAACTTTTTCTATTCCATTTTCAAAGGAAGAAAACTGACTTCTAAAAACCCGTGGCAGGCAAATACCCTGGAATGGACCACACCGATACGCCCGGGGCATGGCAACTGGCCCGGAGAAATTCCGGAAGTCCACCGCTGGGCTTATGATTACGGTAAAGATGGAAAGGACTTCATCCTGCAAACAGAACCACTTGGAGCCGATGAACATGAACAGCAGCATTAGTTCCGGGGATAAACCCTATCACCTGATGGAGAGGGGATCCATAAAACATTCTGGTTCTTTTAAGATTGCCGAGAAACTGAAGGACTATATGCTGCTGGTTAAGTTCAACCTCAGTTTTATGGTTGTTTTTTCGGCGGTGATCAGTTATTTGCTCGCACCCCTGGTAAAAGTGTACGACTGGAAGGCCATTATGCTGTTATCAGTCGGCGGCATGCTCGTGACCGGCAGTGCGAATGCGCTGAACCAGGCCATGGAAAAACAGACCGATTCGATGATGAAGCGGACGGCGGGACGGCCCGTGGCCTCCGGTAGAATGACGCAGGGCGAAGCCATTTCCTTTGCCGTAGTATGCGGTCTGGCGGGTACGATGCTGCTCTGGCATTTTAATTTCCTGACAGCGCTGTTATCTGTTTTCAGTTTATTTTTTTATGCTTTCATTTATACGCCATTAAAAACAGTCAGTTCCGTTTCGGTACTGGCCGGGGCGATTCCGGGCGCTATGCCCTGCCTGATCGGCTGGGCAGCAGGAAATGACAGCCTGAGTGCAGGTGGCTGGATACTTTTTGCCTTACAGTTTTTCTGGCAGTTCCCGCATTTCTGGGCCATTGCCTGGATTGCACACAGGGATTATACGGCGGCGGGTTTTAAATTATTACCATCGGGCGAAGGACAGACAAAATATTCTGCAATCCAGGCAGTTATTTATTCACTCCTGTTGTTGCCGGTGGGCATACTGCCTTATTTTAATGGCATGAGCGGGCTGATCAGCCTGGTTGTGGTATTGATAGCCAATCTGTTCATGGTTACACAATGTGTGCGGTTATACAGGGATATGACAGTACAGGCAGCAAGACGGGTTATGTTCAGCAGTTATATTTATCTGCCGGTGGTGCTGCTGGCTCTGTTACTGGACAAAGTGGCCATTTGAAATTTATAAAATGATTCCGAGCGCAGAACTTAACATGGTGGTTGATCAAAATAAAAAAATACATCCCCATAAATTTACTTTATGGGTAGGGATCGGCAGTATCATCATGATGTTCGCCGGCCTCACCAGTGCGTATATTGTAAAGCGGGAGCAGCCGGGCTGGACCAGTTATGAAACGCCCGTCGCTTTTTATTATTCCACCGTTATTATGCTGATCAGCAGCGGAACGATTTTTTTGGCGGGCCGGGCATTTATGGAAAGAAGGATGATCCGGTATAATAAATTGGTTGCGGCGACGATCTTTCTGGGCCTGGGTTTCATTTTACTGCAGTGGCTGGGATTCCGCCATTTGTGGAAAACCGGGACTACTTTTCACGGATCGGGCGGGGGACAGTTTTTATATATTATTGCGGGGTTGCATGCCCTGCACGTTTTAGGCGGTATCATCGCCCTGATAACGCTGTACCTGCGGGCAAAAAATATGAAGGTCCGGAGTTATAATGCCGTTCCGGTGGATGTGGTGAGCACGTACTGGCATTTCGTGGATCTGTTATGGGTCTACCTGTTCATTTTCTTTTTAATGGTGCAATAAAGTATGCTTTTTGTTAGATAAATTTGTGAACCTGTTCAAAACAATCTCATGGCACATACAGTTCCCGTAGGTCAAAAATGGTGGAGTGGCGGTAAAAGCCCCTTCAATGTTGAATATGGAAAACTCATGATGTGGTATTTCCTGATGAGTGATGCCTTTACCTTCGGCGCATTTCTGATTTCCTATGGATCGATCCGCTTCTCTTCCAGTTCCTGGCCCAATCCGAATGAAGTTTTCCGCACGTTCCCCTTTATTGGTGAAATGTCGGTGCCCCTGGCTTTTGTGAGCCTGATGACGTTTATCCTGATCATGAGTTCGGTTACCATGGTGATGGCGGTAGGTGCCGGACAGGCACAGGACCGGAAAGCGGTGATGAAATGGATGTTCCTGACCATTCTCGGCGGGCTGGCTTTCCTGGGCTGCCAGGCCTGGGAATGGACACATCTTCATGCAGAGGGCGCCTGGTGGGGCCGGAATCCTTTTATGAATATTGACGGCACCCAGTCCACAACCAATTTCACGAATTACTTTTTTACCATTACCGGCTTTCACGGTTTCCATGTATTCTCCGGCGTGATTATCAATACCATCATGCTGATCAAGACCTGGCGTGGAGATTTCGAACGGAAAGGTCATTACCTGATGATCGAAAAAGCCGGACTTTACTGGCATTTTGTAGACCTGGTATGGGTATTTGTGTTCACCTGTTTTTACCTGTTATAATTTTAAATGACCGAGCATATGGATTCTGCCAACATGACTACAACGGGCTTACCGCAAGAGAAAAGTGAATTTAATACGAAGGCGATCTGGAGAACATTCTGGATCCTGCTGGCCATTACACTGTTTGAGCTGCTGATTGCGATCATTTATTATGAAACCCATTTTTTCCCGAAACATCTTCTGAACGGGGTCTTTATTATCATGACGTTGGCAAAGGCATTTTTTATTATTGCGGAATTCATGCATCTGGGTCATGAGATCAGGAATCTTGTTATGACCATTGCCATTCCTGCCCTGCTCTTTGTATGGTTTCTCATTGCATTTACATGGGATGGCAGTTCTTATCACAACCTGCGTATGCGTTATGACCGCTACCAGTTCGAGCAAAGCAAAACAAAGGTCCAAAAAACCGAACACAAAGAGGAAGGTAAGAAGCCGGGGGTTGAATAGTATGGGAGTATGGGAGTGAAGGAAGAGGATTTACATTTAACAATTAATAACTAACCATTGCCAACTGGCGATGGTTTTTTTGTCTTAAACCAAATGATGTGAGTAAGAAAGCACTGACGGCCGTGTTGTTAGCAGTTATGATTCCCGTTATCAGTTACCTCCTGGTGAAACGGGCCAGTGACCATGCGGTTGGCATGCCCGGGCGATACTTCTATGACAGTGTAAGCACGGTTATCCGGGACGGGAAAACCCTGAACGATACGATCTGGCATTCCGTACAGGATTTTAAGTTACAGAACCAGCTGGGAAAAACGGTTTCACTGGCCGACCTGCCGGGTAAAGTAATTGTAGCCGATTTTTTCTTTACCCGCTGTCCATCCATCTGCCCCAAACTGACCGCCAATATCAGGAAACTGCAGGATGCGTTATCGACGAAGGATCAGTTCAAACAATTGAACCCGTCCTATATACAATTCATATCCTTCAGTGTGGATCCCGAGCGGGACTCTTTTCCTGCACTGAAAGCCTATGGCGATAAATACGGAATCAATCCCGATGTCTGGTGGCTGCTTACAGGCCCGAAGAAGCAGATTTATGATTTTTCCCTCAATGAATTAAAACTGGGACAGTCCGACGGGGAAGGAGTGGATTCCAATTTCATCCATACGCAGAAACTGGTGCTGCTGGACAAGGAACACGTGGTGCGGGGATATTATAACGGGCTGGACAGTGTGGACCTGGCCAAACTGGCCAACGATATGGTTTTCATCATGCTGGAAAAAGATAAACAGTATGTTTCTCCGCTGGTTGAATTGAGGCCCCTGCTGCCGATCGTCATTTTCATCCTGCTGGCGACGGCGGGCGCGGTGATTTATTTATCCAGGAAACCGAAAGCCTGAGGCGAAACGCCGAATTCATAACTCATAACTCATAACTCATAACTCAACAAGATAGCCCGGACCGAATGAAAGAGAAAAATCTGACAATACCCATTATCATCGTTTCGATCGCCATTCCCCTGGCGGTGGCCTTTTTAATACTGGGACCTGCAACAAAGCTGAACCCGGGATTTAATACAGGCAGTCTTCCTTTATTTCACGCTATCCTGAATTCAACAACAGCCATTCTGCTGCTGGCCAGTTTGTATTTTATCAAAAACAAACGGATACAGGCCCACAAGTGGGCAAACCTGACTGCCGTTGTACTGAGTGCTGTTTTTCTGATTTCCTATGTGATTTATCACAGCACGAACCCTTCGGTAAAATTCGGGGACCTGAACCACGACGGGGTATTGAGTGCGGATGAAAAAATACAGGCGGGCAGCAAACGCTATGTTTATTATATAATTCTCAGCAGCCATATCATTTTATCAGGCATTATTATTCCCTTTGTTTTGTTCACCTTGCAGCGTGCCTTCCTGGGGAAATTTGACAAACATAAAAGGCTGGCGCGTATCACCTGGCCCCTCTGGTTTTATGTAGCGGTCACGGGCGTGATCGTGTATGTGATGATCAGTCCGTATTATCAGGCTTAAAGCGTAAAGAAAAAGTCTTAGTCTTCTCAATTCGTTGACCCGTTGGTCGTTGGCCGTTGGATTCCAGTGCATCTGCCAGCTGGCGAGCCCGCCTTAGAAATTCTCAAATTCCTTTGCCGGATCCCAGAATTTTTCTTTGAAGTTTACGATGGTATCATTCTTCACCAGGATGCCTTCTTTCTTCAGTAGTTTTTCCATTTTTCCCGGTGGCTTGAAATGATGTTTCCCTGAAAGCAGACCTACCCGGTTTACAACCCGGTGAGCGGGTACAGTCGGGTTTATTTTATTTGCCCCGTTCATAGCCCAGCCCACCATGCGGGCTGAAAGCCTGGTGCCGAGACAGGCCGCGATTGCACCATAAGAAGTAACCCGGCCATACGGGATTTGCCGGGCAACTTCATATACCTGTTCAAAAAAAGACGGGTCTCTTTTACCGGAGGGAGTCACTTTGCTGAGGGCCCGTGTTGTTTTTTCTTTTGATTTCCTGCCCGAAAGGAGTTTTGCTTTTACTCCGGAGGGGGTATTATTTTTTTTCACCGGCATATTAAACGGGTTCAGTATTTTCAATTTGTTTCAGCAATTCCTGCAATTGTATATCAGGCAGGGGGATCTGCTTTTCAGGAAGGGTAAAGCGCAAATAGAAGACCTTTTTGCTTTCGGCTATGTCCAGTTTTTCATAATGGGTTTTTATGCAGAGTTCCACCGGGTTCTCAGAGCGAGCATATACATCTTCCGATGCATCCTGAATTTGCAGATCGTATCGGTCCGCCATAAGTTTTGTAAAATAAAATAGTGAAGGGGAATCCGTTTTCAGGTGAACGACACCTCCCGGTTTCAGAATCTTTTGGTAGAGGCGAAGAAATCGGGGATGGGTGAGGCGTTTTTTTGCACGGGATGTGCGCAATTGCGGGTCGGGAAACGTGATCCAGATTTCACTCACTGCTCCCGGTAAAAAATAAGAATCGATTTTGTCGATCTGTGTACGGAGGAAAGCCGCATTGGTCAGATGATGCTGAAGGCATTCCAGGGCGCCGGAATAAATCCGGTTTCCTTTCAGGTCGACGCCGATAAAGTTCCGTTCCGGATACAATCTGGAAAGCCCGACCGTATATTCTCCCTTGCCGCAGGCCAGTTCCAGTGTAACCGGGTTGTCATTCTTAAAAAAATCCTTCCATTTGCCCGGCATGTCCTCGGGATATTGCAGCACATTGGCAAAAGATTGAATGGCTTGGAAGCGTATTAGTTTTTTGTGGCCCATGACCCGGCAAAAATAA
>WSSedB1CaDRAFT_10000689_pt1 | contig 13993 bp, 11 predicted proteins | sample WetSurSB1Cattail_FD_9460 | JGI IMG/M metagenome (IMG submission 9460)
GTGAATGGATTTACGTATGATCTGCTTTTGAATAAGGGGAACCTGTTCCACGGGCAGTTCAACGCCCAGGTCGCCACGGGCCACCATAATACCGTCTGATTCCAGGATGATCTCCCGCAGGTTGATCAGCGCTTCCGGCATTTCTATCTTGGCAATGATTTTGGTTTTGCTTTTCTTCTGATTGAGCTTGTCCCGAAGCCCCACAATATCATTTACTCTCCGCACAAAAGAAAGGGCCACCCAGTCCAGCTGCTGTTCAATGATAAAGGCCAGATCCACTTCGTCTTTCTCGGTTATAGCTGGCAGTGAAATCTTGGTATCGGGGAGGTTAACACCTTTTTTGGAAGAAATGATGCCGCCCAGTTTCACCTGTACCTTTACATCATGATTGGGTTCGACACTGATCACTTTTACTTCCAGTTTTCCATCATCAATCATGATGATATTTCCCACCTGTACGTCTTCGTGCAGGTTCGGATATGAAACATAGATCCGCTCTTTATTTCCGACCAGTTTGGTATTGGTAAACGTAAGTATTTCCCCTTCTTCCACCAGCATGCTTCCGCCTTCAATTTCACCCACCCGAAGTTTGGGGCCCTGCAGGTCACCCAGAATGGCGATGTTAAAGGGTTCGGTAGAATTGATCTTCCGGATATGTTCGATGATTTTGATTTTATCTTCATGACTTCCATGGGAAAAATTCAGCCGGAAAACATTCACACCGGCCTTGACCAGCGATAACAGTTTATCATAGGTATCACAGGCAGGACCAACCGTTGCAACTATTTTGGTCTTGTGAAAGGTATGTTCCAGTCCGGCCTTCTTATCCATCTGGCCGTAAATATATTTGTCGATGTTTTTTGACATGTTAATCAGATTGTTTTTTTGAATTAGGAAGCCAGGATCTTAATGATTTTCAACCAGTCGTCGCTGATTTTCTGTTTGGCTTTTACTGCTTTTTCCAGCGGGGTGTAATGGATTTTATTATTCACGATGCCCACCATGATATTGAATCTTCCTTCAAGCAGGCATTCCACTGCTGCATATCCCATCCGGCTGGCGATTACCCGGTCAAGGCAGGTAGGAGAGCCCCCGCGCTGTATATGTCCGAGAATAGCAACGCGGGTATCAATATTCGGCAACCGGCTTTTTACTATTTTAGCCACTTCTGCAGCGCCACCATAATTATCGCCTTCGGCTACCACTACCAGGTTCACCAGCTTTTTTCTTTTTTCTTTTTCCTGCAGGGAACTGATCAGTTCTTCAATATCCGTTTTCCTCTCCGGGATCATAATATTTTCAGCCCCTGTGGCAATCCCGCTATGCAGCGCAATATAACCGGCATCCCGGCCCATGACTTCAATCACAAAAAGCCGGTCATGCGCATCGGCTGTATCCCGGATCTTATCAATGGCTTCAACGGCTGTATTCACGGCTGTATCAAAACCAATGGTAAAATCAGTGCCCGCAATATCCTTATCTATCGTGCCCGGAAGCCCGATACAGGGGATTTCGAATTCTGTACTGAATTTATGTGCACCGCGAAAAGAACCATCCCCGCCGACGATGATCAGCCCGTTAATCCCCAGTTTTTTCAGGTTGTTATAGGCCCTGGATCTTCCTTCATATTCGAAGAACTCCTTACAACGGGCTGTCTTTAAAATGGTGCCGCCACGCTGAATGATATTGGCTACACTGCGGGAATGGAGGGGAATGATATCGTTTTCTATAATACCACTATAACCCCGCATGATTCCGAAAACTTCCAATCCATAATAAATTCCTGTACGAACAACGGCGCGAACGGCGGCATTCATTCCCGGGGAATCACCTCCGGATGTGAGTACCCCGATTTTTGAGACTTTTTGTTGCATTAATTAGAAAAGGGTTGTATTTGTTGCATCGGTTTTAATCAAACTGCAAGAATTATTGAAATTCTTCAATCTTTCCGAAACAAGTCCCAAAAATAAGCATTTGAATTGAATCCTCATGGAGTAAACCGGTTAATTCATTTCAAACATTATAAATGAATTTCGGCAATCATACATCTTGCACTGCCACCGCCATTGGTTTCGATGTTTTTCAGGGAAGCATGCAGGATCCGGTTGTATTTGGTTAGTTTTTCCTTTTGTGCCGGAGACAGCGAATCCCAGGCTGCACTGGACATAACCAGTATTTTTTCCCCGCGGTTGTTTTCAAGCTGCAGCATATTGCCCGCAAAATGATTCATTTGTCCGGTGCTGATCGGTACGATTTCCTTTCCGCTGGTCCGGATCGTATCGGTAACGAATTTTTTTTCTTCCGGTTCCGTAATGGAATCCAGGCAAATCACCACATAGCGGTCAGCCACACACATCATGACATTGGTATGGTAGATGGCCTGACCTGATTCATCGGTGGAATGAAAAACGACGGGCCGGTAATTCATTTTTTTGCAGAAGTCTTCCAGTACCCCGATGTCAGTCCGCGGGGAGAGGCAGGCGTAGGCCAGATGTTTTTCACGGTCCAGGACCATACTTCCGGTTCCTTCCAGGAAACGGTTTTCCGATTCGTAACCGGTAAAATCCAGGAGCTGGTGGTAGTGAAATTTATTTTGGATAACATCCAGCACTTCGGCTTTTCGTTCTTTTCTCCTGTTGGGAGCAAACATGGGATACAAACAGTAAATCCCGGATTCATGAAAAGAAATCCAGTTATTGGGGAAAATGGCATCAGGAGTATGCGGATCAGGCGAGTCTTCCACTACCGTTACATCAATGCCCTCGTTTTTTAATGCGGCTACAAAAAGATCAAATTCCTGAACCGCTTTTTCAGCCAGGTTTTCCGAATCGCCTTTCACCTGGAAACTGTTATTCACGGCAGTTTCTGCATTGTAACCAAAATGCAGGGGTCTGATCATTAAAACCTTGGAGGTGTTTTGCATGGATCCTTTATAAATCGTCTCTTAATAAGGGCATACTCATACAATGGAAACCGCCGCGGGCGCGGGAAAGTTCGGCCGAAGGCATCAGGATCAGGGTGTCTTTTATCTGGTCGGTGTTCACATTTCCCTCCTCCAGGTCACGTATCAGTTCATGGGCATGCAGGATCCGGAAGCCGTTTTCCTTAAAAGCTTCGATTGTTTTGTCGTTACGGTCATATCCCAATACAACGCCCTCCTTCAAGGCCAGGAGGTTACAGGAGTCGGTCCACTGTTCGCGCGCGTCAAAGGGAAATTCATTGTTACCGGAGAAAATAAATTTCACCTTTCCCCCACACTGCAGGTCTTCACGACTGATTTCTGTAAGCAGGTCTTCCAGGTTATCGAAATAAACAGGGTTGTCAATATCTTTTTTCCGGAACTGGATGATCTTTAATTTTTCATCCTTTTTAGAACCTTCCAGTGCCCTTTGAACCGAATCCTCATGTTCGTGTTTCATGGATTTTTTGGAGAATACGCCCAGCATCACCCAGGCATCCCGGCGAACCTGGGTAAACACGGTATCAATATGCATATAATCCCTTTTTTTGGGAATCCTGATGACCGTTATTTTTTTAACCACGTTCTTTTCGAATAATAATTGTATCGCCTGGTGTGCCGCTTCCATCGTGGTTCTTTCACTTACCCCGATCAGGAGATGGTCCCGGGTGACCACCATAACGTCGCCGCCCTCCAGGGTTACTTTCCGGTCGTCAGATTCTCTGGGCAGTAAAAAATGATGATACCCGTCGTTAAGCTCGAGGATCTTATCCTGGTAGTCTTTGAAAAATGGATGATTGAAGAAAATATATTTCGCAATCAGGGCCTCCCGGGTGCGCGCCTTCTTGGCGGGCTTATTCAGGAGAACATATTCATTGATGACAATACCGATATCGCGCGTAAAAATAAAATTTGGTATGGGTGCAAACAACATTCGGTCACTGTCCAGCGTCCCGGTGATAAATGTTTTGGCGAGGGAAACCGGGTCCAGGTCCAGGAGTTCCTTCTGTGTGTCGTAAGAACAGTTTTCGATGGCGCATACGGATGCAGCCAGTTTTAACCGGATTTCCAGGTCATTCAGAATTTCAGCAAGCAGCCATTGCAGCTCAATCACTTTATCAGAACGGAAAAAATCCTTATGAGCCGGTTTGTAAAAATTCCTTTTGTTTTTTTCCGCATCAATGGATTTGAGTTTACCGGTAATCAAACCGGGATCCAGGAAATACAATAACAATTTGGTGTAAAAATCATACTCTTTTTTCCTGATCGTAGCCAGGTGAACGATATCCTCAAAAAGCCAGTCCTGCGCTTTGGAAGGAACTACTTTCCCCAATCCGCTGTCGGGACTATGTACCAGGAGGCGCCGCAGGCGGCCAACTTCAGAACTTACTTTTATTACGGGCTCATGTTTGCTCATAACTTTTTTTCGAAGGGCTAAAGGTAGTTAAACCCCTTTCTCGTTCAAAACCTAACAGTTGTTAGTTTTCTCGCGTTAATTCTGTTATTTTTGCCCGGACCATTTTTTTTATCATGGATTTTTCGTTGACCGAAGAACAGCTTGCCATCCGGCAGGCCGCCCGGGATTTTGCCCGGCAGGAATGTTTGCCAGGGGTTATTGAAAGAGATGAAAAACAACAACTGCCCAGGGAACAGTTGCTAAAACTGGCGGACCTCGGGTTTATGGGTATGATGGTGAGCCCGGAATACGGAGGTGCCGGAATGGATACCGTGAGTTATGTACTCGCGATGGAAGAGATCAGCAAGATAGATGCCAGCGTATCGGTTGCCATGAGTGTGAATAATTCCCTCGTTTGCTGGGGATTGCAGGCTTATGGTACCCCGGCTCAAAAAGAAAACTATCTCAGGCACCTCGCTGCGGGTAAAAAAGACGGAGCCCTTTATATCGGCGCATTTTTACTCAGTGAACCCGAAGCAGGCAGCGACGCCACTTCGCAAAGAACCACGGCTGTTGAAAAAGGGGACCACTACGTGTTAAATGGTATGAAGAACTGGATAACCAATGGCCATTCTGCTTCTGTTTACCTGGTAATGGCCCAAACCAATGCAGCCAAAGGCAGTAAGGGCATCAACGCGTTCATTATAGAAAAAAATACCAGGGGCATCGTGGTAGGCGCCAAAGAAAATAAACTGGGCATCCGGGGCAGTGACACACACAGTATCGGATTCAATGATGTGATCATTCCCAAAGAAAACCGGATCGGTGAAGACGGATTCGGATTTCAGTTTGCCATGAAAACTTTATCAGGTGGCCGGATCGGGATCGCTTCTCAGGCCCTGGGTATCGCATCGGGCGCTTATGAGCTATCAGTGAAATATGCGAAGGAACGAAAATCCTTTGGTACGGAAATCAGGAACCACCAGATCATACAGTTCAAACTGGCCGATATGGCCACCCGGATTGAAGCGGCCCGTTTGCTTTGTCTGAAAGCTGCAAAAGATAAGGACCTGGGCCTGGATTATGCCATCAGCTCTTCAATGGCAAAGGTGTTTTCCAGTGAAACCGCGATGTGGACGACAACGGAAGCCATACAGATCCATGGTGGATATGGTTATGTAAAGGAATACCATGTGGAACGACTTATGCGGGATGCCAAAATTACCCAGATATATGAAGGTACCAGCGAAGTGCAGCGTATTGTAATCTCCAGAAGTATTTTAAAATGATCCCCATGCAGGCATCCGCCTATCAAAACCTCTTGGAAAAACTGCGCCCGGCCGGAGTATCGTTGCTGGCTGTTTCCAAAACGAAAACAGCTGATGAAATCCGTTCGCTGTACGATCTCGGCCAGCGGGACTTCGGTGAAAATTATGTTCAGGAACTGGTGGAAAAACAGGCCCTTCTNCCCGGAGATATACGGTGGCATTTTATCGGACACCTGCAAACGAATAAAGTGAAATTTATTGCCCCCTTCGTGTATATGATCCAGTCGGTGGACAGCCTGAAGCTCTTACTGGAGATAGATAAGCATGCCGCAAAAAATCAAAGAAACATCCGGTGCCTGCTTCAAATGTTCATTGCCCGGGAGGAAACCAAATTTGGACTGAATGCAGCCGAACTGGATTCGCTGATATTCATGGTGAATGAAAACAGAATGGAGGGAAAATTCCGCCATGTGCTTATTTCGGGTTGTATGGGCATGGCCTCATTAACAGATGATCAAAAGCAGCTCCGCAGCGAATTCAACCTCCTCAGGTCGGGTTTTGAAAAATTAAAAGCAGGTTTTCCATCCGATCCCGTGGATACATTAAGCATGGGCATGAGTAATGATTACTCCCTGGCCATTCTGGAAGGATCTACCATGGTCCGTATTGGCAGCCTGCTTTTCGGGGAACGGAGCGTTGCACGTAAATAGCGGGCTTTTAATTAATTTCGCTCCCTGATATCATATTTTTTATGACGGAACCGAATGCGGAAGAAAGATCACTGAATTTTCTGGAAGAAATAATTGAAGAAGACCTGAAGGCAGGCAAATACAATTCCATCCTTACCCGGTTTCCCCCCGAGCCCAACGGGTACCTGCATATCGGCCATGCGAAATCCATCTGCCTCAACTTCGGACTGGCCCTGAAATATGGCGGTAAAACAAATCTGCGTTTTGACGACACCAATCCGGCAAAAGAAGAAACCGAGTACGTGGACAGTATTATCGAGGACGTAAAATGGCTGGGCTTTAACCCGCACCAGGTTTTATATGCTTCCGATTATTTCAGCCAGCTCTACGGGTTTGCTGTGAAACTGATTGAAAAAGGACTGGCTTACGTGGACGACAGCAGCAGTGAGGAAATTGCTTCCGGGAAAGGAACACCCACCGCACCCGGTGTTGCCAGCGCCTACCGGAACAGGACCATTGCAGAAAACCTGCAGTTATTCAGCGAAATGCGGACTGGTAAATATGAAGACGGTGAAAAAGTTTTGCGGGCCAGGATCGATATGGCTTCGCCCAATATGCATATGCGCGACCCGATTATTTACCGGATCAAAAAAGCACCTCATCACCGCACGGGGAACGACTGGTGTATTTACCCCATGTATGATTTTGCGCACGGACAAAGTGATTCCATCGAGCACATCACCCATTCCATCTGCACCCTGGAATTCATCCCTCACCGGCCCCTATATGACTGGTTCATCGAAAAACTTGAAATTTTCCCATCCCGGCAATATGAATTCGCCCGGCTCAACCTCACCTTCACGGTAATGAGTAAGCGAAAATTATTGCAGCTGGTGAATGAAAATTATGTTCAGTCCTGGGATGATCCGCGCATGCCTACCATTTCCGGTTTGCGCCGCCGCGGTTATACTCCAGAAAGTATCCGGCAGTTTACTGACCGGATCGGTGTGCAGAAAAGGGATAACCTGATCGATGTTTCCCTGCTGGAATTTTGCCTGCGGGAAGACCTGAATATAAACGCCATGCGAAAAATGGTGGTTTTTGATCCGCTGAAACTGGTCATTACGAATTATCCTGACCAGGTGGAAATGCTGGTCACTGAAGATTACCCCGAGGGTGGTGAAAAGACCGGCAGCCGGGAACTGCCGTTCAGCCGTGAATTATATATCGAACAGGAAGATTTCATGGAGAATCCGCCTAAAAAGTTTTTCAGACTGGCTCCTGGGAAAAGAGTCCGGTTGAAGAGCGCCTATATCATTCAATGTGAAGAAGTGATAAAGAATCAGGAAGGAATAATTACAGAATTGCGTTGCACTTATTTGCCTGAAAGTAAAAGCGGAACGGACCTGTCGGGTTTAAAAGTGCAGGGAACCCTGCACTGGGTGAGCCGGGCGCAGGCCATCCCGGTAGAACTGCGATTATACGACCGGTTATTCAGGGTAGAAAACCCCGCCATGGAAGAAGGGGATTTTAAGGAATACATTAATCCCGATTCACTCCGGGTCATTACTACAGCATTTGCAGAACCTTCTCTGGCCCATGCAAAGCACGAAGAGCGATACCAGTTCCTGCGCAAGGGATATTTTTGCCTTGATAAAGATAGCAGTCCGCATAAGCCGGTCTTCAACAGAACAGTCAGTTTAAAAGATACCTGGGCCCGGGAAAATAAAAAGCCGGGTTAGATCCCGGCGCCCGATGCTAAATATTAAATTGTGCATATGAAGCAATACCTGGATTTACTCCGGCATGTGACTGAAAATGGAATTCAGAAAGACGACCGTACAGGAACCGGCACCCAAAGTTGCTTTGGTTACCAGATGCGTTTTGATTTACGTGAAGGATTTCCCCTGGTAACCACAAAAAAACTTCACCTGAAAAGCATCATTTATGAATTGCTTTGGTTTCTGAAAGGTGAAACCAATATCAGTTATCTCAAAGAACATGGTGTCAGGATCTGGGATGAATGGGCCGATGAAAAAGGAGAACTGGGACCTGTGTACGGTAAACAATGGAGAAGCTGGACCGGGGCCGACGGTAAACAAATTGACCAAATCAGTGAACTGATGCTTCAGCTGAAAACAAATCCCGACAGCCGCCGGATGATTGTCAGTGCCTGGAATGTCGCTGAACTGCCCGGGATGGCGCTGATGCCCTGCCATGTATTATTCCAATTTTATGTAGCGCCCCCTGAAAGACCCGGGGATCGAAGGCGTTTAAGCTGCCAGTTGTACCAGCGCAGTGCCGATGTTTTTCTCGGCGTACCATTTAATATTGCTTCCTATGCGCTTTTAACCCTGATGATCGCCCAGGTGAACGACCTGGAGCCGGGGGAATTCATCCATAGTTTTGGAGACGTTCATTTATATAATAATCATCGCGAACAGGCAGCACTTCAGCTGTCCAGGACGCCGAACCCGCTGCCACAGATGAAATTGAACCCGGAGATAAAAAATATTTTCGACTTCCGGTTTGAAGACTTCATTCTGGAACATTATCAACCCCATCCTCCCATCAAGGCTCGGGTAGCTGTATAAATCATAATCCCATGAAGTTATCCATCATCGTGGCCGCATCCCTGAACCATGCTATCGGAAAAAATAACCAGATGTTGTGGAACCTGCCGGAGGATATGCGGTTTTTTAAAAATACCACCTGGGGATTACCGCTGATCATGGGAAGAAAAACATTTGAAGCGTTGGGGAATAAACCACTTCCAGGGCGGTTTAATATTGTAATCAGCCGCCGGCCCGGATATAAGGCGGGAAACCCGGAGGTTCAGGAAGCAGACAGTCTGTTTCAGGCGATTGATCTGGCAAAAAAAATGGATGCGAAAGAAGCATTTATCGGCGGAGGCGGCCAGATTTATAAAGAGTCGCTCTTATTGTGTGATACCATTTATATGACCCGGGTATTCGCCACACTGGAAGGAGATGCTTTTTTCCCTGTGATTCCCCAAGATGTTTTTCAAATGACTTATTCCAAAAAGGTTCCGGCGGATGAGAAACATGCCTATGCCATGGAATTTCAAACCTGGACTAAAATAAAATCAATACCGGAACATTCCGTTTAGGTCCTATGTATTCCAAATCCAGGCTTGCTTATCAATGGATTCAATATGTTCTCCATGCTTCCAACGCCAGGGGTCATGGCATTCATTCGCCTTTCGTATATGAATTGGTAAGGGAGGTGTTGCAGGACCGCCGTTCCTATGACGCCTACCGGCAAATTGAACAGGTAAAGAAAAGCCTGTTGCGGGATCACCGGATATTGCAGGTGCATGATCCGGGCGCCGGTTCAATTCCGGAAGGAAGTATTGAAAAAAAAGTTTCTGCAATTGCCGGAAGGTCGGTGTCTTCAAAAAAATTTGGAAGGCTATTATTCCGACTGGCGAATTATTACCATGCCCGGACCATCATTGAAATGGGCAGTTCCCTGGGCATTTCAGCTGCTTACCTGGCATCGGCTGATTCATCTGCCCGGGTAATCACCCTGGAAGGATCACCACCCATAGCCGGAATCGCAAAAGAAACATTTCATCAGCTGGGGCTTAAAAATATTGACATGGTATGCGGAAATTTTGATGAAACCCTGGACCGGGTGATTGTTGAAAACCCGCCGGCGGATCTGGTATTCCTGGATGGGAATCACAGGAAAAAACCGTTGCTTGCCTATTTTGAAAAGTTCCTGGATAATATGACCCCTTCTTCCGGGATCATCATTCATGATATACACTGGAGCCGGGAAATGGAAGAAGCCTGGGCTATTATCCGGGATCACCCCCGGGTGAAAATGAGTATAGATATTTTTTCCGCCGGCCTGGTTTTTTTCAGGGATGAATTCCAGGTAAAACAGGAATTTATGATCCGGTTTTGAATAATAAAATTTATTAAATACAATCATTGGCAACTTATTTACCGGCAGCATTCCTTCGTTCACTCCGTGTACTGGATCATTTTGATCCGGTAGCATTTGAGGCCGTTCATGCATCCGGTGAACAGGTGGTGTCGGTACATATGAATCCGGAGAAACCCATACTGCAGGAAGGCAGGTGGCCGGCGGATTTGACTGAACCGCCCTTTCAAATTTCAGGCAGACTGGCCTGGGCCCCTGATGCCTGGTACCTTTCAGCCCGTCCTTCCTTCACCCTGGATCCTTTTTTCCACGCAGGCAACTACTATGTTCAGGAAGCCTCCGGCATGTTCCTGGCTTTTGCATTAAAACAGGCTGTTGATCTGTCAAAAAAAATAAAGGTTCTCGATTTATGTGCCGCACCTGGCGGAAAATCCACTTTGATTCAATCCCTGATCTCCCCGGAGTCCCTGCTGGTGAGTAATGAAGTGATTAAAACGCGTGTGCCGGTTCTATATCAAAACATGGCCAAATGGGGACGTGCCAATGGTATGATCTCCAATAACGATCCTTCCCATTTCAAACAACTGCCCGGTTTTTTTGACCTGGTCCTCATCGATGCGCCCTGCAGCGGGAGTGGACTGTTCAGGAAGGATCCGGAAGCAGCTTCCGGCTGGAGCTCTGACGGAGTCAGGCTTTGCAGCCAGCGCCAGCAAAGAATCCTGGCTGATGCCTGGGACTGTTTAAAAGAAGATGGTGTCCTGGTGTATTCCACCTGTTCTTATTCAAAAGAAGAAAATGAGGATATTCTGGATTCAATCTTTCAGCAATATGACTGTATTTCAACACCTCTTTCGCCGGATCCGGAATGGCATATCGTTGAAACCGTTTCAGAAAAGGCCGGCGCTTTTGGATACAGATTTTACCCGGACAAAGTCGCGGGTGAAGGATTTTTTATTTCGGTCATCCGGAAAAAACAAGCGGTCAGCCAGGTTCATTCAAAATACAGTAATGCACGTTCAGGTAAACAGAACCGGAGTCCGGCGCGAATTCCAAAATCCGTTGAACTTCAGATACGCTCCCGGATCATAGAAGATACCCTTCAAATGATTCCGGTAGGAGATTCCATTCATGCCCTGCCGGCAGACCTGGTACATGATTTCGAAATACTGAAAAACACACTTTATTTAAAAAAAGCCGGAATCCGGATTGGGAAAGCAGGCGAAAACGACTGGATACCCGATCCCGAACTGGCTTTGGCAAATATTTTGAAGGGTGACCAGGGATCTATGGACCTGTCAAAGTCGGATGCACTCCGATACTTACGGGGCGAAACATTTGAAACCCGTATATCGGAAAAAGGCTGGCAGATTGTTTCCTACCGGAACCAGTCATTGGGCTGGGTTAAATTGCTTGATAAGCGTATGAATAACTATAACCCCAAATCGTGGAGAATCAGGCAATAGCCGGTTTTTTTAATATTTTATTTGCAAGATTATTCAGCATCTTTGCGTTCATCCAAAAATACCTGATATGAAAAACGGGAAGGTTCTTTTGATTTGTCTGATTTTTTCTTTTTCTGCCGCATATTCGCAAAATACCCAGCTAACCATTGAAGGCACCAACGGAAAATTCTACCTAACCCATTCGGTGGTTGCAAAAGAAAACTGGTATAGTATCGGCCGTCTGTTCAACCTGAGCCCACGTGAAATCGCCGCATATAATAACCAGAATATGGATAAACCGCTTGAAGTGGCCCAGCAGCTGCATATTCCCCTGACTGCAGCCAATTTTGATCAGAAGCAGAAAAAATCTGCCGGAGAAACACTGGTCCCCCTGTATCATGTGGTTCAGGACCAGGAATGGATGTTCCGGATCAGCTCCATTTATAATGATGTACCCGTTACCAGTCTGGAGAAATGGAATCAGATTCAGAGAGACGCTGTAAAACAGGGCATGCCGCTTATTGTAGGATTTCTGAAGGTTAAAACGGATCTTTCTCCGCTGGCAATGGGTATACCATCCAATCCGGCACCGGGAAATCCGGTATCAGATGTTCAAATTAAAACAGCAAAATCCGCTGATCCTGCGCAGGCGCAATCAACAAATAAACCAGCATTTTCCGGAAATGTCAATACAGGTACACAATCCCCTGCAAAACCTGTAAATTCATCGGTTTCCAATGCGCCTGCTGTTACCACAGTCATACCTGTGAGCAATACACCTGAACGGGTAAATAATTATGCAGCCACTCATAGTAATGGAGGATTTTTCAGTGTGGATTATGCGAATAACGGAAAATCCGCCAGCGGCCTGGCCGGAACTTTTAAAAGTACCAGCGGCTGGTCAGACGGTAAATATTATGCTTTAATGAATGGAATTGCGGTCGGAACCATTATACGGGTTTCCGGAGCGAACGGTAAAACGATTTATGCAAAAGTATTGGGACAGCTTCCGGAGATGAAAGAAAGCAGCGGGCTTCTTATCCGCATCAGCAATGCGGCTTCCGCCGAACTGGGTCTCGGGGAAGGTAAATTTCCGGTAGAGGTAAAATACTGATTCGTATGACCCGCCTTATTTCACACGGAGTATGACCTGGTCAGACCCCGTGATTTTTTTTTCGGGATCATCAGCAGTCCCGTGATCTGTATACAAAGCAGTAACAATAAAATAACCGCCATGTCGGTACATTTCTGTTTTATTTAAAGGCAGTGTTCCCTGGAGGCCGACAAAAAAATTCAAACCCGGATCATCCGTATATCTGAGTATCCATTTCACCATTTTCCTGACCTCCGGTTCCGCCAGTTCCGGATGGGTTGGCATGACTTCCTTCCCCCATATACCGGTTGATCCTTTTTGAATATGTGTTGTCAGCAGATCGACGTTTTTGTCTGTAAACGGGTACCGCCTGCTGATATCCTGAAAGGAGGGGCCGGCCAATTTTGTTTTAACTGCGTGGCAGTTAAAACAATTCGACACCAGCATGCCGGCTACTCCCGCTGTATCAGGAAATATCTTTTGTTTTAAAAAGGCTGCTGCCATTGCGGAATTCTTTGCATATTTCAATTTGACCAGCACTTCCGATGACTGAATTTCCTGGTATTTCGATTCGCCGTCCTCAGCATCAGATACCCGGATATCAAAGGGTACGAGTGCATTCCATGTAAATGTTGCCTGTTGCAGCGGTTGTAGAATTTTAACGACCGGTGCATGGTTTTCGGTTTGTGAAGTCACGAAGGCTTTCCCGAAACCTCTTCCGTTTAGCATTTGTCCACCATCCGGGATTTCAATCCACCCGCTGAGTAGAACCGGGAATAACATTAAGAGGATGCGCCTAGATGGCATTGATTTCCTGCGCAATGCGCTGGGCTGAGCGGATACAGGATTCCATACCGCGGCTGAGATGATCTGCATAAGTACCCGCAAAATAAATCCTTCCTTCCGGTTTTAGAATCTGCGGCCAGAATTTTTGCATCTGACCAACGGAAAAAGGAACCATTTCGCAGGTGGGTGCAAAATTATCTTTTGACCAGTCTTTCGTAAGGGCCTGCACAATCGTGTCCTTTTTCCCTGGATATAATCTCCTGAAAGCAGCCAGTACTCTTTGCGGAGATAACCCAGAAGGACCATAGGCAACAATAATGACCCGTTCCGTATCCACTTCATCTGCCGTTTGCCAGGTGGCCTGGATATCGGGATCGTCAAATTCCAAATTGATGCTTTTCAGCCCGTCGTCCAGCCAGAATTTAGAACCCGCCTCAAATATATAATG